>Ga0194121_10009168_pt1 | contig 12314 bp, 9 predicted proteins | sample TA2MahCa50mmetaG_FD_148609 | JGI IMG/M metagenome (GOLD analysis project Ga0194121, IMG submission 148609) | Freshwater microbial communities from Lake Tanganyika, Tanzania - TA2015020 Mahale Deep Cast 50m | ecosystem: Environmental > Aquatic > Freshwater > Lake | place: Tanzania: Lake...
TTCCGCGCCCACCAGAATGACGTTTGCGTCCGGCGAGAACCAGGCGGCGTCCACGGCCACGCCGATCGCGCGCCACGACTTGCCGCCGTCCAGGCTCATCAGGAAACGCCCCTCGCCGCGGGCCGTGGCGGGAATCGGGTTGGGACCCTCGCGCCGCGGCGCGCGCGGGCCGATGTTGAAGAAGGCGTACAGCGTGTCGAAGCGGGCCGGATGGACGCCGAAATAGGTAAGCACCGGCTCCATGCCTTCCTTGCGCAGCATCCGATAAAGGTCGTCAGAAACCGGCTTCAGCGTGTCGAGCGCGTCTCGCGAAACGAAGACGCCGTCGCGATCCGACGCCACGTAGGCTTTTTTCCAGGTGCCTGAATCCATCCAGATCCCGAGGAAAGTGCCGGCCAGTCCGCGAGTGCGCGGATCGCCGCGCCAGTGTGGCTTCGCCTCCGCCGCCGAGATCAGCGCAAGCAGCAGAAACGCGACCAGCAGTCGGGAAATCATGCGCGCCGCGCCTTCGTCTTCACGTCAAACCACGCGGCGGCGATAATGATCAGTCCCTTGATGACCTCCTGCAAATCCTGCGGCGTGCCGAGTATTGACATTCCGTTGGCCAGCACCGCCAGCAAAAATAAACCCAGGATGGTGCCGCGCACGTGCCCGATGCCGCCCATCAGCGAGGTGCCCCCGATGACCACCGCGGCGATGGCGTCCAGCTCGTTGAGGCGACCGATGTTGCCCGGCGTGGCGCCGCCTTCACGCGAGGCGGCGAGAATTCCGGCCACGCCACAGAGCAGCCCGGAAATCATGAACACTCTCCACTTGATCGATCCCACGTTGATGCCGGACAGCGCGGCCGCGCTGGCGTTCCCGCCTACCGCGTAGATCGCGCGGCCGAACGCGGTCTGGTCGAGGATGAACATGCCGGCCAGCACGACCCCCAGCCACAACAAAAATGGCAGCGGCAGCCCGCGGTAGCCGCAGAATACCCAGCCGGCGAACGCAAAGCCCAGGAATCCGATTGCCAGCCTTGCCGTCTGGGCGCTTTCGCCCGGCGGCTCGAAGCCGAACGAGCGGAGCCGCGATTCGGCACGAAATTGCATGGCCACCCAGGCCACAAAGGCGATGAAAATCAGCGCGGCCGACACACCGGGCGGCACGGTCGAGAAGAAGAACTGGGTGAACTCTTCGTTGCGCGGGCTTACGTTCTGCCGCCCGGAGACAATCTGGGCGAGACCGCGCCCGATGACCAGCATGCCCAGCGTGATGATGAACGAGTGGATCTTGTAGCGGGCCACCCAGAATCCGTTCCAGGCGCCGACGACCACGCCCAGCGCCACCGTGACGACGATGGCCAGGGGCATGGCCCACCCTTGCTGCAGAAGGAGACACATGACCACCGCGGTCAGTGCCACCACGGAGCCCACCCCGAGATCGATCTCCCCGATCAGGATGACCAGCGTCATCCCAACGGCCAGGACGCCCACCACCATCACCTGGCCCACAATATTGGAAAAGTTTTCCGGCGAGAAGAACGTGAAATTCCCCTCGCGCACGTAGTAGACGATGGTGAACAGGGCAATCAGCGCGAACAGGCTGACCACGATGCCGAATTGCGGCCCCAGGTCGAGCAGCGGGGACTTCTTCTCACTGGTCATGCCGGCACCATGCGCGCCTGTGGCGGCAGTGCGCCCGTTGCGTATTGCATGACCGTCTCCGCGTCGGCCTCCGCCTTTGAGAGGAGCGCCACCTGGCGTCCCTCGCGCATCACCAGCACGCGGTCGCTCATGTTGAGCACCTCCGGCAGGCTGGAGCTCACCATGATCACCGCCATGCCTTCCTCCAGCAGGCGGTTCATCAGGCGGTACATCTCCACCCGCGCGCCCACGTCCACGCCGCGCGTGGGTTCATCGAGCAGCATCACCGACGGCGCGGTGGCCAGCCATTTTCCGAAAACCACTTTTTGCTGGTTTCCGCCGGACAGCGTGGACACGTTCACCCCCAGGGTGGCCGCCTTGATGCGCAACTCTTCCTTCCATTTCTGCATTTCCTTCGTCTCGGCGAGACGGTCGAGGACGCCCGCGTGGCTCAAGCGATCCAGGCTGGCCAGGGTGATGTTCTCGCCCACCGCCATGGTGAGGATCAGCCCGAACGCCTTGCGGTCCTCGGTGACCAGCGCAACCCCGGCATGGATCGCCTCCAGTGGGGACGCAAAGCGGGCGGAACGACCTTTGAGCCGCACCTCGCCGCGCACGTCCGAGGGGAAGGCGCCGAACAGCGCCGTCAACAATTCCGAGCGCCCGGAGCCCATGAGCCCGGCGATGCCCAGCACCTCGCCGGCCCTCGCTTCGAAACCGATGCCCTGCACGATGCGCTCGCCGGCTCGGAACGGGTGATCCACTTCGAGATCCGACACCGCCAGAACCGGGTCGCCGATGGGATTGGAGCGGGCCGGGTACAGGTCCTCGATCTCGCGGCCCACCATCATGGCCACGATTTTCTCCTCGGTGAGATTCGCCATGTCGTCGGTGCCCACCGTGGCGCCGTCGCGAATCACCGTGCAGCGGTCGCCGATGGCAAACAACTCCTCCAGGCGGTGCGAGATGTAGATGCAGGTCACGCCCTGCGATTTCAAGCGCCGCAGCGTCTCGAACAGGACCTCCACTTCGTGCCCGGTGAGGGCCGAGGTGGGCTCATCGAGCAGCAGCACGTTTGCCTTGACCCGCAGCGCCTTGGCGATCTCCACCATCTGCTGGCGCCCCACGCCGAGGTCCTTGACCGGCGTGCGCGGGTCCACCGGCACGGAAAGCTCGTCCATCAGTTGCCGCGCGCCCTGGTAGGTGGCCGACCAGTCGAGAAAAATCCCCTTGCGCGGCTCGTGGCCCAGGAAGATGTTTTCCGCCACCGACAATTCAGGGATTAAGTTCAGCTCCTGGTGGATAATGGCCACGCCGGCCTGCTCCGCGTCGCGGGTGCCGCTGAAGCGCGCCGGCGTGCCGTTCACCAGGATCTCGCCGCCGTAGGTCCCGTGGGGATGCACCCCGGACAACACCTTGAGCAGGGTGGATTTTCCGGCCCCGTTTTCTCCGATGAGGGTGTGGATGTCGCCGCGGCGGACCTGCAGCGTGATGCCGTTGAGCGCCCGCACGCCGGGAAATTCCTTGGTCACCTCGCGCATTTCCAGGACGACGTCGCTCATTTCAGCAGCCCCTCAAATTCGGACCGTGGATGGAAGCCCGACTCGATGATCACTTTTTCCACGTTGTCTTTCGTGACCAGCTCCACCGCCGTGTTGATGGTGGGCACTTCGACCGCGCCGTTGTTGTAGGTGTACAATTTCGGGTCATTCGCGGCGGCCGGGCCGGCGAATTGCTTCGCCAGCTCCAGCGGGTTGGCGCCCTTCGCCAGCGCGACCGCCGCGTCCGCCGCCGCCTGGGCGAGCGGCACCACGCCCTTGAGGACTTCCACCGACTGCACGCCCTGCAGCACGTAGCGAACGTTGTCTAAGTCGGCGTCGGCGCCAGCCACGAAGACCTTCCCCTCCAGCCCCACCTTGCGCAGGGCCTGGATCGCGCCGCGCGCCATGCCGCTGTTGTTGCACAGGATGGCGTCGACCTTGTTCTGCTCCCGCGTGAGGACGTTTTCGGTGGTCACCAGGGCTTCGTCGGGCGCCCAGTTGGGATGGTTCTGCTCTGCAACGATCTGGACGTCCGGGTAATTCTTGAGGACGTCCTTCACGCCGCGGGTAATCTCGTCGGCCACCGAGTGACCGACCGTGCCTTTCAGGATGACGTAGCGCCCCCGCCCGCCGGTCGCCTTCACCGCGGCCTGCGCCTGGAGCATCCCCACTTTGTAGGAATCCATCGTGACGTACATGTCGAGGGGGCAATTCTTGATCACCCGATCGTAGGCGATGACCGGCACGTTGCGCTGGTGGCAGAGGTCCACCAGGTTCTTCGCGGTGTCGGAGTTGACCGGCTGAATGACCATCACGGTCACGCCGCGCGCCAGGATCTCCTGCACCACCTGCACCTGGATCTGGCCGTCGTTCTTGGCGTCGTTGAAGACCATCGTGCCGCCCAGGTCGCGGACGCGCTGATCGAAGGCGGCGCGGTCCTTCTGGTAGCGCTCCTCTTGCATGGTGCTCAGCACGAAGCCGATGCGCAGCCCTTGCTGCGTGCTCCGGCGGGGAACCACCCAGCCCTGCACGCAGGCGAACAGCCAGCCGGCCAGCAACGCGCTGAGTACCGCGGCGACAAGCGTTTTCTTCACGGTGCCTGCGAGGTTCGCACTTGGCTGGGACCCGTCCTTTGAGGCGGGGGTCGGCAACCATTGCTTTAACGGCCGCTGCGCGGCCTGTCTTCCACGTGTGTAAAACACGCTCTGAAAGGAAAGGGATCCATCTCGCCGCGAAGAATCCCGTGGCGCGCAATGAGTGCGCGCGGGGCCGCGGTCACCACAACGGGTAGCCGCGAAGGGTTAGGTAAACAGCCCAAGCGGCCGAAAAGGGGGGGACAAGCATCCAGGAAGGATTGCAACAGGTGAGTGCCCGGCCGAAGAAAATCAAGTTGCTGGTCGCTGACGATCAAAACCTCTTTCGGGACCTGATCATCGGACGACTCAAGCGCGATCTGGAGATCCAGGTCGTGGGGGCAGCCGTCAGCGGCAGGGACACCATCGACAAAGTCCAGCAGCTCACGCCGGACGTTGTTCTGCTTGACATTCAGCTCGGTGACATGGACGGCATCGAGGTCACCCAGGCCATCAAGGGGTCCAAACCGGAAACGAAGGTGGTCCTGTTGACCGGCTTCCACAGCCGGGAGTCGATCTACAAGGCCTTCCAGTTTGGCGCCAGCGGCTACCTCTCGAAAGACGCGTCGATCGACACCGTCCTCGAGCACGTGCGTGCCGCCCACAAGGGCGAGTCTCTGCTCGACCCGGAGGCCACCACGCGCCTCATCCGCGAGATGGAAGTGGGCAAGGGCCGCAACGCGCCGGCCGAAGATCGGCTGCGCGAAAAGACCGACATCCTCGACGAACTGACCCAGCGCGAGTACGAGATCCTCGGCCTCATCGCCGACGGGCTCAGCAACCAGCAGATTGCGGGCAACCTCTTCATCAGCGAGTACACCGTGAAGACGCACATCAGCAACCTGTTCCGCAAGCTGGCCATCAACGACCGCGTGCAGGCCGTGCTGAAGGCACTCGAAGCCGGGATTCGTTAGTTCAGGGTTCGGCCGTGCCTGGCGGGGCTAGCGCTTCGTAATCCGCGGCCGCAGCACTTCGATCACCTTATCGAGCGCCACCCGCTCCTGCTGCATGGAGTCGCGCTCGCGGATGGTCACGGCCTGGTCCTCCAGCGTCTGGAAGTCCACGGTGATGCAGAACGGCGTGCCCACCTCGTCCTGGCGGCGATAGCGCTTGCCGATGTTCTGGCGGTCGTCGTAATCCACCATCCACTCCTGGCGCAGCGCGTTGTGCAGCTTCTCGGCCACGCCGGACAGCTCCGGCTTCTTGGAGAGCGGCAGCACGGCCGCCTTCATGGGCGCCAGCCGCGGATCCAGGCGCAGGGAGACGCGCTTCTCGGTGCCGCCGTCGCCGGTCGGCGCCTCGTCCTCGTGGTAGGCGTCGAAGAGGAACGCAAGGGTGCCGCGATCCGCGCCGGCGGAGGGCTCGATGACGTAGGGAATGACCTGCTCCTTGGTTTCCTCGTCGAAATACTCCAGCGTCTTGCCGCTGAATTTCATGTGCTGCTTGAGGTCGTAGTCGGTGCGGTTGGCGACGCCCTCAAGCTCCGACCAGCCCCACGGGAACAGGTACTCCACGTCCTGGCAGGCCGCCGCGTAGTGGGCCAGCTCGTCGCTGGCGTGGGCGCGCAGCCGCAGGTGGTCGGGGCGGATGCCGTACTCGGAATACCACGAGAAGCGCTGGTCGACCCACTCGTTGTAGAGCCCGGGCGCGTCCGCACCCTTGCAGAAGTACTCGATCTCCATCTGCTCGAACTCGCGCGTGCGGAAGGTGAACTTGCCGGGCGTGATCTCGTTGCGGAACGCCTTGCCGATCTGGGCGATGCCGAAGGGCAATTTCTTTCGAGTGGTGCCCTGCACGTTCTTGAAGTTCACGAAGATGCCCTGGGCGGTCTCCGGCCGCAGGAACACCACCGCCGCGTCGTCCTCCAGCGGGCCCATGAAGGTTCTGAACATGAGGTTGAAGTTGCGCGCCTCGGTCAGCTCGCCGCCGCATCCCTTGTTGGGGCACACTTTGGAGTCGGGGTTGTCCAGCTCGTCGAGGCGGAAGCGCTGCTTGCACTTCTTGCAGTCCACCAGCGGATCGGTAAAGTTCTCCACGTGGCCGGACGCGCGCCACACCGTCGGGTGCATGAGGATGGCGGCGTCGAGGCCCACCATGTCGTCGCGCATCTGGACGACCGAGCGCCACCACGCCTGCTTCACGTTATTTTTGAGAAGCACGCCCAGCGGGCCGTAGTCCCAGGTGGATCCGATGCCGCCGTAGATTTCCGAAGAGGGGAAGATGAAGCCGCGCCGCTTGCACAGCGAGACGATGGTTTCCATGAGATCCGGGGTGGCGGCTACCGACATTGTAACGACTCCTTTCTAAGGGGGTCCAGGCCCCTGGATAAGGGGGGCCCTGGATCAGAACGCCTTCACGGGTGCGTCGAAGTAGATTTTGGTGACGCGCGGGCTCATCACGAGACCCTGGATGGCCGGCACGGTAAGGTCCGCAGAGAAGGCGTTGATGATGTAGAGATCATCCTTCACCTTGCCGCCCAGCATCTCCACGATGCGGCGATCGTCCTCCTTCAGGCCATCCACGGTCTGCACGATGACCGGGATGGACTCGGACGTCTGCTGCGCCACCATGTCGCGGAGCGCGGGGTCGAGTTTTTCGTTCTGCAGCGAGAGATCGTCCAAAATCTATTTCTTTCGTCGCGGCGTGCGCTTCTTGCGGTGGGCCGAGGCCCGTTGCCCGCCCTCGTCGCTCTCCATCTCGTCGGGGCTCGGATAATCCTCGTTGAGCGGGGTGGCGTCCGCGGCGCGGCGGCGCGGCTGGTAGTCGCGCGTGCCAGCGCCTGGGATGGGCTCCGGGCGCGGCGTCTTGTCCGTCTCGCGGGCCTGCGCCTCGCGGGCGGCGCGGCGCTCGGCCACCCGCTCCTCCTCGCGCTTCTTGCTCCAGTTGTCGAGCAAGACGACCAGCGGCGTGGCGATGAAGATGGACGAGTAGGCGCCCATCGTGATGCCGACGAGCAGCGCGAACGCGAAGTTTCGCAGCGTCTCGCCGCCAAAGAAGTAGAGCGCGAACAGGGTGATGAGCACGGTCAGCGTGGTGTTCACCGAGCGGGTCATCGTCTGGTTCAGGGATGCGTTGCAGATGGCTTCGTAGTTCCCCTTGCGCGCGTGCCGCACGTTCTCGCGGATGCGGTCGAACACCACGATGGAGTCCATCACCGAGTAACCGATCACCGTCAAAACGGCGGCCAGGAACGGTGAGTCAACCTGGTATCCGATCAGCGCGTACACGCCGGCCATGATGATCACGTCGTGGATGAGCGCGATGTCAGCGGCGATCCCGTAGCGGATCTGGTTGCCGAAGCGGAACGTGATGTAGATGAGCTGCAAGAACAGCGCCACGCAGAGCGCGAACAGCGCGTTGACAAACAGCTCCTTGCCGATGACCGGGTCGATGGTTTCGCGCGACAGGATGGTCGTCGTGGCTCCCGCCGCGGCTTTGGCGTCGGCGGCCGGCGGCTCGGCGGCAGGGGTGTCACCCGCCTTTGCGGCCTTCGCGTCCTTGCCGGCTTTGGCGGCTTTGGCGGCTTTGGCGGCTGGCGTTGCCTCGGTCCCTTCGGGCGTCGGGGCAGGCGCTGGCGAGGCCGACAGATCGGGCTGCTCCAGCGTTTTCAGCTTCTGCCGGTAAAGCTTGCCCAGTTTTGTCTCCAGCCGATCCGCGACCGCCTGCACTTCATCGGAGGTGACGTTGCCGCCCTCCTTGCTGATGCGGATGATGGCCCGCCGGAAGTCGTTCGGACCCGCCGCGGCGCCGAGCGGCTTTTCCTCGACCTGCACCTGCACGTCGCGCAGCGTCCAGCCCTTCTCGTCGAAGAGTCCACGGATCTCGTTGCGCACGGCTTCGGTGGTGACGGCGTCCTGGTTCTCGACGAAGCCGATCTCCATGATGGTGCCGCCGGTGAAGTCCATGCCCCACTTGAAGCCCTTCACTCCGATGGCCAGCAGGGCCACGAGCAGCATCACTCCCGACAACGCGAAGTACACGTTGCGCTGTCCCACGATGTTGCGGGGATTCTTGTGGAAGCTCTGGGCCCACAGGCTCAGTCCGATGAGGACGGACGCGGCGACCAGCATCCCGATGATGTCTGTTGCGGTAATGTTGTACACGAGCGGTCCTCCTCAGGCCCCGTAGGCCGTGCGGTTGGTCACGACGCGGCTGTCGACGAGCACGTTCATGAACACGCGGGTGAAGTACACGGCGGTGATCATGCTCCAGACCGTGCCCAGCATCAGGGTGAGCCCGAAGCCCTTGATCGAGCCCGATGCGATGTAGTACAGGATGGCCGCGCCAATGAAGGTGGTCACGTGCCCGTCCAGGATGGACGAGAAGGCGCGATTAAAGCCGGTTTCGACCGCCGAGTGCAGGCCCTTCTCGTTCCACAATTCTTCCTTCAGGCGCTCGAAAATGAGCACGTTGGCGTCCACCGCCATGCCGATCGAGAGCACGAAGCCCGCGATGCCGGGCAGGGTGAGCACGAATCCCCCGATGACCATGCTGGCCAGCGTGAGGATGGTGTAGACCACCAGCGCGATGTTGGCGGCGATGCCGGGCACGCGGTAGTAGAAGAGCATGAACAGGATCACCACTCCCAGGCCGATGCCGCCGGCCAGGAGGCTCTGGTGCAATGACTGGGCGCCCAGCGTCGGGCTGACGGTCATGCTGGAGAGAATGTCCACGTCGACAGGAAGGGCGCCGGCGTTCAGCAGGTCAGCCATCTCCTTGGCTTCCTGCAGGTCGGTGCGGTTCGGATTCTGCGAGGTGATCGGAGAGATCTGTCCGCTGCCCTGGGTGATGGGCTCCTGCACGTTGGGCGCGCTCACCATCTTGCGATCGAAGAAGATGCCCAGCGGCTTGTTGACCAGGCGGGTGGTCAGCTCACCGAATTTTTGCGCGCCGTCGGGGTTGAGCTCGAAGGTCACCACCGCGATGGTGTTGGCGCCCGCGGTGTCCTGGCGGAAGTCGGCGCGGCGCAGCGAGGTTCCGTCCATCACCGTGACCCACTCGGTCTTGCGGGTCTTGGGGTTGTAGCGTTCCTCCTTGAATTCCAGGCGGGCGACGCGGCCGACCTGCTCCTCGGCCCACTTGATGTCGGTGACTTCGGGAAGCTCGATGATGAGGCGGTTCACGCGGCCCACGCCCTCTGGCTGGATGATGACTTCCCTGGTGCCGGTCGGGTTCAGGCGCTTCTCGAACACGCGGCGGGTGCGCTCGACGACTTCCTGGTCGATGACCAGGTCGGGGGTCTCTTGCGGCGCCTTCAGCTGCACGACGATGCGGCTGCCGGAGCGGAGGTCGAGGCCAAGCTTGATGTTCCACTTGCCTTCGCGGGGATTGTAGAGCTGAAAGAACCCGGCCACCGTCAAGAGCAACACGAGGACGAGATAGGCGGGATTCTGGTATCGATTCCAGTCCATTGATGGAGCCTCCAGGCCAAACTGCTTGCGGGCGCATCATTCGGGGGCCCGCGCGCGGATGATCCGCGTCATAAAATTTCACACCAAAGTTCCACGTTCGCTGGCGGGATACACAGCCTGCCCAGGAACTCTGGTGTGAAATCAGGCGGCCTCGGCGTCGAGCGGCCGCCCGGTTTCGCGATTCGGCGCCGGTGATTGCAGCGGCGCACGGAAGAGCGGCCCCCTTATTCGCGCCGCCGGGGAGATCTCCTCTTGTCAGTAAGGTGATTTAGGGGACGCGGCGGGCCATTGCGGCGTCGCGGATCTGGGCGACCTCGACGGCGAACGTCTCCTCGCTGGGCCCCAGGCGACCGCGGTCCTGGGCGGGCAGCCACTGGGTGGCGCTCAACTGTTCTTGAACGAAGGCCATCAGCCGATCGCGGGTCGCCGGATCGAGCGGGCGCCCGACCACTTCGACGTCCAGCACCAGCACGTCCGCGGGGCGCACGACGGGCATCGGGTCGCTGGTGGGAGCGATGGACACTTTCACGGTCGCTTTCACGCGGTCGAGCGCCTTCAGCCCGTACTGGCCGGCCGCGGCGAGGGGGATGTTCCCCCTGGGCACCTGCGTCAACACGGGCCGCAGGTCTTTCATACGGGACATCTCTTTCAGGTTGATCACGAGGTAGCCCTTGGCGTCGCGCCGGATGCGGTCGTCGTTGTGGTACCCGATGACGACGCTGAACGCGGCGGCCGGGTCGATCTCCGCCTCGGCCGCCGCGGGCGTGCTGGCCACGGGAGTCGGCGAGGCCGGGGGAGGCGTGCTGGCAACAGGAGGCGGCGGCGTTTCCCCCAGGGCGGGGGGGGTCACCGGCGCGGGCGCGGCGGCCGTGGGGATGGCGACCGGCGGCGCCTGCGTTGGCGCCGCCGGCGGAAGGTTCACGATGCGGCGGGGCGCTTCGACCAGTGGGCGGGGCTGCGGACGAGGTGCCGGCGCCGTGCGGGCCGGGGCGATTTCCACCATGGCCGGCAGCGCCACCGCCACGCGGGCCGGCGCGGACGTCGCGCGCGGGGCATCGGCCACGCGCGTCTCGCGGAAGCCGCTTACCTCGATGTGGTCGACATGGGTGAGCGCCACCGTGTCAGGCGCTTCCGGCGGCGTGTCCGACAAGATCCACCAGGAGGTGAGACCGAACAGGTGAAACACGGCCGACATGATCAAAGCCGCCTCGAGAAATCCGAGACGGCGGCTGCGTCGTACCGCGACGGGCCCGTCAGGCAGGCGTCGGGAGCCGATCATCGCTATTGGAAACACCTCAAACTCGATGGGCTTGCGCTCGCAGCATATCATACCTGCCGCGAAGCGGTCAACGAAGCCTTTCGACTTCTGTTGGGAGACGAGTATAGACGACGCCGGAAGACGAATGTTTCTTCCTCCCAGAGGAGAAACAGGCCGGTCGTTGTAAAATCGCGGCTTCATGGAGAGCACGACCGAGGACTTCGAGGCGCTCGTGGGCGCCGCGCTGCACATCAACGCGGCGCTCGACCTGGAGTCCATGGGCCGCGCGGTCCTGGAGGAAGCCTGCCGGGTGCTCGATACGGAGGCCGCCTCCCTGATGCTTGTCGACCAGGGGAGCGGGGGCCTGAAGTGGCTGGCGGCGCTGGGCGAGGCGGGCCCGGTGATCGTCAACCAGGATTTGCAGGCCGGCGAGGGCATCGCCGGGTGGGTGGCGATGGCCGGGGAGACGGTTGTCTCCAACGACGCGGCCAACGATCCCCGTTTCTGCCAGCGCATCGACGCGCTCAGCGGTTTCGTCACCCGCTCGATACTGTGCGTTCCGATGGTGGCGCGCGGGCGCATCCTGGGCGTGCTGGAGCTGCTCAACCGCTCGGAGAATCGGCCGTTCGAGGCGCACGACGTGCGCAAGGCGCAGGCGTTCTCCAGCCTCGCCGCCATCGCGCTGGATCACGCGCAATTGTTGCTGGTGGCCGAGGAGGCCGGCAACGTCCGCGAGATCTCGCGATTCAAGGCGGACATGGTGAGCGTGGTGTCCCACGAGCTGCGCAATCCTCTGACCACGATTCGGGGATTCGCGGAAATGTGCGCGCATCATGAGAACGTCTCGCTGGACGACACGCGGCGCTTCTCCGGGCTTATTCACGACGAGGCGATGCGGATGGAGCGGCTCATCGACGATTTTCTCAATCTATCCGGCGTCGAGAGCGGCGCGCTGCCGGTGCGCGAGGCTTCGGTGCCGCTGCAGCCCGCGCTGGAAGCCGCTGTGGAACGCCAGTCGGGAACCCGCGAGACGCATCCCATCACCATGAGCGGCGGCGCTGACGCAGTGGTGCACGCGGACCCAGATCGCATCCACCAGGTGCTGGACAATTTATTGAACAACGCGGTGAAATATTCACCGGACGGGGGAGCGATTTCCGTGGAAGCGGAGATGCGCGGCGGGGTGTGGCGCATCTGGGTCCGCGACCGCGGGCTGGGAATTCCCCGCGACAGCCTGCCGCGCCTGTTCCACCATTTTTACCGAGTGCCGGCTCCGCGCCACGCGCACCTCCCGGGTACTGGGCTCGGGCTCACCGTGGTCAAGGTCCTGGTGGAGCGCATGG
>Ga0194121_10009169_pt1 | contig 12313 bp, 11 predicted proteins | sample TA2MahCa50mmetaG_FD_148609 | JGI IMG/M metagenome (GOLD analysis project Ga0194121, IMG submission 148609) | Freshwater microbial communities from Lake Tanganyika, Tanzania - TA2015020 Mahale Deep Cast 50m | ecosystem: Environmental > Aquatic > Freshwater > Lake | place: Tanzania: Lake...
GGGGATGCAGGCGCTGCCCACCGTGCAACTTGCTCGGCTCCCGCGTATGGCCGACTTCGCCAAATGGAGCTGCGCCACAGCCCCAGCATGTGGGTGGACGGCGGAGGATTTCTTGCAGGCGTACAGCCGGGTCCGTGAGGCCTCCCATGTCTTAACGCTGGAAGCCTCGCCGGTGGGTATGCTGCTGTGGGCGTTCATCAAGCAGGAACCTCAGGAGACCTGGGAGGGAACCGCGAGTGCCTTGCTGGCGGCCTTGGAACAGTTTGCCGCCGGTGGCCCCATCGGTCCCGGCAAAGTCCGACCTCCTGATCCCGTGACCAAACAGAAGACCTGGCCCAAAAATGGCCGGGCGATGAGCAATGCGTTGCGGCGACTGGCCCCCACCCTACGGACAGTCGGGGTCGACGTCGTCTTTGACCGGGAGTCCGGGGGGAGTCGTCAGCGCACAATCAGGCTGGCCGTTCGTCCCGCGCAGGCCCTCCAGGAATCCCAACAGCCAGGGACGGTTGAGGCGTGGCCTGAAGAAGCCAGCGAGCGCGTGTATGAAGAATTCTAAGCGTATTGAGAAAGGGTATGCGATTTTGCGTCCCGTGCGTCCCGTGCGTCCCATCGCCAGCAATGACGCGGGAAAGCATGAAAATGGTTTGCGTCCCGTTTGCGTCCCGCCGGTGGGTTTGCGTCCCGTTTGCGTCCCGCCGGTGGGTTTGCGTCCCGTTTGCGTCCCGCCCCATCGCTCCTTAAAGTAACGCAAAAACAATGGGTTGTGTTTTTCGGGACGCAACGGGACGGTCGGGACGCAAAATTATATACTTTTTCTCATGAGGGAGGATTTTTTGATGACGGCGTTGGTTTTCTTGGAAGACCTGCACGCCAAGGGTGTGCACCTGACGGTCAAGGGCGACCGCATCGCCGTTGATGCCCCCAAGGGCGTGCTCACGGACGTCGCGCGTCAAGGGGTACGCCAGCACAAGGCCGAACTCCTGGTGCTGCTCCAAGAGACGGCTCCTGGGCTGACAGAGGAGGATGTGCCCGCGTCCCCAGAGCCTGAGCTGCCAGACGTGACGCACGATGGCGAGGACACAGCCCAGACGGAGGCGCCGCCGTCCGACCTCCCACCGTGTGCAGTCTGTGGCGGTGCTGACCGCTGGTGTGACATTGATGTGTGGCGCTGTCGGGCCTGCTGGCCCGATCCATTAACCGCTAGCGCGAGGCGTGCAGCGGCACATGATGAGAGGATGGCTGGCAGCGCATACAGCGCCATCCTGGGTACCGCCATCTGGGTCGCTGAGACCGCCGACCAGGCGGAGGCGCTGCAGGCGGACGGCCGGGTGGTCTATACGGCAGACGAGGTGGGGGTGTTGCGGGACCTGAAGGCCCGCGACCCGCAGGGCTTTCCCGAGAAGCTGCGGGCACTGCACGAGGCCAAGAGGACCCTGGGCGTGACCTGCGAGGCCCTTGCCCTCGGAGCGCCCCGTCCTAGGCTGGCGCCAGTGCCTGCGTCGAGACCAGCGCCCTGCCTGCACCAGTGGCGTGCAGGCGCGCCAGGGCAGGTGGTCTGCGGGCGCTGTGGCTTTGCAGCACCGGGGGCCCTGGGGTGACGCTCTGTCCGCCTCAACGCGATGCCCTCTAGGGGGGGAGGGCAAAGGTTTGTGCGGTCTGTCGCGAAAGCGAGCGCGTCAGCCTACACGAAAAAGTCGCAATTTTGAGGGGGGGAGGGCTCACCCGAGAACCCCCTGGCGAAACTCCCATCCTCGTGCGGTGGCGCAAGGCGAAAGGAGTAGCACAATGGCCTGGGAACCGCGTGGCCTGCACACGTATTATTACCGGAGTGTGCGGGAAGGCACGCAGGTCCGGAAAGTCTACCTGGGGACGGGTCCCCTGGCGGCGTTGTCTGCAGCCGAGGATGCGGAGCGCCAGGCGCAGGGGCAGGCGCAGGCAGCCGCCTGGCGCCAGGAGCGCGCCACCTGTGAGGCCCTGGACCAGCAGCTTGAAGGCTGGTGGGCCCTGGGAACGCTCCTGCTGAAGGCGACCCTCTACGCAGAAGGATATTACCAGCATGACCGAGGCGAATGGCGCCGACGGGCGCCCCATGACGACGCAGGAGTTGACCCACCTGGTGCGGAAGGCCTCGCAGGGGGATACGCAGGTGATGCCCGCCTTGCGGGAAGCGTTACAGGCGCATCCCTGGTTCTGGGAGGAGTACGGGAATGTGGCCAAAACGGCGCGTGACGCCCTGGTCCGCTGTATGGCTGGGGAGCAGCAGACGGGGCAGCAGGAGATGTATACCCGCAAGTTAGACGCGCTCACCACCGAGCTAGGGGGCGTCGCCCCCTCACCGCTCGAACGGCTCGTGGTGGAGCGGATTGTGCTCTGCTGGTTGCATCTGCATTACGCGGAGGCGATTTACGCGCAGAATCTGCAGGGCATGGCCCTCCGGCACGCCGAGTTCCATCAGGCGCGCATCAGCAAAGCCCAGACGCGCTACTTGGCGGCGATCCGCACGCTGGCGCAGATTCGGCGGCTGGGCGTGCCCACCGTCCAGGTGAACATCGCCGAGCAGCAAGTGAATCTGGCGGGCTGACGGGGACGACGCGGCGCTTTTTTTAGGTGTGACACGACGTATCATGGCGATGAAGCGGCCCCGAGTTTTCTGGCGGGCGAAACCGGAGGGGGCTGTCCCAAGGCGCCCGCCGGGCCTTATCGTATGCCCAGGGCCTCCAGCGTCCTTGCATCAAGCTCCCCTGTGGGGAGAAGCCCCGTGCTGTTTTGAAACCCCCGAATCGCCTGCTGTGTCTGTGGGCCAAGTACGCCATCGATGGCCCCGGGATCGAACCCCTGCGCCTGGAGACGTTGCTGGGCCTGCCGGATGAGCCCGATGCGCGGGGACGGCGCAGGCAGAGGGGGCAGAGGAGGGGGTGTCGCGGGCATCGCCGCTGGGGACCTTTGTGGCTCCGGCGTGGGCTGCCAGGTGCGGGCCTTCGCCTGCATCGCCGCCAGCTGAGCAGGTGTGAGCGTGCCCGCCGCCTTGTCGCGGGCGGACACCATTGTCTTCCGTTGCTCAGACGGAGCGCGAGCCGCCGCCAGGTTATACCAGAAATAGGCTTGCTCGTAATCCTGCGGCACGCCTCGGCCGGTAGCGTACATGAACCCGAGACCGAATTGCGCCGTCGCGTGGCCCTGGTCAGCAGCGCGGCGATACCACTGCACAGCCTGGCTAGCATCCTGCGGCACGCCCTGGCCGGTAGCGTACATGACCCCGAGATTGTGTTGCGCCGTCGCGTGGCCCTGGTCAGCAGCGCGGCGATACCACTGCAGGGCCTGCCTGGCATCCTGCGGGACGCCTTGGCCCTTTTCGTACATGACCCCGAGATTGTTTTGCGCCTCCGCCAGGCCCTGGTCAGCAGCGCGGCGATACCACTGTACGGCCTGGCCGTAATCCTGCGGCACGCCCTGGCCGGTAGCGTACATGACCCCGAGATTGTATTGCGCCGCCGCGTCGCCCTGGTCAGCGGCGCGGCGATACCACTGTACGGCCTGGCTAGCATCCTGCGGCACGCCCTGGCCGGTAGCGTACATGACCCCGAGATTGCGTTGCGCCGTCGCGTGGCCCTGGTCAGCAGCGCGGCGATACCACTGCAGGGCCTGGCTGGCATCCTGCGGGACGCCTTGGCCCTTTTCGTACATGACCCCGAGATTGTTTTGCGCCTCCGCCAGGCCCTGGTCAGCAGCGCGGCGATACCACTGCAGGGCCTGCCTGGCATCCTGCGGCACGCCTTGGCCGGTAGCGTACATGACCCCGAGATTGACTTGCGCGTCCGCGTGGCCCTGGTCAGCAGCGCGGCGATACCACTGCACAGCCTGGCTAGCATCCTGCGGCACGCCCTGGCCGGTAGCGTACATGACCCCGAGATTGTGTTGCGCCGTCGCGTGGCCCTGGTCAGCAGCGCGGCGATACCACTGTACGGCCTGGCTAGCATCCTGCGGCACGCCCTGGCCGGTAGCGTACATGAACCCGAGATTGTTTTGCGCCTCCGCCAGGCCCTGGTCAGCAGCGCGGCGATACCACTGCAGGGCCTGCCTGGCATCCTGCGGGACGCCTTGGCCCTTTTCGTACATGACCCCGAGATTGTTTTGCGCCTCCGCCAGGCCCTGGTCAGCAGCGCGGCGATACCACTGTACGGCCTGGCCGTAATCCTGCGGCACGCCCTGGCCGGTAGCGTACATGACCCCGAGATTGTATTGCGCCGCCGCGTCGCCCTGGTCAGCGGCTCGGCGATACCACTGCACGGCCTGCCTGTCATCCTGCGGTACGCCTTGGCCGGTAGCGTACATGGCCCCGAGACGGAATTGTGCCTTCGCGTGGCCCTGATCGGCCAGCACGCGAAACTCACGCAATGCCGTCGCATAGTCGCCGCGCTCGTGCGCGAGGACCCCCTCGTCAAACCCCGCCTCCACAGGGGCAACCCGCAGCAGAGTGAGACACAACAAACCCAGACATAGCAGACCTCGTCGCCGTTGTAGAGACATCGTCTTCGCTCCTGAGCAGAAAGCGGTCCTCCTTCTGCGCTCACATTCTCGCGAACCTGAGGATAGCACGAACGCTATGCCCGTGCCCAGCCGACGGCGGGCGGCGCTGTCGCCAGGCACTGGCCTATGCTACACTGCCCCCCTCGCGTGGGACGCCCGTCATTCTGTGGAGGGGAGGCCTAGCCCTGATGGTGTATGCGTATCGTCTCGTAGTGCCCCCGACGCTCTGGGAGTGGCAGCAGCCCTGGCTCGACCACCTGCTGTGGCAGGTCTGCACCTTTAGTCGGCAGGTCGAACTGGGGGGCTTTCCCTCCGGCGGCGCGTTGGACCGTGCCAATACTCGCCTCTGGGCGACCGTGTATGCTCCCCATCGTCAATACGCGCCGTGGCCCACATGGCAGGCGTGGCTGGCCGAGTACCGGGAGCTGCTCGTCAGCATGCGCGGGGTCTACGAGGCGCACCATGGCCCGGGAGGCCCGCGATGACATCCGACTTCCCGCAGCCCGTCAGGCGCCCTCCTATCAGGCGCTCTGCCCCGTCTATGCCCTGGTGGCGTGGGGGCCTGTGTGCCGCCCTCGTAGTGCTGTGGTGCATGCTGGCGCCCCTGCTGGTCGCTGCCGAGTCGTTCACGGGGGCCGTGGTCGGCCTCAGCGATGGGGACACCCTCAGCGTGCTCCGTGAGGGCAAAGCCGTGAAGGTGCGCTTATATGGCGTGGACGCACCCGAAAAGGCGCAGGCCTTCGGCACCCGAGCCCAGCAGTTCAGCAGTGCGCTGGTCTTTCAGCAGACGGTCACGGTCCGCGTGCAGGAGACCGACCGCTACGGCCGTCTGGTTGGCGAGGTTCTGCTACCCGATGGCCGGAGCCTGGGGCACGAGCTGGTACGCGCAGGCCTGGCCTGGTGGTATCGGCAGTATGCCCCGAAGGACACGGTACTGGCGCAGCTTGAAGCCGAGGCGCGCCAGGCCAAGCGTGGGCTGTGGGCCGACGCGCAGCCGGTGCCGCCGTGGGACTGGCGCAAAGCCAAGCGAGCGCCTGCGCAGGCAGCGCCTGCCGCCGGGCCGCCGTCTGCCGCACCAGGCAGTGCGGTCGTGGGCAACCAGAAGAGCAAGGTGTATCACTGGGTGGCCAAAAACCCTATGCAATTCGTCTCGATACGATCATTGATTTTATAGCAGTTACGAAGCCACTTGAGCCCTGGCCAAACACTCATGATTTCGGCCACCCCCACTACCGTAAAAAAATCGCCAATAACGCCTGGAGCCCCATGATGAGCGTGCGGGCTGCAGGCGGTTGTTAGCTCCGCGAAAAATGCTCTGCCAGCAACCTGAAATTTGTATCCACATCAGTCGTGCAGTGAATCGATCGGTGACAATTAGCACACAGGACTGCAAGGTCGTTCAGCGTGGTTCTCACCGGGGTACTGGCCGCCGCCAGCGGAGCCCGATGGTGAACCTCAAATACCCGCTCGGCAAGAGCGCTTGGGTATCTTGAATGCTGGCCTTCGAGGCACAGTTCACAATATAGGCGACCATGCAGTCCTCGGAATTGTTTGAGCTTGTCTTCGCGCAGGCGCGGTGATCGCTCTCGCACATAGTGCGCTCGAAGCCTCCTCTCGCCTTCTTGAATCGACTGCGCTGCTTCGGCTGATGCCGCTATACCCCACAGGCGCTCCAGGCCCTTGGTTTGGGTGTCCGTCAAACGAAAGACGGACGCGTTCGGCATCCGAATCAGCGTCGTCGAGCCAAGATCCGGATCGCTCTTGACGAGCTCACGGGGCACCATGTTCTGGTCGATTCCAAGCCGAATCTCGTCAATTCGGATACCTGTTGCAGCCTCGTCTGGATTGGGCCTCTCTGCAAACCAACGATCGTCGCTTAGTGCTTCCGGATGCAGCACAGACCTTCTGGGTACGGGCACTTCCAGGACTGCCCCGATGGCTACGGCGCCCGATTCCCTTCCCGCCCTCCAGATAAACGCACGATCTCCCAGAGCGATGTCCTGCGCGTATCGCGGTGTCCGCCAGTAGATGAGCGCAGGGTATCGCGACAGGTAGTCATCAATGTCGAACTTGTCTGGGCTGCCCTGAAATACCCATCCCACAGTGCCTCCTCCGTGGAGCTAACAACCGTTTAACCGGACCTTTTTCCTGGATACATCCCTATGGACGCCCCTTTTTCCTGATAAAACGCTTTCACAGGGGTTTATCAGGCATGTTTTCCTGTCTCATCACCGCTGCACGTGGCTTGTGGGGCGTTTCTCAGGCATGTCCGGCCACCCATGGACCGGATGCCTGGAGTATACGCTGACGCGGTTGCTACGCAAGCCTTGACAGACCCTGCTGCGCGCCCCTCAAGGGTATTGCCTGGCCGGAAAAACGCCGGGGTTGGGTTGCAGGCTGGCCGGGTTGGTGACGCTACCGTATGCGGGATTTCTGGCGGGTTGGCGTGGGGGGCGCTGGGGGTGCGGGAAGCGGCTGCAGCCGCCTGAGCACCTCGGCAGCGCCTTTCTTGTAGAGGCACACACAGACCAGCACGCCAGCGGTATCATACAGCGCCCAGTAACGCCCGTACTTCCTGATCGACATATCGTCTCTCCTCACAGGAAGCGGGCAGAGTCGTGTAGCTCTGCCCGGTGGGTTGCTACTTGCCTTTGCACCAGCCGTCAGTGGTCTTGTGGCTGTACCACGTGCGCCCGTCTTTGCCGTGGTTCAACTTCATCTGGACGCCGTGCTTGCGGCACCAGCCCTCCGGCGGTGCCGACTCGCCTTCGGGTTCTGCCTCAGCCGGGAAGCGCTGGAGCAAGGCTTCCAGCCGTGCCAGCAAGCGCTGTTCATCGCTGTCGCGCAATGTCACTTGCACCTGGCGACCGGCCAGCGTTACATAGCAATTGGCGCTCGCTGGCGCTTCCGGCAGCGGGAGGCGAGTGACCGCCGGTGAGGCGTGCGGCTGCGCTGGTGCGGGCGGGCTGGGCGCTTCAGCCTGGCCGTTGCTGGCGCCGTCACACTGGGCCAGTTTCTGCTTGGCCAACGCCGTCGCCCGCTTCTGCATGCCTGCCGCGATACGGTGTTTACACCAGCCGCTTGGCGCCCTGGGGAAGTCCTTGCACTCGCACGTGCCGTTGCAGACCACGTACTGTGTCGTGCCGTGGGACTGGGACGCCACCTGCGCCTTGCCGTCTTCCAACAGCTCCACATCGCCCGCCAGCACCATCGTGACCGCGCTATCCACACGGCCATTGCACTCTGGCAAGGTCTGCTTGGCCTTGGCGGCGATCTCTGCCACGGCTTCACGCCAGGCGATCCGTGCCGGGTTACCGAAGTCCGGAGACATGGCCTCTTCCCAAGTGATCTCTTTTACTGCTACCATGATACGACCTCCACTCATCCTGGAAGGTTGGTGTACCTGGCCGTTGGGAAGCTGGAACTTCCCAGCGGCCGTTGTGTTTCAACATGTTTCAACATGTTTCAACATGACTCTGCTCGGTGTTGCGCTCGCCCTTGCGGGGTCCTTGCCCTGTCGGTCTGTCGTATCAGCGCTGTCTCGACCGTTTTCTCGTGCCCAGCGCCATCGTCATGTTGTGGATATAGTATATTCTCATTTGAGAAAATATACAAGAACATATTTACACACTTGAGAAAATAATTTTCTCTGTTATCCTTGTCAGTAAAGGAGGTGATCTTTATGGATGATCTCGTTCGAGAACGCTTACAGCGGTTGCGACAGCAAAAGGGCCTCACTTTCCAAGGGCTGGCAGACCTCGCGCAGGTGTCGCCGTCGCAGATCTGGAATATCGAAAGCGGACTCCGGCAAGGGGATCGGCTCTCGCTCGCCGTCGCCAAACGCTTGGCAATCGCCCTCGGGGTCTCGCTGGACTACCTCGCGGGAATGGATGCCACGCTCGAAGCCGTCTGTCAGTCTACCCCGTCGCAGCCCAAGCGCCCGCGGACGCGCCAGGCTGTGCCTGTGGCTTAGGAGAATGCCCCAGGGCCGATGCCGCACTCGCGTGGGGTGACTGCATTCCGGTCTCAGTGTCGTCACCCCGCGCGGGCGGTCTGGCACTGGTGGCGGGGCTTCCAGACGGGGCGGTTTGGGAGTGCTGCCGTCTGGGGGGCTCAAAAAGTAGACGCAAGAGGGCCGCAGCGAGGGCAATCGTGGCGAGCGTCGTGGGGATGCACCGTTTCCTCGCCCCCCGCTCGTGCGCGAGGGCTCCTGCTCTGTCCCCGGTGGCGCGAGCCTCCCCTGCTCGTGTCCAGCGTCCACAGCGCGCCGACCGTCAACAAATTGAGAATGACAGGGCTTTGTTGTCCCTATCGAAATATACTTTGCAAGGTTTCGAACGCTTGTTGCAGGTTTTCAAGAGGTTAGCGCGCCGTCGCATGGGTCTAGATAGTCTCTTCTGATAAGCGGCATTATGTCAACGTTGAGGATCGTGTTCCGAAAGGCTTGTGCTGGAAGGGGTTCGCGCGCGCGCCCCCGTGCAGGCGAAGCAGTGGCGCGCGGCAGCGACAGGGGCACAGGGGAGAGTCCAGGGCTGCAGCGTGAACGACCAGCAGCGCATGTCGCCGTAGAGTGTGTGGCCATTGTTCGTCTCCCCTCTCCATCGAGCAGGAGACTCCAGCACAGCACGATATTAACTGTTGGCAACCGCGCCGAGTACCGTTTTGACAGGTTCTCCGCCCCCCACCTGTTGCGTTACCTCATCAAATATGAGTGTCGCTTCATCACGCTTTTGCAAGATTTTGCATTGTTGCGGACATTGCATAATGCTAGAATAGGACTAAAGAGAAAGGCGTGTGACCCCATTACTCTTTGCCGGGAGTTGGGTCGCACGCCTTTGACCCTCTCAGTGGTGATGAAGCCACCATGAGGTGATGCCGCATTGTACACAATCACCAGTGCGTTGCCACAAAAAAATACCATCTCACATGTGCCGCCATGTATATATACCATCTCACATGTGCCGCCATGTATATATACCATCTCACATGGTATATATACCATCTCACATGGTATATATACCATCTCACATGGTATATATACTCATCTTGCATGTGTTACATGGCGGCATGCGTGTGCACATGCATGCTGCACGGATAGCGTATCGGCGCCTTGCTGTGGGCTCTTGAGCTCAGGCAGGGCGCCTTTTTTTTTCTCATCACACAGGAGTTTCTCCCATGCGTGACGTGTATGCAGGACGGCCCCGCACCTCTGTGCCGATGTCGCTCAGTCTGGACCGGGAAGCCGTGGTCTATGTGCGCGAGCTCGCGGGACAGCGGAGCCTCGGGCGCATCATCAGCCGGCTCATTCTGGAAGAGCGCGCGCGGGCGGAAGAGCGACAGCGCCTCGTCAGGCAGCTCCTAGCCCCACGCGAGACCTAGACGCAGCAATGCCCCGGGTAAAGACCCAGGGCATCACCATCCCTCGTCACGTGTGCAGCGTGGCGTTATCTTTAGGAGATAGCCAATGATACCCCAATCGGCGCCCACTGTCTATCCTGGCCCCACACCTGAAGACCTCGCCCGCATACCCGCCGATGTCAAGGCACGCCCCCAGTGGGTCTTATGGCAAGGGGCTGACCGTAAGGACACGGCTGGGAACGTCACCGGCCTGGAGAAAATCCCCTATCAGTGTGACGATCCAGACAGAAAGGCCAGCAGCACGGATCAACGCACCTGGAGCACATACCAAGACGCCGTGGCCGCGCTACCCACCGCGCTTGAAGGCTGGGAACTCGCCGACCCCAACGCCTACCGTGGCGGAGGGATCGGGTATGTCTTCACGGCCGACGATCCGTTTACCGGGATTGATCTTGACCACAGCGTGGACCCGGTGTCTGGTGCCATAGAGCCCTGGGCCCAAGCGATTATTGACGACCTCCAGAGCTACACCCAGCGCTCCTGCTCCGGCACTGGCCTCCATGTGATCGTGAGAGCCACACTGCCGCCTGGGCGTCGCCAGGACGGGGACCTCCAGATGTGGGACACCGACCGCTTCTTTGCGATGACCGGTTGGCACCTCCCAGGCACTCCCGCCACTATCGAAGACCGCCAAGGACCGCTCGAGGCCCTGTGGTGTGCCCATTTTGGCGCACAGGTAGGTGACCTGGTGCACTGTGTCAATGAGTCAGACGTGATCCAGAACCCGCAACCCTGGGCCATTGTGCGCATTGACTACGCCCCTGATGGGCAGCCCTTTGCCGGCTTTACCGAGACCACCGCGGGCTGGCCCTTAGCGCACTGTGAGGTGGCCCCTCCTGCGCAAGCTACCGGGCAACCACAAAGCCCACCGATGGGCGATGACCTCATCCTGCAAAAAGCCGCCACAGCGGCCAATGGTGCGAAATTTACCCAGCTCTGGCATGGCGACTGGACGGGTTATTCCTCGCAGTCTGAAGCCGACCTGGCGCTGTGCGAAATCCTCGCCTTCTGGACCCAGGACCCCGACCAGCTGGCCCGGCTGTTTGAGCAATCGGGCCTGTACCGGGCCGCGAAGTGGGGGAAACGGTTTGATTATCGCCAGCGCACGATCGCGAAAGCCTTGGCAGGGTGCAGCGCTTGTTATCAGCCCCCAGCCACGCTCCACGTCAACGGGAGCCACAGCGGCGAGGGACAAGGGATAAGCCCTGCGCCGCCGGTACAACAGCAACGCCAGGGTGCAGCCGGCGACAAAACCCAAGCGCAGCACCTGGTGGACCTGGCCATGACCCAGTGCACCGCGTTATTCCACACCCCTGATGGTGAAGCGTACGCCTCACTGCCAGTGGCGGGCCACACCGAGACCTGGCCGCTCCGGGTGAAGGGCTTTCGCCGCTGGCTCGCGCGGCTCTTTTACGACGCCATGGACAAAGTCCCCGGCGCACAGGCACTGCATGATGCGCTGACGGTGTTGGAAGGGGAGGCCCAGTATAAAGGGGCCGAACATCCCGTCTTTACTAGGCTGGCTGCGCAGGGAGACGTCATCTATCTCGACCTGGGCAATCCCCAGTGGCAAGCCGTCGAAGTCACCGCCCAGGGGTGGCGAGTCCTTGACCAGGTTCCCGTGCAATTTCGGCGCGCACGGGGCATGTTACCGCTCCCCGTGCCTACGACTGGGGGCAGCCTGGCCCTGCTGCGGGACTTTCTTAACCTGGGCAGCGACGAGGATTGGTATTTACTGGTGGCCTGGCTCCTCGCAGCCCTACGGCCGAGCGGTCCATATCCGGTCTTGGTCCTCTATGGCGAGCAAGGCTCCGCGAAAAGTACGCAGGTCCGGGTGCTGCGCAGTCTGCTCGACCCGAATGCGGCTGCATTGCGGACCACGCCACGAGATGAGCGCGACCTGGTGATTGCGGCCACGAATAGCTGGTGCATTGCCCTCGATAATCTCAGCCATCTCCAGGACTGGTTGTCGGACGCGTTGTGCCGCCTGGCGACGGGCAGTGGGTTTGCCACCCGTGAACTCTATTCCAACGACGAAGAGGCCATCTTCCAGGTCCAACGGCCGATTGTGCTCAATGGGATCGAGGAGCTCGCGACCCGTGCGGACCTTCTCGACCGCGCTATTGTCCTGTATCTGCCGAGGATTCCCGAGAACAAACGTCAGGAGGAAGCCACGTTCTGGGCACGGTTCGAGCAGGAGCGGCCTGCCATCTTGGGCGCCTTGCTGGACATCGTGAGCCAGGGGATGCAGGCGCTGCCCACCGTGCAACTTGCTCGGCTCCCGCGTATGGCCGACTTCGCCAAATGGAGCTGCGCCACAGCCCCAGCATGTGGGTGGACGGCGGAGGATTTCTTGCAGGCGTACAGC
>Ga0194121_10009179_pt1 | contig 12303 bp, 11 predicted proteins | sample TA2MahCa50mmetaG_FD_148609 | JGI IMG/M metagenome (GOLD analysis project Ga0194121, IMG submission 148609) | Freshwater microbial communities from Lake Tanganyika, Tanzania - TA2015020 Mahale Deep Cast 50m | ecosystem: Environmental > Aquatic > Freshwater > Lake | place: Tanzania: Lake...
CCGTTGATCACCTCCGGCTGCTCGCCGAAGTCGGGCGTGCCGTTGACCATGCCCAGGATCTTGACGATGCGCTTGACGCGATCGAGGTCGCCCAGCTCGGCCTTCATGACGGCGATCAGGCTGAGGCCCGTCTGGCGGGCATACTCGTAGCCCTGTTCCTTGGTGAATTCGCGGCCGACCTTGCCGACCGGCAACGGATGGCCAGGCAAGCCGGGGCCTTTGCCGGCGAGATACAGCAGATTGCCGGTGCGCACGGCGTTCACGTAGTTGGCGATCGGCGAGGTCGGCTTGGTGAGCTCGATGCCGAGTTCCTTCAGACGTTGTTCGGTCTTCATGTCGTCCCCCCTTCAGAGCGCCTTCACGCGGTCGAGGAAGGCGACGATCAATGCCGGCGATTTCACACCGCGGCTCACCTCGACGCCAGAGGAAACGTCGACGGCCGATGCCCCGGTGACTCGCACTGCTTGCGCGACATTGTCGGGCGTGAGGCCGCCGGCCAGAAGCCAGGGCAGCGGCACGCGACGGCCGGACAGGATCGTCCAGTCGAAGGCCTGCGCATTGCCGCCCGGCAGGGTGCCGTCGGCAGCGTCGAACATCAGCCGGTCGGCGACACCGGCGTAGGCGGCAATGCCGCCTTCGACATCGGCGGCGGCGGCCACCTTGATCGCCTTCATCGCCGGTCTGCCCGTGCGCGCCTTGACGGCGGCGACCCGTTCGGGCGTCTCCTTGCCGTGGAGCTGGATGAGATCGATCGCGCCGGTGGCCAACCGCTCATCGAGCAAAGCGTCGTCGGGATCGACGAACAGGCCGACCCGAACGACGTGCTTGGGTACGCGCTTGCCGAGTGCCCGCAGCAGGTCGTTCGAGGCGATATGCCGTGGCGACGGCGGATAGGTGACGAAGCCCACGAAACCCGCACCGCCCGTCACCGCGGCATCGACCGTCTCCGCCGTCGACAGGCCGCAGATCTTGGCCACCACCGTCATAGGTCGTTGACCCCGGCCTCGCGGGCGATCGCCTCGGCGGCGGATCGCGGGTCGGCCGCCTTGTAGATCGGCCGGCCGACCACCAGATGCGTGGCGCCGAGATCGACCGCCTGGCGCGGCGTCATGGCGCGCTTCTGATCGTTGGCGGCGCTACCCAACGGCCGGATGCCTGGCACCATCAGCACGAAGCCGGGCCCGCATTGCTTGCGCAAGGCGGCGATCTCCAGCGGCGAGCAGATGACGCCGTCGAGCCCGCTGTCGTGCGCCAAGGCGGCGAGCCGTACCACCTGCTCGGACGGATCGGCGCGCACGCCGGTCGCTTCGAGATCGGCCCGATCGAGCGAGGTCAGCACGGTGACGCCGAGCAGCTTGGGCCGCGGCACGCCGTGCTTGGCCGCCTGCCCGGCCACCTCCTCGACGGCTGCCCTCATCATCTCGCGACCACCGCTGGCATGGATGGTGATGTAGGTCGGCGCCAGCTCGACCACGGCACGGATGCCGCCCGCCACGGTGTTGGGAATGTCGTGCAGCTTGAGGTCGAGGAAGAAGCCGACCCCGGTCGCCCGCACCGGTGCAGGGAAGGCGTAGCGCACGCCGGGAGCGCCGTGCGCCAGGAAGAACTCCAGCCCGAGCTTGATGCCGCCGACCGCAGGTTTCGGCCCGCCGGCGATCGACTGGATGAGCCTGGCGGCGCCCACGAGATCGGTCGTGTCGACCCCACAATAAACGGGATTGGCGCGGGCGCTCATGGCGCGCGCAACCTAGTGGTCGACCTCGTGAGTGGCAATCATGAACTGCGCACCCGCCGCACCGCGTCCTGCCAGCCGGCGTAGCGGCGGTCGCGCGAGAGGGCGTCCTCGACCGGCCGGAAGGCGCGGTCGAGCGCCCAGGCCTGCGACAGCGACTGCAGCGAAGACCACAGCCCGGCCTGCAGGCCGGCAAGGAAGGCGGCGCCCAGCGCGGTCGTTTCGGTCACCATCGGCCGCTCGACCGGCACGCCCACGGTGTCGGCCAGTCGCTGCATCAAAGGATCGTTCACCACCATGCCGCCATCGACGCGCAGCTCATCGATCTGCGCGCCGTCGCCGCGCATCGCCTCGATCAGGTCGCGCGTCTGGAAGCACACCGAATCGAGCGTCGCCGCCGCGATCTCGGCCGGGCCGCTATCGCGCGTCAGGCCGAGCAGCGCGCCGCGCGCCTCGGCATCCCAGTAAGGCGCGCCCAGCCCGACGAAGGCTGGCACCATGTAGACACCATGGCCGGGCTTGGCGCGCGCCGCGACATGCTCGACATCGGCCGACTTGCCGATCAGGCGCAGGCCATCGCGCAGCCACTGCACCGCCGCGCCCGCGACGAAGATGCTGCCCTCCAGCGCGTAGATCCGCTTACCGCCGAGCTGATAGGCGATGGTGGTGAGCAACCGGTTGCGCGAGCGCACCGCGATGCTGCCGGTGTTCAACAGGGCAAAGCAGCCCGTGCCATAGGTCGCCTTCACCATGCCCGGCTGGGTGCAGGCTTGACCCACCGCCGCGGCCTGCTGGTCGCCCGCCATGCCCAGCACCGGCACCGGCGCTCCCAGGATATCGGCCGTGGCGACGCCCAGCGCACCCGAGCAATCCACCACTTGCGGCAGCAAAGCCATCGGCACGCCGAACAGCTTTAGGAGATCGGCGTTCCACGCGCCCTTGTGGATGTCGAGCAGCAACGTGCGGCTGGCGTTGGTGGCGTCGCTGGCATGGACCTTGCCGCCGGTCAGTCGCCACAACAGGAAGCATTCGATCGTGCCGCAGGCCAGCGCGCCCCGCTCGGCAGCGGCGCGGGTGCCCGCCACGTGATCGAGCATCCAGGCGATCTTGGTGCCCGAGAAATAGGGGTCGAGCAGCAGGCCGGTCCGGGCCGTGACCTCGTCCTCGTGACCGGCCTGCTTCAGCGCGGCGCAACGGTCGGCGGTGCGGCGGTCCTGCCAGACGATGGCATTGTGGATCGGCTTGCCGGTGGCGCGATCCCACACCACCGTTGTCTCGCGCTGGTTGGTGATGCCGATGCCGGCCAGCGCCGTGGCGTCGAGCTCGGCCTTGGCCAGCGCGCCGCGGCAGACCTCGACCGTGGCGGACCAGATCTCCTCGGCATCGTGCTCGACCCAACCCGGCTTGGGAAAGATCTGCGGCAGCTCCTTCTGCGCCGACGCGACCGGCCGGCCGGCGGCGTCGAAGACGATGGCGCGCGTGCTGGTGGTGCCCTGGTCGATGGCAAGGACGTGACGGGCGGCCATCGCGCAGGCGGCTCAGTGGGCGCGGGCGATCGCGAAGTCGACGGCCTCGAGCAGCGCTGCCTTGAGCGGCGTGTCGGGGAAGAGGCCCAGCGCATCGCGCGCCATGGCGCCGTAGTGGCGGGCGCGCTCGAACGTGTCGGCCACCGCATTGTGGCGGTCGAGCAGGGTCTTGGCCTGCTCGAGGTCGCCGTCGCGCTGCTCGAGCTTCTCGATGGTGCGCTTCCAGAATTCGCGTTCGACGCTTTTGCCGCGCAGGAAGGCTAGGATCACCGGCAATGTGATCTTGCCCTCGCGGAAATCGTCGCCGACTGTCTTGCCGAGCTGCGCCTCGCGGCCGGCATAGTCGAGCGCATCGTCGACCAGTTGGAAGGCGATGCCGAGATTCATGCCGAAGCTCTCCAGCGCCACCCGCTCCGGGGCGTCGCGACCTGCGACCATGGCGCCGACCTCGGCCGCCGCGGCGAACAGCTTGGCGGTCTTGGCCTTGATGACCTCGAGATAGGTCGCCTCCGGCGTGCTGGTGTCGCGCTGGCTCACCAGCTGCAGCACCTCGCCCTCGGCGATGGTCGAGGAGGCGCGCGACAGCACACCGAGGATCTCGAGCGACCCGACATCGACCATCAGCTCGAAGGCGCGCGTGAACAGGAAGTCGCCGACCAGCACCGAGGCCTTGTCGCCCCATACCGCATTGGCCGACGGCTTGCCGCGGCGCAAGGCACTGACATCGACCACGTCGTCGTGCAGCAGCGTCGCCGAATGGATGAACTCCACGCAGGTCGCAAGCTTGACATGGCGGTCGTCGGACGAGGTGTAGCCGCACAGCCGCGCCGCCGCCACGGTGAGCAGCGGTCGCAGGCGCTTGCCGCCGGCGCCGACCAGGTGATTGGCGAGCTCGGGGATCAGCGTCACCGACGAACGCATGCGCGCCGCGATCTCACGATCGACTTGCGCCATGTCGTCGGCGCACAGCGCCAGCAGCGGCTCGAGGCTCGGTGCCCTGCGCTTGCCCTCGAAGGTAACGACGGTTGCCATACGAAAAAGATAGTCTTCCGACGAAGCCGATTGTTGCGACACGATGTCGTGCGATGATCTCTAGCATGGAACCGACCCTGACCGAAGACGGCCTGCTGGGCAACCGGGTGCGCCTGCTGCAGCCGGCGCGCGGCTACCGGGTGGCGGTCGACGCCGTGCTGCTGGCGGCGGCCGTCGATGCGGCACCCGGCGCGCGCATCCTCGATCTCGGCGCCGGGGTCGGGGCGGTCGGGCTATGCCTCGCCACGCGCCTGGCCGGCTGCACGGTCACGGGAGTCGAGCTGCAGGAGGCGCTGGCCGACCTCGCCGAACGCAACGCCCGGCTCAACGGCCTCGGCGACCGGATGCGGACTCTGGTCCACGACCTGGCGCAGCCGCTGCCGGCCGAGATCGGCGCCTTCGACCATGTCGTCAGCAACCCGCCCTATCTCGCCGCCGCCGGCGCCGACCCCTCGCCCGACCGCAGCAAGGCTCTGGCGACCGTCGAATCGAGCGCCGCCCTGGGACGCTGGCTGGCCGCCGCCGCGGCCGCCGCCCGGCCGGATGGCAGCCTGTTGCTGATCCACCGCAGCGATCGGTTGGAGGAGATCGTGGCGCACCTCGACCGGCTGGGCTGGCGCGAGATTGCGATCAAGCGCCTGCCGCCGGCGCCCCGCATCGTCCTTCGCGCCCGGCGCGCCGGCAGCTTGCTGCGGAGCGAAGCGCCGCCGTTGGTCCTGCACCGGCCGGATGGCCGCTACACCGACGCGGCCGAGGCCGTCCTGCGTCACGCCGCACCGCTTGCCTTCTGAAGCCACCGCCGCGACAGTGCCCGCCATGTTCGGTTGGCTGAAGGAACGTTTGCGCCGCGGGCCGGTCGTCCCGGTGGTCCGCCTGTCCGGGGTGATCGCCGCCGGCGGCATGCTGGGCAATCGCGGGTTGTCCATCGAGACCGCGGCGCCTTTGCTCAAGCGCGCTTTCGACATGCGCGGCATCAAGGCGGTGGCACTCGCCATCAACTCGCCCGGCGGCTCGCCGGTGCAGTCGGCCCTGATCGGCCAGCGCATCCGCCTGCTGGCCGACGAGAAGGGCCTCCAGGTCATCGCCTTCGTCGAGGACGTGGCGGCCTCGGGCGGCTACTGGCTGGCCTGCGCCGCCGACGAGATCGTGGCCGACGCCAGCTCGATCGTCGGCTCGATCGGCGTCATCAGCGCCGGCTTCGGCTTTCAGGATCTGCTGGCGCGCTGGGGCATCGAGCGGCGGCTGCACACGTCGGGCGAGCGCAAATCCATGCTCGATCCGTTCCGGCCGGAGAAGCCGGAAGACCTTGAGCGGCTGCGCCGCTTGCAGGCGGAGATTCACGATGGCTTCAAGGACTGGGTCCGCACACGGCGCGCGGCGCGACTGAAGGGCGACGACGCCACCTTGTTCAGCGGCGAGTTCTGGACCGGCCGGCGCGGCTTGGAACTCGGCCTGGTCGACGGTCTCGGCGAGTTGCGCGCCACCCTGCAGGCGCGCTACGGCGCCAAGGTGCATCTGCCGGTGATCGCTCCGCGCCGCCGCCTGCTGTCGCGGTTTGGCCTCGGCAGCGCGGTCGACGAGATCGGGCCGGCGACCCTGGCGGCGCTCGAAGAACGCCTGCTGTGGCAACGGTTCGGACTATAGGAGTTGCGTCGTGAAGCTGATCGACCCCGTCCACCCCGACGATCTGGCCGCCGTGCGCGCCTGGTTCGACACGCTCTCCAGGCATTGCCGTACCGTCGACTACGAGGGCGCCCGCCCGATCTTCGCCGAAGACATGATCGCCTTCGGCACCTTCACCGACTTCATGACCGGTCGCGACCTCGCCGAGCAGAAGCAGTGGCGCAACGTCTGGGGCACCATCCGCAATTTCCGCTACGATCTCGACAAGATCGAGGCCATCGTCTCGGCCGACCGGCTGACGGCGGTCGGCATGGGCGTCTGGCAATCCGACGGCTTCCATCCCAACGGCGATCGCTTCGACCGGCCGGGTCGCACGACGGTGACGTTCGGTCGCAAGAAGATCGGCGATCCCTTCGTCGCCACCCACACCCACATGTCGCTGTTCCGCGGCACGCCGGAACGCAGCTATGGCAATTTCACCAAAGCCTCGCCTTAAGGATCCATCGCGCCCTTGCGCTCGACGATCATGCGGTACTGGTCGGGCTGGCGGTGGACGGCGAAGTTGAAGGTCGTCCGCTTATAACTCTGGCCGGCGTCGAGATCGCAGCGATGGACGATCAGCTCGTCGCCGTCGCCGGCCGCCCGCGCCACCACCTTGCCCGAGGGTGCGACGATCATGCTGTCGGCGAGCGACGGCACGCCCTCCTCGGCGCCGCCCTTGGCCACGCCCACCACCCAGGTGCCGTTCTGGTAGGCGCCGGCCTGCATGGAAAGCTGGTTGTGGAACCACGAATGCTCGTCGTGGTCGGGCGCCGGCGCGTTGTGCAGCGGCGTGTTGTAGCCCAGCAGCACCATCTCGACGTTCTGCAGGCCCATCACACGGTAGGTCTCGGGCCAGCGCCGGTCGTTGCAGATGCACATGCCCATGTTGCCGCCCAGCGCCTTGACCACCGGGAAGCCGAGATTGCCGACCTCGAAGTAGCGCTTCTCCAGATGCTGGAACGGCCGCGCCGGCTCGTGCTCGGCATGGCCCGGCAGATGGACCTTGCGGTACTTGCTGGCGATGCGGCCGTCGCGCTCGACCAGGATGGAGGTGTTGAAACGGCGCAGCCGGCCGTTCTCGTGCGCCAACTCGGCATAGCCCAGGCAGAAACCCAAGCCCAGCCGCTTGGCCTCGGTGAACAACGGCGCCGTCTCGTTCGACGGCATCTCGCGCTCGAAGAAGGAATCGATCTCGGCCTGGTCGGTCATCCACCAGCGGGGAAAGAACGTGGTCAGTGTCAGCTCGGGAAAAACCACCAGCTCACAGCCCATGCGCTCGGCCTCGCGCAAATGCGCGATCAGCCGTTCGACCACGTCGCGGCGGGAATCGCTGCGTTGGATCGGGCCCATCTGGGCGGCGCCGACGGTCAGGAAACGGGTCATGGTCATGGTCCTGCGTGTTTCACGTCGTTGTTGAACTCTGCCGAGCAGAAAGTACCACCTTGGAAGAGGTCGCCCACCGGATCGGGCCCGACCTTGGCCTGCTCGGCTTCGGCATGGGCGCGATGGTCCTCGGCCCGACCAACCGGCCGGTAGCCCAGCGTCCGGGCGCGGGCATTGTCCCACCAGGCCGCCGCATTGTCCGAGGCGCCGTACAGGATCTCGAAGCGGATCTCGGGATGCTCCAGGCCGATCTGGATCAGCTGCACCAGATCCTGCGGCAGGAGCCAGATCGACAGTCGCCGCACATCGATCGGCCGCGGCCCGACATTGCCGATACGCAGGCAGGTCACGGCGATGCCGTGCTTGTCGGCGTAGAGCGCGCCCAGCGCCTCGCCGAACGCCTTGCTGACGCCGTAGCGGCTGTCGGGGCGCACCGTCACATCGGGTCCGATCCGGCGCTTGCGCGGGTAGAAGCCGACGGCGTGGTTGGACGAGGCGAAGATCACGCGCTCGACGCCGGCCTGGCGCGCCGCCTCGAAGAGGTTGTAGCAGCCGATGATGTTGGCCTGCAGGATGGTGTCCCACGACCCCTCGACCGAATGGCCGCCGAGGTGGATCACGCCGTGCGCACCCTCGACCGCCGCCGCCACTTCGTCGGGCTTGGTAAGGTCGGCGGCAATGAAGGTCTCGGCGGCCAGCAGGTTCGGCGGCGCCACGCGATCGCTCAGCACCAGCCCGGGATAAAGCGGCGCCAGCAGCGGACGGATCATGGTGCCGATGCCGCCGGCCGCACCTGTGAGCACAATGCGTTTGGAACGGGTGTCGGTCATAGCCTCTCCTTCATGGTGCGGCGGGGTCGCGGGCGCCGGCCGCTCACGCCTCGGCCAGTTCCAGCAGCAAATTCGCCAGCACCTGCGCGCCCGCCGCAAGGTCGGCGGCTTCGGTGTGTTCCTTGACGTTGTGGCTGAGACCCGCCACCGAGGGCACGAAGATCATCGCCGTCGGACAGATCCGTTGCATCATCTGCGCGTCGTGGCCGGCGCCCGACGGCATGCGACGGGTGCTGAGCCCGAGCGCGCGGGCATGATGCTCGACGCGATCGACCAGGCCGGCATCGAAGGTCACCGGCTCGAAGCGCGCCAGCACTTTAGCCTCGACCTCGACGCGTTCGGCCCGCGCCGTCGCCGCGATGTGCTCGGCGACCCGCGCTTCGGCCTGCTCGAGCTGAGCTTCGTCGGTGTTGCGCAGATCGACGGTGAACACCGCGCGGTTGGGCACGACGTTGATCAGGTTGGGCCGAAGGGTGAGGGCGCCCACCGTGCCGACCTGGTCGCCGCCCATCTCGCGGGCGAGCGCACGCACGAAGACGTTGGTCGAGGCGGCGAGATAGCCCGCGTCGCGCCTCAGCCGCATCGGCGTCGTGCCGGCATGGTTGGACACGCCGGTCACGGTGTACTCGGTCCACGAGATGCCCTGCACGCTTTCCACGACACCGATCCGAACCTTCTCCTCGTCGAGGATCGGACCCTGCTCGATATGCAGCTCGACGAAGGCGTGCGGCCGGATCGCGCCGGGCGTGGCCGCGCCGAGATAACCGATGCGCCGCAGCTCGTCGCCGACCGCAACGCCGTCCTTGTCGGTCGCGGCATAGGCCTCGTTCAAGCCGAGGCCGCCGGCATAGACTAGGCTGCCCATCATGTCGGGCTGGAAGCGCGCACCCTCCTCGTTGGTGAAGAAGGCGACGGCGATCGGCCGGCGGGTCGTCAGCTCGGCCGCGTTCAACGCGCGCACGACCTCCAGCCCGGCCAGCACGCCGTAGTTGCCGTCGTAGCGGCCGCCGGTGCGCACCGTGTCGATGTGGCTGCCGGTCATCACCGGCGGCAGCGCCTCGCGCCCGGCACGCAGGCCCACCACATTGCCGATGGCGTCGATGCTGACGGCAAGCCCCAGCGCCCTCATCCAGCCGACGACCAGGTCGCGGCCCGCTTTGTCGTCGTCGCTGAGCGCCAGGCGGGCGCAACCGCCACCCTCGATGGCACCGATCCCGGCCAACGTGTCCAGGGTGCCGACAAGCCGCCCGCCATCGATCGACAGCATGAAATCTCCCAATCCGACCAACACGTTAAAGTTATCGCCCGGCCCGGGCAAAATATCACGCCGCGGTGATCCGGATTGCCTTGCAAGGGCGTAGGCGGAGCGTCACTTACTAGACAGCCATGAAGCGTCTGCTCGCCCTGCTGCTGGCCCTGTTGGCCGGCCCAGCCTTCGCCCAGTCGACGGTGCAAACCGAGAACGTCCGCGCCGAGCTTCTGGCCGACGTGTCGGCCGTCAAGCCCGGCGAGCCGTTCTGGGTCGGGCTGCGCCAGACCATCCGGCCGAAATGGCACACCTACTGGAAAAACCCGGGCGATTCCGGCCTGCCGACCGAGATCGCCTGGACGCTGCCGGCTGGCGTCACGGCCGGCCCCATCGTCTGGCCGCGGCCGTACCTCTTCAACCTGAGCGGCGTGATCAACTACGGCTTCAAGGACGAGGCGATGCTGCTGGTGCGCATCACGCCGCCAGCCGATCTGCCGGGCGCGCTCAAGCTCGAGGCCGCCGCCAACTGGCTGGTCTGTGAAGACGTCTGCATCCCCGAGGAGGCCAAGCTCGACCTCAGCCTGCCGGTCACGGCGACCGGTGCTCCGGCAGCGCCCGCCACGCGCGCCGTCTTCGAGAAGGCGCGCCAGCAGGTGCCGATGCCGAGCCCCTGGCCCGCGCGCTACGGCGTAGCCCAGTCGGGCGATCCGACCCTGATCGTCGAGGCCAAGGGCCTGAAGCCCGAAACCATCCGCGACGTCTACTTCTTCCCGGCCGACTGGGGGCCGGTCGCCAGCATGGCCAAGCAGGCTGCCGCGATCGGCGCCGATGGCATTCGCATCCCGCTGCGGCGCGGCGACGCCAAGGCCGCGCTGCCCGCCGATCTTGCTGGCACGTTGGTGCTGACCGAGAAGACGGCCGCTGGCGAGGTCAAGCAGGCTTTCGACATCGTGGCCAAGCGCGATCCGGCCTTCGTACCGACATCGACGGTGGCGGCGAGCGGCAGCGAGCAGCTGTCGCTCCTCGAAGCGCTGCTGTTCGCGCTGCTCGGTGGCCTGATCCTGAACCTGATGCCTTGCGTCTTCCCCGTGCTCGCCATGAAGGCCGCTTCCTTCGCCGGCTTGGCTGGGCACGAGCGCAGCGCCATGCGGCGCGATGGCTTGGCCTACACCGCAGGCGTGCTGGTGTCGTTCGCCGCCATGGCCGGGGTGGTGATCGGGCTGCGCGCGGCGGCAGGCGACGTGAGCTGGGGCTTCCAGTTCCAGTCGCCGGTGTTCTCCCTGCTGATCGCCTACCTGTTCTTCGTCGTCGGGCTGAACCTCTCCGGCGTCTTCGAGGTCAGCGGCCGCTTTGCCGGCGTCGGCCAAGGCCTGGCGGCACGCGGCGGCACCACCGGCGCTTTCTTCACCGGCGTGCTGGCCGTGATCGTGGCGACGCCCTGCACCGCGCCCTTCATGGCGGCGGCGCTGGGCTTTGCGCTCAGCCAACCGGCACCCCAGACGCTCGCCGTGCTGCTGGCGCTGGGGCTTGGGTTGGCGCTACCCTATCTCGCGCTCACCTTCACCCCGGCGCTGCAGCGCCTGATGCCGCGACCCGGCGCGTGGATGGACCGCCTGCGCCAGTTCCTCGCCTTCCCGATGTATGCGTCGGCAGTATGGATGATCTGGGTGCTGGTCCAGCAGGCCGGTGCCGACGGCGTGATCTACGCCCTCGGCGGCATGATCCTGATCGGTTTTGCGATCTGGCTGCTGCGCCTGGGCAGTGGCGCAGCCTGGGGTACCTGGCTGCGCCGCGGATTGGCCGCCGCAGCAGTGCTGCTCGCCTTCGCCGCCGCTTTGAAGCTCGAGGACGGCCGAGCCACGGCGGCCTCGGCTTCCGGCGCCAGCAACGGCGTGAGCTTCGAGGGTTGGGAGCGCTTTTCGCGCGAGCGCCTCGACCGGGCGATCGCCGAAGGCAAGCCGGTATTCGTCGACTTCACGGCCGCCTGGTGCATCACCTGCCTGGTCAACGAGCGGGTGGCGCTCGAGACGCCGACGGCGCGACGCGCCTTCGAGCAGGCCGGCGTGTTGAAGCTCAAAGGCGACTGGACCAACCGCGACCCCGAGATCACGTCCTTGCTGAAGGAGCTGGGCCGGGCCGGCGTTCCGCTCTATCTTTTCTGGGCTCCCGGCATGGAGCGGCCCAAGATTCTGCCGCAGGTTCTCACCGAGGCGCTGGTCATTTCCGAACTGGCCGAAATCCAGCCGGCCAAGCGTTAGGAGGCAACATGTCGAAGCTCGTCGTTCCACGCCGCGTCCTGCTGCTCGGCGCCGCCGCCGCGACCGTGGCGCCCGCGGTGTCGCTCGCCGCCACGCCCGATCTTGGCAAGCCCGCTCCGCAGTTCACCGCCGTCGACAGCAACGGCAAGACCTGGTCGCTGGCCGATCTCAAAGGCAAGGTCGTGGTGATCGAGACGACCAATCACCAATGCCCGTATGTGCGCAAGCACTACGTCGCCGACAAAATGCAGGCCCAGCAGCGCGAGGCGGCCGCCAAGGGCGTGGTGTGGCTGACCTCAGCCTCGTCGGCGACCGGCGAGGAAGGCTATGTCACGGCCGCCCAGGCCAACGAGATCGTCAAGAAGTACAATGCGGCGCCCGCCGCCGTGCTGCTCGATCCGCAAAGCAAGATCGCGCGTGCCTACGGCGCTACCGTGACGCCGCACATGTACATCATCGATGCCAACGGCATCCTGGTCTACAAAGGCGGCATCGATTCCATACGGTCGTCCGACGCCAACGACGTTCCCAAGGCCAAGCAGTATGTACGCCTGGCGCTCGACGAAGTGTTGGCCGGCAAGCCGGTGACCGAGGCTTCGACCCGGCCCTACGGCTGTTCGCTGAAATA
>Ga0194121_10009186_pt1 | contig 12298 bp, 17 predicted proteins | sample TA2MahCa50mmetaG_FD_148609 | JGI IMG/M metagenome (GOLD analysis project Ga0194121, IMG submission 148609) | Freshwater microbial communities from Lake Tanganyika, Tanzania - TA2015020 Mahale Deep Cast 50m | ecosystem: Environmental > Aquatic > Freshwater > Lake | place: Tanzania: Lake...
AGGCACCTGGGTCGGCACTATCGAGGAGGAGACGCAACGCCATCGCAGGAGGAAGGCCGCGCTGCGACCAGGTCGTCGGACCAGCCCATGCTGCCGTGTATGCTTTTGAGGTCGCCGCGGGGTAGAGCAGTCTGGTAGCTCGTCGGGCTCATAACCCGAAGGTCGGTGGTTCAAATCCGCCCCCCGCCACCAAGCCAAAAACCCCGGCCATCGCAAGATCGGTCGGGGTTTTTTGATGTCTGTAATCAGCCGCGCCTGGCCCGAGACTGTGATCCCTCCGCCCAGACAATCGCGCGAGGATTGCAACAGCAACCTCCTGATTCATTTCCGCCAGTCGTTCAACAGCACCCGATGACGAGCGCACCCTCCACACCAGCGACAGCCGCAGCCGAAACCACCAGCCCAACCCGGGCCAGCACCATCCAAACGGCCGCCACCACGCACCCGCTGCTCCTGGCGGCGGTGCTGGTGTGGATGAGCATTGAGCTGATCGGCGATGGACTGTTGGCCACCCGCAGCCTCCTGGAGAGCGTGATCAGCGAGCGCAACGTCACCCCCTCCTGATGGCCGACGCGATCGTGGTGGGGTCGGGGGCCAGTGGCGGTGTGGCCGCGCTGGCCCTAGCGCAAGCGGGTCTCCAGGTGCTGGTGCTCGAGGCCGGTCCAGAGCTCAGCGCCGCCCGGGCCTTCGGAAGTGAGCCGGCCAACAGCCTCAAGCGCCTGGCCAACGTGAGCAGCGGCCGCCAGCGCCTGGCGGCCCAGCACCCGGGCTACTGGAAAGCCAACCCCGATCTCTACGTCGACGAATGGCAAAACCCCTACAGCACCCCTGAAGAGCAGCCCTTCCTGTGGACCCGTGGGCGGCAAGTGGGCGGCAAGAGCCTCACCTGGGGTGGCATCACCCTTCGCCTTTCAGACGCTGAATTTGATGCAGCCTCCCGCGACGGCCATGGGCGCAGCTGGCCGATCCGCCACGCCGATCTGGCCCCCTTCTACGAGCGGCTCGAGCGGCTGCTCCAGATCCACGGCCAGCGCGACGGCCTGCCCCAGCTGCCCGACCCTGAAGGCGCCCCGAACCCAGCCCTGCCGCTTACCCCGGCGGAACAGCACCTGCAGCGCTGCATCCGCCGCGATCTGGATCTACCCCTGATCCCCTCCCGCGGCTTTGCATTACGCCGCAGCGCCGACGGCCCCTGGCCGCGCTCCTGCTCCCAGGGGGGTGCTCTCAAGGCAGCCCTGGCCACGGGCCGTGTGCAGCTGCAAAGCGAGGCGGTGGTGAGCCATGTGCAGGTGGATCCCCGCAGCGGTCGCGCCACGGGTGTGGAGTGGATCCATGCCCGCAGCGGCCGCCGTGAACTCAGCCAGGCGGCGCTCGTGGTGCTCTGCGCCTCCACGATTGAGAGCCTGCGGCTGCTGTTGCACTCGCAGGAGGTGGGTGGCCTCGAGGAGGTGAGCGGCCTGCTGGGGCTTGGGCTGATGGATCACGTGTCGGCCAGCTGTTTCTTCGCCCTGCCTCAGCAACCGGCCCCTGGGGCCACCGAACTCTCCGGAGCGGGCAGCTGCTTTATCCCCAACACCGTGAACCTGGGGAGCGGCGATACAGCCCAGGAGTTCCTGCGCGGCTACGGCCTGTGGTGCGGCATTCAGCGCTTTGACCCGCCCCAGCTGCTCAAACGGGAACGGGGAGCTGCGGTGGGGTTCCTGATCGGCCATGGCGAGGTGCTGAGCCGGCCCGAGAACCGCGTGAGCCTCGACCCGCAGCGCCGCGATGCCTGGGGTCTGCCGATTGCCCACATCGATTGCCGCTGGAGCACCAACGAGCAGGCGATGGTGCTCCACATGCAGGAACGGATGCAGGCGGTAGTCGCGAGCGGCGGCGGCCGCATCGCCCCACTGGCGGATCTGTTTGTCATGCCGCTGATCGAGCCGTTGGTGCAGGGCAGCCTGGCAATGGCCCCTGGAGCCGCTCCGCCCGGGTATTACATCCACGAGCTGGGCGGAGCGCCGTTGGCGGCCAGCGAGGCCGAGGGGGTACTCAACCCCTGGAACCAGCTCTGGCGCACCCCCAACCTGCTGGTGTGCGACGGCAGCGCCTGGCCCAGCGCCGGTTGGCAGAGCCCAACGCTCACCACCATGGCGTTGAGCTGGCGGGCCTGCGCCCATGCGGCGGAAGCGATGCAGCGCGGTGAGCTTTAGCTGACGCGGCACCACATTTGGTGTCATCCACCACATCAGCTCAGAGGGAAGACCCGCACACTATGCAAGCGACCTTTCAACGGGTCGGGCAAGGGAGAAACACAGGCGGGAGCTCGGCACTCCCGCTTTTTTATGTGCACTCAACAGCTGGATTGATCCAGCCTGTGCCTTACTCGCCAGGCTTCATGAACAGACCATTGAGGTAGTGCTGGGCCACGCAGCGATCGCCACAGCCGTTCTGAAAGAGGAAGCCGGCCAGGGCCGAGGTGATCACGCGGTACTGGTCCCACTCGGGGCGGCTGCTGAGGAAGGCACGCATGCCATCGAAGAGGGCTTCAGGCACCTCGGCCTCGAGGCTGATGCGTGAGGCGCTGGCGGCGTCTTGCTGGTCGAGGCAGCGGCTGAGGTGATCGCGGGCATTACGGGCGGCTGCAGCGGCTTGCTCCACCTCTGCACCACCGTGATCCACCTGCACCTGCTGCTCGAACTCCAAGCGATCTCCTGCGTCTGGACTGCCATCAATCCACAGCGGGGGCACCGGCGTCAAAGCTGTCGCGTCAGGCCAAAACCATCGCGAGACACAGCGAGATCGCCTATGGCCGCAGCGCAACGACGGGGGTTGCGCGCTGCGGTAGTGGGCCGCCTAGCCGCGACCGCAACGCTGTCAAGCAGGGGTTGAACGAAATGGCGCAATTCACAGAAACAGCGCCGTCAGGCATCAGGGGGACGCAGGGCTGTGGAAAACTCAGCAACCAGCTGTGGAAACAGCCCTAATCCTGGGGAAACCCGCCATTGATCAGCAGGGCTGATGTCCGCGGGTCTCGTGCGACCCGGCCGCAACCGAGACGGGTGAGCAGCTCAAACCCCCGGGTTCTCTTCCGGTTTCTGCCGGGGTTTGTAAAGCGTGCGCGGTCCGAGCGGATGGTCGGCGTGGGGATAGGGCGCGTGGGTATGCCCGTGCTCGTGGGTGTGGTCATGCCCATGGCTGTGGTCGTGGCTGTGACCGTGCGCATGGCTGTGGTCGTGACCGTGATCGTGCGTATGGCCCAGGGGGATCGGGATGCCGTCGGGCTGGCAGGCACCCGTGCATTCGTGCTCGCAGAGCGTGCAGGCCTCCACCAGCCCCTCCACGTGGTGGTGATGGCTCTGCTGAGGCGCCCCCACTTCGGTTTCAAAGCCGAGCACCTGGGCGCGGTATTTGCAGAGGGAGCAGTTCATCTGCGTCTCACCGCGCACCACCTCCTGAACGCGCTCCAGGAAGGTGTTGATCACCAGGGGGTGATCGCCCAGGTAGCTGGCCTCCACAAACTCCAGCTCGGGGTGATCAGCCGCCACCAGCTGGGTGTGCTGGCGGATGCGGCTCACCAACACTCCGGAAAAGAGGAAATAGGGAAACACCACGATCCGGCGGAAGCCGAGCTTCACTGCGTGGCGCAGGCCTGGCTCCACCAAGGGGAAGGTGACGCCGGAGTACACGGTTTCACCCCACCCGAACCCAAAGCCCTCCACCAGCATCCGCGCCACCTTCGACACGTTGGAGTTGGCGTCGGGATCGGAGGAGCCGCGGCCCACCACCACCAGCAAGGTGTCGCTGAGCGGCACCGGTGCCTCACCGCGGGCGGCTGCGGCCGCATCAGAGGCATCGAGCGCCTCGCGGATCCGGGCACCGGCGGCCTGGATCATGCTCAGATCCACACCCAACTCGCGGCCGTAATCGATCCGCAGACCGGTTTCAGCGCTGAAGGTGTTCAGCACTGAAGGAATGTCGTTCTTGGCGTGGCCGGCAGCGAACAGCATCCCGGGCACCGCCAACACCCGCTGGACGCCCTGGGCGCGCAGGCTCTCCAGGCCATCGCGCAGGATCGGCCGCGCAAACTCGAGGTAGCCGTACTCCACCGGCACTCCGGGCAGCTGCGCCCGCAGGCCCTCCGCCAGCTGGGCAAACTCACTCACCGCCTGCCGGTTGCGGCTGCCATGCCCGCAGATCAACACCCCGATCGGTCCGCCCTCAACATCAGTCAGTGCGGTGTTGAAATCCAGCTGCGGCGCGGGGTTGCTCATGGGACACGATTCCTGAACTGACCCTATTGCCAAGACCTAGGGTGCCTCCAGAGAACAATTCACGCGTGCAGAAGAGCGAAAACAACCGAGCTGGCGAACTGAAGGAGCTGGGCTGGAGCGCTGAAGACGTGCGCCGCTACGAAGAACTGTGGGAGTACCGGCAGCGCTGGGGGGCGATCAACCTGGAGCGCGACGACCGCCAGTTCCTGCGCAAGGCCGAAGCCGCCCTCCCCAAGATCGTGGCCAAGGGATCCGAGAAGAAGCGCACCCAGGACAAATCCCACTACCGCTGGCTGGCGTTTTATCTCGACGCCATGCAGACCGTGCTGCTCCAGGAGGGTGAAGTGGCGGCCTGGCCGATCGTTCTGCAGGAAGAACTGCGCACGATCGATTACTACCAACCGGTGCTCGGCCTGCCCGACACCCTCAAGGCCAAAGAGCTGCTGCCGATCCGCGAACAGCTGGTGGCAAAGGCGTCTGCCACAGGACGCAGCGCCAGCTTCGACTTTGTGGCACCCCTCGAGGAGCTCAAGAAAACGGAAAAAATCAGCTGGAAGCCCCTGCGCGGTGAGGGCAACACCGACACGAGTTTCCCGGTGCTGCCCGCCGACGCCGCCGACGCCTTCCGTTCCGAAGCCCGCGCCACCCTCACCAGCGCGATCCGCGAGCTGTTCCCGTCGCTGAAGGACACCGACAAGCCCGAGCCTCCCGCCGACTGGATGCCCTAACGCAGCAGCCGCAGCCAGGCCCACCAGATCAACGCCACCGGCACCACCGCCAACAGCAACACCTGCACGCTCTGCCACTGCTCAGGGTTCAACACTCAGGGCGCCGGGCAGGGTTGTGAGTTGATCAGAATCAGGCCTAGCAAGCCGCACTGCAAGCGAGTGAAGTCGCCGAGGGCATGTTCCACATCCATGGCGAAGCCGGGGTTGTCGGCGGGCTGCGCTGTGGGTTGCGGCATTTCAAGAGGTGGCGGGAGCGCTTCTGAGCGCGCAGCAGGCGTTGCCGCCATCAGTGCGAGGCAGAGAATCAGAGAGGAACGGAGCATGTGGGCTTACATCCAATGCCCTCGCTCTAGCCACAGCTAGAAGCAACAGGATGAGTGGATCCACGCAGCCTGATCAGCAACGGCAAGCGCTCCTCGAGCTGCTGCGGCAAGAGCCTCGGGGTTCCGCTGATCGCCAGCGCCAGAGGGTGTTGCAGCTGATCGAAAGCCTGGAGCAGTCTCAACCGGCCAACCTGCTAGCGGCCGGTGCGCTGCAACAGCTGGAGGGCGTCTGGGAGCTGCGTTGGAGCAGCAGCAGCCAGCCCTATCTGGCCGTAGGCCCTTGGCTGGACAACCTGCAACTGCTCGCGCCCTCGCAGGGGCGGGGCATGAATCTGCTGCGGTTGCCAGGGCCGTTCGCCTCTTTGGCGGGCATTGCCGTGGAGGCCGCAATTGAGGTGGATCGTTGCAGCTCAAGGCCTGATCAACCCCCAGTGAGCCAACGGGTGCAGGTGCGCTTTCAACGGGGTGGCTGGTTGGGGCCAGCGGTGGGGGGTCGCCGGCTGCAATGGCTGCGCAGCGTGAGCCAATCGTTCCCGGCCTGGCTCGACATCACCGTGCTCGATCACGAGCTGCGCATCTGCCGGGGCAATGCGGGCACGGTGTTTGCCTTGTTGCGGCGCAACGATCTAGAGCTCAATGAGCTGCTCCTCAACGTGCCGTCACCTGACTGAGATTGAAACAATCAAATAGATCATCGGTAGTAACAGATAATGCCACCATCAGCCAATACAAAAACAACAGCTAGAGGCCCAGTCCGCATCACGAGCACACATCACATCTCGCGCCTTCAAGCTGCCAGATAAGCTGCCGAAGCAGGTGTACTTCAGCGTGGTTGAGCTTCAGGTTCTCGAGGCCCTTGATGGGATCCAGTAGCTCGGAACAGGTGAGCAGGTGGCCAGCAAATATGCGCTGAGTCAATCAGGGGTCAGCCGAAACTGCAGCAAGGCGCTTCGGGTGTTTGAGCTCGAGATGCAGAAGCAGAACGGCGAGTGGGAAATCCTCGGTGATCAAACCTTTCTGCGCCTGGAGCGGCAGGTGCATCAGCTGGCCCGTCGCCTGGGCCGCCGGCCACTGCGCCTGGAGGCCACCTACTGGAGTGCGCCAACGCTGTGCACGAACCTGCCACCCCAATGGATGTTGGGCCGCTCCGACATCGTGGGCATCAAGCGCAATGTCCAACTGCTCAACGACTGTGTGGTGGACGCCTGGCTCGCCGGGGTGCCAGATCTACCTGCCGACAATCACCCTGATCTCACCGCCATGGTGATCACCTCGATGCCGGTGTTTTTCACCTATGCACCGGATCACCCCCTGCTGCAGCGCCGCAACCTGAGCTTCAACGACATCGCCGAATTTCCAACGCTGGCGCTGCCCTTTGGCTCCTATCCCCTGGTGGAAGCCGCTCTGCGCGAGCTCGGCCTCTGGAATGACGGTGTTCGGATGACGCGCTGCCGGCGCGAATGCTGGGAAGGACGAACGGAAACGGAGCTGGTGATCGGCTACGGAACGCCCTTGAGCCTGCAGATCAGTGGTGGAGCGCTCTGCCGGCTTCCTCTGGAGCTGCCATTTCGTTCGGGAGATGCGCTGGTGATCCGCCGCGAACTCGCCAACGATCCAGCCGTGGCCGAACTGCTGGAGGCTCTGAGCGAGAAGGCCAGGGAGCTGTCCGCCGGGCTGCCCGAGATCGAGGTGCTCCACTGAGCGAGCAACCAGCCGAGGCCAAGCCGCTATGCAACTTTCGACTAAAGCGCCAGAGAGCGTTACCCGGGGGCACAACGCGACCATGCCTCGACCTAACTGACCAGATAATTCCGGCATTGAATCGCGAGTGATCACGCTTGGTTTTGCGGAGTCGCTCGCAGCCCTCGATCATCTGCAATGGCGAACCGGTGCCCGCGCCGGTGAGGCGCTGAACTGCAGCCAGTCGCGGATCTGCCGGGCAGCGAAACGCTGCGAAGAGGTTCTTCAGATCCAGCTCACCAAAGTGGATTCGGAATAGATCACCACGGGAGACACCTCGCTGCTGGCGGCCGAACGGCATGTGCATCAGCGCTACCGCTGGATCAAAGCTCAGCCGCTGCGACTGGATGGCAATCAAGCCCTGGTCCGCGAGCTGAACGCTCTCAAGCTCTTGGGCTGGAGCTGCGGCAATCTCGACAACACCTGCAATCAGCGACTGAGCGATCTGACTGAGCAGCGCATTCTTGATGCCTGGCTTGGGATCGGTGCAGCCGGTGAGTACCAACTGACCATTCAGAGCGACTTTGCGTGCCATCAACGCGCCCAGGCACTGACCGATCACCTGAGCGAGCATCTGGGCCGCGCCGTGACGATCATCGAAGCGATCCATTGAGCGCGCAACTGGATCGCCATCACCCTGCGCTGGCGCACCAGGCAACGCTCCACAAACCAGGAGGCACGCCCCAAAAGGAACCCCAGAGAACCAGAACGCAGATTCTTTCGTTTTTCTTTCGTTTGCCGAGCGGCGCAGTGCTGAGTCAAGGCCCAGACAGGCTGCTCGAGGGCGCCAGTATCAAATGACACGATAAAAACACGCCAATTGCATTGGCATGCATAAAACCCATGCACTGTCAAGGATGAGTTTGCGGATGCATACGCCGTAAAGTCCATAAAACCGGGTTGGCCGGAGTAGGTATTCAACAGTACATGCAGGCTTCTCGCACAACGGGACAGCCGTCGATCACGATTGCGCAGCTTGAAGCAAGCTATTCGGCCTATTGCAAGGCTCTGCGCATGTTGATTCGCGATGGCATTTCACTCGCAAAAATCAAGCGAACCGTTTGTTGGGATCGGCTTGAGCTGTTGCACAACACGCTGCCCCGCCAATACCGCGATCCGCTCGTCCACTACACGATGGTGAAGCGCGACGTGGAAACCCATCAGGCCGCTGCGGATTGATCGCGCCGAATCAACACGATGAGCAACCCAGACACCGCACCGCAATCCCTCAACATCCTCATCGCCGATGATGAGGCCAACATTCGCCGCATCCTCGAAACACGGCTCTCGATGGCCGGCCACGCCGTGACCGCCGCTGCCGATGGGGAGGAGGCGTTGGAGCAATTCCGTGGTCTCGAGCCTGATCTGGTGGTGCTCGACGTGATGATGCCCAAGCTCGATGGCTTTGCCGTGCTCGAGCGGATTCGCGCCCAATCGGAAGTGCCCGTGATCCTGCTCACGGCGCTGGGCGATGTAGCCGATCGCATCACCGGATTGCAACTCGGTGCAGACGACTACATGGTGAAACCTTTCAGCCCGAAGGAGCTTGAGGCGCGCATCCGTTGCGTGATGCGGCGGGCATCACAAACCAACACCCAGGGCGGCTCCAGCGGTGGCAGCAACAGCAACATCGTTGTGGTGGGCGATCTACAGATCGATTTCAATCGCCGGCAGGCCCATCGCGGTGATGAACGCATCCGTCTCACCGGCATGGAGTTCAACCTGCTGGAGCTGTTGATCAGTCGTTCCGGCGAGGCGATCAGCCGTCTCGACATGCTCGAGCAGGTATGGGGCTACCGGCCCGGCAAAGCCTCAGATAGCCGCGTGGTGGATGTGCATGTGTCGCGTCTGCGAGCCAAGCTTGAGCACGACCCCGAAAATCCCGAACTGATCCTCACCGCTCGGGGCATGGGCTACATGTTCCAGCGCCTGCAGCAGCGGATCGAATCAGCTGCCGCCTCCAACTAACTCAGGCCAGCGACCACTCCAGCTGCCGTGCCGTTTCATTGAGGGCCAACTCCAACACCGCATCGGGCAAGCGTGGCAGCAGGCAACCAATGGCTGCGGCGCTGCGGTTCAGCAGCTCGGTGGGCACCAGTTAGGGTGCAAGGCGTTGAGCCAGGGCCACTTGTTCGAGGCAGATCTGGGTTAAGAGGCGGATATCAATCAATTCAGCCATGCAGTCTCCGTGACTAGCAACACGCTAGGGGGCTGGATTGCCGGCACAAACGACTCTGGAAACCTCAGATTGCAGCTCTTGTGCTGTCGATCTGCTACTCGTTGTGCAATCGGAATGCCGAGCGATGCACCACCCCTGCACCGCTGGCACCCGGCACCGTGACCACCATGAGCGACTGTTTGCCTCGCTGGTAGTCGTAGCGGCAAAAGCCCATGCCTGTACCCGAGCAGGAGCTGAGGCTGGCCAGTTGATTGCCCGCAAGCTCCCTCTCGAAGGGCAACGGCTGGCGATCGGGCTGAGGCCGCCATCCCTCGCCGAGCAGTCGCGCATCCACCTGGGTGACAGGCTCCTGCAGCAGCAGGAGCGGTGGATTGGACGGAGCTTCCGGCCCAGAGCGCACAGCCTGGCTCAACACCGCAGCGGCCAGGCCACCCACCAGAGCCAGCCCCAGCCAGGCTTTCACGGCACGTACTTCGCAGCCAGACGCTCACCGCCATAGGGAACCGTGAGGATCTCAAGGAGGTGGTTGTTGGGGTCTTTGAAGTAAATCGAGCGCCCACCATCATCCGTGTTGATCTCGCCTGGAAGCTTGCAAAAGGGGTCTGACCAGAACGGGATGTTGCGCTGCTGGATGCGGGCGAGGATCGCATCAAAGTCGCTCTCGTCCACCAGGAAGGCGAAATGCTCCCAGACAATTTAATCCTCGGGTGAATCGAGGAAATCGAGCGTGGCTCCATTATCGAGGCGAACCACCTGAAAGCGATGGAAGCTGGTGGGTGCAGGCAAACCGAGCACCTCGGCAAGAAAGGCTGCAGAGTCTTCCTTATTGCGGCAGTGAACGATGATGTGATTGATCACAACAGCCATAACCTGCGCCCATTAAGCTGGTTTCAGGCTAAAGGCGTTTGGAGGTCATGGCTGCTCGTTCATCAATCGTTCACAGGTAGAAAGGCATCCGTGATCCAGCTGCGTAGATGCTGGGGGGTCAGCGTGGTTCCCAAGTCGTGGTTGTAGAGATCCACCACCACCTGCAGATCGCGATCGTGAATGCAACCGTCCCGCAAATATTGCGTGCCTGCACCAAAGAGCGTTACCGCAATGCTCCGGCGTGTCTCCAGCGTGTGGGGGACTGAGATGCACTGCTCAAGCATGGCGATCAACGGCTCGGCGTTGATCGGATCGAAGGCCCAGCGTGCGGCTCCCAGCAGACACGCCACCACCGATCGCGCCTGATCGGGATGCTCGTTGAGCCAGGCCGCTTTGGCGACCAGAACCACAGCCTGATAGCCACCGAGCAGCTCAGGCACCGAGCCCAGAGAGCGGAACTGTCTGGCCTTGGCCAGATCAGTGAACGGCGAACCAAGCAGCGCCGCATCAATCTCACCGCTGAGCAGACGCTCAAAGCGCCGATTCGTGGCGCCGGCTTTCACCACGCTGAAGTCGAGATCACGCCGCAGCGAGGCTCGCCGCATCAACTCCATCAAGGCACGGGCGTAGCCGGTTTCGGTGTCGATCCCGATCCGGCGGCCCCGCAGCTGCGGCACCTGCTCCAGATCAGGGGCCACCATCAGCTCGAGAAAGCCCCGGTGCACCCCGGCAAACACAGTGAGGTCGTGACCCGCGGGATCGTCTCCATAGCGAATCCCCATGGCGTCATCCAGCGACATGGCTGCGATCGGATTGATGCCACGCAGCACGCGTTCACGAATCTCGTCGGCGTTGGCAACGCCATGGCGCTGTGGTGGTGCAGGAAGAGGAAAGCCCTGGTGGTGCAGTTGATCGCCGATGCGAAACAACGTCTCAGTGGCATCAACGAAGAGAGCAATCTCCAGAGCTGAGCGCATCGGCAGTTGAAGGGGGCACCCATGATCGACGAGGCCGGAGCATGGATCGCATCACAACCGAGCCAAGCGACCACCCAAAACCGGATTTTCCACAGCTTTTCCACAAGCGTCTCGGCGAGGACTCGCCGACCCACCTGGGATTTGATCCCCTCTTTGGGGAAACCGCTCTCAACCAAGCAGCAGTCACCGAGCCGAGGCGACGATCACCGCTACAGACGAATGTTCACGGCAAACCATTCCAGCCCAACACGTCCCGTGTCGCGACAGGCGAGTCGCGCTCTGGATTCAGGCTTTGATTCGTCTGCCGCCTCGAGCACTGCTTGAGCAGAACAAGCGAAAGCAGGACAGTGCTGTGGGTTCCTGATCAACAACCTGTGCACGTGCATGTGGAAAACCCCATCGCGACTGATTGAATCGATTGGATGGTCGATTTCGTTCAACAAACACCCCATGACGCCCCAGGCCGACTGATGCAATCTGCTTTTGCCGGCTTGCTCTTGTAAAACGCTGCTTCAGGCCGCCAGATGACGGCTGCTCACCAACTCACCCGTGCAGGCCACCGGCAACAAGCTCGAGCGGCCCGAGGCATACCAAGCCTCCACCAGTGCCCCAGGGGAGCGGGGGGAGAGTTCTCCCGCCAGGAGCCAGAGCTCGTCGTGCAGCACCTGGGTCTGATCGGGCATCCCCACGTACCAGGGGGCTTCTGGGTCAACCGAAAGCTCCTCATGGAGCTGCAGCAAACCCTCCAGAACGCAGGCCGCGAGCTCGGGTGTCATCGCAACAGAAGAACCTCCATCCACGCACGGCGAGGAGCCCCCGATCAAGGGCGTTGCGGCTAATCCCTCCGCTTGCTGCAACGGCGCTGCAAACGATCTGTGCCCATTGGATCGCTCCTATGACCTGGGTATCGGTGAGGTCGAGATGACACACAACACAACGTCAAACGCCAGCCATGACGTGCTGAGCACCCAGGAGATGGCGCTGCACATGATTGCCAGTGCCGCAAGGGTTCTGCTCATGATCGGCACGGCCGTGCTCGTGGGAGAAGTGGCCGCCGGTCCAGCTCGGCGTCTGATTGCGGCGCGGCGGAACGCTCATGGCACCGAGGCAGCCCCAGGGGTTGATGGCTAGGTGTGTAGTCCCACCAGGTTGTTCAGCTGACAAAGGGGTGTGAGCTCGTCAGGGTCGGTGTGTCACCCCCGTCCCCTGAGCTCACATTCCATGCATA
>Ga0194121_10009197_pt1 | contig 12293 bp, 10 predicted proteins | sample TA2MahCa50mmetaG_FD_148609 | JGI IMG/M metagenome (GOLD analysis project Ga0194121, IMG submission 148609) | Freshwater microbial communities from Lake Tanganyika, Tanzania - TA2015020 Mahale Deep Cast 50m | ecosystem: Environmental > Aquatic > Freshwater > Lake | place: Tanzania: Lake...
GGGCAAGTCCTCGAAAAAGTAGCCGTCCACCTCAAGCTCCAATCACAAAGGATCGACATCAATGGCTGGCAAGATCGTCAAGTTTTCGACCGATGCCCGGGACCGCATGCTGCACGGCGTCGATATTCTCGCCAACGCTGTCCGCGTCACGCTGGGCCCCAAGGGCCGCAACGTCGTGATCGACAAGTCGTTCGGCGCTCCGCGGATCACCAAGGACGGCGTCACCGTCGCCAAGGAAATCGAACTGGCCGACAAGTTCGAGAACATGGGCGCGCAGCTCGTGAAGGACGTGGCCCAGCGCACGGCCGATCAGGCCGGGGACGGCACCACGACGGCTACCGTGCTGGCACAAGCGATCGTGCGGGAAGGCGCCAAGGCGGTCGCCGCCGGGGCCAATCCGATGGATCTCAAGCGCGGCCTCGACAAGGCCGTCGAAGCGGTGGTCGAGGACATCAAGAAGCACTCGAAGAAGATCACCAGCCGCTCCGAGGTTGCCCAGGTCGGCACCATCGCCGCCAACGGCGAGAAGGAGATCGGGAACATCATCGCCGAGGCGATGGAAAAGGTCGGCAAGGAGGGCGTCATCACGGTGGAAGAGGCCAAGGGGTTCGCCACCGAGCTCGAGGTCGTCGAAGGCATGGAGTTCGACCGTGGCTATCTCTCGCCATACTTCATCACCAATGCCGAGAAGATGGTGGCCGAGCTCGAAGATCCGTTCCTGTTGATCCACGAGAAGAAGTTGGCCTCCCTGCAGCCGCTGCTGCCGGTGCTGGAAGCGGTCGCCAAGTCGGGTAAGCCGCTTCTGATCATCGCAGAAGACGTCGAGGGTGAGGCGTTGGCGACGCTCGTCGTCAACAAGTTGCGCGGCGGCCTCAAGGTCGCGGCGGTCAAGGCCCCGGGCTTCGGCGATCGCCGCAAGGCGATGCTCGAAGACATCGCGATCCTGACCGACGGCACCATGATCTCGGAAGAGTTGGGCATCAAGCTCGAGAGCGTGACGCTCGACATGCTCGGCCGCTGCAAGAAAGTAATGATCGGCAAGGAAGACACGACGATCATCAACGGCGCCGGCGCAAAGAAGGAAATCGAGGGGCGCTGCAACCAGATCCGCGCCCAGATCGAGGAGACGACCTCCGAGTACGACAAGGAGAAGCTCCAGGAGCGTCTGGCCAAACTGGCCGGCGGTGTCGCGGTGATCAAAGTCGGTGGCGCCACCGAAGTCGAGGTCAAGGAGCGCAAGGATCGTGTGGATGACGCGCTACACTCGACCCGGGCGGCGGTCGAAGAAGGCGTCGTCACCGGCGGCGGTGCGACGCTGCTCTACGGTACCCGTGTTCTCGACAAGGTCAGCGCCGCCAACGACGACGAAAAGACCGGAGTCGATATCGTACGCCGGGCCCTGCAGTCGCCGGTCAAGCAGATCTCCGAGAACGCCGGGGTCAATGGCGCGGTCGTCGTCTCGAAACTGCTCGAACAGAAGGACCGCAACTACGGCTTCGATGCGCAGGACGAGGCCTTCGGCGACCTGATCAAGAAAGGCATCGTCGACCCGGCCAAAGTCGTTCGCGCGGCGTTGGAAGCGGCGGCGTCGGTCTCGGGCCTGATCATCACCACCGAAGCGATGGTGGCCGAGAAGCCGGAGAAGAAGGCGGCGGCCCCGGCAGCGCCCGGCGGCGGCATGGACGATATGGATTTCTAGGCATCAACAAGAACAAGATAGAACAAGAAAAACCACGACTGAGGGGCGCTTCGGCGCCCCTTTTTCTTTGTCGCTGCGCTGGCGAGGTTGTGATTCGCATGTCGGCGCCGACACTGCTGAAGTCCCCCGATTCGAGAAACATTCCTCGGGGAGGGACCCATGGCCAAGAGCCGTCTATCCGTCAGTTGGTTCGAGATCCCAGTCAAGAACATGAAGCGCGCGGTCAAGTTCTACAGCGCGGCCCTTCGAGTGAAGTTCGTGCCCATGGAAGCGGGCGGGACGACGATTCACGCCTTCATGGGGGCCAAGATGCCGATCGGCGCCCTGATCAAAGACCCGACCAACAAACCTTCGAAGAGCGGCTCGATTCTCTATTTCGAGACTTCGGATGTGAAGGCGACGCTGAAGCGCGTGGCCAAGGCCGGCGGCAAGGTCGTCCTGCCGGCCATGTCGATCGGCGACTACGGTACGATCGGCCAGTTCACCGACACCGAGGGCAACCGCATCGCGCTGCACGCGAGCTAGGCCCGCGCGTCCCGCGCGGCTACCTCAGCGTGCGTCGATCGTCGTCCAGGGGTAGCCGTCGGGCGCCACGAACGAGGACGCGCGCCGGCCGAACCCATCGAAGGCGATGGGAGTCCGTGCTCGCTAGGCCAGGCGAAGGCCGCATGCGTTGGCGAAGACTTTGAAGTCGTCGTCGCGTGTGATCAAGGGGACGTCATGATCCAGGCAGGACTGGCAAATCAATGAATCGGCGAGGGCGGCGCGCCGACCCTTGCTCATTACGGTCATTCTGGTCGCGCCGGTCCGCTCCCAATACCCGTCGCCGATCGAGAGCTGCGGCATTTCCAGCACGATGTCCCGTATCTCCCGGTTGATCCGGGGGTGGCTCAATAGCTCGCTGACGACGAGCGGCGGCAGGCAAACTTCGGTCTTGGACAGGGCTTCGGCTACCCGAGCGACATCCGTTCCCTCGTCGCCACGAAAAAACGCGATCATCGAACTCGTATCGACTGCGATCATCGTCGGTCGCGTCGAAGCTCGCGGAGATCAAGATCGATTTTCATCTTACCGCGAAGCCGCAAGAGTCGCTGCGACGCCCGCGCCGCAGCGAGCATCGCCAAACCGCGGCGCACGGTCTCAGTGACCCCCTCGCCGGTGGCAGCCTGCGCTTGCGCCAAGAGACGCTCTGGGACGTGCGCCGTTATCTTTCGAAGATGGCCCATGCCGTAAACTATTGCCGTAACGCGTTACGGCGTCAAGCTCCGAGCCGTCCACGGTCGCGTGGTGCGGTCGTGCCGGCCAAACCCGAAGCCCTCCTGACGAACGGCTCGCCGCCGCGTATGGTGCGGTGATGCGAAGCATCGTCCTGCAAACCCTCGGTGGCCCGGACCAACTGGCCGTGGTCGAGCGCCCTGTGCCCGAGCCGGGAGCGGGGCAGGTTCTCGTGCGCATGCGCGCGGCCTCGCTCAACTACCGCGACACGCTCATCCTCCGGGGCGGTTACGGCAGTCGCCAGAAGACGGCTGACCTGGTGCCGCTGTCGGACGGCGCGGGGGAGGTCGTCCGTGTGGGTCCCGGGGTGTCCCGGGTCAAGGCTGGCGATCGGGTCACGGCGAGCTTTTTCCAGAGCTGGATCGCCGGCGATCCCAACGAAGCATTGCTCGACGACGATCTCGGGCGTGCGCACGACGGTGTGCTCAGCGATTATCGCGTGTTTCCCGAATGCGGCCTGGTCGCAACGCCGGCAAGCTTGACCGACCCGGAGGCGGCGGCGTTTCCGTGCGCCGGCTTGACCGCCTGGAGCGCGGTCGTCACCGTCGGTCGTGCCAAGCCGGGCGATATCGTCCTCGTGCAGGGAACAGGTGGCGTGTCGTTGTTCGCCCTCCAGTTCGCCAAGCTGTGTGGCGCCCGGGTGATCGCGACCTCGTCGTCCTCCGAGAAGCTCGCGCGCCTGCGCGGCATGGGGGCCGATCACGTGATCAACTATCGCGAGCAGCCGGACTGGGGGAAGGTCGCACTCGACCTCACCAACGGTCGTGGCGTCGATCACGTCGTCGAAGTGGCGGGCACCTATCGCCAGACGCTTCGTGCGATTCGCCCGGGCGGGCTGGTCACGGTCATCGGGGTGCTGGCCGGGGCGCGGGCCGAAATCCTGTTGCCACTCGTGGGGTCACGGGCGATTCGTCTGCAGGGCGTTGCCGTCGGGCCGCGCGAAGGCCTGGAAGCGATGTTCCGCGCGGTCGAGGCCCATCGGATAAAACCGGTGATTGACCGGGTCTTCGATCTCGACCACGCCGCCGAGGCTTACCGCCACCTGGCGGCGGGGCGGCACTTCGGGAAGGTCTGCATCGCCCTTTAGCTTGGCTTGTTTTGGGGTCGTGCTGGGTGCGGTGGGCGGCGCTATAATCGTTCCACGGTCTATTCCAGAGAGAGGCTCCATGCAGGCTCCCTATGCCCACCCGATGATGCCGCGGGCGCTCCACGACGAGCATGCCCGCGAGAACTTCGTGCTCGATCTCAAGATCCACATGGAAGATCACGTCTACCCGGGCGATGAACTCGTCTACGAGCGCCAGGCTCTGCCGAAGTTCAAACGCGAGCACGGGCGGGCGCCGCAGGACCGTCACGAGGTGCGCAAGCTGATGGAGGCAGAGCCTTACACCCAGATGTGGAGCGCGCTCGCCCGCACTATCCAGGAGATGCTGTGGGACGATATCGGTTCGTGCGTCGAGCGTCAGTTGCCGGAATTGATCGAGAAGGCCAAGGACAAGGACAAGCCGCTCGGTTCGCTCCGCATCGATCCGTCGTTCGTCGTGCCGCGCTACAACGATGCCGTCCATCTCCACTGCGTGCCTGGGGGCTACCACGAGCAGGTGACCAAGGACGACGTGATGGCCGGCGCGGTGTACGAACGTGGTGCCTATTACTACGTCGCAGGACTCATGGGCTCGAAGGCCCACAAGGCCAAGGACACGGCCGAAACGCCTTTCATGGGGGCCCAGGGGCGCGGCACGATCGGTTACCTCAAACACCGCCGCCCCGAGCTGAGGCCCAAGCGTATTCTGGACATCGGCTGCACGACCGGGAATTCGACGCTGTGTTATGTCGATGCGTTTCCGGGCGCGGAGATCCATGCCGTCGACATCGCGGCCCCGTGTCTGCGCTACGGTCACGCCAAGGCCGAGGCGTTGGGCAAGAAGGTGCACTACTCGCAACAGAGCGGTGAGAAGCTCGACTTCGAGGACGCGTACTTCGATGTCGTCGTATCCCACGGTCTGATGCATGAAACGTCGTACAAGGCGACCAGGAACATCCTGCGCGAGGTCAAACGCGTGCTGAAGCCGGGCGGCATCTCGGCTCACGCCGATCCCCAGTTCTCGATCGGCCTCAACCCGTACCACTCGTTCATGCACGATTGGGATACGCACTACAACGCCGAGCCATTCTGGGGCACGCTGCACGATCGGCATCCGGTGGAGTGGTTGGCCGAGGCCGGCTTCGACCGCAACAGGTCGTTCGCCGTTTGGTTGATGCGCGGGGCCAATGGGCCGGAGTATCAGCCAGTGAGCGAAAGCACGGAACACAGCCGCCTGTTCCGCGGCATCATCTTCGGGGCCGAAAAGGCCTGATCCGATGAAGCAGCCGTTCGCGCATCCGATGATGCCGCTGGCGACGCACGACGAAGCGGCACGCCAGAATTTCGTAGCCGACCTCAAGATCCACATGGAGGAGGAGGTCTATCCGGCCAACAAACTGGTCTACGAACATCGGGTGCGGCCGGCGTTTTATCGTCGTCACCAGCGGCCGCCGCGCGACCGCCACGAAGTGCGCCACGCCATGGAGCGTGATCCGTTCTGCCAGGCCTGGAGTTCGATCGCGCGCACGCTCCAGGAGATGCTGTGGTACAACGTCGGAGAGACCATCGAGCGGCAGCTTCCCGATCTGATCAGCCGCGCCAAGGTGGCTGATCCGATCGGCAGCCTCGCGCTCGACGGGACGATGTCCATCCCGCGCTACAACGCGGCGATCGACATCCACTGCATGCCGGGCGGCTACGGTGGGCAGGTGGCGAAGGACGATGTGTTCGCCGGGGCGCTGGTCGACCGCGGTGGCTACTACTACGTTCTGCCGTTCATGGGTTATCGCGCCCACGGATATACCGATACGGCGCGGGCGCCCTATGGCGGTGCGGCGGGTTACAACATCCTTCGCCTGTTGCGCGAGAAGTTCCCGGGGCTCAAACCACGACGAATCCTGGACATGGGTTGCGGCATCGGACGCGGCACGTTCCCCTATGTCGATGCGTTTCCCGAGGCCGAGATCCATGCCGTCGACGTCGCGGCGCCGCAGGTTCGCTACGGGCACGCGCGCGCCGAGGCGTTCGGCAAGCGAATCCACTTCTCACAGCAGAATGCGGAGCGTACCAGCTTCCCAAACGGGCATTTCGACTTGGTCGTATCCCATGGGCTGTTCCACGAGACGTCGGGCAAGGCCGTTCGCGCGATCGTGCGCGAAATCCACCGCCTGCTGGCACCGGGCGGCGTGACGCTGCACTCCGATCCCCAGCTCGGCCGCGGGCTCGACCCGCACGACGCCTACATGCACGACTGGGACACCTACTACAACAACGAGCCGTTTTGGGGCCCGCTGCACGACATTCCGCCGAAGCAGCTGTTCGGTGAGGCCGGGTTTCCTGCCGATTCGGTGATCGAGGCCTGGGCGATGATCGATGCCAACGGCTCACCCGCCATCGTTCCGGCCAACGATCACGACAGCCGGCTCAACCGGTCGAGCCTGTTCGGCGCGCGAAAGGCGCTCTAACTCAGCTCGGGAGTTCGAGCCCGGTCAGCGTCGCGGCAAATCGCTCGAGAGCGAGTACGCCGACGATCCGCTTGTCGATGGTCACCAGCTCCGGAACGACGGCAAGACCCGCCCCCTGGAGGGACGGCGTCGGTTGAATGTCGGAGGCTCGGACCGTCAGGATGTCCGAGACCCCGTCGACCAGCAGCCCCATCAACTGTTCGCCGATCTGCAGAATGATCACGACGTGGCTGCGGTTCGGCGTCGTTGCCTCTTGCGCAAAGCAGACGCGAAGGTCGAGGATGGGAACGATCGTGCCCCGCAGATTGACGACGCCCAAGACAGCAGGCGGCGCGTTGGGAATCGCGGTCACCTCCGTCCAGCCGCGGATTTCGCGTACGGCCAGGATGTCGACGGCATATTCCCTCTCTCCGAGGTAGAACACGACAAACTGGCGCGGCGCGGTACTCGAACCGGTTGTAACCTCGGCGGTGGCCATGGATGTCATTGGGTGGGCTCCGTTCAGAAGGTCTTCCAGTTGGCATCTTCGCTGGCTTTGGCGCCGGGCAACGGTTTCGCCTTTGGTTTGATCGTCGCCTTGCCCATGGCGGCCGTCGGCAAGGACAGCGTCAGGGCCTCCTTGGTCTCTTTATCGATGGTGAAGAAACGAACGCGTTCGGAAATGTCGATCTCGGAACTCATGGCGTCTCTCTTCTTACGGCCTTGATTTTGCAGGACTTCTAGCGGGATGACCTTGCCACCGATATCCGGGTCATTGCGTATTCTATCTGACGCGGCGCGGGGTCACGGTGATCTTCGTCCGACCTGCGACGATTTTCGCCAGTGGTCTGGACATCGAAGGAGGGCCGCTATCCGTATTGATGCGTATTCCCGCCCTGGAGTGTCGAAGCGAGACTTCCATTCGACGCTCAGGGGCCGCCAGCAAGCAGATGTTTGCGCAGATCACGAGAACGCGAGGACGCATCGCAGCTGCGTGTCTGACGCTGATCGCTTTCGCTTGGTTGCTCGCGCTCGTGAGCGTCAACGTGCAGGAAACGCAGGAAAACGAGCACGTCGGCGCCGACCTGAGGCGAACCGCGCGGCTGCTCGAGGAGACCACCCGCCGCACGCTTCAGCTCGTCGACCTCACCTTGCTGGACGTCAAGCGTGAGTTCGAGCGCAATCCCTGGGGACCCGAGTTCGCCGGCGTCATCGCCCAGAACAGCTTTGCCCAGACGGTCGCGGTGCAAATATCGATCACCGATGCACGCGGCATCGTCCGCTACTCGAGCTTGGGCCCGGTCGCGGGCGAGGTCTACGTCGGTGACCGCGACCACATTCGCGTCCACGAACGCTCGGCTTCCGTCGGGCTCCATGTCGGACAAACGGTCGTCGGCCGCGTCTCGGGCCGGCCGTCGCTGCAGCTGACGCGGCGCCTGGACAATCCCGACGGATCATTGGCGGGCGTCGTGCTGTTCGCGCTCGATCCCGGCATCTTGATCGAATCTTACGCGGCGTCGGGCCTAGGGGACGCGGGAGTCGTCGCCGTATTCGGTCACGATGAGCGGGAACGGGTGCAGTGGGCGGCGGGCCAAGGTCTGTCCGCCGATCCCGCCATGACACGAATCATCGAGCTCGGCCGTCGCGGTGAAACTCTGGTCACCAAAGAGGATTCGCGTTTGGGCGACCGGCGCACCCTTGCGCTGCAACCGGTGCAGGGGCTCGAGTTGTTGCTCGTCGTCGGCGCCGACTCCGACGAGATGCGCGGCGGCATGATCCTCGAGGGACTGGCGGTTCTGATGGCGTCCGCTCTGATGACGTTGTTGCTGACGGGTCTCTGGTTTGCCCTCGATCGTGACCTCCGCGGCCGCCGCGTGAGCGATCACGCGCTCGCCGAGTCGAACGCGCTCCTCGAGCAACGTGTCGTGGAACGAACCGAATCGCTCGCTGCCAGCCACCGCGCCTTGCAGCAAAGCGACTCGCAGCTGCGCCTGATCACCGATCACGCTCCGGTGCTGATAGCGTATGTCGACCAAACGCGTCGGTTTCGCTTCGTCAATCGTTTGGCCGAACAATGGTATGGGCGGAGCGCGTCCGAAATCGTCGGACGGCGGCTCGATCAGGTCCTGTTGCCGGCGCACGTCGCGGCGATGGAAGACGTCGTCACCGATGTGCTCGCCGGCCAACGACGCCAGTTCGAGCGCGAGGTCATCTACCCGGATGGTGCCAAGCGCTGGGTTCTCATGGATTTCGTGCCCGACGTTCGCGGGAGCGAGGTCGCGGGCTATGTCGTATTGATCGTCGACCTGAGCGAGCATAAGCGCGTCGAGCGTCAGCTCCAGCAGGCGATGCGGATGGATGCCATCGGTCAGTTGACTGGGGGCGTCGCGCACGACTTCAACAATCTTCTGAGTATCGTGCTCGGCAACCTCGATCTGCTTCGCCTCGACGGAAAACTCGGCGCCCCCAGTATCGAGCGAATCGATCGGGCCGCGCGCGCCGTGGAGCGCGGGGCCGAATTGACCCAGCGCTTGCTCGCCTTTTCGCGACGCCAAGTGCTGAAGCCCGAACTGGTCGAGGTGGCGAACTTTCTCTCCGACCTGCAGCGCTTCCTCGGACGGACGTTGGGCGAACAGGTTCGGATCGAGGTTGGGGTCGCAGAGGATCTTTGGCCGATCACGATCGATTTGGGGCAACTGGAGAATGCGCTCGTGAACCTGGCGCTCAACGCGCGCGATGCGATGCCGTCCGGGGGAAGCCTGCGTTTCGCCGCCGAGAATCTCCATCTCGACGGAAGGTCGCCGGCCGAGGCGTTGCGCGATGTGCGCGGGGACTTCGTGTGTTTGTCGGTGCAGGACACGGGGATTGGCATCGCACCGGACGTGGTCGATCGGATTTTCGAGCCGTTCTTCACCACCAAGGGCGTCGGGAAGGGGACCGGGCTCGGACTCAGCATGGTGTACGGATTCGTCAAGCAATCTGGCGGCTACATCACGGTGGAAAGCCGGGTCGGGCAGGGGACACAGTTGTCGTTGTACCTGCCCCGGGCTGTCGACGCTGTCACTTCACGCGTGAAAGAGGTGTCTGCGCCTGCGCCGGAGGCGTCGTCTGGGGCACGAGTGCTCGTCGTCGAGGATAATCCCGATGTCCGCGAATACTCGGTCCAGGCGCTTCAGGCGTTGGGCTACAGCACGTCCTGGGCCGGCAACGCCGTGGAAGCGGAGGCTGTCATGGCTCGGGGTGAGCGCATCGACATTTTGTTCACCGACGTCGTGTTGCCAGGCGGCATGGACGGCATCGAGTTCGCAAAGATCGCGGCGGCGCGCAATCCGCGGTTAAAGGTGTTGCTCACCTCGGGCTACGTCGAGGGGTTGCGTTCCAGGCGCACCGATTTGGGATCGGTCGCGCTGTTGCGCAAACCGTTTCGGGTGTCGGATCTGAGCGCCCATCTCGCCGATCTCGAGGAGGGTGGCGGCTTCGCGCCAGCGTCGGGTTCCGCGATGCCCAGCGACGTGGCCGGCCTACATCGCGCCGACGAAGGCCGCCCCGTTGGGGCTAATCGTCTGGCCCGAGATGAACTGCGAGGCCGGTGAAGCGAGGAACGCGACGAGGTTGGCGATGTCGCTGGGCTCGCCCAGGCGCCCCATCGGGATCGTCGCGCGCACATGCTCGCTCGCCCGCTCGTCCGAGTAGTGGGCGGCGACCATCGGCGTCCGGGTGAGACCGGGCACGACGGTGTTGGCGGTGATGCCGAAGGGGGCCAGTTCCTGCGCCCAGGATCGCGCGAAGCCGATCACCGCGGCCTTGGCCCCGATGTAGTGGGGATTGCCCGGCCAACCGCGCACGGCTTGGAGCGAGGACACGTTGATCAGGCGACCCCAGCGGCGGCGTTTCATTCCCGGAACGACGGCCTGAGCGCAGAAAAACACCGCACGGACGTTTACCGCGAATAGGCGGTCGTAGTGGTCTTCCGCGACATCGACAAAGTCGGCGCCGCTGCCAATTCCCGCGTTGTTGACCAGAATGTCGATACGGTGATCATCGCGCTCATAGCGCGTGATCGCCACCCGGAACGCCGCCGTGTCGGCGACATCCGAGATGAGCGTATCCGCGATCCCGCCGCGCTCGCGAATGGCGGCCACAGCCTCTTCCGCAGCCACGGGGTTGATGTCCTGCACGACGACCCGAGCGCCGGCGGCGGCGAGGGCCTCGGCGCAGGCCCGACCAATTCCCATGCCGGCTCCGGTCACCAGAGCACCCCGGCCGCTCAAATCGTGACTCACGGGTGTGCTCCAGTGAAGAGGTCGCGATAGCGTCGTCGCAGTTCGGTCTTCAGCACCTTGCCGTATTCGCTGCGCGGGAGTTCTTCGGCAAATACCACGCGTTTCGGGCACTTGTAGTGCGCGAGACCACCACGGGCGAAGGCGATGAGGTCATTGCCGAGATCGGGGCGTCGTACGCCCGCGCGCGGGACGACGACCGCAACAACGGCTTCTCCCCATTCGGGATGAGGCGTCCCGATGACCGCGACCTCCAGGACATCGGGGGCGGAGGCCAATCGATTTTCGACCTCGCTGACGTAGACGTTGTCGCCACCGGAAATGACGATGTCCTTGATGCGATCCAGCAGATAGAGATATCGCTCGTCGTCGAACGTGCCGACGTCCCCGGTGCGGACCCAGCCGTGGCGGATCGTATCGGCCGTGGCCTTGGGATTGCGCCAATAGCCGGTCATCGCCTCGGGCGAGCGGCAGACGACCTCACCGGCGCCCCCGGGAGGGCATTCGTGGCCCTGGTCGTCGACGCAGCGGACCGCGACCCCCATCATCGGTGGTCCGACGCAATGTCCGGGCTTACGGGCGACGTCGGTTGGGCGTAGGAACGTGACGGCGCCAACCTCTGTGATGCCATAGGAGATCCACAGTCCCGTGGCCGGCAACGCCGCTCGGATGCGATCGCGCAGCGCCTCCGGCAGCGGCGCCGCTGCCGACATCCACATTCTCAGGCTGCGCCAGTCGGGCGCCGCTGCCTCGATCGCGTCCATCAGGCGAATGCCCATCGTCGGTACGAAGTAGGCGTGGGTCACGCGCTCGCGCGCGACGAGATCGATGACCTCGGGGACATCGAACCGCCGGCGAACGATGACGCGGCCGCCCGAGGCCAGGGTTTCGAGCATCATGAACTCGTGCCCCCCGGCGTTGAACATCGGCGTCGGCGCCAGGTGAACCGAATCAGGGCCGAATCCCATAGTGGCCGCCCGCAGCGGGATCAGGTACGCCAACGAGAAGTGGCTGCGGATCACGCCCTTGGGCAGGCCGGTCGTGCCCGAGGTGTAGAGGAGTGAGGCGGGCGCCGAGAGATCGATTGCCGTAGCGGGGACGTGATCGGGTGCTGCCCCGACGAGGTGCGCCAAGTTGTCCGTCCCTTTGCCGCGGCCGTCGACCACGAGTCGGCAACTCCCGGGAAGGCTCGCGGCGCTCGCTTCGCCGGCGGTCTCCTCGTCGGCGATCAACAGGCGAGGGTCGGCATCGTTCACTTGGTAAGCGACTTCAGCCGCCTTCAGCCGAAAGTTGAGCGGGACGCAGATCGCGCCGAGATGCAGTGTCGCGAGATAGACTTCGAGGAATGTCGGGCCGTTGCGCAGCATGAATGCTACGCGGTCACCGGGCATCACTCCAGCCGCTGCGAACGCGGCCGCGACCCGATCGACGCGTGCCATCAGATCGCGATACCTCAGCTGGCCACTCTCCCACTGGAACGCAATGCGGTCGGGATAGGTGCGGGCGGCGCG
>Ga0194121_10009200_pt1 | contig 12292 bp, 13 predicted proteins | sample TA2MahCa50mmetaG_FD_148609 | JGI IMG/M metagenome (GOLD analysis project Ga0194121, IMG submission 148609) | Freshwater microbial communities from Lake Tanganyika, Tanzania - TA2015020 Mahale Deep Cast 50m | ecosystem: Environmental > Aquatic > Freshwater > Lake | place: Tanzania: Lake...
GACCCGCGCCAGCGCGGCGCCCGCCTGCGGGTTGATCCGCGCGAGCTCCGGCATGACCCGGCGGCGGATGCGGTTGCGCGCGAACCTCAGCGAGCGGTTCGTGGGGTCCTCGCGCGGCGTGACGCCGGCGGCGGCGCACACGGCGACCGTGTCCTCGCGCGAGACGCAGAGGAGCGGCCGCACGATCCCTTCGCGCGAGGGGCGCATCCCGGCGAGCCCGCCGATGCCCGCGCCCCGCGTGAGGTGGAGGAGCACCGTCTCGGCCTGATCGTCGCGCGTGTGGCCGGTCGCGACCGCGTAGGCGCGGCGCTCCGCCGCCACCCGCTCGAGGAAATCGTACCGGGCGCGGCGCGCGTCGTCCTCGCTCTTCGGCGGCGTCTCGGCGCGGCCGACGCGGACCGTCGCGCCGACGCGCGCGGCAAGGTCGGAGACGAACTGCGCGTCGGCGGCGCCGCCGCGGCGGAGGCGGTGGTCGAAGTGCGCGACGTGCAGGACGAGGCCGACGTCGGGAGCGAGGTCCGCGAGGAGCAGGAGCAGCGCGGTCGAGTCGGTCCCCCCGGAGACGGCGACGACGAGCGAGCCCGGCCGGAGGAGGTCGTGGTCATGCGCGAAGCGCCTGGCGGCCTCGCGGATCTGCTGCGGGACCACGGAGGAGGTCATCGAGTGGCTGGGGTGGGATTCGAACCCACGACCAGCGGATTATGACGCCGCTGCTCTACCGCTGAGCTACCCAGCCGAGGTGTGGAGAGAGCACCCATCCTACGTGAACGCGGGCCGCACCGACCCTCCGATGCCTTCCTCATTCGGAGGTCCGCCTCGGTCATCCGACCCTCTGTCCGGTTGCGATGACCGCACGCGGGGACGATGTTCGCGATCGTGTTCGCTCCTCCGCGCGCGCGCGCGGGATCCTTTGGTCCGGATCGGGCGGGCGCTCCAGCCCGCAGTAGCCGCAGCGTCCGCCGCGCACCCGCAGGAGCTCGCGCCACTGGCGGCCGTGAAGCCATCGCCTGGGGCTGCGCGCGCCCGCCGTCGCTGACGCGCTGCGATACGGACCTCGGGGCGCGCCAGATGCCAGCGCTTCACCATCTCGTCGAGCCGCCCCGCGTTCGCCGCGCAGTAGCGGCGCCGGGCGGCGCGGTGCGCATCCGGATGCCGCTTCCGCCGCCGGTTCACACCCTCACGGGACTGCGCGCGGTGGCGCTCGGCGTTCTTCCTCACCCACTCCCGCTGGTAGTCGCGTTCCCGGGAGGGGTCCACGAAGGGCATCCCTAGCGCCCCAGGAATGGCCCGCCGAGCACCGAGAGGCGCTCGGCGTCGTAGCCGAGGAGCTCGCGTCCATCCCGGTCGTACAGCGTCACGGTGCCGACCCGCGCGACGCACCGCAGCGTCGCCTCGGCGCCGAAGATGGCCAGCGCATGGCCGAGCCGGTCCGCGCTGTCGTGCCGCGCGTCGTCCGGATCGCCCCAGGCGCCGACGCTCCTGACCGTGTACATGCCGCCCTTGTCGGACGCCCCTCGCAGACCGTGGCCTGTAGACCCGCTGCAACGGCCGCCGCAACGCTCACGCCGTGGCCGGGATGGCCCCGCGTGTGGGGCGCGTCATCCGCAAGTACCGCGAGGGCGCCGGCCTGAGCCAGGAGGCGCTCGCGGAGGGCTCCGGGCTGCACCGCACCTACATCTCGCTCGTCGAGCGCGGCCACCGGAACATCCCGGTCGACGCGCTCTCCCGGATCGCCGAGGCGCTCGGCGTGCACGCCTCGAAGCTGATGAGCGAGGCCGAGAGGGAGCCGGACGAGCCGCAGCGGCGGAGGAGGCCCTAGAACGACGAAGCCCTCCGGCCTGCGCCGGAGGACCTCACTGTTGCGGGGGTGCGATTCGAACGCACGACCCCGGGGTTATGAGCCCCGTGTGGTACCGCTCCACTACCCCGCGGAGCCATTCTACTCCCGCCCGCGAGCCGCGCGCGCCGTTTCTCTAGCGGGGCCCGAAGAACAGCGCGATCCAGCCAGCGAGCCGGCCGCCGTCCGTCGGGTTGATCCGCAGCGCGGGCTCACCGGACGGCCCGAAGTCGATGGCGATCAACCCCTCGCCCGACCGCACGTACCCGAGCTCGCGCGCCTTGTCGATCACGTGCTGCTCGGTCTTGCGCTGCGCGATCTCGGCCTGGAGCTGCGCGTTGCGCGCGGTCTCCCGCTCGATGTCCCGCTGCAGCGCCCGCGACTCGCTGTCGATCGCGCTCTGCCGCACCGCGACGCCGACGTACGCGCCGCTGAAGAGGAGGCCGGCGGCGAGCACCGCGACCGCCACGAGCGGCCGCAGCGAGCGCGACAGGGACCAGCGCTGCGGCCTGCGGCGGGGCACCCGTCGCATCATGCGCCGCCGGCTAGCTCGAGCGGAAGGGCGCCGATCCGCCCGCCGGCGAGCTTCGCCGCGGCGAGGCCGAGCAGGCCGAGCAGCGGTCGCGCCGCGAGCGCCGGCATGCCGCTCGTGAACCCGGCGACGACTACGGGAGCGGTGGCCGTGACGACGCCGCAGTCGTTGTCCACGCCGTCGAGCCATCCGTCCTTGTGCGCGAGGGTGACGCCGTCCGGCAGGTACCGGCCGAGCCGCGTGCGGTCGCCGTTGCGCTCGAGCAGGCCGAGCACCGCGCGCATCGCCTGGTCGCCCGACCGCGCGCCGCGGACGACCCGGAGGAGGAGCGACGCCGTCTCGCGGGGCGTCATCACGTTCTCGCGGCCGCGCGACCTCGCCTCCATGTCGAACATCGCGCGCTCGAGGCGCGTCCGCCGGCATCCCCACTCCTCGAGCCGCGTCGCGACGCGCTCCAGGCCGACCCGCTCGATGAGGCGGTTCGTCGCGGTGTTGTCGCTCACCGTCAGGGCGAGCGCCGCGAGGTCGCGCAGCGTCATCCGCCGGAGGTCCCTCATGTCGCGGAGGACGCCGGAGCCGTCCACGCGCTCGCCGAGGAAGACCCACTGGTCGAGCGGCAGCCGCCCCTCGGCGGCGTCCGCGAACAGCGTCATGACGAGCGGGAGCTTGATGACCGACGCCGCCGGGTACGTCCCCTCGGCGTCAAGGGATAGCGCCTCGCGGCCATCCTCGGTGACCACGACCGCACCCACGCGCCCACCCGCGTCGCGGGCCCGGTCCAGGAAGCGCTCGAGGAGCCCGCTCACACGCCGTACGCTACGGCGACCCGATGCCGATCATCGAGTTCCAGGACGTCCACAAGTGGTTCGGACGGCTGCACGTCCTCAACGGCATCGACCTGAAGGTCGACGAGGGCGAGGTCGTCGTCATCATCGGCCCCTCGGGCTCCGGGAAGAGCACGCTCATCCGCACCATCGACCGCCTCGAGCCGATCCAGCGCGGCACGCTCACGGTCGACGGCGTCCGGGTGAACGACCCGAAGGCCGACGTGAACGCCCTGCGCCGCCGGGCGGGGATGGTCTTCCAGCAGTTCAACCTCTTCCCCCACCTGACCGCGGCCGAGAACATCATGCTGGCGCCGGTGCGGGTGAAGGGGCTCTCCCATAAGGAAGCGCGCGGGCGCGCCGAGGAGCTCCTGGCGAAGGTCGGCATCCCCGAGAAGGCGGACCAGCTCCCGGCCCGGCTGTCGGGCGGGCAGCAGCAGCGCGTCGCGATCGCGCGGGCCCTGGCGATGGACCCCAAGATCATGCTGTTCGACGAGCCCACGAGCGCCCTCGATGCCGAGATGATCCGGGAGGTCCTCGACGTCATGCGCCAGCTGGCGCTGGAGGGCATGACCATGCTCGTCGTCACGCACGAGATCGGCTTCGCCCGGGAGGCTTCGGACCGGGTCGTTTTCATGGATGGGGGTAGGATCGTCGAGGATTCGCCAACTGGGGAGTTCTTCGCGGGCGCCCGCGAGGAGCGCGCGCGGCAGTTCCTCAGCAAGGTCATCCACCACTAGGCTCTCGCGCAAGGAAGGCAAGGAGGGTGTCAATGCGCAGCAGCTTCGTCAGGGTCACTGCCCTCACCGCGGCGGCCGCCATCCTCGCGGCGGCGTGCGGCGGCACCGGCAGCGCACCGTCACCGGCTCCGGCCACCGGCCAGCCCACGCCGGCGGCGACCAAACCGCAGTTCGAGCTCGCGTCGTACCAGTACTCGATCCAGACGAAGGGCAAGCTCCGCGTCGGTACGCGCGAGGACAACGTCCCGTTCGGCCTGAAGAACCCCGCGACGAGCAAGTTCGAGGGCTTCGACGTCGACATCGTCCGCGAATTCGCCATCGCCATCTTCGGCAATGAGGCCAAGGCCGACCCGGACAAGTTCATCGAATACGTCCCGGTCGTCTCGGCCACGCGCATCCCGACGCTGAAGGACAACAAGGCCGACGTCATCGCCGCGACCTTCACCATCAACGACGAGCGCCTGAAGGAGATCGACTTCTCGACGGTCTACTTCCGGACCGGCCAGAAGGTCATGGTGAAGAAGGACAACGCCACGATCAAGAGCGTCGCCGACCTCAAGGACAAGACGGTGTGCACCGCCAAGGGCTCGACGAGCGAGAAGAACATCGCGGCCAAGAACAAGGACGCCAAGCTCCTGCTCCTCGACTCGTACGCGCCGTGCCTCATCGCGCTGCAGCAGGGCCAGGCGGACGCCATCTCGACCGACGAGACGATCCTGTTCGGCCTGGTGAAGCAGGACCCGAACACGAAGATCGTCGGCGACTACTTCTCCGACGAGCCGTACGGCATCGGCGTGAACAAGGGCCGCACCGTCTTCGTGCCGTTCCTGAACAAGGTCATCGCCGACATGATCGCCAGCGGCAGGTGGGCGGAGATCTACAAGAAGCACATCACGCCGGTCTCCGGCGACCTCAAGGACGGCCCGCACGACAAGGGTCGCTCCAACTAGCGGTCGCGACCCACGTTGATGCGTTGATGCACGGGGGTCGGCAGTGATGCCGGCCCCCGTCGGCATCCCGGAGGGCTGATGCCGGGCGCGATCGTGGTCGAGTTCCCGGAGCTCTTCTTGACCGGGCTGTGGCTGACGGCGCAGCTCTCGGTCATCGGGTCCCTGGGCGCCCTGCTCATCGGTACGGCCATCGCGCTCTTCCGGATCTCGCCGCTGCCGCCGCTGCGCTGGATCGGCGTCGCCTACGTCGAGTTCTTCCGCAACACGCCGCTGCTCGTGCAGCTCTTCTTCCTGTTCCTCGGTCTCGGCGCGCTCGGCTTCCGCTTCTGGACGACCGACACCTTCGTCGCGATCTTCCGCGCGGCGGCGGCGGGCATGGCCCTCTACCACGGCGCCTACGTCGCGGAGGTCATCCGCGGCGGGCTCCTCGGCATCGACCGCGGGCAGATCGAAGCGGCGCGCTCGCTCGGTCTCTCCTACGCGCAGACGCTCCGCTACGTCCAGCTGCCGCAGACGTTCCGCTCGGTCGTCCCGCCCCTCGGCAACATCGGCATCGCGCTCATCAAGAACACTTCGCTCGCCTCCACGATCGGCGTGGCCGAGCTCCTCCAGGCCGCCGAGATCGTCGAGTCGCGGACCTTCCGCACCGAAGAGGCCTTCGGCGCGGTGGTCCTGCTCTACCTGGTCCTCACCATCCCCGCGAGCCTCGGCGTGAACTGGCTCGAGAAGCGGATGCTCATCGCCCGATGAACCCGCTCGAAGCGCTCCGTGCCGCGATCTGCGCCACGCCCGGCGTTCGCTGCGACACCTGGCACCTCTTCGTGGACCCGAACATCATCCGCTTCTTCGGCGAGGGCCTGCGCGAGACGCTGCTGCTGTCGATCGCCTCCGTCGCGCTCTCATTCGCCGTCGGCCTGCTCTTCGCGCTCGCGCGGCTCTCCGCGCGGCGGTGGGTGCGCTGGCCCGCCGTCGTCTACATCGAGACGATCCGCGCGCTGCCCGTGCTGCTCCTCATCGTGTACTTCGGGATCAAGGGCACCGCCCTGTTCCGCCCGATCGCGGCCCCGATCGCGGGCGAGGACTTCGAGCTGTCGCGCTTCTGGGCCGGCGTCCTCGGGCTGTCGCTGTACACCTCGGCGGTCCTCGCCGAGATCATCCGCGCGGGGATCCAAGCGCTGCCGCGCGGGCAGACCGAGGCGGCGTCGGCGCTCGGGCTGACCTACGTCCACGCGATGCGCTTCGTCATCCTGCCGCAGGCGCTGCGCCTGATGGTCCCCGCGATGGTGGGTCAGCTCACCACGGTGATCAAGGACACCTCGCTCGTCGCGACGATCGGGGTGTTCGAGCTCGTGCGCCAGGGCCGCGTCATCTACACGCAATACTTCAACCCGCTCGAGGTCTTCCTCTACGTCGCCGTGATCTACTTCGTCATCTGCTTCGCCCTCTCGCAGGCGTCGCGCCGCCTCGAGATCCAGGCGCCGAAGGAGGCGAAGGTGAAGATCGAGGAGCTGCAGCTGCGCGACCAAGTGGCGTGACCTAGAGCCCGGCGAGCAGCTCCCCGTCGCGGTCGCCCCGCGCCAGCACGAACCACTCCCGCGCGTACAACCGGTCCCGGAACGCCTCGGGCATCTTCTCCACCGTGCCGAGCTGCGTCGCGTGCGCGGCGACGGCGGCCTTCTTGCGTTGGATCCACGGCGACACGTCGACCGAGGCGTCGATGTCGTCGTCCGCGAACGCTTTCTCGATCAGCCCTGGATCGCCGAAGCCCCACTGGACGCCCTGCGCCTGGGCGAGGCCGCGCCACTCGACGAGCGCGCTCCGCGGGATCGCCACGTAGTACAGGCGCCGCACCGCGTGCGGCCGCCCGTCCTCTGGCCAGCGCCCGGGGTCGGCCGCCGCGCCGACGGCCGCGGTCACGCGCTCGCTGATGGCGATGTGGTCAGGATGCCCGTAGATGCCGCCGGGCTCGAACGTCACGACCACGTCGGGCCGCACGTCACGGATCTCGCGCACGAGACGGCGCACCACCTCCTCCGCGGGCGCGTTGATGAGCGCGTCCGGGTGGCCGTTCTCCGCTGTGCCGGCCATGCCCGAGTCCCGGAAGCCGAGGAAGCGCACGTCGCGCACCCCGAGCACGGCCGCGGCCCCGCGCAGCTCGTCCTCCCGGACCCGCCCGAGCGTCTCGGGCGTCGCGAGCGCCGGGTCCGCGATCTCGCCGGCCTCGCCGCGGGTCGCGCAGGCGATGACCACGCGGTGTCCCTCATCCACCGCCCGCGCCATGAGGCCGCCCGTCCCGAAGGTCTCGTCGTCGGGATGCGCGAGCGCGACGAGCAGCGCACGCCGGGTCACCGGCTGACGACCTCGCCGAGGGCGGCGCGGGCCTCGGGTCTCGCGCGGAACCGCGCGTCGAGACCGCGGGCGGCGAGCGACCCCGCGATCCGGTCGACGACCGCCGCGGCCTCCGCCCGCTGGCTGCGCGCCCCGCTCGCGTCCGCGCTCACGTCGGCGATCTGCGCGAGCCCCCCGTGGACGCGCCAGAGCAGCCCCACCGAGCCCATCGCGCGCGAGGCGTCCAGCACCTGGGTGTGCGCCGCGAAGGCCGCGATCGGATCCCCCAGCGCGCGCAGCGCGTCACCCTCGAGCATGTCGAGGTCCTTCTCGAACGGACGCAGGCCTCGCTCGGATGCGAGCGAGCGCCTCGCTCGGGCGAGCGCCAGCGCGTCGGCCGGGCGCCCCTCGGCGAGCGCGAGCTCCGCCTGTCCGAGCGCGAGGAGGACGGACATGTACAGGTTGCCGCGCCGCCGGTCGCGCGCCGCGCCCCGGTCGAGCGCGCCGCGCGCGCGCGCCATGTCGCCGTTCAGGAGCAGCGCGCGCCCGAGCCGCGCGAGGGGCCACGTGCGCCAATCCTCGAAGCGCTCGCTCGCGAGCTCGACGATGGCCTCGATCCGCGCGATGCCGCGCTCCGGCTCGCCGCAGAGCGCCTCGAGGTACCCGAGGTCGGAGCCCGGCCCCGTGAGCGCCGAACAGGAGCCCGCGGGCGTGGCGCGCGCGACGAGCTCCTCCCAGCGGTCGAGCGCGAGCCCCCAGCAGCCGCGCTCGTAGCTCACGTATCCCGGAGCGAGGAGGCCGCACGCCCGCGCCCAGAGGCCGTCCGCCTCCATCGGGCGGTCCCCGGTCTCACGGAAGAGCGCGATCGACTCCGTCAGCACGCGCTCGGCGTCCGCGAGCCGGTTCGTCTCGCGGTATCCCTGCCCGAGTGAGTTCAGGGCGAATGCGAGCTGCTCGCGGTCCCCGATGCGCCGCGCGATCGCCGCCGACCCGAGGCCGGGAGCCTCGCCGGCATCCTCGTCGCCCCGCCAGAGGCCGACCTGCGCGCGGCGGTAGCGCGCGAGCGCGTCCTCGAGCGCGTGCGGCCGCTGTGAGCGGTCCCCGGCCGCCTTCAGGAAGGCGACGGCGCGCGGATCCGCGGCCTCCGCGAAGTGATGGCCGATCCGGTCGGCGAGCTCCTCGGCGCGCTCGGCGAACAGCGCCACGAGCGCCTCGCCGGCACGCTGGTGCAGCTCGCGCCGCCTCCGCTGAAGGATCGAGCGGTACGCCGCCTCCTGCGTCAGCGCATGGCGGAACGCGTGCTCGCGCTCGGGCTCGCGGGCGTGCTCGCGCACCAGCTCGAGGCGCTGCAGCGCGAGCAGCCGCCGGTCGAGCTTGTCGGTGGCGTCTGAGATGGCCGCGAGGACGCGGTGCAGGAAGGACCGACCGATGACCGCCGCGGCCTGGGGGGTCTCGCGCGGCCCCGCCTCGAGCCGATCGATCCGTGCGGCGAGGATGCGCTCGCGCAGCCCTCCCGGCAGGCCTTCGCCGGGCAGCGTGTGGCCGAGCAGCCGCGCGCTCTCATCGGGCGTGAGCGGCTCGAGCGCGAGCTCCGGGTAGCGGTGGGGGTAGTCGGTCTCCAGCTTCTGCTTGATGCGCCACGAGGGAGCCTGACGGTCGGGCCGGAAGGCGAGCAGGAAGAGCACCGGCGCCTGGCCGGGAGGTCGAAGATCTCGCCGAGCAGGTCCGCCGACGCCGGATCGCTCCATTGGAGGTCGTCGAACACGAACGCCGCCTGACACGCCGCGAGGCTCGACGCGATCTCGCGCGTGAGGGCGTGGACCTGGTCGCGGAGCTCCTGGCCCTCGGGCGCCGGGGCCGCACCCGCCGGCACGACGTCCAGGAACACGCCGGGGATCCGCTGCGCCGCGGCGTCCGCGCGGCGGTCGGGAGGGAGGAGCGCGCCGACGCGCGAGCGGATCGTCTCGGGCGGGTCGGCGTCCGTGGCTCCTGAGAGGCCGAGCAGGTGCTGGCGGATGAGACCGTAGGACCGCGTCTGCTCTTACGACTGCCCGCGCGCCTCGGTCCACCGCTGGCCCTCGACCGGCCGCGACTCTCGCTCGCCGCCGAGCTCGTCGATGAGCCTCGTCTTCCCGAGCCCGGCGTCCCCGACGATCGACACGATCCGCCCGCCGCCGCGCCGCACCTCCGCGAGCGCGTCCCGCAGCGCGGCCATCTCGCGGTCGCGGCCGATGAGCGGCGCGGCCGCGGCGCGCAGCCTTCCGCGCACCGCGGCGCCGACACCGCGCACGCGGAAGGCTTCGGTCCGCGCCTCGCGGCCCTTCACCTCGAGATCGGCCACCGGCTCGTGGTCGAAGATCGGCGGGGTGAGCACCTTGAACGCCCCGTCGATGACCTCGGTCCACTCCTCGGGGTCCATCTTCTCGGCGAGCGCGGTCGAGCCCTTCACGTCGCAGAAGAGGGCGGTGACGACCTTGCGCTCGGACGCGCCGCTCGTCCTGCGCTCGGGCAGCGGGCGGCCGCAGCTCCCGCAGAACTTCATGCCGTCGGGGTCCTCGAGGTCGCAGACCGGACAGCGCACGCTGCGACCTAGCCTAGCCGCCTCTCCACCGCGTCACGGGTCGCGAGCGCGCCGATGCCGGCGCCCTCGAGCCCGAACGACGCGACGGCGTTCGCGAACCGGCAGGAGCCCTCGAGCGCGCGGCCTTCGCCGAGCGCGATCGCGAGCCCCGCGGCGAACGTGTCCCCCGCCCCGGTCGTGTCGACGACCTCCCGCGGCGGGTACGCGTCGCAGCGTCCGCGCGCCTCGCCCTCCACGTACATGCGGCAGCCCCGCTCCGCGAGCGTGAGGATGACGGGCGTCACGCGCGACCACCGTTCCACGAGCGCAGTGTCGCCCGCGACGTCCTCTTCGCTCAACACGACCGCCGAGAGCGCGCGGATGTCCGCCTCCGCGCGGTCCCACGCCGCCGGCCGCACCTCGCCGTGGGCATCCCAGGTGCGCAGCATCCCCTGCGCCGCGAGGACCGACACGCGCGCGGCCTCCCCGAGGAGGAGGTCCTCCGACAGCTCGCGCGCGATCGACCCGAACACGAGCGCGTCGGCGGACCGCAGGTCCCGCGGGACGTCGCGCAGCGCGATGGCCTTCGCGCGCGCCTTCAGCCGCAGGATGCGCCGGCCCTGGTCGTCCCAGCGGAACGCGAAGGTCGTGGTGGCGTGCGCGTCGAGCGCGCGCAGGTCGATCCCGAGCTCGGCGCAGGCACGCGCGAGCTCGTCCCGCTCCATCGGACCAACGCGAGTGACGAGCGCGGTCGGAACGCCGAGCTTCGCCGCCGTCGCCGCCGCGTACAGCGCGGTGCCGCCGAGGCGGTGCGCGCCGTCCGGGAACTCGTCGCGCGCGACGTGTCCGATCGCGAGGAACACGGCTACCCGCTGTGGAGGACGTTCATGACCTGGCCGTCCCGGATGAGGTACGCGCGGCCCTCGAGCCGCACCAGGCCCTGACGCTTCGCCTCGGCCTCGCCGCCCGCGCGCAGGAGGTCGTCCCACCCGATCACCTCGGCGCGGATGAAGCCGCGCTCGAGATCCGAGTGGATGGCGCCGGCAGCCCGCTGCGCCGTCTCGCCCGCGCGCACCGTCCAGGACCGGCACTCGTCGGGACCGACGGTGAAGAAGGAGACGAGACCGAGCAGCTCGTACGTCGCGCGGATGACGCGGTCGAGCGCGGGCTCGCGCAACCCGGCTTCCTCGCGGAACGCCTTCGCTTCCTCCGGGGAGAGCTCCGCGATCTCGGCTTCGAGCTTCGCGCACACGTGGACGAAGCCGGTCGACCGGTGCTTCGACGCCGCCGCCCGGACCGGCGCGAGGACCTTCTCGGCGTCGGCCACGTCGGCCTCGTCCACGTTCACCACGACGAGCTGCGGCATGAGGGTGAGGAACCGGTAGCCCCGCAGCACCTTCTGCTCCTCGGCGTCGAGGTCGAGCTCGCGCAGAGGTGTCTCGGAGTCGAGCGCGGCGAGGCAGCGCCGCAGGAGCTCGCGCTCGCGCTCCTTCGCCTCACGCTCGCCGCCGGGGCGCGCGCCGCGGATCTCGGGCTCGATGCGCTCGATGCGCCGCTCGACGACGGAGTGGTCGGAGACGACGAGCTCCAGGTCGAGCGTCGCGAGGTCGCGCACCGGGTCGACGGTCCCTTCGGGGTGCGGCACGGTGGGGTCGCGGAACGCGCGCACGACGTGCAGGAGCGCGTCGGACGTCCGCAGGTCGCCGAGCTTCTTCGCGCTGATCCCCTCTCCCCCGCCCTTCGCGAGGCCGAGGTCCCGGTACGTGATCTCCGCGTACGTCACCTTCTTCGGCTTGAAGAGCGGCACGAGCCGGTCGAGGCGGTCGTCGGGCACCTTCGCGACGCCGACGTTCGTCTCCGCCTCCGCGCCCGCGAACGTGCCGGTCGCGGCGCGCTGGCCGGTGAGCAGGTTGAGGAGCGTCGTCTTGCCGACGAACGGCAGGCCGGCGATCGTGGTGACGAGGTTCACTCGAGCGCCGCCTCGTCCACGCGGACGTCCTCCGTGAACATCGCCCGCGCGACCGCGCGGAAGCGCGCGCCGTCCCCCGTCGCGTGCACCTCGTGCGTGGGGCGCGCGCCGGTCGCCCGGAGCCCGTGCGACTCGAGCACCTCCCGCACCGCGAGCGCCGTGGTCGTCGCCGAGTCGACGACGCGGACCGCCGGGCCGGCGACCTCCTCGATGGCCCACCGCACGAGCGGGTAGTGGGTGCAGCCGAGGAGGAGCGTGTCGACGCCGGGCGAGACGACGGCGCCCTCGCTGAGCATCGGCGCGACGTACTCGCGGACCGCCTCGCGCGCCTCCGCCGAGCGCGCGCCGCCGGCCTCGACGAGCGGAACGAGCTTCGGGGCCGCCGCCTGGTACACGTCGACGAACGGGTCGAGGTCCCGGATCGCCCGCACGTACGCGCCGGACCGCACCGTCAGCCGCGTGGCGAGCACGCCGACCGCGCGCCGCGACGTCGCGCTGAGCGCCGCGGCCGCGCCGGGCCGGATGACGCCGATCACGGGGATGAGCGACGTC
>Ga0194121_10009203_pt1 | contig 12288 bp, 8 predicted proteins | sample TA2MahCa50mmetaG_FD_148609 | JGI IMG/M metagenome (GOLD analysis project Ga0194121, IMG submission 148609) | Freshwater microbial communities from Lake Tanganyika, Tanzania - TA2015020 Mahale Deep Cast 50m | ecosystem: Environmental > Aquatic > Freshwater > Lake | place: Tanzania: Lake...
CCTCTGACACTGACTGCAGACCTGGACCATATTCATCTTCGTTTCTCCTCCTAGTGATATCAGCCTCGCTGGAGCACCAGATTGCCATGCGGGTCGACTGTGGCCCGATAGCCAGGATGCACGACCGTCGTGGCATCCAGTTCCTCGATGATGGCCGGGCCAGGAACCACCTGTCCACTGCCGAGACGGGTACGATCCACGAGGGCACAAGGCGTAAAACCTGCCGTCTCGCTGAACCACACGGGCCGCTGCCCTTTGATGGCCGCGGTCAGGTCGGGTCCTGCCTGGGGGAGACGCGGCAACTGTGGTTTGGGGCTCACGCCGAGCGCCGTCAGCCGTACGTTCACCAGCTCAACGGCATCCTCACGCGCGGCATAGCCATAGGCGCGCTCGTGCGCGGCGTGGAACTGCTCGTGAAGGGCGGCAACGTGCTGCGGAGTGAGCAACCCTGGCGGTACCGTTACCGCCAACTCGTGCGACTGTCCCTGATAGCGGACATCGACACGACGGAAGAAACGCTGCTGCGAGGCGCTGACCCCTTCCTCGTTTAACAGCGCCTGGCCTTGTCTGGCAAAATCATCAAAGAGCGTTTCGAGCGCTGAGGGCGCAAGCTCTGCGAGAAGCTGCCGGCGGGTAGTGACAAATTCGTGTTTGATGTCCGTCATCAGCATACCGAGGGCCGAGGCAATACCGGGACTCGGCGGGATCAATACCGTCGGAATGTCCAGATCGCGAGCCAGCGCGTTAGCATGCAGCGGTCCGGCACCGCCGAAGGCCACCAGCACAAAATGGCGTGGATCATAACCGCGCTGGATGGAGATCAGGCGCATCGCCCCAATCATGTGCGCATTGGCAATCTCAAGAATGCCATGGGCAGCGTGGAAGGGATCCAGCCCCAGGGGCTGTGCACAGGTCTGCGCAATGGCGGCACGACTGGCATCCACGTCCAGCGCAATCTCACCCCCCAGGAAAAAGGCAGGATTCAAACGCCCTAAGAGCAGGTTCGCATCGGTGATCGTCGGTGTAGTACCGCCCTGGCCATAACACGCCGGGCCGGGCACTGCCCCGGCACTGCGTGGGCCAACGCGCAGGGCACCGCCGGTGTCAATCCAGGCTTCGCTCCCACCCCCAGCCCCCACTTCGACCAGATCAATGACCGGCGTGCGCACCGGATAGCCGCTCCCACGCCCTTCGCCCAAAGGTGTGACAGCCTGCCCTCCCACCTCAAACTCCGTCGACAGTTTGAAGTGACCATCCTGGATCAAACCGACTTTGGCAGTTGTACCGCCCATGTCGAAGGAGATAACATTGGTGTAACCATGCGGAGCCGCAAAAGCGCCAGCGGCAATGACCCCCGCCGCTGGTCCCGATTCGATCATGTACACGGGCTGCTGTTTGGCTGCTTGCACACCCATGACTCCGCCGCTGGACTGCATCACGTAAAACGGCGCCGTAATATGCTGGGCGCGCAGGCGGGCTTCCAGGGCGGCCAGGTAGCGCGACACCAGGGGCATGATCGCAGCATTCACTGCTGCAGTACTGGCACGCAGATACTCGCGGAATTCCGGGCAGACCTCGGACGATACCGAGAGGAACGCTTCCGGGTACTCTGCCCGGATAATGTCCGCCACTTGCCGTTCGTGTACCGGATTGATGTAGGAGTGCAGCAAACAACAGACGACGGCTTCGATACCTGCCGCTTTGAGTTGACGCACGGCCTGGCGTACATCTTCCACGTCGAGTGGCTCCACCACCTGCCCGGTGGCGTCAAGCCGCTCCTGTACGCCGAAACTCCACTGGCGTGCTACCAACGAGCGTGGCTTGCTCAGGTGCACATCGTAGAGACGCGAGCGAATTTGTCGGCCAATTTCTAGAATGTCACGAAAGCCTTTGGTGGCAATCAAGCCGAGACGAGCTGTCTTCCCCTCAATGAGGGCATTGGTGGCCACGGTCGTGGCATGCACCACCAGGCGTACTGCTTCGCCACGGCTGTCACACTGTCGCAGCCCACGTTCCACCGCCGCCATGAAACCGTTGGCAGGCTCTGCTGGAGTGCTCGGGACTTTGACGATGTGCACCGCCCCGGTGTGTTCATCCACCACGGCGGCGTCCGTAAACGTACCACCAATATCGATGCCTAAACGATAGGTGCTCATACGTCGTCTCGCCCGAGTGGTGCGCGCTGCGCCGCAGTGGCGGCCTCGTCGAGCGCGTACGTGACGGGATCCACGACCACCCCATAGACTTGCCGGGCACGTTCGACCCCAATCTTGCCCAGGGCGACATCCGCGGCTACCAGCTCAGGCGGACGCTGCCAGGCAGCTTCACAGCCACCCCCGCCGGGGGTCTGCACACTGATAACGTCGCCCGGTTGCAGTTGCAGGGTGATCTTGGAAGGGAGTTGACGTTCTCGCAAGGTCTCAGGGTTCAGCGTATAGTGCGCTGGCCGGGCTGCGCCACCCCCAAAGAGACCCCAGGGGGCATAGATCGCTTTGTCGGACAGCACGGAGAAACTCGGAGCATGCCCTGGGAAGGTATAGTCACGCCGTACCCCGAGCCCGCCGCGATGTCGTCCAGGACCCTCGGAATCGTCAATCAGCTCATAGCGCACAATGCGCACCGGATAATTCGCCTCGGTTTCCTCGATCGGGGCATTCTCGGTATTCTGAAAATGCGCCTGCACGGCATCCATGCCATCGTTGCGCAGCGTCGCGCCATAGCCACCGGCAATCGTCTCATAATAGGTGAAGTACTCCTGGGTCGCCGGATTGATCCCGCCAAAGGCGACATTGCAGATACACCCTTTGGTGCCAGCGAGTACCCGGTCAGGAAGCGCCTCGGCCAGCGCTTTGAAGAGCAAATCACAGAGTTGCATGGCCACTTCCCATCCTGCCGCCACCGCGGCAGGATGACGGGCTGCCACCACACTGCCAGGCCGAGTACGGATATTGACCAGCCGATAAAACCCATCGTTCACCGGTACGTCGGGGTCAATGAGGCATTTCAGGACATAGACAACCCCAGAGTAAGTCTGGGAGAAAGTGGCATTGGTCGGCGAAGGCCGCTGGGCATCACAGCCGGTGAGATCCACACTCACCCGCCCCTGGTCGATCTGCACCGTAGCAGCGAGTGTGATGGGCACATCACTCACCCCATCACCGTCCATGGACGACACGGCCGTAAACGTCCCGTTGGGAAACTGGGCGAAGGCGGCGGCGGTACGCCGCTCGGTGTAGTCCAGGAGGGCGTCGAGGTAACGCTGTAAGGTCGCCACGCCATAGCGCTCGAACAACGCTTCCAGACGCTGTACACCCAGACGATTTGCGGCGGTCTGGGCGCGAAAATCCCCGGAAATTTCACGGGTGCCACGAAAATTCGAGCGAATGATGGCGAACAGATCCTGGTCAATCTGTCCATCTTTGACAAAACGCACCGGGGGAATTACCAGGCCCTCCTGGTAGATCTCATTCGAGACGCCAATGCTTCCCGGTGCACCACCACCGACATCGACATGGTGCGCGATGTTTGCCACATACCCCACCAGGACGTTTTGATAATGCACCGGGGTAATCAGCGTAATGTCATTGAGGTGCACGCCGCCCAGGTAGGGATCATTGATCAGCAGGCCATCACCCGGCAGCAGGTGCTCCGCGCCGTAGGTACGCACAGCATGGGGGACAATATGGGCCAGAGACCCTAAGTGCGACGGTTGCGCAAAGGCTTGGGCGATCGTGCGCAATGCACGATCAAAAAACGCGCACGAGAAATCTCCGCGGGTCTTGATGTTGGTAGAATACGCCGCGCGGCGTAAGGTGGCTCCCATCTCCTCGGTAATAGCCAGTAAGGCGTTGCGAATGACCTCAAAGCGGACTGGATCGACGTCCGGGGCCAGCGCACGCAGAGGTTGCGGTACTGTGTCCAGGGCAGATGGTACTGTCATTGTTTTTCCTCACCGCGACGATGGTTGGTCTGGCTTACAGCCAATGCGAGCATACGCGTGACCTGGACGCCTGTCAATCACCGCACCGTGCGCCAGACGGCGCGCTCTGCGGGACAGTATAGGTCGCTCGCCGGGCGCCGCCAGGTCAGGGCGCAGGCTTGCCATTGCTTGCCATTGCTGTATCATGTCTGCTGTCTCAATATACCCGTCTACGGCACAGGAGAAGATCAGGCAGGAGTACAGGAAGATTATGCGGATCGAAATTATCTGTACTGGCGATGAAGTGTTAACCGGCAAAATCGTCAACACAAATTTTAGTTATATGAGCCAGAAGCTCGAAGACGTGGGCCTGGCCGTGCAATGGGAAACCACCGTTGGTGACCACCGCGAGGACCTCTTGCGCGCCTTTCAACTAGCAGGTGAGCGCGCCGATGCGGTCATTGTCAACGGCGGCCTGGGGCCAACGGTCGATGACCTCTCCCAAGAAATTGCCGCGCAGGCTGCTGGCGTGGACCTGGTACTCCACGAAGGCTGGCTGGCGCGCATGGAAGACATGTTCCAGCGCCGTAGTCGCGTTATGCCCCCCAATAACCGCAAACAGGCGATGCTCCCGGCCACCGCGGAGATGATCGACAACCCGGTGGGTACGGCCTGTGGCTTTGCGGTGGATATTGGCAAGGCGCGATTTTTCTTCACCCCTGGTGTCCCCAGGGAATTACGCCGCATGCTGGAAGAGCAAATCATCCCACGCTTGCTGGCCCGCAGTGGCGTCCAGACGACTATCTACCTGAAACGGTTTCACTCCTATGGACTGGGAGAATCGCATGTAGATGCCATGCTCAAAGGGATTGAGGATCTGGTACCCGAGGGCACTGTCAAACTCGGGTTTCGCGCGCATTACCCCCAGCTGGAAACCAAGCTCACCGTGCGTGGCACGGACATGGACGACGTGCGCACCAAGCTCGCTCCTGTAGAACAGGAAGTGCGCAAACGTCTCGGCAATTTCATTCTGGCCGAAGACGATGCGACGCTAGAAGGCACAATCCTCAACCACCTGACCCAAGGCCACGCCACCCTGAGTATCGTTGAAATGTTCACCAGTGGCCAGATCGCCGCTCGCGTGGCCCCATTGCCTGGGGCTGAGGCGGTCTTTCGGCGTGGTGTCGTGGCCCGCAGTGTCGCAGACATCTATACTGCAGTTGGTCTGACAGATGCCCCACTCGATGGCGCGGTTACGCCAGCCATGGCGGAGACGATTGCCATAACCGCACGGCGTCAGACTGGGGCCACGCACGCCCTGGCTGTCCTCGTGGAGCTCGACGCAGGGGCGGACCGTATGGACTTCGGTGGCACGATCTGCCTGGCTATTGCCACGGCGCATGACGTAGCCTCACGCCGCAGCCGGATTGTCGGCGGTCGGGAATGGGTGCGTCTCGGAGCGGTGGAGATGGGGCTCGATTGTTTGCGACGTTACCTGCAAGGGTTGCCGGTCCAAGAACGCATTGATTTTGAGAAGACCGACGAGAAGCCGTAAGTGTGTTCACATCCATGACTTGTGACCTCGCCCCGTACGGTATATACTGCGCCGCAACAGGAACGCGACCGCGAACCTCTCGAGGAAGGGATACTTATGCGCTATGACGTCATTGTCGTTGGTGGCGGGTCGGCGGGTTGTGTGCTGGCGTCACGTCTGTCAGCAGACCGCAATACCTCGGTGTTACTCCTGGAAGCAGGGCCAGATTACCCTCATTTGGCGCATCTGCCAGATGATCTCAAGCTCGGTAATAACGTCTGGTTATCGGCATACGGGCCACATAACTGGGGGTTTGTTGGCAACCTCACGCCGCAGCAAGCAGCCTTGCCAATTCCGCGTGGCAAAGCCACCGGCGGCTCCAGTGCGGTGAATGGCCAGGTGCTGTATCGTGGCATTCCGGAAGATTATGACAACTGGGCTTCCTGGGGCAACGACGAATGGTCGTACAACCGTGTCTTGCCCTATTTTCGCAAGATGGAAAGCGACCACGATTTTCAGGATGAGTTTCATGGCACCGACGGCCCGGTGCCAGTGCGCCGCTATAAACGTGAAGAATGGCTGCCGCATTCTCTGGCATTCCATGAGGCCTGTATCAACGCCGATTTCCGGGCGGACCCGGATCAGAACCACCCGGAATCGACCGGCGTGTCGCCACGCGCGCGCAACACCATTGACGGTGTGCGCATTAGCATGGCGATTGCCTATCTCAACCCGGCGCGGCATCGCTTGAATCTCACCATTAAGGGTGGTATTCACGCCCGGCGTGTCATCTTTGACGGCCGCCGCGCGGTGGGGGTAGAGGTCGATAGCAATGGTGAGCGCTTTGTGGTAGAAGGCGAGAAAATCATTTTGAGCAGCGGCGCTATTGGCTCACCGCATGTGCTCTTGCTGTCCGGCGTGGGGCCAGCCGCGCAGTTGCAAAGCGTCGGCGTACCCGTACGGCATGATCTGTCAGGGGTAGGTAAAAACCTGCGCGATCATCCTGCCGCCACGGCGCTCTTTCGCATGGTTGGGGAACGACCGGATGTGCAGGCCCCGGCGATCCAGGTGGGTTTGCGCTACACGGTCGAGGGCTCGTATCTGAACAATGACATGCAGATTACGCCGATTTTGATGACCAGCGAACACCGTCCAGCGCATGTCACGATCAACGATGACGATAACTACGTAGGCATAGGCTGCAGTCTCCAACTGGCCCTCAGTGCTGGCGAACTCCACCTGGCGTCGTCGGACCCCCATGTGCAGCCGATACTCGATTACCGTCACCTGACCGACCCGTTTGATGTCGAGCGCATGCGCAAAGCGATGCGCCTGGTCGTGCGCTTAGGCACGGATCCGGCCTTTCAGCATCTGTTTACCGAGCGGGTCACGCCTACCGATGCCGAGCTGGCAACGGACGCGGCTCTGGACGAATGGATGTTCAAGAATATGGGCACTTCGCACCACATCAGTGGCACATGCAAGATGGGCCCGGCCTCTGACCCGATGGCGGTGGTCAACCAGTATGGCCACGTACACGGTCTCGAAAACCTCTGGGTGGCGGATGCGTCGATCATGCCCGATTGCATCCGGGCCAACACCAATGCCACGACCATCATGATTGGTGAACGCATAGCGGAGTTTATCCAACAAGGTCGCTAAGCGTTTACGTGCGCGGGCGGGAGAGGGCAGCAATGGCACGCTCGGAGATAAGCTCGCAGCTCCAGGCCATGTCAGGTCTGACACGCTTGCTCGATCCCACACGCCCGTCGCATCGCTGGTGGGTGGCGATTACCGTCACCTGCAGCGGCTTTTTGGTCACCATGAGTCAGAGCGCTGTACAAATCGCTCTGCCGCAGATTATGACCGTCTTTGGACTCAACATCGAGCAGGCTCAGTGGCTCGTGACGGCTTACACCATCACTGGGGCGCTGCTCGTTCCTGCAGTGGGCTGGCTTGGCCAGCGTCTGGGGAATCGCACCCTGTACATGATCAGTCTGGGCATCTTCATCAGTGCCTCAGCTCTGTGTGCCTGCGCCTGGAGTGGCACATCGCTTATGACCTTGCGCATCCTCCAGGGGCTTGGAGGCAGCCCCATTCCTCCTATGACCATGACCTTCCTGAGCAGCGTGTTTCCGGCTGAGCAGCGCGGTAAAGCGATGGGATTATTCGGCATGGGGCAGACGGCTGGCCCCATTCTCGGGACCGTGCTGGGGGGGTATATCACCGAGTACGTGAGCTGGCGCATGGTGTTCTTGACAGCGGCCGCCCCTGGCTTACTCTGTCTCTTGCTGGTGTGGCTCGTGCTCCCAGCTGTACGCGAGGAACGCACGCAAGCCCTGGACGTGCTGGGATTGTCGAGCATGAGCCTGTTTCTGGTCAGCCTGTTGGTGGCCTTAAGCCAGGGCCAGCAGGAAGGCTGGGACACACCGTTTATTCAGCGTTTGTGCCTGCTTGCCGGAGTGGCACTCCTCGTCTTTCTCGCCTGGGAATGGTGTGCCAAAGCCCCGATGATCGATCTGCGGCTCTATGCCAACCGCACCTTTGCGGCAGCGTCTGTCATCATCCTCTGCTTCTTTATGGCCTTCACTGGCAGCACGTTCCTGCAAGTGATTCTGGTGCAACGGCTACTCGACTATACCCCAGCCCAGGCTGGCTTTGTCCTCTTGCCTGGCTCTGCGGTGTTGGCGCTTAGCTTTCCATTGGCGGGTCGCCTGGCGGACAGATACGATCGGCGTATGCTGATCCTGGGCGCCCTCAGCGTCATGGGATTTGCCTCCTATCTGTTCACCTTTGTGAACCTCGACTATTCCTTGCGCTGGATTGTCTGGCTCGTGGTGTTACGGTTCAGTTGTGGGAGTTTCGTCTATGCCCCCCTGACCGCGCTTGCACTGGGCCAGCTACCGCCAGACAAGGTTCGTATGGGTTCCGGGCTGCTGTATTTAATGCAGAACGGCCTGGGCAATACCATGGGCCTGGCGGTCATCGCCACGATGTTGCAGCGGCGCCTGGCCTATCATAGTAGTGCACTCGACCAACAACAGGTGTTTACAGCACTGTCCTGGGGGGAAGTGTTGACCCCAGTGCGCGCCCTGGTACAGCAACATGGCGCGAGTGGAGCGTTGGGCGAGGCACAAATGGTGGGGCTCGTGCAGCGCCATTTGGAGCAGCAGGCAACCGTGGCGGCGTATCAGGATTGCTTTATGCTCCTGACATGCTTGGGGGTTGTCTGCATCCCACTGGTGTTGTTGCTCCGTAAAGCAGGGCAGTGAAGAGCGCGCGGCGCGGCGGGTTAGCGTCGCTTCTCAGCCTGGGAGTATGATGTGCTGGTCAGACCCTGGCTCTCCACAGCGGTCCTCCGCGGCGGGAAAGAGCCAGCATACGTCTGTGCTTTAGCTTAGCAAACACGGAGGAGTGTATGAAATACGATGTCATCATCATCGGAGGTGGCTCGGCAGGCTGTGTCCTGGCCACTCGGCTCACGGCAGACCCACAACGCTCAGTGCTCCTGTTGGAGGCAGGGCCACACTATCAGGACTTTGAGCGCTATCCTGATGACCTCAAATATGGCTATGATCAGACCGCCTCAGCAGTCAACGCCCCACACAATTGGTCCTTTGTAGGCACCCCAACGCCTGAACAGGGCAGCGCTATGCCCGTGCCACGCGGCAGAGTCGTTGGCGGCTCTAGTGCCATCAATGGCCAGGTCTTCCTGCGCGGCGTCCCCGAAGACTACGATAACTGGGCCGCTATGGGCAATGACGCCTGGACGTTTCAGCAATGCCTGCCCTATTTTCGCAAGGCAGAAACCGATCTCGACATCAAAGACGATATGCACGGCAGCGATGGCCCGATCCCAGTACGACGCCATAAGCCTGACACCTGGCTGCCAGCGCAGCAGGCGTTTTATCGATCGTGCCTGGACGCGGATTTTCCTGCGGACCCGGATATGAACCATCCCGACTCCATGGGTGTCGGCCCGATTCCGATGAATAATCCCGACGGCATCCGCATGAGTACGGCCCTGACCTACCTGAATCCTATCCGTCACCGGCTCAACCTCACCATCAAAGCCGGAGTGTTGGTACGACGCCTGATCTTCACCGGGAAGAAAGCCACTGGCGTCGAAGTCGAGAGCGGTGGCGAGCGTTTTATTGTTGAGGGGGAAGACATTATCCTCACTGCCGGGGCGATTGCCTCGCCACAGCTGCTCCTGCTTTCGGGCGTTGGACCCGAGGCACACTTGCGTACGATGGGCATTCCCATCGTGCATGCCTTACCAGGGGTTGGACAGAATCTGCGTGACCATCCAAACGTCCGCGTGCCAGTGAAAGTCAAAGACGACTTTCCGCTCGACCCCAAGGCACCTCGCACCCAACTCGCGCTACGCTACACGGCCCAGGGCTCTAGCGATCGTAACGATATGCAAATCCTGCAATCTTCTTTTTCCTCTCCGATGGGCGGTGATCCTCTGGAAGCGGAAGGTATCCGCTTCACGTGCATCCTGGAGCTGGCCGTTGGGGCCGGTGAGCTGCGTCTGGTGTCTACGGATCCCGCGGTCCAGCCGCACCTGGACTATCGCTATCTTGAAGAGGCCTGGGACCGGCAGCGCTTACGTGAAGGCGTGCGCCTGTGTGCTCGCTTGCTGCAACACGAGACCTATACAGACATCGTGGCAGAGCGCATCATGCCTTCAGACCAGGAACTCGCCTCCGATGCAGCCCTGGACGCCTGGCTCCGGCAGTATGTCACCACCACGCAGCATATCTCAGGCACCTGTAAGATGGGGCCAGCCGTGGATCCTATGGCGGTGGTGAGCCAGTACGGGCGCGTACACGGTCTGGAGAACGTGCGGGTGGCCGATGCGTCGATTATGCCCGACTGCATTCGGGCCAATACCAACGCCACGACCATTATGATTGCTGAGCGGGTCGCAGAGTTTATCCAGCAGGGACGCTGAAGGAGACCCTGTATCAATGCCGATGCCTCACGACGTGAGGCATCGGCGGGGTCATAAGAGCTGCAACGATATGAACTTACGAGGCTTTACCGAGCCACCGCTGCAGTTCGGTCAGCGGTACTTTCCGCCCATGGAGGGGGAGGATCTGGTCAACCGTCAGTTTGAGTCGCTCGATGTTGTCGTACAGATTCACATTCACGGGGTTGGGTTGCGCGGGCGGGGCAGCATTGGGAGCGCCGGGCGTATACGCATCAGCTTCGACCAGGAGCTTCTCTTGCGGGAGATACGCCATGATGAAACCGTCGTGATGCATACTGTCCTTAATCTGACTTGCATGGGCTTGGTCATGGCCATAATCCCAAGCACATGGGGAGGTTGCACGTAGGGCTTCAAGGCGTGCCAGAAGCCCTACGTGCGTTCCCCAGGCCACAGACGACGGATGCTCTGCACCCCAGGCAGGCGCACCGCAGGCAGTCTTGACCCTTGCCCACGATGGTGTGACAATGCGTGGGATAGCATCCCTTGACTCTTAGTATGCGAGGAGCAGCAACCATGAAGTGGTGTCGTTTCCAGCACGGTGATCAGCCAACCTATGGGTTGATTGAAGGCGATAACGTCATTCCAGTCAGTGGCACGCCCTTTGACGTGTGGACACGCGGTCCTCAGACGTATCCGCTGGCCAGTGTGAAGCTGCTGGTGCCGGTCATTCCTCCCACATTTTATGCCGCCGGAGTGAATTACCGCGAGCACGTCACCGCAATCGCCGCAAAGCGCGGCGAAGAGCCCAAATTCCCGCCCTTTGCTGATGTAGGCTACCGGGCGAACAATGCTCTGGCAGCGCAGGATGAAGCGATTGTCATCCCGAAAGACGCCACGGATCTCGTCCAGTATGAAGGCGAACTGGTGGTGGTGATCGGCAAAAAATGCCACAAAGTCTCGGAAAAACAGGCCCTGGACTATGTGCTAGGCTATACGATTGGCAATGATGTCAGCGAGCGCACCTGGCAGCGCAATGACCGCACACTCTGGCGCGGGAAGAATACCGACACCTTTAAGCCCATGGGGCCATGGATTGTCACGGGCCTCGAACCGGACGATCTCCGCGTGATCATTCGATTGAATAATCGTGTCGTAGGCGAGTATAACGTGAAGGATGCCATCTTCAGCGTGCGCCATTTTCTGAGCCGGATGAGCCAGTATCTCACCCTGTACCCCGGCGATGTGCTGTGGATGGGGACGGATGGTGATACCGAGAACATGAAAGACGGCGATGTCGTCGAAGTCGAGATCAATGACATCGGCGTCCTGCGCAATCCGGTCGTACGCGAGCGCTAGAGCGTGCCCAGCAACCAGGCGTGAGGAGAGCAAGCCATGGGGGAGCAGATTGAGCGTCTGGCACAGTTCGTGGCCGAGACGCAGTGGGATGACATTCCTGAGGCAGTCCAGCAGCATGCGGTGCTGGTGCTCCTCGACACACTAGGGGTCATACTGGCTGGAGCTGAGCAGCCCGAAGTGCAGCAATTACGCACCCGTCTGGGAGCGACGGCGGGCACGGGAGCAACTGTGTTGGCGCGTGGCTGGCCCATGGCAGACCCCCGCACCGCCGCTCTCCTCAATGGCATTGCGGGCCGCTCGATTGAACTGTGCGAAGGCCATCGCTATGTATCCTGTCAGGGCGCCGTACAAATTGTGCCGGGGATACTGGCACTGGGTGAGACCCTGGGCCGTTCCGGGCGTGACCTGTTGATGGCCTTGATCCTGGGGTACGATGTGGCGGTGCGCCTCGGGGCGGCCATGACGGCTCGCCCGCTGGCACACCAGAATGGCCAGGCGCCCTTACTCGGGGCGGTGGCGGCCGGGGCCCGCTTGCCTGGG
>Ga0194121_10009212_pt1 | contig 12281 bp, 9 predicted proteins | sample TA2MahCa50mmetaG_FD_148609 | JGI IMG/M metagenome (GOLD analysis project Ga0194121, IMG submission 148609) | Freshwater microbial communities from Lake Tanganyika, Tanzania - TA2015020 Mahale Deep Cast 50m | ecosystem: Environmental > Aquatic > Freshwater > Lake | place: Tanzania: Lake...
TGCCCTTCATCGCGCCCGTGACCGCGAGCATCTCGCGCATCCCCGGGCCGCCCTTCGGGCCCTCGTACCGGATGACGACGATGTCGCCGGCGTTGATCTTCCCGGCGAGGATCGCCTCCATCGCGAGTGACTCGCCGTCGAACACCCGGGCGATCCCCTCGAACCGCGGCTGGTCGATGCCGGCCACCTTCACCACCGCGCCCTGCGGCGCGAGGCTCCCGCGCAGGACCGCGATGCCGCCCTGGGTGTTGATCGGGGCCGTCAACGGGTGCACCACGACACCGTCGGGATCGGGGGCGTCGAGGTCGGCGAGGTTCTCGGCGACGGTCTTGCCCGTGACGGTGACGCAGTCGCCGTGGATGAGCCCGGCCTCGAGCAGCTCGCGCATCACCACGGGCACGCCGCCGATGCGGTCGAGGTCGGTCATGTGGAACTTGCCGTGCGGCTTCATGTCGGCGATGTGGGGGACCTTCGCGCCGACCCGGTTGAAGTCGTCGAGCTCCAGGTCGACGCCCGCTTCGAACGCGATCGCGAGGAGGTGCAGCACCATGTTGGTGGACCCGCCGAGCGCCATCCCGATGGCGATGGCGTTCTCGAACGCCTCCTTGGTGAGGATGTCGCGCGGCTTGATGTCCTGCTCGAGCAGTCGGATCACCGCGCGGCCGCTCTCGAAGGCGAAGTCGTCGCGACGGCGATCGACGGCCGGGGCCGACGAGCTGCCGGGCAGCGACATGCCGATCGCCTCCGCGACCGACGCCATGGTGTTGGCCGTGAACATGCCCGCGCACGAGCCCTCGGTCGGGCAGGCCCGCTTCTCGATCTCACCGAGCTCGTTCTCCGTCAGGGTGCCGGCTGCGCACGCCCCGACCGCTTCGAAGACGCTGACGATGTCGAGGGCCTGGTCCTTGTAGTGGCCCGGCAGGATCGTGCCGCCGTAGAGGAAGACCGACGGCAGGTTGAGCCGGGCGGCCGCCATCATCATCCCGGGCAGGCTCTTGTCGCAGCCGGCGAAGGTGACCATGGCGTCAAGGCGCTCGGAGTGCATCACGCACTCCACGGAGTCGGCGATGATCTCCCGCGAGACCAGCGAGCCCCGCATGCCCTCGTGCCCCATCGAGATGCCGTCGCTCATGGCGATGGTGCAGAACTCGATCGGGAAGCCACCGGCCTCCCGCACCCCGACCTTGGCCCGCTTGGCCAGGCGGTCGAGGGGCATGTTGCAGGGGGTGACCTCGTTCCAGCTCGACACCACGCCGATCTGGGGCTTGTCCCAGTCGGCGTCGGTCATCCCGATGGCGCGGAGCATCGCCCGGGCGGGGGCCCGCTCCATCCCGTCGGTCACTTCCCGGCTGCGGGGCTTCATGTCGCTCATGCTCGTCCGCTCCCGACCCGACGTCCTTCGCTGCATCGACGCTCGCTCATGCTCGTCCGCTCTCGGCGCTGCGCGCCGGGCCGCTCGGGCCCCGCTCGCTTCCCAGCCGGCCCGGGATCCCGACCCGACGTCCTTCGCTGCATCGACGCTCGCTCATGCCGGGGCAGGCTACCGGCGGGAGCGTCGCGAGCGTCCCGAGCGGCACGAACGGCTGGCCCGATCCGCCTCGGCATTCCAGCGAGCAGAACGACCCGGCTTGAGGGGTCTGACCCCTTCCTCGCCGGATTCGGCCTACGCTGGCGCCACTCCGGCGCGGATCAGGCCGGGACCACCGCCGGCCAGGGAGCCTGACCAAGACATGACGGTGAACTCCGAGGAGACGACCGGGGCCACGATCACCATGGCGGCGGGTGTGGCCGACCGTGGACGGGTCGTCGACCACACCTTCGCCCGCAACGGCGAGCCCGGAACGCCCCGGCTCGCGTGGTTCGTCGACGGGCTCACGCGGGCGATGCGCGACGAGGGCTACGACCTGATCGACGAGCCCGGACCCACCGTCCAGGTGGTGCTCCACCTGCTCGACACCGACAACCCCAAGCCGTACCGGCGGAAGAACGCGCCGACCTTCGTGTGCGCGCTCGGGTACCTCCCCGAGACACCCACCGACCTGCTGCGCACCGGCTACCCGTTCCTCGTGCGCGGCCTCGCCAACCTGGCCGTGCTGCTGAGCGACTCCCCGGCGGGGCCGGTCGCGTCGTTCGTCACCCTCGAGCAGGGCACCTACCGGGTCGACCATGAGGGCGACGACGACAAGTTCTTCGCCGCGGTACTTGAGCGGGTGGAGCCCCTCGCCACGTCGCGGCTCGTCATCGCCAACGAGTTCCTCCCCGACCTGCCCGAGGCGCTGTGGTCGGGCGACGCCCAGACCGAGCAGATCGGCCGGGCCGGCGAGCGCCTCGGCGCCCTCGACCTGCTGCCGGCCGCGTTCCCGATCGAGGAGATCCTCTCCGAGCGCGACCTGCGCCACGTGAAGCTGCTCTACGGCATCGGCGGTCTCAGCTACGGCAACGTGAGCGCCCGGCGGCTGCCCCCCACCGAGTCGGGGTGGGGCCCTGAGTTCTGGATGAGCGCGAGCGGGGTCGACAAGTCGAACCTGCGCGAGATCGGCCGCGACGTCCTCCTCGTGAAGGGCTACGAGCCCGCCCGCGACTCGATCATCCTGTCGATCCCGCCCGACGTGAAGCCCAACCGGGTGTCGGTCGACGCGATCGAGCACTGGATGATCTATCGCGAGCACCCCGAGGTGAACGCCATCCTCCACGTGCACGCATGGATCGAGGGCACGCCCGCGACGGAGATCAACTACCCGTGCGGCACCGTCGAGCTCGCCACCTCGGTCGCCGAGCTGGTGCGCCAGGCCTCCGACCCCAGCCGTGCGGTCGTGGGCCAGAAGAACCACGGCCTCACGATCACCGGCCACTCCCTCGACGAGATCTTCGCGCGCATCGACGGCAGGATCGTCCGCGCCGTCCCCATGGACTGACGCCACCCCTCGCGACACGTCGGAACGTGCGAGCGCGGCGTCACCGCCACGCCCCGGTGCGTTCCGCGCCGGCGCGATCCCGATCCGGTCTTCATCGGACGCTCTGTTCCCTCACAGGGAACGGAGCGTCCAACGGAACACCGACGTGGACAGCTCGGGGTGGAGTGACGGTCACGCAGCGTCGCTGAGCGCCCTCGACACACGGGCCAGAACCTCGTCGGGGACGTCGTTGATCTCTCGCCAGGTGACGGGAAGGATCCGCCATGCGACCGACGCGAGGTCGGCGAGGCGACGGTGGTCGCGACCGCGCTGCAACGGGCTGCGGTGATACCGGTCGCCGACGCCCTCGACGGCGAGCCGCCACGGTGGGAACGCGCAGTCCACCCGGTACGCGCGTTCACCCACCCGTACGGGGTGCTGACGCACGGGCCGCATCCCCGCACGGGTGACGGTCCGCCAGATCTTGACCTCGAGGCGGGATGCGGCCGCCGCCTCGGCGCCCCGGTCGTCGAGGATCTCCCGGAGTCGTCCCGATCCGGGTCGGCCCCGACCCCCGAGCACGTCGAGGCGACGCGACACGGACTGCGGCGTCGTGAGCCCGCGGTGGATGGCGTCCTCGACGGCCGCTTCGAGGTCCTCGTCGTCGAGCACCCCGGCGAGATCGATCAGCGTTCGGGCCGGGCTCGTCACCGGGATCGGCCCCACCATCCGCCGATCGGTCGGCTGGACGTCGCCCCGGTGGACGACCACAGCTTCGTGCCGCAGCCTCCGATCACCCGGGACCCACAGCTCGGCCTTCGGCGCGACCACGCCGTCGAGTCCGAGTCGAGCGCCCGCGGCGAGGTGCGACGCGATGGCGCCGCCGCCCCGAGGCTCGGCAAGCGGACCGCCGCCGGCCCACAGCACGGCGGCGAGCGCCTCCTGGGCATCGGTCACAGATGCGAGCGCTGCTCGGTACACGGTCGGCAGGACGCGCACCCATTCGCCGGCAGTGGACCGCCGGGCGATCATCTTCCTCGTCATGCCGAGCTCCCCGGCCTGCGCGACGGTGATCAGCCCGAGCTGGCGGTGCATCAACGATCGAATCCGGGCTTCATCGGACATCCTGTGCCCTCCCTGGGAACGGAGTGTCCAACGAAAGCACCCGGGTGCGACGTCTACCCGCCTATGCCTAGGGCTCGGCCTCGGTCACGACCTCGAGGGCGACGGCGACCGGGGTGCCGTCGACGAGACCCTCGGCCTTGCGGACGGCGGCCTTCACCGGGAGCAGGTAGGACTTCCGCTTGGTGTCCGGGAACACCGACGTCGCCCACTCGGTGGCCCCCACCCGCACGCGCACGCGCACCGAGCCGAAGCCGCCGGCCGTGCGCCCGTGACGCTCCTCGATGTCGTCGGCGACGTCGAACGGCAACGTCACGAAGTACCAGGCCGCCTCACCATCGTGGCGCCACAGCGGCGCGGTGAACTCGTAGCGCACCGGGCGGACGGCTCCGTGTCAGCCGAGGCGCTCGTCGAGCAGCTGGTTGAGCATCTGCGGATTGCCCTGGCCCTTGAGCGCCTTCATGCACTCGCCCATCAGGAACCCGCGCTTCTTCTTCTTCACCTTGTCGTCGCCGGCGCGGTACTCGTCGACCGCGTCGGCGTTGGCGGCGAGCACCTCGTCGACCACGGCAGCGAGCGCGCCGGTGTCGCTCACCTGCTCGAGGCCGCGCTCCTCCACCACCTGCTTCGGCCGCTTCGGCTCCCTCAGACACTCGGCGAGGACGTCCTTCGCCTGGTTGCGCGAGAGCGTGCCCGCGGCGACGAGTCCGACCAGCTCGGCGAGCCCGTCGGGCGCCAACGGCAGGACCTCGATCGACAGCCCGGTCTCGTTGAGGTACCCCAGCACGTCGCCGGTGCACCAGTTGGCGACGTCGCGCGCCGCGCCGTCGGTCAGCGCCGCGACCGCGGCCTCGGCGAAGTCGGCGAGCCCCTCCACGTCGACGAGCACCCGGGCGTCGGTCTCCGCGATGCCCCACTCGGCGATCAGCCGGGCCCGGCGGGCCTGCGGCAGCTCGGGTACCTGGCCGGCGGCGGCGGTGCGCATCTCGGCCGACGGGGCGAGCGGCACGAGGTCGGGCTCGGGGAAGTAGCGGTAGTCGCTCGACCCCTCCTTCGTGCGCATGCCGTGGGTGCGCCCGTCGGCCTCGTCCCAGTGCCGGGTCTCCTGGACGATCCGCTCCCCCGCCTCGATCGCCTCGACCTGTCGCTCGATCTCGAAGTCGATCGCGCGTCCGAGCGACCGCAGCGAGTTCATGTTCTTGACCTCGACCTTGGTGCCGAACTCGGTGGCCCCGACCTTGCGCACCGACACGTTGGCGTCGACGCGCATGGAGCCCTCCTCCATCTTCACGTCGGACACGCCGATGGTCTTCAGCACGCCCCGCAGCTCGCTGACGTACGCGCGTGCCTGCTCCGCGGTGCGGATGTCGGGCCGGCTGACGATCTCCATCAGCGGCACGCCGGCCCGGTTGTAGTCGACGAGCGAGTAGTCGGCCTCGTGGATGCGCCCACCGCCGCCCATGTGGGTGGTCTTGCCGGTGTCCTCCTCGAGGTGCGCACGCTCGATGCCGATGCGCACACCATCGATCTCGATCTGCCCGTCGACGAGGATCGGCTCCTCGTACTGGCTGATCTGATAGTCCTTCGGCATGTCGGGGTAGAAGTAGTTCTTCCGGGCGAAGATCGACTCCTCCGGCACGTGGAAGTCGAGCGCCGCGGCGAAGCGCAGCGCATACTCCACGACCGTCCGGTTGAGGACCGGGAGCGAGCCCGGCAGTCCCAGGCACACCGGACAGACGTTGGTGTTGGGCTCGGCGCCGAACTCGTTGAGGCAGCCGCAGAACAGCTTCGTGACCGTGGCGAGCTCGACGTGCGCCTCCAGCCCGATGACGGCTTCGTAGTCGGCACTCACGACCCCGCCTCCTCCAACGCCTGCATCACGCGGAACATGGTGGGCTCCTGCACGGCGTCGACCAGCACCTGCACCCCGACGGGGAGGCCGTCGCGGTCGGTGCCGAACGGCACGCTCGCCGCCGCGTGACCGGCCAGGTTGGTGGGGATCGTGCAGATGTCGGAGAGGTACATGGCGAGCGGGTCGTCGGCCTTGGCGCCGAGCTCGAACGCGACCGTGGGCGAAGTGGGCGAGAGCAGCGCGTCGAACCGCTCGTACGCGCCGGCGAAGTCACGCATGATCAGCGTGCGCACCTTCTGCGCCTTGCCGTAGTAGGCGTCGTAGTACCCGGCCGACAACGCGTAGGTACCGAGCATGATGCGCCGCTTCACCTCGGGGCCGAAGCCGGCATCGCGGGTGCGAGCGTTCATCGTCGCGACGTCGCCCCCGTCGACGCGCAGGCCGTAGCGCACGCCGTCGTACCGGGCGAGGTTCGACGACGCCTCGGCCGGCGCGATCAGGTAGTACGCCGAGAGGCCGTACACCACCGACGGCACCGACACCCGCTCCACGGTCGCCCCCGCCGCCTCGAGCGCGGCGGCGGCGCGGTCCACGGCCTCGCGCACCTCGGGCGCCACGCCGTCGGCGTCGACCAGCTCGTCGATGAGCCCGATGCGCAACCCGGCGACGCCGTCGCGCAGCACGGGGCTCACCGCGGCCGGCGCCACGGGCGACGACGTGGAGTCGAGCGGGTCGGGCCCGGCGATGACGTCGAGCAGGAGCGCGGCGTCGGCCACCGACCCGGCGAACGGACCGATCTGGTCGAGCGACGACGCGAAGGCCACCAGCCCGTAGCGGGAGACGGCGCCGTAGGTCGGCTTCACGCCGACCGTGCCGCACAGCGCGGCCGGCTGGCGGATCGAGCCGCCGGTGTCGGATCCGAGTGACAGCGGCGCGAACCCGGCGGCCACCGCGGCGGCCGAGCCGCCGCTGGAGCCGCCCGGCACCCGGCTCGTGTCGCGTGGGTTGCGGGTGGCGCCGTAGGCGGAGTTCTCGGTCGACGACCCCATCGCGAACTCGTCGAGGTTGGTCTTGCCCACGGCAACCGCACCGGCGGCGGCCACCCGGGCCACGACGGTGGCGTCGTACGGCGGGCGCCACCCCTCGAGGATGCGCGAGGAGCAGGTGGTCGGGATCCCCCGCGTGCAGAGGTTGTCCTTCAGCGCGATCGGCACCCCGGCGAGCGGGCCGGGGTCGTCGCCGGCGGCGACGGCGGCGTCGACCGCGTCGGCCGCGGCCCGGGCCTCGTCGGCCAGCACCAGGTTGAACGCGTGGATCTCGGGCTCGGACGCGTCGATGCGGGCCAGGTGCTCCTCGAGCACGTCACGCGCGCGCCGCCGCCCGGCCCGGACGTCGGCCGCGATCTCCAGCGCCGCGCTCACCTTCTCCGCTCCTGGCGCTTCGCGCCGGGCCGCTCGGGCCCCGCTCGCCGCACGAGAACGTCGTCGCGCACCACGTGCTCGCTCACCTCCCCCGCTCCCCGCGCTCGCTCACGGCGCGTCCAGGATGCGGGGCACCCGGAAGCGGCCGTCCTCGGCCGCCGGCGCCGCGGCGAGCACCTCGTCGCGGTCGAGCGAGGGACGCACCTCGTCGGCCCGCAGCACGTTGCGCAGCGGCAACGGGTGCGCAGTCGGCGGCACGCCGTCGAGATCGAGGGCCGCGACGTCGGCGGCGTGTTCGAGCACGGCGGCGAGCTCGCCCGTGAGGCGGTCGACCTCGTCGTCGGTGAGTGCGAGCCGGGCGAGGCGCGCCACGTGCTCGACATCGGCACGCGTGAGGGCGGCGGAACCGTCGGTCATAGGCGCCGGAGTCTACGGCTCACGGCTTCGGCGACTCCCGCCTCCGCGGGCGCTGGCTACGCTCCTGCCCGATGGCCAAGTACCCGTTCCTGAGCGACGACTGGTTCGCGATCGTCGACCGGCTCGTCGAGGAGATGGGAGCCGAGGCGCCCGCCGACGCCGACCTGGTCATGAACCTCGTGGTCACCGACACGCCCTTCGGCGCCGAGCGGCACCTCCACGTGGGTGCGAGGCACGGGCGGGGGCACTGGGGGATCGGGCACGTCCCCGACGCCGACCTCGCCATCACCACCGACTACGAGACCGCCCGCGAGATCCTCCTCTCCGGTGATCCGCAGGCGGGGCTCACCGCGTTCATGAGCGGCAAGGTCCGCATCCAGGGCGACCTCGCCAAGCTCCTCACCACCGCGCAGACGGGTGGCGCCCCGGCCGGGGCCACGGCCCTCGCCACCGCGATCCTCGGCATCACCGAGTAGTGCGACCCACCCGAGCCGGTGGGACATGGAGGACGAGCGGCGCGGCGATCAGGCGATCAGGTGATCAGCGGCTTGCGGCCGCCCGCCGGCGGCGCACCGCCCCATCGACCCGGTTCGGCGCCTCCAGGTTGAGCGTCGCCACCATGCCGATCGCCGTGGCCGCCGCGCCGGCGAGGAACGCCATCGAGTACGCGTGCATCCCCGGGGCCTCGGCACTCGCCGCGGTCGCGACCAGCACGGCCTGCATGACGGCGATGCCCATCGAGGAGCCGAACGACGCACCCAGGTTCACCGCCGCCCCCGCGGCGCCGAGATCCGCCGACGGCGCCTCGTTGGTCACCGCGGCAACCGACGGCGGACCCACGAGCCCGAGGCCGATCCCCGAGACGACCAGCCCGGGCAGGATCCACACGTACAGGGCGCCGGCGTCGAGCGACGCCAGCATCAGCATCGACACCCCCACGAGCGCCATGCCGATCGTCGCCGTGCGCCGACCCCCGTACCGGGCCGCGAGGTAGCCGCCGACGGGACCCATGAGCCCGAGCGCGGCGGCCCGGGGCGCCACCGCCCACGCGACCTCCCCGGCCTGGTACCCGAACAGGTCGGGCTCGGCGAGCATCAGCGAGGTGATGAAGAAGCCTCCCATGTAGGCGAAGTTGCCGAAGAAGCTGGCCGACACGCCGGCCGTGAACGGACGGCGGCGGAACAGGTCGACGAGCAGGATCGGCGACTGCACCCGGCGCTCGACCATCACGAACGCGACCAGGCAGCCCACCGCGAGCAGCAGCACCACCAGCATCTCCGCCGACCCCCACGCCCACGCCCCCACCGGGCCCCGGTTCAGCACCAGGATCACGCCACCGAGGCCGAGGATGGACAGCACAGTGCCGCCGTAGTCGAACGGCGCCCGCTCGCCCCGCGACTCGTGCAGCACCACGAACCCGAGGATCAGCGCCAGCACGCCGAACGGGAACTGCCCGAAGAACAGCCACCGCCAGCCGAAGGCCTCGATCACCAGCCCGCCGAGCACCACGCCCACCACGGGCGCGAGCGCGGCGGTGGCCGACCACCAGCCGAAGGCCTTCACCCGCTCCTCCGGCGCGAACTCCACCGAGATGAGCGCGAGCGACGAGGGCACCACCGCCGCGCTCCCGATCGCGGCGATGGCCCGGAAGACGATCAGCAGCCCGACCGAGGGCGCGAAGCCGCAGGCCAGGGAGGCGCCCGTCGACACCGCGAAGCCGATCAGCCATGTGCGGCGCCGGCCGACCCGGTCGGCGACCTTGCCGAAGGCAGGCACGAAGATCGAACGGAAGAGGAACGGGGCCGACACCACCCAGGTGATCGCCGCGAGCGACGTGCCGAAGTCGTTGCGGATGAACGGCACCGCGGTCGTGAGCGCGGTCACGGTGAGCCCGCTGGCGAACAGGCCGGCGCAGACCGTCAGCAACACCCGCCAGCGGTACGGGATCACGACGCCACCGCGGCCGGCGCCGGGTCGCGACCCCGGTCGCGCACCCGCAGCGCGGCGAGGAACGATGCCACCGCGGCGGCGACCGCGAATGCGTACGCGACGGCGAAGCCGTTGCTGCTGTGCGACACCGAGATCGCCGACATGGCCTGGATCCCGGCGACGGCCCCGATCTGCGCCACCATCTGCTGCGCCGCGTTGCCGACGCCGAGGTCCTCGTGCGCGACGTCGTTGGCCGCCACGGTCACGAGGCAGGGCGACGACGTGCCGTGGGCGACGCCGCCCACCGCAAGGCCCGCGAACACGAGCGCGACGATCTCCCAGACCGACGCGGCGAGGAACATCGCCATGCCGACGACGAGGAGCGCGGTGCCGAACAGGGCGCAACGCCGCTCGCCCGTCCGCACGGCCACGTAGCCGGCGATCGGCGCGGCGATCGAGAACAGCAGCGGACGGATGACCATCGCGAACGACGCCTGACCGACCGAGAACCCGAACACCTCCTGCACCAGCGCGGGCGTGACGATGTAGCCACCCATGTAGGCGAAGTTGGTGAACCACTGTGAGGTGACCGAGGCGCCGAAGTTGCGCCGGCGCACCAGGGCCGGCGGGATGAGGGGGGCGGCCACCCGACGCTCGACCCGCAAGAAGGCGAGGAACGCGAGCGCCGCGACCGCGAGGGGCGCGAGCAGGACGGGGCTCGTCCACCCCAGCTCCCCGCCGAACTGGAGCACCCCCAGGCCGGCGACGATCGCCACCGCGAGCAGCGCCGCGCCCCACCAGTCGATGAGCGCGCCGGTGCCCCGCGTGGTCTCGGGCAGCACGAACGCCGCGAGCACCACCGCGACCGCAGCGAGCGGGGCCTGCACCACGAAGATCGCCCGCCAGCCGATGGCGTCGACGAGCGGACCGCCCGCGACGAGACCGATGACCGGGGCGCCCCCACCGACCAGCGACCACCATCCCATCGCCTTGGCCCGCTCGCCGGGAGGGAACGCGTGCATGATCATCGCCATGGAGGCGGGCCCGGTGGCCGCGCCCGCGATCGCCGCGATCACGCGGAACGCGATGAGCGACGGTGCGTCCCACGCGAGGGCGGTGGCCGCCGTCGCCACCGCGAAGCCCGACAGGCCGAGCAGGTAGACGCGGCGGTGCCCGTGGACGTCGCCGATCTTCCCGAGCACGGGCATGGCGAGCGCCAGCGCGAGGAACGGGCCGGTGATGGCGAAGGTGAGGATCGAGGCCGACGCGCCGAGGCTGTCGGCCACCTCGGGCAGGGAGACCGCGAGGATCGTGACCGAGAAGCCGGTCGCGAAGACCCCGGTGAGCACCACCGCGAGCAGGAACCACGGCGACGGGTCGCGGGTCACGCGCTCCTGGGCCCGCGCCCGCCACCACATCGGCCACGCGAAGGTCGGCTCCTCGCCGACGAAGTCGACGAGGAGCTCGTCGTCGAGATCGACGTCGACCGCGGCGGTCGGGGCGGCCGCGGTCGGCTCGGCCGCGTCGGCCTCGGGTGGGCGTTGCACGGGTCCTCCGTCGTCCGGCGATGGCGCCTGGACGCGGACCCGATCGTACGCCGGCATCGACCGACTACAGGAAGAGGGTGACCTTCGAGCCCTTCTTCACCTGGGTCCCGGCGCTGGGGTCGGTCGCTCGCACCGGCCGGCCCGGGCCGTAGTTCGACACGTCGGGGGTGAGGCCGAGGGCCTGGAGCTGCTGGCTCGCCGCCTCGACCGTCTTGCCCCGCAGGTCGGGGACCGTGACCATCTCCGGGCCCTTGCTCACGTCGAGGGTGACGGTGGAGCCCCGGGCGACGGCGGTGCCGACTGCCGGCTCGGTGCCCACGACCTTGCCCACGTCGACCGTGTCGCTGAACACGTCGGCGCGCGCGACGCCGAACCCCTTCGCCTTGAGGATCGCGGCGGCCTCGTCGTAGGTCTTGCCCACCACCTCGCTCGGCACCGGCACGGGTGCGGGCCCGTCGCTGACCCTGAGGACGACCTCCGACTCGCGGGGGACCTTGGCGCCGGCCGCGGGGTCGGTGCCGATCACCGCGTCGACGGGGACGTTCTCGTCGTAGGCCCGCTCCACCTTCACCACGAAGCCGAGCTGTTCGAGCCGGGCCTGTGCCTGGGCGGCGGGCATGCCGGCGAGATCGGCGGGAAGGCCGACGGGTGGCGGACCCCGCGACACCACGACCTTCACGCTGCCGCCGTCGCCGAGGAAACTCCCCGCTGCAGGATTCTGCGCGATCACCAGCCCGGCGACGTCGTCGCTCTCACGCCGCTCGATCGAGAGCCGGAGGCCGAGGGCGGCAGCACGCGCCGCCGCGGCCTCCTCGTCGAGACCCACGAGGCTCGGCGCGACGATCGACCCCCCGCCCCCGCCCCCGCCGAAGGTCGATGCGGCGAGGGCACCGACGGCGACGAGCGCGAGCACGATGACCGCCGCGACGCCCATCGGGACCCACCGGTGGGTGCCGGGCGCACGCTCGCGACGCCCGCGCGGCAGGACCTCGATCTCGTCGTCGACCACCACCGTGTCCTGGTCGAACACCGCGGTGACCGGATCCATCGTCGACGGGCGTGCCGAAGCCGCCGCCGGGGCCGCGGCTGTGACCGCGGC
>Ga0194121_10009218_pt1 | contig 12279 bp, 8 predicted proteins | sample TA2MahCa50mmetaG_FD_148609 | JGI IMG/M metagenome (GOLD analysis project Ga0194121, IMG submission 148609) | Freshwater microbial communities from Lake Tanganyika, Tanzania - TA2015020 Mahale Deep Cast 50m | ecosystem: Environmental > Aquatic > Freshwater > Lake | place: Tanzania: Lake...
TTAGCAAAAAGTTTTGAATATGACTATGTTTTAGTAGGTGAAAATTTAATATTGGGAAACTTCAAAGATGAAAAGGAAGTTGTTGAACTTTGGATGAATAGCCCGGGCCACAGAGCCAATATTTTAAATGAAAGATTTACCGAAATTGGAGTGGCGATTATTAAGGGTACATATAAAGGAAAAACTGCATGGATGGGCGTGCAGGAGTTTGGGTTGCCTCTTTCAGTTTGCGACCAACCAAGCGTGGAAATAAAAAATAAAGTTGAGATAAATCAGGCTGAATTAAATGAGCTATCCGTTAAAATTGATTTAAAAAAAGAAGAAATTGAAAACACTAATAAAAAATCAAATGAATATTCAAAAAAAGTTGATGAATATAATCAATTAGTTGTCGAGTATAATACACTGTCCCAATTATCAAAAAACTTAATATTGCAGTACAACAATCAGGTCAATGTCTTTAATCAGTGCGTTTCTGGAAGTTAGTAATAAATGAAAGTTAGAGCAATAAAAACTCGAAAGTTTTTGCCACCAAAGGATGACTTGTTTTCGTTTATAAGAGAAAGTTTTTCTCATATTAAATTGAGAGAAAGATCAGTTATTGTAGTCACATCTAAAATAGTTTCTATTGCAGAGGGGAGATGTATTAAAATAGGAAGTAAAACAAAAAAAGCAGAACTTATTAAAAGAGAAGCAGATTTTTACATTGATAAAAATAAAATATCTGGAAAGATTTCAACACTGACGATTAAAGATAATATTTTAACTTCTTCTTCTGGAATTGATGAAAGTAATGGTAATGGGTACTATATATTGTGGCCGATAAAACCTTTTCTGTCTGCTAAAAGAATATATGAATTTATTAAAGAAGAATACTCCTTAAAAAAATTTGCAGTTATTATTTCAGATAGTCGCAGGACTCCTTTAAGGGAAGGGATTTTAGGAATAGGACTCTCATATTATGGATTAGAACCATTGCGAGACTATAAAGGTAGTAAAGATATTTTTGGTAGAGAAATGAACTTCTCTAAGGCAAATATAGTTGATTCACTATCTACAATGGCGGTGTTTCAAATGGGAGAAGGAGATGAACAGACTCCACTCGCAATTATAGAAGATATTAAAGACCTGCATTTTATCAACAAGGATTTTTCAAAAAATGATATATTAAAAACAAACATTAAAGAAGATAAGTACAGCTTCTTCTTAGAATCAAATATTTGGAAAAAAGGAAAATAATATGAAATTTGCAATTGTTTCAGATACTCACGACAATATAAATAACTTTAAAAAGGTAATTGACTGGCTCAATAAAGAAAAAATTGAGACGATTTTACATTGTGGAGATATTTGCAATAAAGAAACAATTGACGAAGCGTCTAAAATTTTTAAAGGAGAAATAAAATTTGTTAGAGGAAACGGAGATTTTCATTTAGATGATATTCCAGAAACCATGGAAATTGAGTTGGGTGGAAAAAAAATATTTTTAAATCATTATCCTGACATCGCAAAAAATAAAGTTGAATCAGGCAAGTACGACTTAGTTTTTTATGGTCATACACACAAACCGTGGGAGGAAAAAGTAGGGGAATGCAGATTAGTTAACCCAGGAGAGTTATCGGGTCAGAGGTTTAAGCCTACTTTTGCTATTTATGATACAGAAACAGATAAATTGGAACTAAAAATTTTAGAATTACTTTCTTAGTTTTAAATTGACAAAACTATTGATTGTATCGTATTTTAAGTGAAACGCACCTTGAAACTTTTAAGGAGGTATTCATGAAAAAGTCTAAGGGAATTATTACTTTGGTAATTTTCATTATGATTATTTTCGTGATTATTTTTTCATGGAAAAAATATTATGGATTTACCTTTGAAAAAGTAGTAGTTGAAGAGCCAAGTATCTTCATACAGTGTAAGCGGACTCTTAGGGAGGTACTGGAAGCTGGATGCTACGACTATCTTGATAATGACCTTGTAAATCAAAAATTTATCTCAAAAGAAGAACAATGTGGTAAACACTACATTTGCAAGCCCTACTACTTTGACCAAGTAATGGAGGCAGATCAAGTTGAAGCTAAAATGAAGCTCGATGGCTATCGTCCAGCAACGATTATGGCTTTGCTCTCATTCGGAGAGAAAAATCCAGATCTTCAGCGAAATTTTCCCATTTTTGCGCTCGGCAGTAAAACTACGGTAAATGGATTCGTAAGGTCACCGTATCTTGGCTTTTTTGCCACTTCTGAATACAGAACAATTGGCTTGGGACCTATTCTTAAATTTCATCCCAGAGTCAGGTTTCTTGGAGTAAAAGAGGTAACCCAAGAGGTTGCACGAAGACAATAAATTGTCATTTCCCTATGCAGGTAATACTTGCGCAGGGATTTTTTTTATATATTGATATTGATTAATTTAGAAAGTAATGTATAATAAACCATTACTTTTTATATGAAACAAAAATACTGGATATTTATAGGAATAATTGTTTTGACTTTTTTGGCTGGAAATTTTGTCTATCCTGACTATTTTAATAAGGGGGTAGATTTTTTTAACGAAAAATTTAGCTTAAATATTCCGCATTACTGGACAAAACCATATCAGCTTGGATTGGATTTACAGGGTGGAGTGAGTTTGGTTTACCAAGCTGATTTGTCATCTGTGACAAATAAATCAGAAGCCATGCAGGGTTTGAGAGATGTAATTGAAAGAAGGGTTAACTTATTTGGCGTTTCAGAGCCTGTTGTACAAATTCAGGGAGATGACAGGTTGATTGTTGAGCTTCCCGGCCTTAAAGATGTTAAAGAAGCAATTGATACCATAGGTCAAACGCCATATTTAGAGTTTGGAGAGCAAAGAACAGAGCTTGAAACTCAGCAAATAATAGACAAAATAAAAGAGATTCAAGAGGCACAGAAAAAAGACCCAAACTTTGATGTCACAACAATCAAGGACTGGGAAGTTGCTTTGCAGGATCCTAATTTTAAACCAACAGAGCTAACAGGAAAATATTTATCAAGAGCAAATGTATTGTTTGACCAAACAACCTTTAGACCTCAAATTGAATTAAACTTTAATTCAGAGGGAGAAAAATTATTTGAAGAAATCACAGCAAGAAATATCCAAAAACCTTTGGCAATTATGCTTGATGGAGCTTCAATTATTGACACTACCGGAGATGGTGTTATCGATGCAAATGATATTTATGCTCCAATAGTTCAAAACAAAATTACTGGAGGAAAGGCAGTTATTACAGGAAGCTTAGATGCAAAAACAGCAAATGACATTGCAAGGAGGTTAAATTCTGGAGCTTTGCCGGTAAAAATTGGTAACCCAATTTCTCAAGAAACAGTTGGGCCAACTTTGGGGGCTGTTTCTCTTAAAAACTCTTTAAGGGCTGGAATTTATGGCCTAATTGCAGTTGTTTTATTTATGATTGTTATTTATAGATTGCCGGGGCTTTTAGCTTCTATTGCACTGATAATTTATATAGGAATTAATTTGTCTCTATTTAAGATGATTCCTATTACATTAACTTTAGCTGGAATTGGAGGATTTATTCTTTCTATTGGAATGGCTGTTGACGCTAACATTTTAATTTTTGCCAGAATGAAAGAAGAGCTAAACGAAGGTAAGCAATTGTCTGTTGCTATTGAAGAGGGCTTTAAGAGAGCGTGGCCATCTATAAGAGACAGTAATTTTAACTCTTTGATTGTTTGTGCCATTTTGTTTTTAGTTTCAACTTCTTTTGTTAAGGGGTTTGCTTTTACTTTAGCGATTGGTATTTTAGTTAGCATGTTTTCGGCAATATTTGTAACGAGAATATTTTTATTAGTTTTCTTGAGTCAAAAATTAGATAAATTTAAATGGCTAGTGTAAATATGTTTAAATTCACAAAATATTCAACAATATACTATGTCTTTTCTGGAATTTTAATAATTGCATCAATTGTTGCATTGTTTTTATTTGGCCTAAAATTTGGAATTGAGTTTACTGGAGGAAGTAATATGGAAGTTTCTTTCTTAAATGAAAGGCCAAGCAATCAAGATATTGCAAATCAGATTTCTGAATTTAATTTAGGAGAAGTTATAATACAGCCCGTTGGAGAAAATGATGCTGTTTTAAGATTTAAAGGGGTAGACGAGAGCACTCATAATCAAATAGTTTCAAAAATTAATGAACTATCACCGTTGGAGGAGAAGAATTTTCAGTTTATTGGACCTTCTATTGGAAATGAGCTAAAAAACAAAACACTAATTTCTATTGGTTTGGTTTTATTGGCTATTACCTTATACATTGCTTTGGCATTTAGAAAGGTTTCAAGGCCGGTTTCCTCATGGAAGTATGGAATTGCATCTTTGATTGCTCTTTTTCATGATATTTTAATACCAATTGGAGTATTTGCTGTATTAGGCAGATTCTATGGTGTGGAAATTACAACTCCTATAGTTGCAGCCTTGCTAACGGTTCTTGGATTTTCGGTTCACGATACAATAGTTATTTTTGATAGGATTAGAGAAAACATTCAAAAGACCGGAGTAAATAATTTTAGTGAAACAGTTGACCTTAGCTTGAATCAAACATTGGGCAGGTCTATAACCACCACATTAACAACTCTAATTGTAATGGTTGCTATATTTTTCTTTGGAGGGGTCACGCTTAAGTGGTTTTCATTGGCTTTAATAGTTGGAATTACATCTGGGGCCTATTCATCAATATTTATTGCAGGACCTTTGCTTGTCACGTGGTATAAGAAGACCTAAAATTTGACTATTGACATATCTAGTTTTATATGGTAAATATTAATAATTCACGGTAAATAGCTAAATAAAGATGGAAAAAATCAATTATTTACAAACTTATCAAAAATTTACCAAGGGCCTATCAAAAAAAGTAAAAGACATTTTTGACAGGCGTTTTGGCGTAAAATCAGGCCAAGTTGAAACATTAGAATCTATTGGAAAAAGCCTTGGTATTACAAGGGAAAGAGTGCGTCAAATTGAAGAGGCTGGTTTTAATCATGTTAAGAAAAACCACAAAGATTCTTTATATGTTATATTTACTGAATTTGGTTCTTATTTTGCTAAAAAGGGTGGCTTTAAAAAAGAGGACCTAGTTTTAGAAGAGCTTGCAGGAAAAAAAAACAAACCATATGTTTTGTTTTTACTTACTCTTGGGGGTGATAGATTTAAAAGAGTATCAGCTAAAAAGGATTTTCATTACTTTTGGTTGGCTAACCCAGCTTCAGATAAACAGGTAAAAGACACACTAGAAAATATTGTAAAGGATATAGATTCACAAAAACAGTTACTTGATAAAAATCAAATGATTTCAACATTTGCCTCAAAGCATAATATAAGCCAGGAGGCAGTGGCTTCTTACATTGAAATTTCAAAAAAAATACAAGAAAGCAAAGATGGTAAATTGGGACTAATAACTTGGCCTGAAATAAAGCCAAGGGGAGTCAGAGATAAGGCATTTTTGGTATTTAAAAAGGAAAAAAAGCCTTTACATTTTAGGCTAATTGCTCAATTAATTGATGGGCTAGGATACAATGGAGAAGATAAAAAGGCCCACCCTCAAACAGTTCATAATGAGCTTATAAAAGACACAAGATTTGTTTTAGTTGGTAGAGGAACATATGCTTTGGCTGAATGGGGTTATGTGCCAGGAACAATTAAGGACATTATTACAAAAGTCCTAAAGGACAAGCAAGAAGCAGTTCACCAAGAAGACTTGGTAAAGGAGGTTTTAGCTCAAAGAATTGTTGCAAAAAATACAGTATTGATTAACTTAAACAATAAAAAGTTCTTCTCAAAAAATGAGGACGGAAAGTATATATTAAGAGAAACTCAATTATCTTAATGAAATTGATATATTTAACCAAAAAAACAAGCGTCAAAAACGCTTGTTTTTTTGTTGTGACTTGATTGTGTACTTTTTCTAAAAGTTGTATAATTATACAATTTAATCTTAAATATATAATTTTAATAAAATTGTATGAAAAAACATTTTTTTAAGTCTAAGCTAATTTTTATTCTAGGAATTACTTCTATTTTATTATTAAGTACTAATTTTGCTAAAGCTGTTAATCCTGCACCAGTCATATTAAATATCTTTCCAAATTTTGTTCAAGCAAGTCCTGATGGATTTCCATTAACAATTAATGGAAATGGTTTTACAGCAGAATCTAGAGTTTGGTTTACAAATTCAGATATTAGTACGCCAATTTTAACTGAAATAATACCCACTTTTTTTTCTCCAACAATGATAAATGTAAATATACCAGGAGGACTTACTATTGAAAGGGGAACAGCCTTTGTTTATGTGGGGAATAATAATAACTTTTCTAACAATTTGCCTATTATTGTCACGCCTGCTCTAGCATCTACTCCGCCACTAATAACTACACCAAATAATCCAACTCAAACACCAACGCAAACAACTCAAATTTTAACACCTCCGGTTCAGACTTCACTCCTACCTACAACAACTTCAAATTTAGTTCCTGTGCCTCCAAGTTTTACTGCTAAGCGAATAATTAGTGTTTCAAGTATATCTCCTCAAACAATAACTAAAAATACAAATCAAGGCATAGTTACAATTTCAGTAGTCAGTGGAAGTGGTAATTTCCAAAGTGGTGATACTTTATATGTTGCTTTACAGGGGTCAACAAACTTTGAAAAACAAGAGACAAGGTTTGTTTCTTTGCAGGGATTGTCTTTTGATATTGATACATCCAAATCAAATCCGGGCACTTACTACATTAAGGTAGCTGGGCAAGACCAATCAGTTTCTTTGCCATTAACACTTACTATTTTGCCTCAACAATCTACACAAATAACTAATACCGCTCCAAAGCAAACTACACAAAACCCTCAGACTCCCCAGACTCAGCAGACTGCAAATCCCCAAATAACTTCAAATCCTCCTCAGCAAGCTCCTACTTCAACAGCCACTGAAAGAATTATATCTCCTTATCCTTCTACATCATCTGCTATTTCAACAGGTACTTTAAATATAGTTAATAATTCAGGTGGTAAGTTTTATTTCACTATTATAAACAAAAATACAAGTGATAGCTCTAGTATAAAAGTTGAATCAAGTGGCAGGGCAGGGTCAAGTATTGTACAAATTCTTCCTCCAGGAAAATATTCAATTACTCAATCTCTTACAAATGGTTTGCAGTTTAGTTCTGCTTCTTGTAATACCGGGAATACTACTGATACAACGAATGGTGTAGATAATGTAACTGTTTCTGGTGGGTCAACCACAATATGTGCTTTTTATAATAAAACTACATCTTCTGCCTCAAAATCTACTTCTACTTCAGGATCTTCTTCTGACACTGGCACTTCAAACCCAGGTACTCAAGCAGGTTTGCCCTCTTCAAAAACAGGCAACATTGAAATTGAAAGAGTTAATCCTAATTTACAAACATTAACGGGCAGGGCAGCAGTGCCAATAACAAATGCTTGGGTAGATTCTTTGCCTCCACAAAAAACTAATCCAGCTGTTTTTACTTCGATTGATCCCAAAGGAGAGCATACAATATCTGTCACAGACGCAATAGGTTACACTGAGACGGTGGGATCTTGTCTTTATCCAATAGGAGAAACAGGGTGTACAGTTTCTAATTTTTATCCTCTCCGAGCAGGATCATGTAACGGAACTTCATGTACTTTTCCCGTAGATATTGTTTCAGGTAAAGTTTTCAAGTTTGTCTTTAAGTATACCGAAGTAGTCGCTCCACCATGTGATGTTGATGATAACGGATTTTCTTCATGCGGTGAAATCCAAGTATTAAAATATGCGGAAGGAAACGAAGGTACTTTTGATTTTACAAGTAATGTTCCTTACTACTCTAAGTTTAGAATAGAGACAGTTAATAATGGGGTGAATAGTAATAGTATGATGAATAAAAATTTGATTAATATTCCTCCTGGATCATACAAAATAGATGAAGTTAGCACTGCTGGTTGGAAGTTAAGAGAGGCAGTTTGTGATGGTGAGGTTGTGACAGATTCTAATGGTAAGACTGTGGCAGGTTCTATTAAGGTGACTGCTGGAGAAACTACAGTCTGTGTCTTTAGGAATATACCTGATTCGTCTTCGGTTTCAGCAAATTCTGCAAGTGGTGTCTTACCATCAATAACATATGGCCAAAGCGGTGACGCAGTTAGTAATTTACAGCAAACTCTTATGCAATTAGGATACCCTATTGCATCAGGAACAACAGGATACTTTGGAAATCAAACTGTTTTAGCGTTGGCTAGTTTTCAGACTGATAATGGTTTGTCTCAAGATTCTCCAGCATTAGGAAAATCGGCAGGTCCATGGACAAGGGCAATGTTTTTAAAACACGGATTTGATTTGAATAGTGTTGCTCAATCATCGTCTGGTTCAGGTTCTAATAATAGTCAGACTGCAACTAATAGGCCCTCAAATACCATTATTTGTGGGGGGTATCCTTGGGAGGATAGGGGCCTTGATAAAGCTATTTGGGAAAGATATAAGCTTTGCCGAATGGCATGTGAAGATGTAAGGCGTAGCGTTGGTATAACAAAATGGGTAAGTGCTAGCGCAGCTGACTGCAGGACATTATATGGCTACTAATCTTTAAAAAATAATTAGAAATAAATGTATCTTAAAAAATCCCCCAGAAAGGGGATTTTTTTATTACTCATAATCTTTCATTTTTCCCTCACTTGAATTATTTTAATATAAAAAATACTTATATAATTCTACATTCGGTCAAAATGAATATTATTCGTTCGGTAAAAATTAAAATGCGTTTCCATCTTTTCCTTACTCATAATCTTTCATTTTTCCCTCACTTGAATTATAATTGACATAATATGGATCCATATTACTTTTGGGGAATTATTATTTTGCTTTCAGCAACTATAATTTATTACATAGTTTTTTTTATATTAATTTATTATTGGCACGAAACAAAAGCAAGTTATATAGTAGTGCCTCTTATATTTACATTTGAGTTTTTTATTATTGCTTTTTTTGTGGTGACAGCAGGTGTGATTTTGCTTAAGTATTATCCTCAAATATTAAGTCTCCTTATAGGTTAATTTATGGCAAAAAGAAGTAAATATTTTTTTTGGATAGGAGAGGCTGGTAAGGTAGCTACACCGTTTTGGTGGATTGTTTGGATGTTTTTCATTATTTATTTACCATTTTTGAGGCCGTGGTGGTGGGTTTTTTTACCTCTATTATTATCAGTGGAGTTAAAAACTCTGTACTTATGGTGGATTAGTTGGGATTTTACCTACCCTCAAACTAAGTGGGTAGTACTTGAAATTGTCCCTCCAAGAGAGTCTTTAGTGCCAATCAAGGCAATGGAAGATGTTTTTGCAACTATGTGGGGGCCATTATTTGATGCGCCAAATTTTAGAGAGCTTTATTGTGATGGAATGTTGCCAGAATGTCCAAACTGGATGTCTCTTGAATTAGTAAGTATTGAGGGAAAATTACATTTTTATATAAGAGTGACACAGGGACACCGGTTAAGTCTTGAAACTGCTTTGTATAGCTATTATCCTGATTTGGAAATTCAGGAAGTACCAGATTATACAAGAAACGTTCCAAAAAATATTCCAAACGATGAATGGGATATTTACGCAGAAGATTATGTGGCAAAAAAACCTGCTCCATACCCAATAAAAACTTACGAGAAGTTTTTTGAACCACAAGGAGAAAAAATTTCAGCTGAAGAAAAGAGAATTGATCCTTTAAATTCTTTATTAGAATCAATGTCAAAGCTTGGCAAGGGAGAGCAATTTTGGATGCAAGTGATTATATCTTCTACTTCTAGTGGCTCGTATAATCCAGAATTCAAGGGTGATTCAGAAGAGATAATAAATAAGTTAACTAAAAGACCTGGTAAAAAAAAGGAGCCAACACTATTTGATGAAATTATGTATGTTTTAAACCAATTAATTGCAGGTCCAATACAGGATGGTGCAGGGGAAAAGGCAACTTATAAATGGGCTGAGTTGGGGCAAAGAAGTGAAACTGGAGAAAGAGAAATGATTATGACCCCAGGAGAAAGAGAAATTTTAACTGAAGTTGAGAATAAGGTTAAAAAGCCTATTTTTAGAACAGCTATTCGCGGTATGTATGTTGCAAAGCGTGAAAACTGGAAGGCTTCACATAGAATACTTTTGAGGACTTATTTTGGCCACTTTCATACAGAAAATATGAATACAATACAATTAGACTCTAATACAAGAACTAAAGTTCATTATTTATTTAGGAAAAGAAGAGTTTTTTTAAGAGCAAGAAAGATGTTAAAAAATTCAATCATGAGATTCCCTTCATATTTTCCAGATAGAAAGAATGGAAATTCTCTTCTTAGTCCAGAAGAGTTAGCTTCTATTTTTCACTTCCCAATTAAGATGACAGGAATGGTGATGCCAACAATGGAAAAGGTTGAGGCCAAAAAATCAGGTCCTCCTCCAAATCTTCCTGTTGAATAAAATATGGATAACAATAACGAAATAGCATTTATTGGTTTAACATCATTTCGCAATCAGCGAAAGAAGTTTGGCATAAAAAAGGATGACAGGAGAAGACATTTTTACACTATTGGTAAAACCGGTATGGGAAAGTCCAACTTAATGGAAAACATGGCAATTCAAGATATCCAAAACGGAAATGGATTGGCTTATGTTGACCCGCACGGAGAAGGAGCTGAAAAACTATTGGATTTTGTACCAGATGAAAGAATAAAAGATGTAATATTTTTTAATCCAGCTGACTTAGATTATCCAATTGCTTTTAACGTAATGGAAAAAGTTGATTTTAAGTACAGGCACTTGGTTGCAGGTGGATTAATGGGTGTGTTTAAAAAAGTTTGGCCAGATGTTTGGTCAGCTCGTATGGAGTACATTTTAAATAATGTGATTTTAGCTTTACTTGAGTATCCTGAATCAACCCTGCTTGGCGTGAATAGAATGCTAGCTGACCCAGAATACAGAGCAAAGGTTGTTGCAGAAGTTAAAGACCCAATTGTGAAATCTTTTTGGGTGACAGAATACGCAAGATATACTCAAAGGTATGAAGTTGAGGCGACCGCCGCCATTCAAAATAAGGTTGGCCAGTTTGTTTCAAATGCTTTGATTAGAAATGTAATAGGTCAGACTCACTCAACAATTGATATGAGAAAGATAATGGATGACGGAAAAATTTTAATTTTAGATTTGTCTAAAGGAAGAATTGGAGAAGATAACTCAAGATTGCTTGGAGCATTATTAATTACAAAGCTTCAGTTGGCAGCAATGTCTCGTGTTGATATACCAGAAGAAACCAGAAAAGATTTTTATTTATATGTTGACGAGTTTCAAAATTTTGCCACGGAATCATTTGCCAATATATTGTCTGAGGCCAGAAAGTATAGACTATGCCTGATAGTTGGCCACCAATATATTTCACAAATGGAAGAAGAAGTCAGGGATGCTGTTTTTGGAAACGTTGGAACTATTGTCACGTTTAGAGTTGGAGCAGAGGATGCTGAATGGTTAGAAAAGGAATTTACGCCAGAATTTTTGGCAACAGATTTAGTAAACTTACCAAAGTATAATGTTTACTTAAAGCTTATGATAGATGGAATTGCTTCTCATCCATTTTCAGCTCATACTCTTCCTCCACCAAAAGTTTTAGAAAACTCAAACAGAGAAAAAATTATTGATTCTTCAAGAGAAGTTTATGGAATAAAAAGAGAAATTGTTGAAGATAAGATAAGCCATTGGACAGAGGCAGAGAAAAAGCAAGAAAAAACAGCAGGTCCAGCAAAACCCTCTCAAGCTCCGCAAAATTTTCAAAATACCCAAAAAAATAACACGCAAAAACCAGCAGAGCAAAAAAGTTTTCAACAACCATTTCAAAATAGTGAGCAAGTGGTGCTTTATGATGCAATTTGCTCAAATTGCAATAAAAACACTAAAGTTATTTTTCCTCCAGATCCAGCCAAGCCCGTATACTGCAAATCCTGTTTAAAAAAACTAAAAAGTAAAAAAGAAGAATCAAAAGTGCCCGTAAAAGAAGTTAAAGTGGAAAATGTTTCTTTTAGTTCGCTAAAAAAGGAAAATAAAAATTCAGTAAAAATTACCGAAAACATGCAAGTTATAAATAATGTTAAGGTAAGCAACAAAACAAATAGAAAAGAAATTAATTTAGCTGATTTGAAAAAAGCGATAAATGAATCACTCGAACATTCAAAAGAAAAAGATTTAGATTTAGAAGTAGAAGAAGTAGATGACGGAGAAG
>Ga0194121_10009226_pt1 | contig 12272 bp, 14 predicted proteins | sample TA2MahCa50mmetaG_FD_148609 | JGI IMG/M metagenome (GOLD analysis project Ga0194121, IMG submission 148609) | Freshwater microbial communities from Lake Tanganyika, Tanzania - TA2015020 Mahale Deep Cast 50m | ecosystem: Environmental > Aquatic > Freshwater > Lake | place: Tanzania: Lake...
CGGAACCGGCAATGGCTTCAAAGAAGCAAGATGCCAAACGTCGGCAATCTCGATTTGTGTTTGAGTACCAAGAAGCGGCTTGAAAAATAGAGGGGTCGAGATTTGTCAGTCAACCAGGGGTTTGATACTGATCGTGCTGGGATTCTGGGGTGGGCTAGGGTGCCAGAAATGGTATGGAGCCCTGCTGGCCTGGTGTGCCCCCATTGGTCTGGTGCTGACGGTGACAGGCGTTGTCCTGTTGTTTATTCCCCACTTTTTTACAGCATAGGAAATGCGTCGATCCATGCAACGGCCCTCTTACTACCACCGGGTCTGGTCTCCAGGCCGTGCCATGCTGTGGTTGCTCGGTCTGCTCTTCTGCTGCTCCTCCACGGTGTCTGCAGCGGACGCGGGGTGCCATACCCCTGAGATGACCACGACACGGCATGCCGACTACGTACGCAGCAAGCAGCGCGCCTGGGCCTGGCTCGATCAACTCGATGTTGATCCTATGGTCTTGCAACATCACGATATTAAAGGCTATAAGAAACTGGCAGAGATACTCCAGGGGTATCTGCAACTTTATCGCTACACGCAGGACGTGGGCGAGCGGGCACGCATCCAGCAGCGGGTGACTCAGCTTGCTGACTCTACCCGGAATCCTGCCTACCATGGGGAGCTGCTAGGCAGTGCTGATGCGGAGTTTCGGCAAAATAGCCTGTCCTATCTGCGGGTGTTATGGCTGCTGGAACATCTTGGGCAGGATACGACGCCGTATCGCCAGCACCTCCACACTATGCAGCCGCGCCTCGATGCGCAGATGCCCCAGCGCGGCCCATGGCAGCAGGCGATGTTTGCAGCGTATTACACCCGCTTTGGCTTACCCTTGCCACCCGGCCTCTCGCTCGCCCTGGATGGTCTGGTCGTGCAGCGCTATCCGCTGGCCCAGTATGACCGGAACCGGGCCTATCAACTGACCCACGAAGTCTTTGTGGCCTTTGACTACGGCCTGCAACGCACGCAACAGCATTTTAGCGCTGCCGATAGAGACTATCTCTACACCATCCTCCCGGCTCTGGCGCGGGCTGCCTTGCAGCAACGTGAGGACGATTTGCTGGCGGAAGTTATGCAGTGCATGACCTATCTCGGCTGGCATACCGCGCCAGAGTATTGCCAGGGACTTCGCTATCTCCTCGAGAGCCAGAACGCCAACGGCACCTGGGGAAATTATGCAGCGTTGCAACAACGTGGTGTCCCGTATATAGACCAGCGGCTCTATCTCCACACCACGGTCGTCACCCTACAAGCCCTGTCAGAAGCTTTTGAGGGCCACTGGCCACGTGCCGATTAACGCTCTGCTGGTGTCGGCAGGAGGATACATGTCCCCGGAGTATACCGTTGACGTCATCGTCATGTTCATCTTTGGTACCCTCATCGGGAGTTTCGCGAATGTGTGCGTGTATCGCCTCCCACAGCGCCTGTCCATCATTTTCCCGGGTTCGCACTGCCCTGTCTGCCAGCAACCCCTGCGTCCGTGGCACAATATCCCGCTGTTGAGCTATGTGCTGTTAGGAGGACGCTGTGCCACCTGTCACAGCACCATCTCGTTCCGCTATCCTCTCATCGAGTGTTGTAATGGACTCCTCTACGTGCTGATCTATGCCCATTATCAGCGCTCGGTGCAAACGGTCGTGTTTGTGCTCCTAGCCACATCCTTCCTGATCGTCACTTGCATTGACATCGCCCATACCATCATCCCCGGTAGTATTACGTTGCCTGGAATCGTCCTGGGCGTGTGTAGTAGCGCCTGGCTCACTTCCGTGGGTCTGGGCAATGCGCTCATAGGGCTGGCTCTGGGAGGAGGGCTCTTCCTGTTGATGGCTGTCCTGAGCGTCGAGATTCTCGGTCGTGAGGGGATGGGGGGAGGGGACATCAAGCTTATTGCCATGATCGGTGCCTTCCTCGGCTGGCGTGCCGTGCTGCTGACGATCTTTCTCGCCGCCGTCTCTGGCGCCAGTGTAGGCATTGCCCTGATGCTGGCTCGACGGCAGCGACGCCAGGAGCCCATCCCGTTTGGTCCCTTCCTGGCACTCGGGGCCCTGCTGGCCATGCTCTGGGGTGATGCGCTGCTCGCCTGGTATTTGGCACGCCCCGTGTAATCGACCTGTGGTCGCGTCTGGAGATCGGCTATGGAGGAGACCATCGCGTCCTGGCGGCCCTGGCCTTTCTTGCGCAATCCGCATCTGCAAACGATCATAGCAGCAAAACTCTACTGGCCGAGAGAACCACCTTCAGTCACCCAGTATGTTGCCTTGCCCGACGGTGATTGCCTGGCCCTGGAAGTGTCCACCCCAGTGACCTGGCAACCAGCCGACCCTACCGTGGTGCTGCTCCATGGCTTATGCGGATGTCATCGCTCGCCGTATATGCAACGCCTGGCCTGGCAGTTGTGGCGCCGTGGCCTCCGGGCCGTACGGATGAATATGCGTGGCTGTGGTTCAGGACACGGCCTGGCACGGCAGGCCTATCATAGTGGTCGGAGCGCTGACGTCCTGGCCGTGTTACACGCCTTGCAGCAGGCCAGGGCGAGCCTCCCCGCCATCCTGGTAGGTTTCTCGCTTGGGGGCAACATCGTCCTGAAGCTGGCCGGAGAGCTTGGGGCCAACGCTGCACAGTATCTACAACGGGTGATTGCCGTATGTCCGCCGGTCGATCTGGCTGCCTGTGCGTGCAAACTTGAAGCACCACAGAATCGTCTCTACAATCGGCATTTTACCCGACTCCTTCAAGCCGCGGTCGCAGCACGCCATGCCCAGTTTCCCGATTTACCGGCCATCTGCTGGCCATCTGCGTTGACCCTCTATGGATTTGATGAGGTCTATACCGCGCCGCAGCACGGTTTTCGCGATGCCCTCGACTATTACCAGCAAAGCAGTGCGGCGCCGCTAGTGCCATCGATTCACATCCCATGTCACATGCTCTTTGCTGGCGATGACCCCATGATTGACGGCACGGTATTCAAGCAGGTTCCCCTGCCACCCCATATCCAGGTCGTACAGACCCCCTATGGGGGGCATCTCGGTTTCCTCGGTATTCCCGGCTCGCCCTGGGGGTACCGGGCTATGGATACGCAGGTGTTGGCGTGGATCGACCAGACAGGGGGGCAGTGCGAGACATAGAGCGTCAAGGCTCCGTGGACTCTTTTCAGCCACGCCCTGATCTTTGCTTGACGACGTTCCCCGCCCGGAGGATCATCCAGGTGGGATGACTTGCGCGTGATTGGGCGTTAACTATCCAGAAAGAGCTTGCGTAACCACACACAGCGCTCAGGCGGCTGGTTATGGCAGACAGAGCGAGCGACCACATGCCCGGCGAACCATACCAAGGCCAACCCAATACCCAGCAGAGCAAAGAGCGCCCCGAGCCCAAACAAGAATTTGATAATATGAAAGATATCGGCAAGAAATCCAAGAATCACCCGCCGTACTCCTTTCCGCGAGGGCAGGGGCGTTGCTAGCGCGCCTCCTCCTGAAAACCGGGAAACCGCTGGACTAACCCCGCGATGTCTCTGGCCTTGCGTTCTATGTCCTCGCCGATGTTGGTGCTTTCCACCGACACATCGTAGAGCACATCCGCTACGGCATGATAGCGCTCCCGGCGCGCCTCCCATACCTGGGCTAGCTCCACGGCTGCAGAGCCCTGCCCGGTCAGGGAGGGGCGATTACTTCCTGCGGTAATACGGCGCTGCAAGATCGGCACATCACATATGAGGAGGACCACCACCCCGTGCGTTTTCAGAATCTGCGCATTGTCCGGATCAATCAGCGTCCCACCGCCGGCGGCCACCACATGCTGGTCACACGCGGCCACCTCACGCACCACCGTACGCTCCAGAGCCCGAAAATGCTCCCAGCCATGCTGCGCCACGAGGTCAGCAATGCGTTGCCCAGCACGGGCTTCGATGAGCATATCCGTGTCCACAAAGGTAAAACCCAGCCGCTGGGCCAGCACCCGGCCCACACTGCTTTTTCCCGTACCACGCAAGCCAGTCAGAATCACATTCACGCATCACACCTGCTGCACCGGCACACCGACCCGCTGCAAATCCTCCCAGAAGCCCGGATAGGTTTTCGCCACACACTCCGGGTCCTGGATACGCATCCCTGCCAGCCGTGCCCCGGCCATGCCAAAACACATCGCCATACGATGATCATCGTACGTGGCAATCTCTGCGCCGTGCAGGGCCGCCGGGTTGCCCTGGATCTGCAAGCCATCCGGATGTTCGATCACCGCGACCCCCAGTTTGCGCAGTTCCGTTGCCAGCGCTCGTAGACGGTCCGTTTCCTTGACCCGCAGGTTCGCGACATTCGTGATGCGCGTTTCGCCCTCGCAGAAGGCCGCGAGCACGGCCACGGTCATGGCGGCATCGGGGAGGGCATTCAAGTCAATGGTCCCGAGTGGTCGTAACACTGCCGGCCCGGTGACGTGGAGCTGCGTCCCTCGTGAGACTGTGCAGCCCATGCGCTCCAGCACTTCTAAAAAGCGCACATCACCCTGCGCCGACGTTGGCGGAATGTTGGTTACGCACATGGATTGCCCGAGGAGCGCCGCTAAGCCCCAGAAATACGTCGCCGAAGAGGCATCACCTTCCACCTGATAGGCGTGCCCTTGATAACACTGCTGACCCTGGATGCGAAAAAGCCGGTAGCCATCATTGGCCGCTTCCACACCAAAATGCGCCATGATATCGAGCGTCAGATTCACATAGGGCGCTGACACCAGGGTATCGCGCACTTGCAAGGTGACTTCTTCGGCAGCATACGGCGCAGCCATCAGGATGGCCGACAGGAACTGACTACTGATAGCCCCCGAGATCGTGGCAGTGCCTCCCCGCAAGCGCCGAGCGCCAATCTGCACGGGCGGGCAGCCATTGCCACGCGTGCTCACCACCTCGGCACCAAGTTGGTTGAGGGTGTCGAGCAGGTCTGCAATGGGCCGTTCCTGCATCCGGGCGTTACCAGTAATGGTGAGAGGCAAGCCCGCGACGGTGAGCATTGCCGTAAAAAAGCGTGTCGACGTCCCCGAATTCCCCAGGAACAGCGGCTGCTGTGGATCACTAAAGCGGCCCTGCTGGCCGTGCACTACAAACGTCGAGCCGTCCTGTTCAACCGTCACGCCCAGAAGTTTGAGCGCCGCGCGTGCTACCTCGGTATCGTCGCTTTCCAGCGCGCCATAGAGCGTACTGGTACCACGTGCCAGGGCCGCAATGACCAGCGCACGGTTCGTATAGCTCTTTGAGCCGGGCACAGCATGCGCCGCAGCAATCCGGGGCGTGGGGGCGATCTCAAAGCATTCCATAGCCCCTCCATTCCACTAATCCAGGCGCAGATAGCGTTCCTGCAGCTGGAAATAGTAGTCGGAATTGATAATACCTTCGCGTTCCTGGAACCCCACCGAATCCGGGAAAAACTCACCCGTACCCGTCTCGCGCAACTCCTTCAACACACGCCGCATGGCGAAGATGGCCGCACGCTGGACATCTGAGGCGAAGATGATGATATCATAGCCCATGCGTTCCAGCTCGGCCGTGGGAACGTAGGGGGTTTTGCCGCCTTTGGTGACCATGTTAATGAGCAGAGGTGCATCGATCGCCTCGGCAACGCGTTTGATCTCATCGATGGTTTCCGGCGCTTCGATAAAGATCACATCAGCGCCCGCCGCCCGGCAGGCTTGCCCACGCGCAATGGCTTCGTCCAGTCCCAGCACGGCCCGAGCATCCGTACGGGCGATAATGACAAAGTCCGAGTCGCGGCGGGCCGCACAGGCGGCTTCGATCTTTTTCACGAATTCCCGGCGATCCACTACTTCTTTGCCTTCATAATGGCCGCAGCGCTTTGGCGTCACCTGATCCTCGATATGAATCCCGGCAGTGCCCACCGCTTCCATTTCTCGTACCGCGCGCATAAGGTTAATCGCATTGCCATAGCCAGTATCAGCATCCGCCAGCACGGGCACGGAGACCGCTTCGCAGATCATCTTCACCCGTGCAACCTGCTCATTCAGCGTGATCAGCCCAATATCCGGCACCCCGGTGCTGCGGGCAATACCACCACCGGTCACGTAGACGCCACGGAAACCAGCCTGCTCAATCAGGATTGCCGAGAGCCCGTCCCATGCTCCTGGCAGTACAAGAATCTCTGGCGCCGCAATGAGCTCGCGCAACCGCTTGCCGTTCGATACCATAGGCGGTCTTCCTTCCCATGCACTGTTCGCACCTGCTCTGCCGCTTCCCTCCTCGGGACGCAGAATGCATCATACTACCAACGTGCATGACCATGGACAAGGATTTTAACGATGAGGCATAGGCCTGCAGAAGTCACACACATCAACAGAGGATATCTACATGAAGAGAGGTACCCCCGAGACGATTTGAACGTCCGACACACGGCTCCGGAGGCCGTTGCTCTATCCGGGCTGAGCTACGGGGGCACTGGTAACGCGAGAGATATGACACTATACCGATTCTCAACCGAATCGGCAACTGCTTTGTGGGGCACACCACTCCGGCAAGGCGCATTTTGGAGATCACCTGATATCGCCCTGCGGTGAGAGCGCAAGCCCCTGGATCATACCATTGAGCAGGTGGTCCCAACTCGCAAAGATCATATACGGGGTGAAGGCTTGGCGAGCATCGCAAAATGTCTGGCGCCAGGTAAGCATCCGATGCCGCCGGGCCGCCTTGCGCGCGTCCCGTCATGGTCAGTACAATGCTGGGTGTTCCCTGTCGTGTCATCATTGCCACGGAGGTCGTCATGAGCACCCATCCCGTCTTGCCGCCGGTCCGCTTTACGATGGCGGAATACTTAACGTTTGAGCGCACCGCTATGGACCGCCATGAGTACCTCGATGGGCTGATCTACGCCATGGCTGGCGAGAGTGAAAACCATGGGCGCATCTGTGTCAATCTGACAGCCAGCCTCGTCTCCCAATTGCGTGGCAGCGGCTGCGAGGTCTTCAGTAAAGACACCAAAGTGCTCTGTGGGCTGTACCGGGCTCACACCCGCGAGGGCCTCTATGCCTACCCTGACCTGGTGGTCGTCTGTGGGGCAGGGCAGTACCATGACCAGGCCCGCGATGTGCTTCTCAATCCCACGATGCTCATCGAAGTGCTATCGCCATCTACGGAAGTCTTTGACCGCGGCGAGAAGTTTGACCGCTATCGCCACTGGCTGCCCTCCTTGCAAGACTATCTCCTGGTAGCGCAGGAACGTCCACTCCTGGAGCACTCTCACCGGACCGCACCCGACCAGTGGACCCTCACCACGATACGTGGGCTTGACGCCGGGCTCTTCCTGGCCACTATCGACGTCCGCCTCGCCCTCAGTGAGGTATGCGAGCGCGTTGTATTTCCAGCAGCCCCAGGCCACACACCGGGCTAAAACACCTGCGAGCCATCACCACGTGCGGGAAGACGTCGCTGCCCGCGCAGCGGCGGTGACGCGCCTCACCCAGCAGTGCAGCGCACGACGAGTGTCGCCTCCGTGAAGGCCGATGTCCCCGTAGGGGGGATAAAGTAGACGAAACCATGTGTCGATTCATCCTTCCGTAGGTTAGCGTCTTGCATCTCCTTCCTTCGGTAGTCTTCCAGGCGGGCTGCACGCGCTTTTTCCGCCGCGCTTCCTGCCACCATGGCACCCACGATGCCAAACGCAATGCTCGCCGCAATAACTCCCCCACTGCTTTCGAGCTTTGCTGCAGCAGCATGGGCGCCCGCAGTGTTCATTTGGTTACTATCTGTGAGGGCTAGCACCATGTCTGAAGGTCGGACTATGATGCGTCGCTCGCCCTGATTCTGCACGAAGACCTGAATGGGGACCACGCTTGCGGACTATCGGACACCAGCAGCAATATATTTTAATTCGTCCGTATAGCCGTCTATCTTAATTCTTGCTCATTTTTGTCTTGACGATGGGGTACGCTTCACTTCGCATACTCTGCCTGCAGATTGCTGAAAAGTTGATCCAAATAGGTAAAGTCTTTCGCATATAAACGAGGTATGACATCATTTTTGATGAGTGATTAGGCGTGGAGAATTGAAGCGGCAATCTCCTTCTGGATGACCTCAGTCTTTGCTGTAGCATGGCCTCGCGGTATGGCAGCTCCCACAAGGGGTACAATATGGGTAGGGGGAACCCCCGAGCAGTTCGTAGCAGCCAGACTGAGGGTGGCAAGCAGGAGTGTGTATACGCACCTAGAGTATCGCATCGGTTCTTCCCCATTACTTCAGAGTTGAATGGGGTACAAATTTATACTGTCTATTCTATTCCAGCGATACAGATGCAGTCAAAAATAAAATGCCTGCTCCCCCGCGCAGCTTGCGCTACGCCGAGCCGTGTGCTACACACAGTGGCCAGCAATATATGGATACTTCGTCTTCCAGGAAAGCTATGGTCAGACATCCCATGCACCGCCACGCTCCGCTGTATCTCTGCTGTACGCTTATTGCCCTGGGACTGCTCGTAGGGCTCACGAGCTGCGGCTATACGGTAGTAGGTACGTCACCCGCGCAGCCATCCGGGCCGCGGACGCCCTTGCAGATCATCCCCTTTGTGAACCGCTCGCGTGAACCGGACCTGGATCGCCTCACCACTGCAGCGCTGCGCCATGCCATGGTCCAGAGTCCGCTGTTTGTCGCCACTGGGGACGATCCTGCCGCGCACCAACTGCACGGCACGATCCAGCGCTTTCGTTCCTCGCCTATTTCGCTCGATGCCACGGATACCGTGGTGCAATACCGTATTGAAGCGGACCTGCATATTCGCCTCACGGAGCCAGGCACCAGGCGTGTGCTCCTGGAACAGGAATTTTCTTCTGCAGCGGTGTATCTCGTGTCCCGCTCGACCACCGACCGCGTGCGTGAAGACGTCGCCGCCCGCGAAGCGGCGGTGACGCGCCTCGCCCAGCAGTTTACCGAGCAATGTCTCGCCCTGCTCGCCACGGCCCTGTTATAAGAGGACGCAGCATGCCTCGACTCTCCGCAACCGCGCTGTGGAAACGACTTGAGCAAGGGCAGGTGGATCGCTGTTACCTGTTCTTCGGGGAAGAAGCCTATCTCATCCAGGAATACACCACGATTGTCATCGACCGTCTGCTCGGCACCGCGCCACGTGACTTTAACTGCGACGTGTTGCACGCAGACAACGATGTGCTGGAGGACGCCCTCAGCCTGGCCCGCACCCTGCCCATGATGGCTCCCTGTCGCGTCGTGGTCCTGCATGGTGTGCAGCAATTACGCAAAGCGGACTGGCCCCCGTTCGAACGCTACCTGGCGGCGCCGTCGCCCAGCACGGCCCTGGTGTGCAGCGGTGTCACGAGCGACCAGAAAAAATACCCTCCAGGGCTGTTCCAGCACGCTGTCACAGTCGAGTGCGCTCGTTTAGAAGGCTCCAGGCTCCAGGAATGGGTGGGGCATATAGCTTCCAGTCAAGGCTATCGCATGAGTACTGCTGCCATCCAGACCTTGCTGCATGAACAACAGTCGGACTTGCAAACCCTCAAACAAGAAATTGATAAACTGTGTACCTATGCGGGAGAGACACTAGAGATCAGTGCAGAGGATGTCCAGACGGTGACGCAGGCTTCGCGTGTGCAGTCCATCTTCGCGCTCTCGGATGCCCTGGGTGCACGCCAGATTGGGCCAGCCTTGCGCTTGCTGGAGCGCCTGTTATATCAGGGCGAACCACCGTTGGTGATTTTGAGTATGATGGTACGTCACGTGCGCTTACTCTGGAGCGTCAAACAGCTCGCCCAGCAGCGCCAGGATGCCGCGCAGATCGCCAAAGCTCTCAACTTACCGGTTGGTGTCTGTCGTCAATTGCTGCCCCAGAGCCAGCAGTTTGCGCGAGAGCAGCTGCGGCAGCTCTACAGTGCTGCTCTGGAGGCGGATCTCACCTTTAAGAGCAGCAACAAACCGCCGCAGGCTATCCTGGAGGAACTCATCCTGCATGTGTGTATGCAGAGCAGGGGAGTTAGGTCGTCGTGAGGGCGTTGACTTTGAGGGTGAGACGGGAAATTTTGCGCGCCGCGTAGTTTTTGTGCACAATACCCTTTGTGGTCGCTTTGCCCAGGGCGCGCACCGCCTGCTGCAGTTCGCCTTGCGCCATGGTGGCATCTGCCTGATCCACTGCGACCAGCACTTTTTTCACTGCAGTGCGTAAAGCCGAACGCAGCGACGAATTGCGGGCGTTCCGCTTGACGTTTTGCCGGGCGCGTTTGATAGCTGAGGGATGTCGATTGGCCATGGAATACTACCTCCTTTCGTTAGAGCGGAGTATAGCAAGGCGCCCCTGGGGCTGTCAACGCACGTAGCAGAGAGCACAGCGCTCTCCTGTCATGAGGAGTGAGGATGAGTACTCCCACGACAGGAGAAGTCTCTGGTTGAAGTCAGTGCTCGTTGCCGCAGTAACTCAAAGCCCGTGCTGCCCAGACATCAGCGCAAGCCACGAGAAAGGGTGTCATGCCATTTGCCAACTATCAATCCGTAGCGGATGTCGCCCGCCCTTTTCGGATTCACTTCCGCCGGGAGCCCTGTGTCAGCCCCCAGCCGGTACCGCTCAGCGACTCCTTCCGCGCCGAGATCGACTTTACCCTACGAGAGGTCCCCTTTGATAGCTCCGAAGCAGCGGTCTGTGAAACCTTGATCTACCCCTTTCTACGTGAAGTGTGGCGCGTCTATCTAGAGACATTGACGCTCTGGAGCCATCAGCCTCTGGTGTATGACGCCGATTTGTCAGGCGTGCCCGATTATCTGGTGGCCCGGCGCTCACCCCTGGGAGCGCTCATTTTCGATCAACCCTGCCTGCTGGTGGTGGAGGCGAAACGCGATGATTTCTCGCGAGGTTGGGGCCAGTGTCTGGCGGCCATGCTGGCGGCGCAAAAACTCAATGCCGTGCCGGAGCAGACAGTCTATGGTATTACCACCAATGGCCAGATCTGGCAATTCGGACACCTGTACGCTGATGTGTTTACCCAGGATCCGCGTGCCTTCACCCTGGAAGATATCGACGGCCTGGGAGCCGTGCTCCATTTCGTTTTTGCGCAATGTTGTGCACAGGTTGCTCGGTTGTTCTCGGCTGTCTAACGCATGCGCGGCAGCGCACACGGCTCGCGCCCCAGTCCACATATGGAGGCCAAGGAGCGATGCAAGCCAAAGATGATCTCTACGACACCGACCTCTACGCCTGGGCGCAGCAGCAAGCTCAACTGGTGCGCGAGGGAGCCTGGGACGCGGTGGATCGCGTGCACCTGCTCGAGGAGATCGAAGACGTGGGCTATAGCCAACGCGATGCTATCGCCAGCCATCTCCTCGTTCTGCTCACGCATCTGCTCAAGCTGGCGGGCGCAGCGCAGCACTGCCCTCACGATCTTGCTCGCGCTGGCCGGGGATGGCGTGCGACCTGCCGGACCCAACGCTTATTGCTGGCCAAGCGATTACGTCGCAATCCCAGCCTCAGACCTCTGGTTTTCGAGGAATGCCTGGAGGCGTATGAGGTCGCGCGGGTGGAGGCTGCGGCAGGATTGGATGTTGAGGAAGCGTTGCTACCAGTGCCGTGCCCCTGGACCGAGGCGCAGATTCTCGCTCTGGACTTCTGGCCGGACATGTCAGAGACGGCGTGAGCAGCACGTGCTCCAGCAAGACGCTCGCAAAACGCCGATACTGCTTCGAGGTCTCGGCTAATGCCGAGCCATGATGCCTCGCACTTCGATGCAGCACCCGCCCAACCCCGGCGTTCAGCCTGTGCTTACCAGTCAGGGTTGAGCGTCTCTCTCTTTGGCCCGAGGGCAGGACTACGCCCTCAGGCGCAGGACACCACCGCTAGACTCCACCTTAGATCTGCCGACGCAAGCCGTACGTCCTGGCATGGCTGGCATGTCCGAGCCAGCTCTGCACACTGTGGTGGATGGGTGCCAGGCGCAGCACGCCCCTGTCGTACAGGGTGCGCTGCACGCGCAGCCGACGCATGAAACGTCTGGCCGTGCTCCGGCGCAACAGACGGTGCGAAGGGAAGATGCGATAGCCCAGAAAGTCGATGCCGTCCTGGGTGCGCATCACCTGGCACTTGGTGGCGTGCAGCCGCAGCCGCAGCCCGGCGAGGGAGGTGGCCATCGCGGTGTGGACCTGCCAGAGGGCGCGCGGCGTATCGCCGAACACGACGAAGTCGTCACAATACCGCAGGTAGGCGCGACAGCGCAGGGTTTCTTTGATGAAGTGATCGAAGCCGTTCAGGTAAATG
>Ga0194121_10009227_pt1 | contig 12272 bp, 8 predicted proteins | sample TA2MahCa50mmetaG_FD_148609 | JGI IMG/M metagenome (GOLD analysis project Ga0194121, IMG submission 148609) | Freshwater microbial communities from Lake Tanganyika, Tanzania - TA2015020 Mahale Deep Cast 50m | ecosystem: Environmental > Aquatic > Freshwater > Lake | place: Tanzania: Lake...
CGCCATCATCTTTTTCTTCTGTGCCGCCTTCGCCTTTATCTTCTCCTTCTGCGCCGCCTTCGCCTTCATCTTCGCCCTCACTACTCTTGCTAGTGCTGTCAGAACCAGAAACATCATCGGTGGATTTGCCTTTATTGCCGGCATAGTTGGTAGCGTCACGAATCGCACCTAACGAACCTCTCGCAGCTTTAGCCCCAGCGCGTTCAAGTCTTTTGCTGACGGCCACAACCATTTCCCTCACTTCTGCCAATTTCTTGAATGGATCAACCTGATTATTCGGTAATCCGGTACCACTGGTACCAACCAACGCTTCAATAATTCCCGAGATCTGATCCATAAATTCGTAGAGCAAATACATTATTATCATGGCTTTAAGGATGGTCAGAATCTTCTGCTTCACGTCGCCGGTGAATAGGTTTTTGAGCGACGGAAGAACAACACCAACAACCGCAAATGCGTGAAAAGAACCAAAGTCGTTAAAATTCAGCAAACAGGCTACGCTGTCATTCAAAGGATCGATGTAGGACTGACCTTCTTGGTCACAAGGCGGCGCCTGACCACTTGCCCAGGGCACGGTGTCACCATCTTTGTCAACGCAGATTTTGGAGCAGGATAGACTTTTGGTTGGAGGGCTGCCGTGAAAGGTCGCGCTGCCAATCAGGGTCTGGTCCATTACTGTCACGAAAACAGCAATATAAGCAAAGAGGATCACTGGCTGCAGACAGTAGCTAATTAACTTTCCGAGCCAACCGTTAAAAATGCTTTTTGTCTTCTCGAACATTCCACAAGGAATGACGAGCGGTGACATAAAAATGAGAAGGATAATCGCAGCAGCAGAGGAGATAAAAATGTGCAGCCCCCTTATCGCCAACGAGATCATGAAGAAGCCAAAAATCATCACCGACATTGCGAAATAAATCCCAATCGGCCCGAAGAAATAGGAGGAGATCACCATTGACGCGATATTGGCGTTACTCATTTGCGGACCGAAACCGAGATACCTCATCATTTTGCAATCAATCGTATCCCAAATCGCTAGATATTCCTTACCGGCCGGATATTGCGGGTAAACAATCGTCGTGCCGGAATCTGTTGTCTCTGTTGAAACTTGCGTGCCATCCGACAAGGAAACTTTTCCGAACTGACAACCGTCGCGTTGGTGTGGATCCTGCATTGTCTCGATCTTGAAGAGGAGATTGGCAAGCACCATTGAAGAGTCGTAAAAGCCGCGGAAGAAAACGTCCTGCCAAGCCGTGCCAACACAGAAATACATCACCAACGCAATCTTGAAGAGGAACACTAAAATATCCTTCTTCTCCCGCAAATCTGCCTTCCAGAGCAAGAGATTAATTCCGTAAAAAATGACCGCCAAAGTAATCGCCATTTTGATCACCAACGACATTGTGTTCTGCACCATTTCAAAGACAGAATTGTCCTTAACCTTGCTACCTTTTTTGAATAAGTAGTTGCCGTATTGTGCGTAAGTTCCACTGGCACAAACACCATTCTGGTCTGGTAGTTCATTTGTAGTTCCGCACACACTATGACCGGCGCGGTTGTAAAACAGATTCTCCAAAGTCTCTTTTACGCATTGCGCGATTGGGGCAGTGAAGTGCGACTGCATACCAAGCAAAATTCCGGTGTTGTAGCCAACGTCGTTTTTTGAGTCCCCGACGAAATCAATACAGGCCTGAGAAAAATAAGGTGAGTCTAAGCTACTTTGAAAAACATAATTGTCGGGCGATGTCTGTACGCAGTGACGGAGATATTGGCAGTAATTCCGGCACTTGCCGGCTTTTTCGTTAAAGGCACAGTCAACATTTCTGACTTCGCTTTTTCCTGAACAATCTCCGGAATCAATGTCACTTTGCGTAATCATTGACCATCTTCTTGCGCTTTCACTCCAAACCCCGTCCTTATAGTAGTCGCAAGCATCCGTACCACCACCAACGTAAAAATTGTAAGGACATAGGCTGTAACTTTTAGCGCAAATCAAACCAATTTCACTGTCAGCATTCCAGGCACTAAACCATACCGCCCCATTTTGCACTTGTCCAAAAGGAGTGCCGTTGGAGTCGACATAGCTTGGATGCATCATTGCACAATTTTCTCCGGATTTACAAAAAGTAGGGGTGCGCTTTTTGCTGTAAGTCGTGTCGGCAATGTCGTTGTTGGTGTAGTCAATACAGATGTAATTCTTACTGCGATTCAAACAGCACTGGTAAGCCTCGTCCATATCGCCTTTATGGAACCCGTTGCTTTGTCCTGACAAGACTAGGTATTTTTTGCAGTTGAAGTTCCCTGCTGTTGTGCCTCGAAGGTAATATTTTTGTTTAGCATATTTTCTGCCACCACTCGCCTCGAAACGGCCTGATTGAGTTGGGTCGAGACAGGCTCTCGCGCCATAAGGATTATCCTCAATTTCGACTCCGCCGTAAAACCATTCGCGGTAAGTTTTGCTGGAAAAATCTAGGCTCACTCCGCTATCACAAGAGCCGTGAACGCAATTGTCTATTTTGGTGTTTACTGTCGATTTGTAGCCGGGCGTGCTGAGATCATATTTATTAGGATTACCCACCATCCAGTTAGAGCCGCAGACCTTGGTTTCGTTAAAAGTTCTCTGCGACACTCCGTAAATGATTGCGAGTGCAGTGATTGAAGTGGTGAATGAACCTAAGGCGGCGTAAAAAGAGTTACAGCAAGCACCAACTCCCTTTTGACCAGTGCACTTAATTCCAGCCTTCGCGAGATCAATCGAGTCAAGAATTGGTGAGGGAGTAATCCGCGGTTTGCAACCGCCACAGTAACAATTCATTGTGTTAATTGCGATTTTAGTGGCGGCGTAGCTAGCAGCAATCACGGTGGCACAGACCGGATTCGTTAAATCGAACTGAACATCTTTTCCGCCGGAGGTTGGATCAAAATCCAGCATTCCCGTAACCGCACCGCTGCTGGAGCAAGAAGCAATCCGACCAATACCTCCATCTTGGTCAGCGTAGGAGGGGTTGGTGAAGACTAGGAGGCAGGTCAGCAGGAGAACAAAAAATCGCCTCATTTCCTTCCCGACCTTTTGTAATAAATCGGCAGCCAATCATCGGGATCTTCACCAACTTCGCTAATTATTTCGTCAAGTAGTACCACAGTGTCAGCCCGCGCGGAAAGCACGCGCACAACCTCATTCATTCCACCCAAATCCACGCGCGCAATCACGCCGTCATTGTCCTGCTTCACCAGGAAGAATCTGGTCGACGGATCGGTGGTTTTAACCAGCTTAAACTCACGTTCCGAAAGCATAAAAACTTCGCGGTAAACAACTGTTGCCTTGAGATTTGGCAGGAAAATCTGCGTAGCAGTTTGCTGCACAAGCGTGTCGGAAATACTACTCTTTGCCGCGTCTTCCACCGACTGCGTAGCGAAGACCACGAAGGTGTTCAGCTTCCGCAAAACCTTCAGCCAATCTTTAATCTTCGGGGCAAAGACCGGGTTATCGATTAGCGCCCAAGCTTCGTCGAGGACAATCATTGTTGGCTCACCGCGCAACGAGCTTTGGATACGGTGGAAGAGATAAAGCAACACCGGCGCAATCGCTGCTTTGTCTTGCAAAATCCGCCCCATTTCGATTCCGAAAACGCGCGATGAACTGAAGTCAATTAAGTCATTTTCGTTGTCAAAAAGCTTAGCGTGCGAACCAGTAGTGTGCCACATTGCTAGACGATTTGCTAAAGTTCCTGGCCCACTCAAACCCATGAAGGGCGCAATATTGCGTAGTCTGCGTTGCTCTTTGGGAAGTTTGTAATTGCCACTCACTGCTTCGTTAATTCGCTCGACTTCGTGCGCCGGCAGTTGAGCAGAATTGCCTTCAGCAACTAATGCCTTCAGGAACTCAATTAAGAATGAGCGATTTTCTTTAGTGTCTTCGAGTTGAAATGGATTGAAGCCAGAAACTCGAGCAGCGTCTGGAATCATGTAGCGACCGCGGATGGCGCGGACGAAAATTTCGGCGCCGCGGTCCTTGTCGAAGAAAAATAAACGACCCTGAAATTTTTGCGCCTGAGCACAAAGGAAAGTAAGTAGTACCGTTTTACCAGCCCCAGTTGGGCCAATAACCATTGTGTGACCAACGTCGCGAACATGGAAACTGAAGAAGTAAGGCGTACCCGAAACAGTGTTTAGCACTGTTACCGCGTCACCCCAGTGATTACGCTTGCGCTTGCCTGATGGGTAATTGTGAAAGGAGGCAAAGCTAGCAATGTTAAGCGTATTAACCGTGCTGCGCCGCGCCATAAATTCCTGATTGCAAGGCAGTTGCGCCCAATAGGCCGGCTCGAGATTCATTCGCTCACGCACGCCAGTAATCCCAACATTCGACAACTCAACCACCGCCACTGACAGCGCACTTTCCAACTCCTTCGGTGACTCTTCCACGCAGAGCACAGTGAAGTGGTGCATTCCAAACGCAAACTCACCACTCATTGCGGAATCAAGCGCTTGATCAATTTCTTGAATCTGCGAAACCGCCACGTCTTCCGACTGCACAAGGCGCCGCTGCTGCAACTGCATTGAGCTAATTGCCACCATTCGGTTAATGAAAGAGAAGGATTGACTAATCACCAACTCAAACGGCACTTGCATAAAAGCGTCAAAAACGCCGGCGTGGGTAGAAGGACGATATTCCTTAATCGAAACCATTCCCGCATATTTAACCCCTGTAGCATGGTGTACCTCCACCGACTTACTTCCAAAATAAAGACGGTTGGTTGGCAAATGGTGCGAGATCTCACCGAGTGGTACTGTCATTGGCTGTGCAGTACCAGCATTAACAAGACGAGCAAGAAATTCGAGAAGCTCAGAAGTAACACCACCACTCTCATTTTCGACTAAACCAAGCAGGTGTGCGCCGTAATTACCAAAGCCATTGAGGATTCGCTCCGTCATTTCTTCGAGCTCGTCGAAGCTATCGCGCATGTAGTTCTCCCAAGATTCCCTGTCAGCACGGTGCTGCAACTTCTTCGCCGCACTCTGCAGCGCAGCAACGCCTCCGGTGTCGGCACCACGAATAATGGTGAGGTAATGTTCGTTAACGTAACAGTTGTCACCCGAGTGTTTACTTGCCCATTCTTCATTCACACGACGCGAGAAAATGTCAGACATTTCGCCGTCGGGAAAACCTTTTTCTTTGCGGCGAATCGTGTGGAAATAGAGCGAAAAATTACCCGACGCCATTCCCTTCAACAGGTTGTTGCGCGCGTTTTTCTTGAGGTCGACGTCAATGTCGTCAGCGGTTTCGAAGGCGAATCCTTTAATCCCAATCACCCGCACCAGCTCTTCTTTGTAGGTCAGAATCGTGTTGGAATTCCAGTGACATTTGTAGGGAATAAAATGCGCAGCCGAAATCTCACCTTTCGTAATCTTCTCCTTTGCTGGCTTTAGTGTTGTTAGACGCATTTCTATTTTTTAGTGCCCAGTGCTCAGGATTACAATTGACTGACTAGACTCTTTTAGTGCAACAGTTGTTGCACTAAATCTGAGCACTGAGCACTGGGTACTATTCTTTTTTCGCTGTTAACCAAAACAAAAACACCAATCCCGGCACAGCAAGTAAAGTGGAAAGCACGAAGAATTGGTACCAGCCGAGTGACTGAGCGAAAATGCCAGCGCTAGCAGTGAGGACACTGCGCGCGAAAGTGGCGAGAGATGAGAGAAGTGCGTATTGTGTGGCACTGAAGGATAAGTTGCAGAGGCCACTTAAGTAAGCGACGAAGACTGAGCTGCCGATTCCGCCGCTGAAATTTTCGACGAAGACAACGAAATAAAGCAACTCTGGGTCGTAGCCGATTTTAGCAAGGTAAGCAAAGGCAAGGTTCGACAACATTTGCACAATTCCCGCAATCCACAGCGATTTCATTACTCCTAATCTCTTCACCAACAAGCCACCGAAAAGCGTACCTAGCAAGGTCGCAAGCAATCCAAAAGTTTTTACAATTTTCGCGATTTCGATTTTGGAGAAGCCGATTCCAAGCAGGAAGGGTAAGGTCAAACTGCCGGCAAAGGCGTCGCAAAGTTTGAATAAAATCACGAAGGCAAAAATTACGTACCAAAGCTCGTGCCTAGTAAAATCAAGGATTGGCTCCAGGACGAAATTTCTTCCCCAGGAAGAAAAATCATATTTTTTTGGCTGCCAATTTTTACGCGTTTCGTCAGCAAAAAATGTCACAAAAATGCACAGCGCCATTGACAGCGCCATTAAGAAATAAACCACGTCCCAGCTAAAAATTTCAGCAAGAGCAAGTGCGCCGGCGCCGGAAATCAGCATTCCGAGATTGTAACCACAGACATAAAATCCTGACGCAAAGCCCTGATTTTCTTTTTCGATTAACTCAATCCGGTAAGCGTCAATTACAACATCTTGGCTGGCGGAAGAGAATCCAACGAGCAGTGCGAAGAGGGCAATTGCACCAAGTGAGCCTACTATTCCCGCAGCTCCAAGCGCAAAAATAAAAATTACCAAAAGCAGCTGCGTGAAAATAATCCACGACCTTCTTTGCCCCAAAACCCTTGTCAACAGGGGCACGGCGAAGGAATCAATTACTGGAGCGAAGAAAAATTTTAGCGTGTAAGGCAGCGAGACCAACGCAAAAAATCCAACCGTTTTGAGGTCAAAACCACTCTCCACTAAAAGCGCCTTAAGCGTTGAAAGTATTAGCGCTAAAGGCAGACCAGAAGAAATGCCGAAGAGGAAAATTACGGAGAGATTTTTGTAAGATTTTTTCACTTGAGAACTCCTGTTTTTGCTTCTCTAGGTTTTAACGAAATCAAAAATCAAACCTCAAAAATCAAAACGTAATGAAAAAAGAAAAATGTTGAAAAGTGTCGTAAATACTAGCCCAGCAGCATTGTGTATTTTTCATTACATTTTGATTTTTGAGGTTTGATTTTTGATTTTTTGTAGTAGCACCTTAGTACCTCACAACCAACTTCCTTTCGAGCAACAGCTGATTCAAATAAATTCCCTTCTCAAAAATTTCCTGCGGATTCTTTTCTTGGCCTGATTCGTCGAAGAAGACGTCAGCAATGTAGCGGCCGTAAATGTCGGTTTTGTTGGTTTTAACGATTAGACTAGTAATATTTCTTAAGATTTTATTCAGCTCATTAGTCGTCTGTTTTCCAGCTTTTGTAGTGATTTCCGCCGCGTCGATTTTCGCTAAGCGCAGCTTTTCGCGGTGAAAAATCCCGCAGCCAAAATCAATTTTTACCAAAATAGTGTCCCCGTCGACAACCCGCTCCAGCGTTGCGAGGTAGGTATGTAAGTCGGTTCTAGTTTTAGTCGTGGTAAGCTTTTTGTTACTCACAAAAATATTAAATCCCAAATCCACTTCACCGGCTTTGTTTAATGAGTAAGTAAAGAGACGGCCTTTAGTGGGGCGGGAGAGGGGTTTGTCTGAAATTTTTTTACGAGAATTTTTGCGCTTCATCTTTTTTTCTTGGCTAATTGCGTGCTGTAATTTGTCGGTCCCTAAGTTTTTCTCGACCACTAACGATTCAAGACTGGCACTGGTTTCCGCATCTTTCACTGCAATTAAATTCCGGTAGTGTCTCCAGCTTAGCGCCTTTTCTTTACTCAGTAGTTGTGGGTAGGTTTTGAAGAAGGCGTACATTTTGTAGAGGGTGGTTTTATCAATTGAGGTGTCTCCAGTTAGCTGGTCAAAAAGCTTCTCTTTGTAGCTGAAGTCCTTGTTTTTCTTTAAATGTACATCAATTTCCTGGCCGGTTTTCCAACTCATTTCCACCTTTTGCCGGTTCAGCGACTTCACAATATTTTTCTTAGTTTTACTGACAGCTTGCTCGATTTTCTTAAGTAATTTTTTGTAATTTTGTGACGTAATTTGCATTTGGCGTGAGGTGTTGAGTTTAAAGGGTTGGAAAGGTATTTACTGAGATTTTCGCCTTAAGGCGAAAATCAGTTTTCTAACGACAAAAAGTGACGATTTTTCCAAGAACTGCCGTGGTGATTTTTAACCTAGGTGGTCCAGACAAATTAGAGGCGATTCGACCTTTTCTTTTCAATCTTTTTTCTGACCGCGCGATTTTGAATTTGCCGCAACCCTTACGGTTCTTGCTGGCGTGGCTAATTTCCAAATTGCGTTTTGCCAAAGCGAAAGAAATTTATGCACAAATTGGCGGCGCTTCTCCATTGCTTCGTTACACCGAATTTCAAGCGCATGCGCTTGAACAAGAGTTGTCTTTTTTCGGCGATTTTAAAGTTTTTGTCTCAATGCGTTACTGGCGTCCAACCGCGTCAGAAGTGGTTGTAAGGCTTAAAGAATACAATCCGAATAAAATAATTTTACTGCCACTTTACCCGCAATTTTCGAGCGCAACCTCTGGTTCTTCACTGCAAGATTTTGTGAGTCGCATTCCGCGCGAAATTCCAACGAAAATAATTTGCTGCTACCCAAGCGACCCAGATTTTGCCAGCGCACACAGCCGTTTAATCAAGCAGACAATCTCGAGAAAGAATTTGGCAGAGTTGCGTCTTCTTTTTTCGGCACATGGTTTGCCGCAGAGTGTAGTTGATGCAGGGGACCCTTACGTTTTTCAGGTGCAAAAGACAGTTGAGATGGTGCTAAAAGATTTTCCGTCAGAGACAGATTTTAAAATTTGTTACCAGTCAAAAGTTGGAATAAAATCTTGGACAAAACCAAGTTTGGAGCAAGAATTGCGTAGAGCGCAGCTCGACAATAAAATTCCAGTAATTGTACCAATTTCTTTCGTTTCCGAAAATTCTGAAACGCTTTTTGAGCTCGACATTTTTTACAAAAATCAGTTCAAAAATTTGTTGCGCGTACCAGCGCTAAATAGTGAAGGGTTTTTCATTAAGGCTTTAACTGAAATCTGCAGAGCCGCGTCTACCAACGATTCTTCCAATATTTTTTGCGGACGAAATCTACAAAGAATCTGTGACAAGAATCTTAAATTCTGTCCGAATTCGAATTGCTAAGGGGTTAGACAGATTGAATTTTGGAAATTCAATTTGTCCAAATGTGCTAATTACCAAGAATGAAAATCGACATTGTTTTGAAGAGTAAAAAATGGGTGGGGAAGGAAAAACTTGTCGAGAAAATTACCAAGAAAATTTTACCGCTAGCGAAGGTAAATGCTTGTGAGGTCTCGATTTCATTGGTCTGCGACCGGCAAATGAAAAAAATAAATCTACAGTTTCGCGGTAAGGACAAGTCGACAAATGTCCTCTCATTTTCGGCATTCGACAAATTTTTCTTGGGCGACATTGTGTTGGCCTACGAGACGCTTGTGCGCGAAGCAGTGGAGCAGAAAAAAACTTTTAACAACCATCTCGCACACCTGCTTCTGCACAGCATTCTTCACCTTTTGGGACACGACCACGAGGAAGAGGAAATGGCAGAGAAAATGGAGAAATTAGAAATTAAAATCTTGGGCCAACTCGGAATTTCCAATCCTTACTAATGAAACGACGCAAGTTAAATTTTATCCTCAATCTACTTTGTAAAAAGACCAAAAAATCTTTTTCTGTACTGATTTCTTACCTACTCGACACCTACGAAAATCATGGCTTGGTGCGGGCGGAAGAAAAGAAAATGTTCAAAAACGTTCTTGTTTTTGGAGACAAAAAAGTGGCGAGTGTAATGACACCACGAGCTGACGTGGTAGCGGTTGAGCAGGGTGCGAATTTGGCGGAGATTAAGAGAATAATTACCACTGACGGCCACACGCGCATTCCAGTTTTTAAAGGCGATTTCGACAATATTGTTGGCTTCATTCATAGCAAAGATTTGGCGAAATTTTTGTGTGGTGGTAAGAATTTTTCTGTCACGAAAATATTACGAAAAATTCTGTTGGTACCGGGCTCAATGAAATTGCTCGACGTGCTCTTTAAAATGCGAATGACGAGGGTTCATGTCGCCATTGTGCTTGACGAATTTGGTGGTGTGGACGGCTTGGTAACAATTGAAAATTTAGTCGAAGAAATTGTGGGTGAGATTGAAGACGAGCACGATTTACCAACCGAAACCCTGCTTTTTCGTGCGCGCAAAATCGGCGAAAATAAATTCCAATTTGGTGGGCGCGTTGAGGTCAAAAAATTAGAAGAAATGCTGGGACAAAAAATTGAGCGCGATGACTTCCAAACCGTTGGTGGACTAGTGCTAACTTTGTTTAGTCAGGTGCCAGAAATTGACCAAGAAGTCAAAAAATTTGGACTAAAATTTCGCGTTGTTGATGCTGACGAGAGAGCGGTGCGGCTGGTGGAGGTAGGGAAGGTTTGATTTTAGATTTCTGACTTTACGTTGCGCCTCTCTAATTTCTGGCCGGGTAGCAAAGTGGTAATGCAAGGGCCTGCAAAGCCTTGACTGGCCGGTTCGATTCCGGCCCCGGCCTCCAGAAAAACTACCTTTGCTTTAAAATTTTTCCGTTTTTTGATTGCCGCGGTGCGCGCGTACGTTTGAGTACACTTACGCTCCTCGCAATCAGAAAACGGAAAAATTTTAAAGCAAAGGTAGTTTTTACCAGGTGATTTTTACCAGATTTTTGTGCCTTACTCTCAGCTTATCTGCAATCTCTCCTCTTCCAAAAAAAATCTCGCTTTGTGTCAGAAATTTAGCGAGGTTTTGCGCGATCAAATTGGGAAGAAAAAAGTCGCCGCTCTCGACATTATTCTTGGTAATCACAGCTTTGAAAAATTTGTTAAGAAAACTGCCCGCTACAAAAAAATACTAGTCTTGGGCGTAGGCGGCTCAAGCCTTGGTGGTAAAACGCTTTGTGCCTTAAAATCGCAGCACAAATTAGAATTTCTTGAATCAATTGACCCACTAACCGTTCACAATTGCCTGTCTAATCTAGACCTAAAAAACACATTTTTTTTAGTAATTAGTAAGTCGGGTGAAACTATTGAGACAATCTGTCAAACCTTGCTGCTGATAGATAGAATTGGTACGAAGTCACCAGAGCAATTTTTGTTTGTCACTGAATCTGAAGCAAATTCTCTTGCCAAAATTGCAAAAAAAATTGGCGCTGAAATCGCTACTCACCCGAAAGAAATTGGCGGGCGTTATTCCTGTTTTTCAATTGTTGGATTATTGCCAGCAACGCTTGCTGGGATTGATGTTGCAGCGATTTGTCGTGGAGCAAAAAAGACTCTACAGAATTTTCTAAAGAAAGACGAAATCACTAAATCTTGCGCTATTCAGCTCACTGCTTTTGAGCAGGGTTTTACTAGTAATGTTGTAATGCCTTACGTGGACAATCTGAAAAATTTTACTGACTGGTACCGCCAGCTTTGGGCGGAATCGCTTGGTAAAAATGGTTTTGGTTCGACGCCGATTAATTCAATGGGTACGGTTGACCAGCACAGTCAGTTGCAGCTTTATCTCGAAGGTACGCGCGACAAATTTTTCACTTTTGTTACCAGCAAAAAACATGCTCAGGATTTTAAAATTAAAGATTTGCCAGGCTGCGAAACATTGTTTGGTGGAAAGAAATTAAGTGAAGTTGTGGCGGTCGAGCAACAAACGACGATTGCGGTTTTGGCACAGAAAAAATTACCGATTCGGATTTTTGAAATTGCCAAACTTGACGAAGAAATTCTGGGCGGGCTAATGATGCAAATGTTCCTAGAGACAATCCTAATCGCTTACGTCAAAGGCATTAATCCATTTGATCAACCTGCGGTTGAGTTACGGAAGGATTTGGCTAAGAAAATCTTAAAAAAATCAAGTTAGTACAATGAAAAAACGCGACCTCGTTCTTCTTCTTTTGGCTTCAAGCTTTGCTCTTGTTTTTGCTTACATTCTGCAGTTCGTATTCGACTACCAACCTTGCATTCTCTGCCTCTACCAGCGTTTGCCGTTTTTTATAATCATTGTGCTCTCGGCTTGTGGCCTGATTTTGTTTAGCTCGGAGAGGTTGGTGAAAATCGCAGTAGTGTTCTGTATAATCTTGCTGGCAGTCAATGTAGCGATTTCATTTTACCACTTTGGTGTCGAAGAAAAAATTTTTACGGGACCGACAAATTGTGAAGATGTTTCCAATCTTAACAAAGCAACAAGTTTGGAGGAGTTGAAGCTGGTGATTGGTAAGGCCAAGGCGGTTCCTTGCGATGAGCCACAACTTAAGTTTTTAAAACTCTCTCTGGCGACTTGGAACTTTATTTACTGCGTAGTAGTGCTCGGATTACTTTATTGGATCTACAAAAGACGCGCGCGGACAGACAGACTTGGAGCAGTCGGTAAGAAGTAAGT
>Ga0194121_10009229_pt1 | contig 12269 bp, 12 predicted proteins | sample TA2MahCa50mmetaG_FD_148609 | JGI IMG/M metagenome (GOLD analysis project Ga0194121, IMG submission 148609) | Freshwater microbial communities from Lake Tanganyika, Tanzania - TA2015020 Mahale Deep Cast 50m | ecosystem: Environmental > Aquatic > Freshwater > Lake | place: Tanzania: Lake...
AAGCATCGGTGACTCGGGCCAAGGCGAAGGTCAGCAGGCGGTGGTCAGTCCAAAGTTGAAAACTCCTTCCCTCCAGCTGATACCTGAAGTATCTGATGGCGGCGAAGGCGGCGAACAGTTCCCTGTCAAAGGTACTGTAGTTTTGCTGGGTGCTGTCTAACTTTTTGGAAAAGAAACCGAGGGGCTCCCAGCTGTCAGAACCCCGCCACCGTTGCTGAAGCGCTGCTCCAATGTGCGTCGCCGACGCATCGCAGGCCAGGGAGAACTCGGCGGTGGTGCTGGGGTGGGCCAGGGCCACGGATGCCGCCAGCACAGCTTTGATTGTGGTGAATGCCGTCGCCATCGCTGGTGTCCAGGTGAGTTCCGCTGAACCGGCGGGGGAACCGCGCAGGGCGTCCGTGAGGGGCGCCAGGACACGGGCGGCGCTGGGCAGGAACTTTCTGTAAAAGTTGACCAGCCCTACGAACTGTTGTAGTCCTTTCACGGTAGTGGGGCGAGGGTGCTGCTGAAGGGCGATGACCTTTGTCGGTAGGGGGCGGCAGCCAGCTGCGGACACGCTGTGGCCAAGAAAGGTCACCTCTGACTGGAGGAAGCTGCATTTCTCCAGGTTGATGAGAAGACCTGCGGTGCTGAGGCGGCGGAGAACCTCTTACAGGTGAAGAAGATGAGAGGCGGTGTCGGGACTGGCGATGAGGATGTCATCGATATTAACGACGACCTTGGGCAAGCCCGCAATGACTTGATCCATCAGCCGCTGAAAGGACATGCCAGCATTTTTTAGGCGAAACGGCATCCACAAAAATTCGAATAACCCAAACGGGGGTGATGATGGCAGTCTTTGGGACGCCGGCGGGATGCAGTGGGATCTGGAGGTATCCATTCTTTAAATCCAGGGTAGAGAAAACTGTACAGCCAGCCAGTTGGGCGGAAAAGTCGTTCATATTGGTCACTGGGTAGCGGTCTTCCGATGTGATGAGGTTTAGGCGGCGGAAGTCGCCGCATGGCCGCCAGTTGCCATCCTTTTTCTTGACCATGTGAAGTGGCGAACTCCAACAGCTGCCAGATCTCCTCACTATGCCGCTTCCTCCCACTCCCCAAAGATGCGCTTGGCGTCAGCCAGCTTCTCGCCGTCCAGTCGGCGAAAGCGACTGCAGACAGGCGGCCCTGTGGTGATCATATGGTGTTGCACACCGTAAACGGTTGTCGGCATTTTGGAGGACTGGTTGAGGACGCTGCTGAACTTTCCTAAGAGGTGGTAGACACGGTCAGGAATGACCGCTGATACTGACGGGGTTGAGGGAGTGAAGGACAGCTGACAGGGGTACGCTTTGCCGCCGATCATGGAGATGAGGCGGCCTCCAGCTACATCGACCATGAGCTGGTGGCGATCAAGAAAGTCAGCTCCCAGGATGGGGACGGAAACCTGGCCAACTAGGAAATCATACTGAAAATTGTCTGTTCCCCAAGAGTGCTTGAATTGGATATCCACCGCCTTCTCACCGAAGTTGAGGATCTTGCCGCCGTTGACGGACTCAAGGGGAATGGATGACTCTGTGCTGACGTTGCCAGGAATTAGGCTGACTGAAGCTCCGGAATCTGCCAGGAACTGGACGCCTGAAAGCTGGTCTGTGATATAGACCAGGGGGCTGTGGCGAACGGCGTTTATTTCACACTGGCACTTTAGTTTCCCTGCCACTCACAGGGCTGGTAGCAGGAATGGGCAGTGTCGCCGTAGAGGAAGTGCGGCTTGCACAGGCCAGAGCTGGCCATGGCAATGTCCACTGGGGCTTCTCTTCTCTGCTGAGCCTGCTGACCGCCGTTGCCACCCTGCTTACCGCCGTTGTTCTTTCTGCCGCCGCCTCCACGATTCTTCTGCCAGCCGCCTCTACCTTTCCCCTTTCCCCTGCCACGGTATTTGAAACGAGCAGCGGAAACCGTGAGATCTTCGAAGGCTCGAGAAACGGTGTCAGCCTCGGCGGCGGGAACCGCGGCGCTCACCTGGTAGGCGTCGGCTGGCTGTTTCGCCAAAGAGGCGACCTTCCTGTAGGCCTTCTCTGCCAAGGCGCGGAGATCGGTGAGGTCGTCCTCTGTGAGCTGAACTCTAAGGGGGGGAGGAAGGCGGCGAAGGAAGAGGCGGGCGAACAACCTGATCTTTTCTTCGCCAGGGTCCACTAGCTCCAACATCATTGACAGAAGGTCTGAAGGGCGGCGGCTGCCTAGGGGATCCATGTTGAAGAGCATCTCAATCCTCTGGACCTCTGAGAGCAGGTGGGAGGACAGCAGGGCTTTCTTAAGGTCGTCGTAACACGTCGCCGAAGGGGACTGCAAGAGATGAGTCACCTTTTTCGCAGAAGCCTCAGGAAGGATGCTGGTCACTAAAGCGAGCCTGGCGCGGTGAGAATTGACGCCGCGCAACTCGAACTGCGCTTGGGCGACGACAAACCAGGTGGCGATTGATGATGGCCAGAATTCAGGGAGTTTAAAGTACCTTTCTTCTGCTCTGCCAGCGGGTAGATTGGCCTGGGGCGCTTCGCCAGCTCCTGAGGCGGGGGCGTCGGGCCCAGGACCGGCAGCGTCGTTTTCCTCGTGCTCACTATCTGACATAACTGAACGTATGCTAGGTCACCAGATTTGGAGGCTGCACATAACACGAGGTTTGGAGTAATACTGATTTTATTCTCTACAATGATTTGGCGGATTTCTTACAAATCATCACAAAGATTTTATATCGAAAATAGGAGAAATTCGGGTCGCTACAACATCTTAAATTATTAAAAGATGAGATGAGGCTGTGGAGTATATGGGAGTGATTTTGAAAAACCAAACAATCCGAATTTCTGTAGCTCAAGAATTAAATTAGAATGCCAAATATCGTTTTTTCACAACCACAATTGCTAATTTCAATAAGTGTTAATTTTTTTATTTTCATTCTTGAAAGCTTTGATAAAGGCAAGGAATAAAGCTACCACCATTAGAGTCATTAGGCTCTCCCTTACAACAGTTGATTCACACAGTGGCTTTGGGAATCCTTAGCTCCTACTCCAAGGTTGAAGCTACAGCTCATGGTTCCTGCTCCAACACCTAGCTCCTCCTTCCATCTCTAGATCCTAGCTCCATCTCTGAGCTCATGCTATAGCTACTGCTTTCAATTATAACTGTAGGTTAACATAGTAGATACAGGTCACAGCTCTAGTACCTAGCCTATGCTTCTTGTTTCATCTCCTATCTTTAGCTCTCCTGGCTTCATTTCGTAGCTCCTTAGTTCCTAGCTCCAGCAATAACTGTACCTTGTAACTCCAATTCATAGCTATGTTCATAGCTAACTGCTAATGGCTCCTTCTCCTAGCTTAAGCTCCTATAGCTCCAACTCCTAGCTTCCGCAACTTTGTTCTACATCATGGTTCTAGCTCCTGGCTTCAGCTTTTTTAGGCAGATACTTGCTTCAGCTCATACGTTCACCTCCTGGATCAAGCTCGTTAATGCAGCTGCTTCCTGCAGTAATACCTCCTTCTCAATGCTTCCTCCTAACTCCAGCTCAACCTACTAACTCTATTTTATATCTCCACCACATTGCTATACTTCTTAATTCATTACTGCTTGCGAATCAAAATGTTTATCTCATAGTTGGTTTTCCTGTAGTTTTGATTTTGAAAATAAATAACATGTTTCATCACCGCAAAGCCTGGAACAACAATAAAGTCTAGCTCAATAAGTTAAAATTAGATAGTGTTTTCTACAATTATGCATCGTCCAAAATGGAAATTATGCTCCTAAATAAAAATTACTCCTCAGTTTGTTAATTGTTACCTCTTTATTTTCATATCCATATTTTTCAACCACAAGCTTAGAACCAAAATTAATTCCGAACGAAATAAAAATTTGTGTTTTGGAACATTCAAAATTATAAAACAATTTTCGGCTTTGGTGACGTATTTTTATTAAAACAAGAAAAATAAAATTGAACAATTTTACAGGGTTGTCTGGATAATCGTATATTGTGTCTATAGTTTTTACATTACAGTGCATGAAGTTGTCGGTAATAAGTAGCGTTGTACTGGAGAAAGTATCGGCAACATTTTAAAAAGTATCGGCGAAATCTCAAAAGTGTCTGGCAACAGTGTTTATGACTCATTCTAGTCCCAGACGGGACCTGTCGGGATGCGGCTCCAATTTCAAATTTTATTTATTTCTCACCCTTTTTCACCATATTTCATTGAAAATGCACAATCACTATTGAATATTTGCAAAACATATTATTGTACCTTAGTATCCAAATAAGACAATGTATTTTGCATTTCTTATAGGAAAAAAGAAAAGTTGAATTGTTTTGGACGTTTTTGCGCTGGATACGTACCGGTGCCTGGAGTAGTGGTATTCTTTACCGAATTGTGTGCAACGACTACCGCTACCTGTAGGGATCAATTATGTTTTCTATGATTCTGGCAAGTAAGCTGCATGTCCTTGTACAATTTGTTTGCAACGGTTCCTGAGTTGAAATAAATTTACTATCTAAAGACATTTAGTTCCAAAGTGAATAAAAATGAAAGACCAGATGACCCGTCCCACCAGATTTCCGCCAGCCTTGGGGTCGATGCCTCCACCAGAACGTGTATGTATCGGTACCGGTACTTTAACAGATTGTAGAACATGGTAGTTAAATGGCAGAAGTGATGTTAATCTTAGTATATTTCCGCTCTCAAGATTTTGAATCTTTGACAAACGTGTTTGAAAAATCTCTGTTTTGATTTTTGTTACGGTATATGAGAGTATACGATTCTTCTCCCACCCGTACCGGTATACCGGTAGTGGATCCGGTTGTTCATTGTTCCGAAGCGTTTCTTTGTTAAGAGACCGGAACTTCATAACCTTTACTTGTTTAAACTCCCGATAACGGTACAAAATTTTTATTTCTAATGAATAACACAGTATCTTCATAACTCATGTTAAAGGGACGCTGACACGAGATTTTTTACCATATTTTTTTCCCATTTGAACCACACCATGACCCTAACTAAGCAACCATTTTTTTTTTATTTACCCTTCAAATTTTCGATGAAATTCATACGTGAAGAGATTCGCCAGGAGTATGTTACTCCCAGGTAGTCGACTTTCTGGGAGTATGCTCTTGCCAGGAATTAAAAATTTGTAATGAGTCACGGGTATTGGTTGGTTCAACTAAGCCCAAAAAATGGTCGAAAAGCACGTGTCATTGTCCCTTTAATTACCGGTATCATTTTTGTGCTTAATTTACTTGAGATTTATTTCTGTTCTGTTGTCAGTTTCTGAAAATTTGGCTTTTAAATTGATTTTTATTTTATACAAACACAAAAGTAACACCAGAAAATACAATACTTTAAACTTCAATTTTTTTTTTATCCAATACATTCAATAGATACATTAAAAACTACCGCGAATTATGAAAATGTTAAAATCTCATGAGATCCTGCACGTTTAAGCGCAATAGTTTTCTTTAAGAACCAATAAAATATTGAAAGTATGTTTTCCTTTTTTTAAAGAAAAGAAGTCGCCGGCGTAAAATGATGGCCATGAGTACTGGTGGGAAGCCACCAATACCTGTAATTGAGGTAAGTATGTACAATATTTTTGTTTATAAATGTCCCGTATTTTAAATATTCTACTATTAATTTATCAATTCCTTTTTTTCCCAAATGAACATTGTTAAAACGTGCTACCCAAAGCCGGAGTTATTAACTTACTTATCGCTGGAAAACCTTTTTTTTTGTAATTTATTTTTTAATTTTTTAAAAGTATTTTGGGTGCTTTTTTATTGGTTATTTACCGTTACGGGAAGACCAAACGAATTTACAAATTGGTTTTCAACTGGACTGAGCAAAAAAAAATTAAAAATTAGTTTGATAATTATTTTCTACCCGTCCCTGATACTGATTTTTGGTCCCAAAAATAGTGTTGGAAATATCTGTCGAATGTTTCGAAAAGTTGTTTGAAAAACTAAGATTTGGGTATCGGTATCCGTTGACGGAATAAGGTTCCGGCACTACAAATATTATTTTGAGACAAATACGGATAAAGGTTTACCCACAAAATTGTGCGTTACCGCCGACGACTCCACCCAAAAAAATTATTGATCTGGTTCCAACTCCGTCTCCAGAGATAAGTTTTGTCGGATATGACTCAGGATACCGTATGCGTATGCGGGAAACATTAACACTATTTTAAAAAATATTAAAATTGTTGAAGTGTACCGTAGTCCTCCTAGACGTTGTATTCTTTGTCATTCTTGTAATCTTCTAGGTATCAAGTACGTCTTGTATGCCCATGTGGTCGTCTTTCATTTTTTTGGGTTGACCTCCTGGTTGTTTTTTTTCCGAACAGTGTCGTCATCCTTTTCTTGAACCTTTGATTCCCTGTTTTAATTATAAGTTATAATACAGTGTAGTGGATCAGGAGCCGACTCAGAGTTGATCCGTACCTTTTTTGAAGGATCCGGATCCGGGTCCGGACTTTTTATTTCAAACTTGATCAGGATCCTCATCCGAATTTTTTTTTTTCACGAAACAGTTTACTTTAAATAATTTCTAACCATGACGATTTAATCAGAAGAGTTGAAAACTTGTTACCCCACTTTTCTTATTACCTCGAGTTTTGCTCAGTGTGTTTTTCATAAATTTATTTGCAAATTCTATTTAACATCCTGTTAAGTTACAAGCGGGATCCTGAACCGGATCCGTTCTGAGGTTAGTATGTCGGATACTGATAAGGATCCGGTCCAAAATGTACCGGATCCGGAACACTGCACTTATAAGTAGTCCATGTTTTAGGTATAAACTTTTCATTTTTTATGTTTTCATTGTCTGATTTTTTTTATTTTCATTCCAGTTCTTTACCTACAAATTGTAGCTGGAGCCGGACATCTAATGTTTGTTCCCGGGTTATGTTCCTTTTCTTATAATTTCGGATTATGAACCGGTTCTAATAGAAAGGCACGTTCCGGTGTTCTCCGTATCAGAAACCGGTTTTGGCACTGCAACACTTTTTTTTGTTGTACTATTAGAAAAAATTTCCATGCGAACTATGTCAATCATTATGTTGGGGATTAGAAATCTTTGTGTTACCTAAAAGAAGGCTGATGGTTTACTATAATTGCATTAGCAGTACCATGAACGTAACGGTATTATTTCATGGTGTAGTTACCGGTAACGTATCCTAACAAACTATTGTTTTTCTTAAGGAGGTGAAACGATACGTGTGTGTCCAGGAAGCTGATTTACTGAACTAAACCAAAAATTTATAATAATTTTTTGGGTCCGAATGACACTACGTCCATTTATCCATGTCAATTACACTACCGCAAAGTTTGTCATTTTACCCAGGTAGTCCGAGATGATGAAGAGGATTTTTCGGAGGAAAATCAGTCAGCGGGTGGTCTGCCTTCAGGCTCTGAGGCCGTTGATGCTGGTAGGTTACAATTATCATTGTAAAATAACCTGTGCACGTTTTCGAAATAAGAATTACATTTCCAAAAATATTAATATATAACATACCGTTACATAAATAAAGACAGTACCGGTTACCTACACTACCTTACATTAAAATTAATACCAATTACTACGATATACTACCAATGACCTTACCCGTTAAAGAAAATCGTTCATTGTAAAGATCATAAATATTTCTTTTTAAAAAGAATAACCGTAATAGCTCTTTTGCCTTCATCGTTACCGTTCCCGGTTTTTTTTTGAATTATAATTCTTTTGTTCCTTACCGTAGTATCAAAGTATACCGACAGGGTATCAGTGACCATAAATATTGTGACCGATACCGATAACTTAAAGGGACAGTCTTACGAGATTGGGGATAGCTCCTGATGGTTGAAACAGATAAAGGGCACTTTTTTAATGTTGCCGTAGCACGTTTATTTTTGAATGTGACCACGTTCTCGTAGCGAAAATGTTAAAAAACGTGTCTAGCCGGTAGTTCTTTTTGACAGTGCTGTGCTGAAGATCGGTACATTGCCGGGGATCGCATGGGAATGCCGGGGACTGGCAGTACAGCGGCACTAGGTTTCCGGGGACTGGCACCACCGAGCCGGGGAGTGCCCACGTGGGGGGCAGCTCTAGGTCTTTAAAACTAAGATTTTCTGCAAAGAAAAATAAAAATAATGAAAAATGTATATCTTTAATGATAAATGTTAAAAAGACAATCTTGAATGGTTGTTCATCTTTTTAAAATCTGCAAAAAAACAGTCCCAGGAGGTCCCCTGCATTCCCCGGCGCTCCCCGGCGCTCCCCGGCGCTCCCCGGCGCGGTGGTGCCAGTCCCAGGTAACTTCCTGCCGCTGGACTACCAGTCCCCTGCAAGTGACGATGAAAAGAACACCGCGAGAGAGCCGATCCCCGGTCAGTACCCTGCCGACAGAGCTTCCAGCGGCCAGCAGCTAACCGGTGGAGCCTGAGCAGCGGTTCGTTCACATACCGCGAGACTGCGGCATTCCCCGGAAAGTACCGATCTTCAGCGCAGCACCGTCGTAATGAAGAGCCGGCTCGTCTTGTTTTTTATCATTTCGCTACGAAAACGGGGTCAAATTTAAAAATGAACGTGCTCCGGCAACACTAAAAAAATTCAATTTATCTGTTTCAACCATCAGTAGCCCTCCCCAATCTAGTTATACTGTCCGTTTAAAATTGACGCATAGAGTATTATGTTTTTTATTTTAAAATTTTTTTTTTGCTTTAAAAGGACCATCCGTTCTGAGGAACACCACCAAGGAGAGGGAGGGACATGCAGACGACTAACTCTTCTTCAATAAGGAAACAAACAGAGCGAGTTACAATATTTTGTTTCAGAAAAATGTCTGGTCAGTACGGACCCATCATCCTGTTACTGACCCTTAGAAGGAGGATTGAAGAAATTTCCTTGGACAGGAATCAGTCAAGGCAAATGTTATTTTTTTTTTTAAACATATATTCATCACCTCCCAATCGGAAATGAAGTTACTTTTTATGAAATAAATGGAATTCAATTTCGTTTTTGGTTAGTCTGTACATCAAAATTCACTTTTATTTGACATTAAAAAAAAATTCCGCTGTGAATTGTCAAGTTATACTTCAATTAGCCAAATGAAAAAAAAATAAAATTGCATACGTTATAAAAAAATCCTTGTTTTTTAGTAAAAATCCGTTAAAAAAATCGTTATTTCGCATGGGCTTTATATTAATGGAGTCAACAATATATCCGAATTATGTTCCGTATTCGTTACTTTTCCAAAAATCTGTTACAAATTATTTTTTGTTATTTTACCTTCTATTGGAAACTTTGACGAAACGGGCTGAAATAATCTTTTTTCTTTTGGTGCTTAGCCATTAATTTAATACTTCCTTAATTAAAGTGTGTTTATGGGAGTTAACCCGAGTCGCACTGATATTATGGCATGGGGGGTGTGCCTACGCCAAAGAGCCTCAGACAACGCACAAACGGTGAAATATGTCAAAAATTCCAACATTATTATTTGCAGTTAATTTTCCCTATATTATTTTAAACACGGACTTTTATAGGAAATAAAAATGGTTATCTTGTAATATAAGTGCAAAGATGATTCTAACGGATCACCGTTACCTGCATGCCGTGCTTCGGCCACTCCGGATAGACATTGAAACAAAATACTGTAATGCTACAGTGATCCCTATTTATTAACTGTAACACGCAGTGTTGTCGGTGTGCCCATTTGTGCAGGTGCGGCTCCGGCTCCGTCTCCATACTTTTCAATTTTGGAGTCTCCTGTTCCGGCTCCGGCTTTGGCTCCGGCTAATGCTCCAGCTCCAGCTCCAGCTCCACAAAAAGTGTCCAAATAATCTGTTGCCTGTAAAAGGCAAAATGTTTAAAGAATTTTCAAATTGAACTTTACATTTTTTTTGAAAAACCAATTATTGTATGAAATTGATCTTTTTGGAAATGGTAATAGTTTAACTGTTATGGACTTGGAGCCGGAGACGGAGCCTGAGACGCCCTACTGGGCGTCTCCGGCTCAGGCTCCGGCTCCAGGGAAAAAGGCCGTCTCCGGGTGGCTCCGACTCCGGCTCCGGTTTTGTCTCCGCAACCCTGCACTACAGTACCCGATTTTTTTTATTTCGTTTTTCATCCTTTAGGTTCCAATTCATCGTCTTCATTCTACTCAACTCCCATTTGCTCATAGGAGGAATCGTGATAGAGCCAGAACCCTTCTGAGGCTGATCGATAATCTCGTCCGTGGGGATGCTATCCTTCGCGGAAACCCGAATGTCATCCTGGATGTTGCGGAAGAAATGGCGTCAAGATTAGGGAATGTACATGTGCAAGTCAATGAGCACTCTGTAATGGGCACTCCAGGTATGTAGTTATTACCTTTTTCATTTCAGTTTCCTTGAAATAAAAAAACAAGAAACCCCTTTTCTTAAAGGGACTGTCTCACGAGATGTGTGACCCCCTTTTGAGTTTTTCAACCAAATGCTTGGGGGTTCCTAACAAGGTGGCAAATTATGGTTTATCGAAAATAACGAATTTGCGCAAATAATCGACTTTTAGATTCAAATTTTACTTCCCCGTCTAAGGCTTCGCCGGGGAAGTCACTTCCCCGGTTTTGTCTGAGCCGGGTAAGTAAATTCCCCAGTTTAGTCTTAGCAAGTAAAGTTTTTCTCCTCTCAAGAAACTTTTTACAAACATCGACATTACTCGGTCTGTAGACGTTGTACGAAAATTTTAAGAACCGTTTTGGAATCCTTGGTACCATTACAGTAACTCATACCGTTACCGGTGGAAATCTATGCTGCCAGTCTATCGGTACCGGCAACGATATTTGAGTCTGGTTTACGAATTGAGTACCGGTACTTGCGAAAAGCCTTACCAGCCGTTATTCGTCAATTTTCATTTTGCTTCTCAAACTGTTTAAAAAAAATTTTGAGCAAAAATAGACACCCAAAAACTGACACAATGTACAGTAAGCCTTTCGCAAGCTGCAGGCTGTCTCAAAACAGTCTGGGAAGGAAAATGAAAAAGGACGCTAAATGGCCTGGGAGGCTTTTCGTTGAGACTAAAACGGCCACCACACGCTATTTCAATTTCATTTTAGCGTCTCGAGCATTTTATGAACCGGATCCAAAAGGCGAAAGGTACGGTACGGTACTGAGAAAAAAATTTACCGGTACGGACTATGCAACTGTATGCAACAGTGTTGCGGAGCCGGAGCCGCCCTTTTTGCTGGAGCCGGAGCTGGAGCTGCCGTTAATGGGCGGCTCCCGCTCCGGCTCCAGCTCCAGTTTCAGCTCCAGCTCCACCTCCAGCTCCAAGTCCGTACCGGTAAAAGTTAAGCTTTTACATTTACCTTTAAGTTCGAAGTTAGTTTTCCAAAAGAATTTGTCAGCAAATTCTTAGAAACATTTTGCCTTTTACAGGTTACATATTTTTTAACACTTTTTTGCTGGAGCTGGAGCTGGAGCTGGAGCTGGAGCCGGAGCCGGAGCAGCCAAAATAAAAAAGTCTGGAGCCAGAGCCGGAGCCGCCAAAACGGCCGGCTCCGACAACACTGATATGCAATGCATCATCAATACCAGTACCTAGCGTCTGCAAACGTAACCCCACCCACTCTTGCTATAAATAGCCTTGTAGCTGTTTACTTTCGGCAGCTGACCGGAAGACTAATTGATATTGCGATACTGTTGGTATCAGTAACGGGTTAGACAAAATCAGGACCAAGCCCACTCTGAGCCTCCACCCCATCCCCCCCATCCTTCAGTCTCTCACTCACTCTCAACCTCCTACCCAGATAGGTGGTCGAGATGTAAAAACGGTTCAAGTGTAAAAAACCCAAAAACGGTCAAACTTTAAAAAAGCTCCTCATTTTCAGAGGCGATATTTTTAGTCACAACACGCAAGCGGTTTGCCACCATGTTTTAGCCAAAATAGACATCAACAAGATTGATACCGGTTGTGTCGGGGAAGCCGCTCGCCAGCCTCCAGCTGGCAATGGTTATCGGCCTTCGGCCTTCCGTAAATTTTTTTGAACTAAGTTCATGAATACGGGCTCAAGACTGTTTTTACATCTCGGCCATTTTACATCTCGACCGTTTTTACATCTCGACCATTTTACAGTTCGGCCAAACACCCTTACCCATTCTCTCTAACACCATCTTAATTTCCCCCCCCCCCACACCAAGATTGCTCTCCAATCGGCAAAACAGTACCTTTCACCAACCCCATTCTCCACCCCCCTGCTCCCTAACCGAATTCTCGAACCCATCCACCACTCTCGATCCCCCC
>Ga0194121_10009230_pt1 | contig 12269 bp, 10 predicted proteins | sample TA2MahCa50mmetaG_FD_148609 | JGI IMG/M metagenome (GOLD analysis project Ga0194121, IMG submission 148609) | Freshwater microbial communities from Lake Tanganyika, Tanzania - TA2015020 Mahale Deep Cast 50m | ecosystem: Environmental > Aquatic > Freshwater > Lake | place: Tanzania: Lake...
CGCCTTTTGCGGCGGACGCGATCATCGAGGCGGCGCACAACCGCGTGCCGCTCATCGTGGCCATCACCGAAGGGATTCCGGTGCATGACATGGTGCGCGCGCGCGCCGTCGTGCAGGAAACCGGGGTCACGCTGATCGGGCCCAACTGCCCTGGGCTGATCACGCCCGGCGAGACGAAGCTCGGCATCACGCCGGGCAATATTTTCTCCAGCGGGCCGGTGGGATTCGTTTCCCGCAGCGGCACTCTGGTGTACCAGGTGGCGGACGAGCTGACGCGGGCCGGCCTGGGTCAGACCACCGCGGTTGGCATCGGCGGGGATCCGGTGAACGGTTCGTCGTTTGAGAAAATCCTGCGGCTGTTCCACGCGGATCCGGCCACGAAGGTGACGGTGCTCATCGGCGAGATTGGCGGCACCCAGGAAGAGGAGGCTGCGGAATTCATCGCCCGTGTGAAAATGCCGGTGGTGGCCTTTATTGCCGGACGCACGGCGCCGCCCGGCAAGAAGATGGGCCACGCGGGCGCCATCGTGAGCGGCAACAAGGGGACCGCGAAGGCCAAGGTGGAGGCCTTCCAGAAGGCCGGCGTGTTCGTGGCCGACACCACCGAGGAGCTGGTCGCCAAGGTGGCTGAGATCCTGCAGAAGCAAGGCCTGGCGCCGGCGCTGGCGTGAGCCCGTCCTGATTTGGTTGTTGAATATTTCGGGCACTCGTGTTTTTACTTCACCGATCGCAAGGGAACGACGGCCATGATCGATCCCTACGACGACACGGTGGGATACCGGGTGCCCCTGCGGTCGGCAGGCTACACGCTGATCACGCACGCGCACGCCGATCATGCCAACATGCGCGCGGTGACCGGTCCCACCCACGTGGTGGCGGGGAGCGGCCGCCGAGGCAATGATGCGTTTCCGGTGCGGGCCGTGCTGCTGCCGCATGACGATCGCGGCGGCGCGGAGCGCGGCCTGGTGAACGGCATGTGTTTCTCCATGGACGGCGTGCGCGTGTGCCACCTGTCCGACCTGGGCGACGCGCTTGACGAGTCGCAGGCGGCCGAGATCGGCCCGGTCGACCTGCTGCTCGTGCCGGTGGGCGGCGCGCCCTACACCATCGACGGCGTGAAGGCGCGTTCGGTGGTGGAGCGTCTGGCGCCGCGCGCCGTGATTCCCATGCACTACATGACGCCGCAGACGAACCGGCGGGATTTCCCCATTGCCGGCGTCGAGCTGTTCCTGGAAGGCTTCAAAAGCGTGGAGCGCGTGCGCTCCGGGGTGCTGGAGTTGACCGAGAAGACGCTGCCGCTGCGGCAGACCGTGTACGTGTTGACGAATACCTGCTGATGCAGAAAAAGCGGAGGACCCAATGACTGAAGCGCTCGAGATGGGCATGGAAGAAAAAATCGAGCAGCTCGAGGCCCGCCGCGGCGAGGCCCGCCAGGGCGGCGGAGCGGCCCGCATCGAGGCGCAGCACAAGCGCGGCAAAAAGACGGCGCGCGAGCGGCTGCACGACCTCATGGACGAGGGAACGTTCCGGGAAATCGACATGTTCGTCACCCACAATTGCCACGACTTCGGCATGGAGGATCAGAAGTTTCCGGGCGACGGCGTGGTCACTGGATATGGGCGCATTGACGGCCGTCTGGTGTACGTGTTCGCGCAGGATTTTACGGTGTTCGGCGGCTCGCTCGGTGAGATGTTCGCGCAGAAGATCTGCAAGGTAATGGACGCCGCCTTAAAGAACGGCGCGCCGGTCGTCGGGCTCAACGACTCCGGTGGGGCCCGCATCCAGGAAGGCGTGGTCAGCCTGGGCGGCTACGCGGAGATTTTCTGGCGGAACACCCAGGCGTCCGGCGTGGTGCCGCAGATTTCCGCGATTCTCGGGCCGTGCGCGGGCGGGGCGGTGTATTCCCCGGCGATTACCGATTTCGTAGTGATGGTGGACAAGATCAGCCACATGTTCATCACCGGTCCGGACGTCATCAAGGCGGTGACCAACGAGGAGGTCACCTTCGACGCGTTGGGCGGCGCGCAGACTCATGCCGGTACCAGCGGCGTGGCGCACTTCGCGGTGCCCACCGAGGACGATTGTCTGGCGATGGTGCGGGAGTTGCTGGCCTACATGCCGTCAAACAATTTATCCGATCCGCCGCGGCTGGCGGTGACCGATCCGATCGATCGCGCGGAGATGGATTTGAAGACCATCGTGCCGTCAAATCCCAACAAGCCGTACGACATGCGGGAGGTCATCCATCGGATTGTGGACCACGGGAATTTTCTGGAGGTGCACCAGACCTGGGCGGAAAACATCGTGGTGGGTTTCGCGCGCCTGGGCGGCAAGTCGGTGGGCGTGGTGGGCAACAATCCGCGCGCGCTGGCCGGGGTGCTCGACATCAACGCGAGCATCAAGGCGGCCCGTTTCGTGCGCTTCTGCGATGCGTTCAACATTCCGCTGGTGACGTTCGTGGACGTGCCGGGCTTTCTGCCGGGCACCCGGCAGGAGCACGGCGGCATCATCAAGCACGGCGCGAAGTTGTTGTACGCGTACTGCGAGGCAACGGTCCCCAAGGTCACGGTGATCACGCGCAAGGCATACGGCGGCGCGTACGACGTGATGTGCTCCAGCCACATCCGCGCGGACTTCAATTTCGCGTGGCCCACGGCGGAGATTGCGGTAATGGGCCCGCAGGGCGCCATCAACATCATCTTCCGCCGGGAGCTGGAAAAGGCCGCCGACCCGGAACGCCGCCGCGCCGAGCTGGTTCGGGAATATTCGGAAAAGTTCGCCTCCCCGTACGTGGCGGCCAGCCGAGGCTACATCGACGACATCATCCACCCGGAAAACACCCGCCCCCGGCTGATCGAAGCGCTGGCCACGCTGGAAGGCAAGCGGGTGGAACGCCCGCCGCGCAAGCACGGCAACATCCCGCTTTAGCCCGTCCCCTCATCGTTCGCCGCGAAGTGATACTCTTTGAATTGACGATTCACGGTTAACCGCTCCCTGCGTGGTAATATTGCCACGCAGGGAGCGGTTATCCGCGCCCTGGTAATGAGTCATTGAGTCGAGGGTCCTTGTTGGTCAGTCCGCAGGGGACCCCCCCAACCGCCTCGAAGTCGCGGGCGATGGAAGTCAAAGATCTGCTCGACATCCTAAATCAGGTGTTGCTCGCCGCCGCGCGCGAGGACGCGTCCGACGTGTACATTCGGTCCGGGCTGCCGCCCTGTCTGCGCATCGGGGGGGCTCTCGCCTTCGTCGACATGGACCCCCTGGGCCCCGACGTCACCGAGTTGATGTGCCAGCAGATCATGAAGCCCTCCATTCGTGAGTCCTTCCAGCACAAGCCGGATGGCAACCTCGTGTACGAGGTGCCCGGCATCGGCCGCTTCCGCGTGAACGTGTACCTCCAGCGCGGCGCCTACGCGATGGTGATGCGAAAGGTGCGCGACGAGATCCTCGACTTCGACGCCCTGAAAGTGCCCGAAGTGGCCAAGAAGCTCGCGCTCCTCAAGCGCGGGCTGGTCCTGGTCACCGGACCGACCGGCTCGGGGAAATCGACCACTCTGGCCGCCATGGTGAAGTACCGCAACGAGAACACCAGCGGCCACATCGTCACCATCGAGGACCCCATCGAGTACCTGCACACCGACATCAACTGCATCATCAGCCAGCGCGAGGTGGGCAGCGACACCATGTCCTTCCAGGACGCCCTGGAGAGCGCCCTGCGCCAGGCCCCCGACGTGCTGCTCATTGGCGAGATGCGCGACAAGGAGTCGGTCAAGGCGGCGGTCTACTTCGCCGAGACCGGCCACCTCGTGCTGTCCACCCTGCACAGCAACAACGCCGTGCAGACGGTGGAGCGCGTCGTGCAGTTCTTCCCCACCGAGATCCACGAGCAGATCTACCAGCAGCTCTCGCTGAACCTGCGCGCGGTCGTCTCGCAGCGACTGGTGCCGCGCAAGGACACCGGGGGCCGCGTGGCCGCCATCGAGGTCATGATGGTGAACGCCCGCGTCCAGGAGCTGCTGGCCAAAGGCGAGCTCACCCAGTTGAAGCGCGAGCTGGACATGTTCATCCCAGAGGGCATGCAGAGCTTCGACACCTCGCTGCTGAACCTGTTCCGCGAGGGATTCATCAGCTCCGAGGACGCCATGCGCCACTCGGACAACCCGAACGACATGCGCCTCAAGCTCAAGACCCTGCCCACCTACATCAAGAGCAGTCCGCGCGACGATCCGCGCTACGCCAATACGCCGCACCCGGGCGCCGCTGCTCCGGCGGCGGCTCCGGAAGCCGCTGGGTAGAGCGCCGTGCCGACCAATCCAGAATGCCCGGCGTGCGGTGAGGCCATCGCCCCGGGCGCCGTACGCTACGAGTGTGAGACCTGCGGGGCGCTCTATCACGACCCCTGCTGGACCGGCACGTGCGCGCACCCGGCCCCGATTCCAGTCGAGGATACGAGGCCGACCGCCCCGCCATCTCCGCGGCCGGAGCACCCCGAAGGCCGCCTCGTGCGCGGTGGTCTGCCCATTCGCGTCAAAGCCGGGGAATTGAGCCCGCAGGAGATGTCGCTGGAAACCGGCGCCGGACGCGTGCAGGTGCCCTGGCACCAGGTGCAGCTCATCTGCCTGGGCGTCATCCAGGATCTGGTCGGCGATCAGGCGGCCCAGCGCTCCGGCATGCGCAACATGATCCGAAAATTGTTTTTCGGCGAAGGCGATTCCAACCGCGGCGAAAAAGCGCAATTTCGCGAGACGGTGCTCCTTGACGTGTACGTGCACGAGCAGGCGGTGCCCTACCGCTTCGACGCCGGAACCGTGAATTACAAGTCGCTGCTTGGCCTGGCCGGCTACGTCAGCTCGCAGAATTTTCTGCGGCTGGCGGCGCGCATCGTGAATTTCGCGAACGAGGCGCGCCTCGATCCGTCCATCGTGGGATTGCTCACCAATCACCGCGAGCGCATCCGCCGCTTCGCCACGGTCTACGATTTCGAGATGGAGAGCGCGCAGAACCGCGACCGAATTTCCGACATGGCGCCCCGCTCGCGCGTCGAGCTCAATCCCGCCTGGCTGGAAAATTCCGACGCCGAGGCCGCGCTGGAAGAGACGCCATGACCGAGGGATTTGACATCGACCACGTCGCGCACCTCGCGCGGCTCACCTTGACCGAGCACGAGCGCGCCACCCTGGGCCCGCAACTGCTGGAAATCCTCGACTACACCAACCACCTGCAAGAATTGGACACCGAGGGCATCGATCCAACGTTCCAGGTCATGCAGCGCGCCAACGTGCTGCGCGCGGACCTTGAGTCGCCCTCGATGGCGGTCGATGAGGCGCTGCAAAACGCGCCGTCCCGCGAGGGGAATTACTTCCGAGTGCCGCGCATTCTGGCATGATCGCCCAACTTCGCGACCGCCTGCGCGGCAAGCAGATCAGCGCGGTCGAGGCGACGGAGGAATGCCTGCAGCGGATCGCCGAAATCGACGGCGAGATCCACGCATTTCTGCAAGTCGCGGACGACGCCCGCGCGCAAGCCGAGAGGGCCGATGCCCGCCGAAGGGACGGTGAAGACGCGCCGCTCCTCGGCATTCCCGTCGCGCTCAAGGATATCATCTCGGTAAAGGGGATGCGCTGCACCTGCGGCTCGCGCATCCTCGAAAACTACCAGGCTCCCTACGACGCCACCGTCACCGAAAAACTTCGCGCGGCCGGCGCCGTCATCATCGGAAAAACCAACCTCGACGAATTCGCCATGGGATCGTCCACCGAAAACTCCGCGTTCGGTCCAACCCGCAACCCGTGGGACCCCACCCGCGTGCCGGGCGGCTCCAGCGGCGGCTCCGCGGCGGCCGTCGCGGCGGGGATGGTGCCCGGCGCATACGGCACCGACACCGGCGGATCCATCCGCCAGCCGGCCGCGTTCTGCGGAGTCACCGGGATCAAGCCCACGTACGGGCGCGTATCCCGCTACGGCGTCGTGGCCTACGCGTCGTCTCTCGATCAGGTCGGGCCCTTCGGCCGCACCGCGCGCGACTGCGCCATCCTCCTGGGCGCGGTGGCCGGCGAGGATCCCCGCGACGCGACGTCCGCGCCCCTGCCCGCCGAGGATTTCGAGGCCTCGCTCGAGGGGGACGTGACAGGTCTGCGCATCGGCATTCCCCGGGAGTTCACCGAGGGCCTGGACCCGGCCATCCGCGCCCACGTCGAGGCGGCCGCGGAAACCTTGCAGCAGGCCGGCGCCACGGTCGAAAATGTCTCCCTTCCCACGCTGGCCTACGCGCTGCCGGCCTACTACATCATCGCGCCGGCCGAGGCGTCCAGCAACCTCGCCCGCTACGACGGGGCCCGCTACGGATACCGCGCAGCGGCCGACGACGTCCTCAGCATGTTCAAGGCGAGCCGCCACGACGGCTTTGGCGCCGAGGTGAAGCGCCGCATCATGATCGGCACCTACGCCCTCAGCGCGGGCTACTACGACGCCTACTACTTGCAGGCCCAGCGGACCCGCACCCTGCTGCGGCGCGACTTCGAGCGCGCGTTCGAGACGTGCGACGTCCTCCTGGGACCGGCCGCCCCAACCACCGCGTTCCGCATCGGGGAGAAAACCGACGACCCGCTCCAGATGTATCTCGCGGACGTGTACACCATTGCCGTGAACCTCGCGGGCCTGCCGGGGATGGTCATCCCGGGCGGCATGGAAAAAGGCCTCCCCGTGGGACTCCAGTGGATCGGCCCGGCCTTCACGGAAGCGCGCCTGCTCAACATCGGACATGCGTACCAGCAGCTCACCAGACACCACCAGGTACAACCTCGTTAACACAAAGGTCAAGATTTTTTTACAAATTGCTCACATCATCTAGACGCCCACGGACGTCCGTGGGATAGATATGACAGGGAGAGTAGTCGATGATGGAGTTGTCCGCAGGTGACGTTGCGCGCGTTGTCCGCAAGGTGAAAGACCTTTTGCGGGCCAACAACCGTTTTCGTGAAGACCTCCGCCACGCCCGCCGGCTCCTGATGCGCGCCCTGGTGAAACGCGAGGGGGACAGCGAGAACGTCCGCGGGATTTATTCGCGCCGCGCCGCCCAGTACGCGCTGTTGCTGATTCGCTCGCTTGAAGCCTCGGCGGAGCGCAAGAAGGCGTTCTACTCAGACCTGGCGCGCGATCCGAAGTCGCTCTACGGCAAGCCGGTGGCGCGTGTCCTGGAGTGCCGCGCGGCCACGGTGCACCGCCTGACCCCGACCTTCCTCTCCTGGCACAACCGCCTGCTGCACACCATCGCCGCCTGGGTGGGCCCCGACCCGGCCACCACCTTCCGCGACTGGCTGCGGCGCCACCACTTCTTCACCTCGCGCGCCGAAGTCCAGGTGCTGCGCGCGCTGCAAGTGGGAGAGGCCTTCGAGCGACTCGCCGCGCGCACCGGCGGCGCCGAGTGGGAATTGGAGCGGGTCCGCCAGGAGCTGATCCGCGGCGCCGGCACCCAGTTCGATCCGCTGATGGTGGAAGCACTGGTCACCGCCTGGAGCGAGATCGTCGCGTTTCACGGATTTCGCCGCCTCGCCGCGTAGGTGCGCACCGCGCTCATTGCCCTGGGGATACTTTTCGCCTGCCGCATCGGCCCGACCAGCCGCGAGGTCAACGCGTGCGACGAGATCTGGGCTTACTTCAACAGGCATTCCCGCGCGGCTCCCTGAAGCCAGTCGGCCATGCCCTATTGTCCCGCGTGCTTTCTCGAGCGGCTCGAGAACCGTGGCGCCTGCCCGATTGACGGCGCGTACTACCGCATTCGCTGCTGCCCCGGGTGTGCCGCGGAGATCGCCCCCGACGAGCGCTTCTGCATCCAGTGCAGCCGCCCCGTGCAAGACGCCGACGCCCGTGTCGAGGTGGTGCACTTCCCGCCTGCGCCGCTCGCCGCCCGCGCCATCGCGCTCGCCATCGACGCGCTCATCATCTTTTACGTGGCCACCGCGCTGCCGCACGTGCTGCGGCGCCTGTTCGAGCTGCTCGGCCCGATGCGCGACGACGCGGTCATCATGGCGCTGGTGGCCCTCCCCTGGTTCTACTTCACGGCGTACAACTCCGGGCGCCGCCAGACCATCGGCCAGCAGGTGATGGGCCTGGCCACGTTGCGCTCCGACCGCGAGGAAGTCGATTTTCCCCGCGCGCTGCTGCGGGCAGGCATCCTCTATGCGGGCGCCGCCGCGCTTATCACCGGCGTGCTGGGAATCGCCGCCGTGAGCTCGACCGGCTTCGCGGACGCCCTCTGGGACGTGGGCCTGGGCTCCCGCTGGATTCCCGAGACGCCCGTGCGGCAGGCCGCGGCCCTCCTGGTGGGGCTTCTCTTTGTGGCGCCGGTGTTTCTCAAGCGCCACCGACTGCTGCACGACGTGGCGGCCGACACCGACACCTTCGCGGTGGCCGGATGATCCTGCCTCTGTACGGTCTTCTCCTCAGCATGCCGGCCGGCTTTTTCTGGCTGTGGTACGTGTACCGCAAGAGCCTCTTCCATCCGCCGCCAATCCTCCTGGTGGCCGCCGCGTTTATCTGCGGGATGTTTTCCACGGCGGGCGTGATTTTCATCAGCGAGGGCGTGGAGGCAATCGCGCCGGGCGTCCGCGTGCTGGGCCAGACGCCGAGGCTGTACGCCCAGGGCTTCTACTACATCGTGATGGTCGGCTTCGTGGAGGAGCTGTGCAAGATGCTCAGTGTCCGCCTCACCGTGTACTACAGCCCGCGCTTTGACGACGCGGTGCACGGCGTCATCTTCTCCAGCGCGGCGGCGCTTGGCTTCGCCACCATCGAGAATGCCCGCTACGTGGACGTGCACGGCACGGAGGTGCTGCTCGGCCGCTACATCATGTCCACCTTCGGCCACGTGCTCCTGTCGATGATCTGGGGATTCGCCATGGGCGTCGAGAAGACGGCCCACGCCGGACGTTCCGTCCTGATCTCGGGCTTGCTGCTGGCGGCCTTCATGCACGGCCTGTACGACCTCTTGCTGGTGTACGACCAGATGTGGCTGGCCCTCTTGCTGCTCTTCGTGCTGTGGCGCGTGTTCGTGGGCCAGATCGACGCGGTGGCGCGGGAGTCGCCGCACCGTCCGCGGCTCTCGCGACGGGTGCGCGAATGCGCGGCTTGCCACGCGGTGGTGCGCGGCGAGGGGATGTTCTGCGGCGCCTGCGGCCGCGCCATGCCCGGCGAGGGAGCGGGCTTCTGCGCGCTGTGCCTGAAGTCGGTGGACCCGGCGGATCGCGTCTGCCCGCACTGCGCCGCCCTCATTCCCTGACAGGGTACGGGCCGGCGCGCGCGAATACTCGGCTCCATGCTTATGTGGGAACCGGTCATCGGCCTTGAAGTGCACGTCGAGCTGCTGACGAAAAGCAAGCTGTTCTGCGGCTGCGCGAACCGCTTCGGGGCGCCGCCCAACTCGCAGGTGTGCCCGGTCTGCCTGGCGCTGCCCGGCGCGCTGCCGGCGCTGAACGCCCGCGCCGTGGATCTGCTCATCACCGCGGGGCTGGCCACCCACTGCGACATCCCGCCGCGCTCGAAATTCGACCGCAAGAATTATTTTTATCCGGACATGCCAAAGAATTTCCAGATCTCGCAGTATGATCTGCCGGTGGCGGTGGGCGGCTGGCTGGATATCCCTGGCGGACGGCGCATCCGCATCACCCGCATCCATCTCGAGGAAGACACCGGAAAATCCACCCACCCGGCGAGCCTGACCGACGGCGGCGAAATGGTGGCCGGCCGCATCGACTCCGCCGAGTATACCCTGGAAGATTACAACCGGGCCGGCGTGCCCCTTGCGGAAATTGTCAGCGAGCCGGACGTGCGCGGCGCGGACGAGGCGGTTGCCTATTTGCAGCAGTTGCGGGAAATCCTGGTGTGGGCCGGGGTCAGCGACTGCAAGATGGAGGAAGGCTCGCTGCGCTGCGACGCCAACGTGTCGGTGCGTCCAACCGGCCAGGAAAGGCTCGGCACCCGCACCGAAATCAAGAACCTCAATTCGTTCAAATCGGTGCAGAAGGCCATTTCCCACGAAATCCAGCGGCAGATCAAGGTGCTCGAGGGCGGCGGAAAAATTGTCCAGGAAACCCGCGCATGGGACGAGCAGCGCGAGGTGACCCACTCGCTGCGCAGCAAGGAAGAGGCGCACGATTATCGCTATTTTCCGGAGCCGGATCTGCGCCCCCTGGAAATTGACGCGGCATGGCTGGAGCGTATTAGAAAAGGTCTCCCGGAAATGCCGGCCGCGCGCCGCGCCCGCTTTGAATCCCAGTATTCCCTGCCGGCCGGAGACGCCGACGGCCTGACCCGGACTCGCGAGATGGCTGATTTCTTCGAGGCGGCGGTGACCGCCGGAGCACCCGCCAAGGAAGCCGCCAACTGGCTGCTCGGCGACGTCAGCCGCATGGCCAACGAGCGCGGCGGACTCGAGCACGTTCCGCTCAGCCCGGCGCGCCTTTGCGGGCTGATCTCGCTCATAGAGAAGGGCACCATCACGCGGAAGATCGCCAAGGAGGTTCTCGACGAGATGGTGGCCGGTGGCAAGGACGCCGACGCCATCGTGGAGGTCCGCGGGCTGCGCCAGATCGATTCCAGCGACGCGCTGCGGCCGATTCTCGAGCAGGTCCTGGACAAGAACGCCGACGCCGTGGCGTCTTTTCTGGGCGGGCGCGAGAAGGCGTTCGACGCGCTGGTCGGGCAGGTGATGGCGGCCACCCGTGGCAAGGCGAATCCCGCGGTCGCTCGCGAGATGTTGCGCGAGATGATCGCCGCCAGAAATTAGTCCGTCGTCAGACGGACACTCAAAGAAGGGATAATTGTCGATGTTCGCTGGTCCTCGGGACCTCGAAGCGGTATCGCTCGACGAAGCGCAGGAGCGCTGGCACAACGAGCTGGAGTTCCGCGGCCTGGGCGGCGCGGGTCCGGTCGAGGAGATCGACGTGACTCGCGCGCTGGGCCGCGTGAGCGCGCAATCGGTGATGGCGCGGCGGCCCTCGCCCCACTATTACGCGGCGGCGGTGGACGGCCTCGCGGTGAAATCCACGCGCACGTTCGGGGCGACGCCGGGGAAGCCGGTGCGCGTCCACCTCGCGCCGGACGCCACCTTTGTCGACACCGGCTCGGCGCTCCCGGAAGGCACCGACGCGGTGGTGCCCATCTCCGAGCTGCAATTCGTGAACGCCGAGGAGGTGGACGTGCTGGAGCCGTCCGTCCCCTGGCGCTTCGTGAGCCCGATGGGCGAGGACATGGAGGCGGCCGAAGTCATCGTCCCCAACCATCGCCGCATTCGCCCCTCGGATATGGGCGCCATGCTGCGCGGCGGCGTGGCCCGCCTGCGGGTGGGCATCCGGCCGCGGGTGGCCTTCCTGCCCGTCGGAGGCTATCTCGTGCCGCCCGGGACCGAGCCCGCGAAAGGGCAGCGCGTCGAGTCCATCACCACCATTCTCGGCGCGCTGACCGAGCAGATCGGCGCCGATCCCGTGCGAATGGATATCGTGGCGGAGCGCACCGAAGCCCTTGACGAAGTGCTCACCCTGGAGCGCCGCAAACAATTCGACCTTCTCGTAATCATCAGCGGAAAGTCCCACGGCAGTGCCCTTCCCGCCGCCTGGGTCGCGCACCACGGGTCGCTGGTGGTTTACGGCGCAAACATCAAGCCTGGCCATTCGGTGGCGCTGGGAATGGTGGATCAGTTGCCGGTGATCGTCCTGCCCGGCAACGCGGTTTCCTCCTACATTGCCTTCGACCTGTTCGCGCGGCCGCTGATCGCGCGGCGCCTGGGCCTGCACGACCTGGGCCACGTGATGCTCTCGGCGGTGCTCGGGCAGGGGATCGTGTCGCCCCATGGCATCGACGAATTCCTGCGGATCAACCTCACTCGGGTGGACGGCAAGCGCATCGCGTTTCCTATCTCTCGCGGCGCGGACATCGTGACCTCGCTGGTGCGCGCCAGCGGGATCTTGCACGTGCCGGCTGATGCCGAGTCGATTCCGGACGGCACTCCGGTCGAAGTGCAGTTGCTGGATCCGCAGGCCTCGCTGGAGGGAAACATCCTGCTGGTCGGCACCTACGACCCGGCCTTCGACTTGCTGCGCAACGCCATCGCGCGGCGCAATTCGGACGTGCACCTGCAGTCGGCCAATGTGGGCAGCCGGGCGGGTCTGCGCGCGCTGCGCAAGGGCTACGCGCACGCGGCCGGCCTGCACCTTTTCGACGACGAAACCGGCACTTACAACATCCATCACCTGCAAGAAAACATGCCGGACACC
>Ga0194121_10009235_pt1 | contig 12263 bp, 11 predicted proteins | sample TA2MahCa50mmetaG_FD_148609 | JGI IMG/M metagenome (GOLD analysis project Ga0194121, IMG submission 148609) | Freshwater microbial communities from Lake Tanganyika, Tanzania - TA2015020 Mahale Deep Cast 50m | ecosystem: Environmental > Aquatic > Freshwater > Lake | place: Tanzania: Lake...
TGCTCCTGCGTCGCTCGCCCGTGGGTGATGACGAGGCCGCAACACTTACACTCGCTAATGGCCTCGCGCAGATCGAGACGTTTACCGTCGGGCAGGGCGGTGAGTCGCATCGCGTGCATCCAGGCTCACGGCCGATGTCAGTGCTCTTGCTCGAGTCACTCACGCCCGAGACGCTCGGCGCGTTGATCGCGCTCTACGAGCACAAGGTGTATGCGCAGAGCGTGGTCTGGGGCATCAATGCATTCGATCAGTTTGGCGTCGAGCTTGGTAAGAAAATCGGTCATTCGACGCTCGCTGCGTTGAGCGCGCCCGACAAAATAATGGGCCTCGCCTCCGTGCGCGAGCGTCTCGAAGGGCTGCGGGGCTGATGACGTGATGCTCGCTCTGAGAAGTCACCTTCAGCCTCTGACCGTGCTCACGATTTTGCTGGCTTTGGGTCTGGGCAGCGGCACCGCGCTCGCACAGACCAATGATTTCGGAGTCGGTGGTGTGCTCGATGTGCCAAGCGCGCGCAGCCCCGAAGACAACACCTTCTCGGCGACGATCTCTCGCCGTGATGTGGCGGATATCTACGCGCTAACGTACCAAGTGATGCCGAGAGTCGAGGCGAGCTTTCGATACACGATTTTCAACGCGCGCGAAAAGTCGCCGATTCCAGGTACGCGTTGTATCGCGAACGCGAGTTTCTGCGATGGCCTTCGAGATCGTAGTTTTGAAGTGAAGCTTCAACTGCTCGAAGAGTCCGATCTATTGCCTGAAGTTCAGGTCGGAATCCGCGACCTACTCGGCACGGGCGCTTGGGGTGGCGAATATCTGGTTGCCAACAAGCAGTTCGGGAATCTTGATCTGTCGGTCGGTATCGGTTGGGGTCGATTCTCAGAGCGATCCATAACTGAGAATCCTTTGACCTATATCAGCGATCAGTTCGGAGTTCGCGATACTAGTTTCGGTCTCGGCGGCGAATTCTCAGTTAAGAGCTACTTCCGCGGTTCTGACATCGGCGCTTTCGGCTCGGTTCGTTATTCCATCCCGCAGTGGCGAGTCGATTTACTCGCGGCATACAACAGCGACAGCTACGCTCGCGAACGGGCGCTCGGTACGCTCGACTCCGCCGACCCTGTGAGTGTCGGCGTAGAGTGGGAAGCGACTCCGGGGGTTCGTCTCACGGCCAGTTGGCAGCAGGGGAACAACCTCGCACTCAAACTTTCTGCAGCGCTCGATACGGGGTTCGAGTCACCTCGCAAGCCACCGAACGGGTTCGGTGCCACGAATTCCCCTGCTGCAATCAATAAGCGAGATATGAAATTTGGCTGGTTCCCGCGCATGGCGGGTGATGCCGAAGCATCGGGGGTTCTGCTTCGCGCCTTGCAAGAAGAGGGCGACGGAGTCTTGCGCATGCGTTACAGCAACATGACCTATCAGATGGAAGCCGATGCGATCCGTCGGGTCATGGATCTCGTCGAACTCTACGCGCCGCGTACCGTACACACCGTAGAGTTGACCGGCGATGCGTTGTCACTACCTACCCACACGGTGCGTATCGTGCGGCCCTCGCGTGACCGGGAGCTTACCGAGCTCTTGCCGCCGAGGATTTCCATCGATCGTCCGGTCGAGCTCGAGCGTCCGACTCAGCTGCGCAAGTTCAAGTATCCGAACGGCGAGTTGTCGGTCGGCATGAATGTACGCACTTATCTTTTCGATCCTGATGCACCGCTATTGCTACAGCCTTCGATCAACGTGCGAGGGGCGGTGGATTTCGGTGGCGGATGGGGTCTCGATAGCGAATGGGTACAGAGCCTGTCGAACCAGTTCGATCGTATTACTCGCGATGGAAACTCCCAGCTGCCACCTGTTCGTACTGAATTGAAGCGTTACCTTCAGGAAGGCGAGAGCGGTATTGAGCGACTCGCGCTGCTTCGCCGCGGCAAAATCAACCGTGATCTTTATTACCAAGTATTCGGCGGCATACTCGAGGAAATGTATTCAGGAGTCGGTGCCGAAGTACTCTGGCGTCGGGCTGATCTGCCTTTTGCGGTGGGCGTGAACGTGATGGCCGTGCAGCAGCGCGAGTATGACAAGATGTTTGGCTTGCGCGATTACAAAACCGTTATCGGGCACGTGAGCGGCTACTGGTCGACCGGATTCCATAATTTTGACGTCGTCGTTCATGCGGGCCGCTATCTCGCCAAGGACGTCGGCGCCACTCTCGAAATCCAGAAGCGGTTCGCCAACGGTTGGTCCGTCGGTGCGTTTGCCACACTCACGGATGTGCCGTTCGAAGTATTCGGCGAGGGCAGCTTCGATAAGGGGCTGATCTTCCGCATCCCCCTCGATTCTTACTCGAGCCGAAACTCTCGAGGGGCGTTCCGCACCATCCTTCGCTCCATCAATCGTGACGGCGGCCGGATGATCGAGAATTGGTCGGGTCAGTTGTGGGAATCGATGAGGTCGACGCACGGCGACATGCTCGAAGACTCGCGCGAGCGGATGGTACCCACCAATGATTAAGCGAGCGCTATGGTCGTTGGGCGTATTGAGCATGCTATTGCTGGCGGGTTGTAAGCTGGTGACGCCGCAAACCGAGGCCGTCAAACGCCTATTCTCGTTCAAGTCTTCTGATCAAAAAGCACTAGAGGCTTACGCATGGTCCTTCTCGGTCGGTGGCGCCCAATATCGGCTCTATGCCATGAAAGTCGAGGGGCGCACGGTTTATTTTCGAAACGACTTCGGCATGCGTGTCACTTGGGATGGTGAGAGCTTCATCTCGATTGAAAATATGCCAGGGGGCTTTGGTCAGTACGCTTCGGGTCGAGAGCTCAACTCGCAAGGACAAGAACAGCGCTGGTACTCGCAGGAGTCTTTTCCGGTTCGTCGGGCTCGGTGTACGCCCGCCGCCGAGTGGCGATTGAGCAGCGACCGTTTCGGGTGGCGCCAAACCTGTCGTGGCGAGGTCGATGGAGTGTCGGTCGTATCCACACACGTCGTCGAGTACGACGGGAAATCATTAGTTCGTGAGATCGAAGCTTCGGTATTTCCCGGCGGTCCGCGCTTTATTTTGCGCAGGCTGAACCCCTGATGCCGACGAATCGGCTGATCTGGCTGGCGTGGGCGGCCCTTGTGCTGCTCGTAGCCGCCCGTTGGTTTGCCACGAGTGAAGACGGCAGTGTCGAGGCGCCTCCGTCGTCGCCACCCGCAGTCGCCGCCGCCGCACCGGATCAGGCTGTCCGGGCGCCGCTCTCCGCACTACAAAACGTCAAGACGGGCGGCGCGTGGAATGCTCCCGGGAATATCGTCTTCACGGTAGATTTGCTCGTTGATTTACCCAAGGCGATCGAAATCAAGTCGATTGATGTATCGCTTGACCACAATGACACGTACCGGGTCGAGATCCTCACTGCCGACGGGTATATTCCGATCGGCGACATTCTGCCGATCGAAGGCTTTGGTTTGGCGAGGCGTCAATTGGTTGCACCAGATCTACCGCTCTCGATGCAGGCAACCCAAATTCGTATCTCCGCCCTCGAGGGGGACGGTATGTATTCCATCGGTCATTTGGTGATCAACCCATGAGCGGTGCATTGCAAGCTCGGCAGATCGATCGCGCCATTACGGTGACTTTAGTGGTACCCATATTCAACGAGGCCACCACGATCGTTCTTTTCTTACAGCGCATCCAGGCGGTTTTCGAGTCGACGCCGCGCTTAAAGGGCGAGGTGCTTTTCGTTAATGACGGCAGCACCGACGATACCCTCGACGTTATCCTCGGCCAAAGATCGAATTTTGCGCCACTCGCGATTCACGCACTCGATCTCAGTCGTAATTTCGGCAAGGAAGCGGCGCTCGCAGCCGGGTTAGCCGAGGCGACGGGCGAGGTCGTGATCCCCATCGATGTCGATCTGCAGGACCCTCCGGAACTCATCCCGGTGATGATCGAACAGTGGGAGAAGGGCTATGACGTTGTCTTGGCGCGACGCGTCGATCGGTCGCGCGATCCGCTGATGAAACGCCTCACGGCCGATTGGTTCTATCGTTTACACAACGCCATTTCTGATCCGCCGCTACCCGCGAATGTCGGCGACTTTCGGGCGATGGACCGGACTGTAGTGGATGTCCTTAAGTCTTTGCCCGAGACTCAGCGGTTCATGAAAGGTCTCTTTGCTTGGGTAGGTTTTCGGTCTTGTCTGGTCGATTACTCTCGGCCAAAGCGCAGCGCAGGGCAGAGCAAGTTCAACAGTTGGAAGCTCTGGAATTTCGCTCTCGAAGGCATCACGAGCTTCAGCGCGGCACCGCTGCGCATGTGGACTTATCTCGGAGGTCTGATTTCGCTGGCCTCTTTTATCTTCGCTGCGACGATCGTTGTGCGAGTGTGGGTGTATGGAGTCGACGTTCCGGGCTATGCCTCGCTCATGGTCGCAGTCACGTTCTTCGGCGGCATTCAGCTCATCGGCATCGGTGCGCTCGGAGAGTATCTCGCGCGCACCTACATGGAATCTAAGCGGCGACCGCTCTACGTCATTCGTCGTCGGTACACTGACTCGTCCACATGAAGCGCCGCGCGCTGCGGTTTGCAATCACCGGTCTCGGCAATACCGCCGTTCACGCGCTCGTGGCACTTAGCTTGGTTGCAGGCGTTGGCTTCTCGGCAGGCTCGGCGAATGCAGCGGCCTTTTTGGCGGCGACTGCCGTCTCATACGTCGTCAATACATTCTGGAGTTTCGGGTCACGGCCTACGCGTGATAATGCGCTGAAGTATGGCGTGGTCACCGCAATCGGGTTCGCGATGGCCGGCGTACTCGGAGAGACGGCGTTCGCGTGGGGTTGGTCGCCGATTATAGGAGTCGTATTCGTGTCGGCCGTCGTCGCGCCTACGAACTTCTTGATGCATCACTTCTGGACTTATCGCGTTCGACGTACCCAAAGCCCGACGGGCGAGTCCCCCTCGCGTCCGAACTCCACCCATTGAAAATCGGCTCTCAAACTCTCGTGCAGCGCCGACCAGCGACTTCCCGCACGAACGTCAGCAGGAGTCAGCAGCACGTAACGAACGGCAGAGGACTGTAACCACGGTAAGGGGTTGGGTTTTCCGCCGCCATAGAAGGTTACGATTTGATCGCGAAGTAGCCAGACGCCCGACGCCGTACCACGCCAGGTTTGTTGATGCATAGGCCACCCAAGCAGTACGGGCTTCGCTGCGAACATCGAAATAGCGGCGGTGTCGCAGTAGGCCGTGCAGGTGACGTTTTCGAGGACGATTCCGCGTTCGGAGGATTTCAAATAGTTGATCATCCCTGCGAGGCGTTCGTCTTTGGCGTAAACCCCTTCGCCCGAAAGGTCACCGCGGTGGGTCGAGTCTTGGATAATCCAGTAACGGTACTGATCAACAAGATGCACGTTCACCAGAAGCAACGCGGCGACGATCACCGCGCGGATCGCGAACTTTCCCGAGGCCAACACGAGCGGCGCGAGCCCCGCGAACGCCGCAGTGGTGAGATAGCCCCACCACTTCATGGTGGTATTGGTCCGCTCGAATCGGTCCGCCGAGGGGTCGTCGATATAAAACACTTCAGATAAAAACAACATCACCGACAAAGCCACGACGAACACCGTCGCTAATGAACGGGTTCGCGCTTGAGCGAGCCCGACGCCCAGAAGCAGCATCACGGGCCAAAACGTGGCTACGAACGACCCGATAGGCGTGAAGTCGGACGCGCGAGTCAGAGCTGGGGAGATCACCCCGAGTCCGGTCGAAAGACCCTGAAGATACGGATAGAGCAGAAGCATTCCTGAGAATCCGCCGCCGATAACCGCAAGCCAGCTCATTGGTTTTCTTTGTTCGAGACGCCAGAGCATCCAACACAAAACCAAAAGACCCTGCAGCGGAAACACCCAAGCATTCGTGGCGAGTTGTGCAGCCACAGTGAGACCGAGCAGAGCCTGATAGATCAGCGCCGTACGGCCTGCAGAAATCTCGATTGCACCCATCAGCGCAATGGCGAGCAGCAATAGAAAAAAACCGCCGAGGGGTGGGTGATAGTCGCCGAGTCCTATTTGGTAACCAAAGTTCTCGCTCGGTAAAGATCGCGGTTCTAAGCCATTCTCTGCTTTCGGGAAAAGCCAGCGTCCGAGTGTGGTGTTGGCGCGTTGATCAAAATCGCCTGCGAAGCGAGCGCCCCCCCACATGCGATCGTTGGTTTCGATGTACGCCGGCGTATCGGGCGGTGTGTCGACGGTGAGCTGCGCAAAGACCGTTCCGCCAGTGCCTCCGATGGCCACAGTCGCTACGACCAGCGCTCGCAATCCTGTCGAGTGGAGTGCCGTCGATGCGAAGCTCCATACGAGCGAGACGCCGAGCGCTACCACGATGCAGAAACCAAAGTGATAACCCAGCGCGGGAGAAAGATCGAACCACCGTACAAGCAAGGCGGCCCCATAGTGCTGCAGCCCGTAATAAAAGTCGAAGGCGAGTGGGGGATACCAGCTGTCGACGGGGGGTAGACGAGAGCCTGGCAGGTAGTTCGCGATGAAATACAGGTTGGTCAGGCGCTCGGAGCTCGGCGAGATGTTTGGAAATCCAAAGCGCCAAATAAAAGCCCAAGCGAACCCCGCGAGAAAAACGATCTCGCCCTGCCATAGCGCGCGCTCACGCAACCGATTCCGCGCTCGCCAGATGACATACGCGCTCGCGACCGTCGTGATAGGCCAAGCGAACCCGAGCGATCCAAGCCCCACGAAGTGCTCGAAGAAAAACATCACAAGCGTAAGGCCGAGGATCATTGCCGCTCGGGCGAGGATGAGGTCCGGTACGAATCGACCCACCGCCAAGCCCAGCGCCATCAAATGCGCGAGCACGAGGAGTGTGGTGAACGCAATTTGAGAATCAAGATCGATCATCGCTCATCCGTCCCCAAAGGCTTGCGCCGTTGCCAAAGCCCGATGGGCACCGCGCCCACATACTCAAATGCCCTGAATTCATAATCTTCAGCCAGAGACTCCGATAGCGCTTGAAATCGAGCGCCCGAGGTCGTCGCATCTTCGCGAGTGAAGAGGATGTAATCCACACGGTGCGTGTTCAACCAGTCTCTTTGATCTTCGAGCGTCCCTGCGAATAGCCGTCGACTTTCATCCGCGCGGCGCTCGATGACCTCTGAGCCGCCGCGCCAAATGCTCTGTGTCCCCCACCACCCAATGAGTGACGGCTGTGCCGCAAAAAGTGCCATCGCCGCATGAGATGAGTAAGCCTCCCGACGTGGGTTCTCGAGCACGATGCCTTTGGGTGAGCGCTGCAGTTGCAGTAAAAGTTGGTTATGCGCGGCATCTTGCCGCAACCAAGCGTCACCGCTCCAACGACCTGAATGCGGGAACTCAGCGTTTAGGAGATAGCGTGAGGCATTCCATGCACCAGGCAACAGCAACAGTGCTAGGGTGGCGACACTCACCCGACGCGCCCAAGTCGAGCGGCTGGAAAGTACGATCGGCGCAATCCCCGCGAGCACAGCGACCCACAACCAGCTCCAGACTTTGAGTACCGTGTTGAATCGGTCGTATCGAACTGGGAGCGGGTCATCAAAAAATAAAAGCTCGGATGCCAGAGCTGCAGTCATTACAAATACGACAAGAACCCACGCCCACAGATCGCGAACCTTCGCGATGACGAGCGACAGCATCAGTAGGCCGACGGGCCACAACACCGCGAGTAAAATCGACATGCGGGTGCGATAAAAATTTGGAACAAACTCGACGCTGGGCGATAGTGCACTCGAGGCAAACGATGCCAGGAAAGGCGCGATACACAGCACCGAGATCAGCGCGCCGACCGCTGCATCGCGGATCAGCGTGATATCTCGACCCCTCCACCATTTTAAGACCACCCAAAGGCCCACTAGACCGAGCTGCAGCGGAAACACCCATGCATTGGTGACGAGCGTGAGGGCTGGCGTGGCGGTCAGCAGACCTGTGATGACCCGAACGCTTCCACGAGGCAACTGGGAGGTTTCTCTACGAAGCGCGGCGATTAACGCCAATGAAAAAATCAAAATCAAAAACCCGCCGAGCGGTGGATGAAAATCTCCGAGTAAGGCGTAGTACAGAAAAGTTTCTAGCGGCAGATCGGGCGCAGTCTCGATGTTCGCGTTCCATCGCGGATCACGAAACATCGCCTCGCCTACAGGCGTATTGATGCGTTCTTCATAAAGGCCTGACCATCGAGTCGACGCCCAGATGCTCGTACTGGCGGCGTAAGCTTTTTCGGCTTGAGTCTCGGTGGGCATTGAGACCGACACCTGCACCGCCGGTGCCAGGCCCGACCCACCTACGAAGAGCGTCGCCAAGAGCAAGACGCGCGCGGCGCGCGGCACTCCCCACGCTGAAGCGGCATACCAGGCGAGTGACCCTGCAAATCCAAACAAAAGACAAAACGCGAGGTTCATCGCCTGGCCGCCCGTGAGATCGAGCACGCGCGCGAGTAGGGCGGCGGCGTAATGCTGAAACGCGTAGTAAAAATCGAATCGCTGCGTCTCACCAAGCCATTGATCAGGCGGTGGCAGACGCGCACCAGTCAAATACTGTGAAATGAAATACAGGTTGGGGATCTGCTCGCCCGTCGGCTCGATGTCAGGATCGAGGCCACGCCAGAGAGCCGCCCACCCAAATACCGCGATAAACGGCGCCTCGGCACGCCAAAAAGTAACATCCGTGAGTACTGCTCGTCGTGCCCACAAGACCCACACCGCGAGAATAGTCAGTACGGGCCAAAGCATCCGCAAAGACCCGAGACCGACTGCGTGTTCGATCGCAAAGAACAGCAACACCGTAAGGCTGACTGCCGCGACGCGACTGATCGCCGACGGCAACATGTGGCGGAGCGAGGCCGTCACCGCCAACAGCCAGAGATAGATCAGCGCGGCAGAGATCAAGCCATGAAGCGTGGACACAGAAGCAGGAACTCGGCGTTATGATTCTCGACACATCCTACCCTCAAGAGAGTGATCGATGCGTAGTACGACTCAATGGTTCATGCAGAACGGGTTAAGACTCTTGGTTGTAGCCGCGCTCATGGCGGGCTCGTCAGTTCACGTCGCGGCGGCTCCAAACGATCCGAACGTTCCGCGGCTCGTCATGCGAAATGGCGTAATGACGTGGGTGAATACGCGTGCGTTTCAGCCGGTACCGGCGGCGTTGCTCAAGCAAGGTGAGGCCGTGTGCCGCATCTTCGATACACCGACTCAAAAGTATCGGCCGGCGGGTTATCACCCGCGCGCGCTGAATGCTGAAGGAAAGCCGTTTCCGGGCGGCGGTTACTTCTGCGTGAAGAAATAGCGCTCAGAGCAGATCACGACCGGAAATAAAAAACCCCGGCTGAGCGATCAGCCGGGGTTTTTGTTTTCTCGACGAGACGTCTTAGGTGCCGGACGTCGTGGTCGTGGTCGTCGTGACCGTCGTCGTAGTCGTGGTGCTGGTGGTTTCAGCTTCCGTTGTGGTCGACGCAGCCTGAGTCGTCGTAGTCGTCGCCGGAGGCGGCGTCGGCGTCGGCGTCGGCGTCGGCGTCGGGGTCGGGGTCGGGGTCGGCGTCGGCGTCGGCGTCGGCGTCGGCGGAGGCGGCGTCGGTGACGGCGGCGGGGCCGCGTCGTTTCCGCCTTCAACCGCGGCAATGCCCGCGCCTACGATACCCACCGCAATGATGGCGGGAAGAATGGACCCGGCAGTACCGGCTGCACCAGCGCCCGCCGCACCGCTTCCACCACCTTGCTGCTGACCCTGCTGGGACGGCGTGGGTGTCGGAGTGGGCGTCGCCGCCGGAATCATGTCCTGGGCGACCGCCAGGAGCGTGGAAACCTGAACGATCGCAGCCAAAGCAGCGATCGAAGCGATACGTGTTTTACGAGCCATGTGAGGATCTTCCCCCCAAAAAAATTGTGCGATGAAAGCTTAGGGATATGAACGCTTAGGGTCAAGTGAAGATACTGTTAATTGTGTGGTGGTTGATTTGACGGTCGCATCCACGCCACGGTACCATTTCGGATTCCGTCTAGGGGCGAGGTTCGTCGTAAGTCGGGGCATGGCGCAGTCTGGTAGCGCATCTGCTTTGGGAGCAGAGGGTCGGGGGTTCGAATCCCTCTGCCCCGACCAGTCGGATCCATGGGTTTTGTTGGCTGTCGATGCGCCCGTAGCTCAGTTGGATAGAGCAACGGCCTTCTAAGCCGTAGGTCGCAGGTTCGACTCCTGCCGGGCGCGCCACCTGAAGCAACTTCGCCAAGGCTGCGCGGTCCGTGGATAATGGGAAATGATCGACGGTGGACGTAGCTCAGTTGGTAGAGCCCCGGGTTGTGATCCCGGCCGTCGTGGGTTCGAGTCCCATCGTCCACCCCAACCGTTTTTGTATGGGCCGTTAGCTCAGCTGGTAGAGCAGTTGACTCTTAATCAATTGGTCGTAGGTTCGATCCCTACACGGCCCACCATCCCCGCCCACGGGGCGAAAGTGGCGGAACTGGTAAACGCACTGGATTTAGGTTCCAGCGGGGAAACCCTTGAGAGTTCGAGTCTCTCCTTTCGCACCATTTTTTCTTCTACCGAGTTTTAGGGATAGTCATGCAGGTATCAGTCAGCACCGTCTCGGGTCTTGAGCGTCGTCTCGAGGTCGCCGTCCCCGCCGATCGCCTCACGGGCGAAATCGAGAGCCGCCTCAAGCAGCTCGCGCGCACGGCCCGGCTCAAGGGCTTTCGCCCCGGTAAGGCACCGATGCCCGTGGTGCGCCAGCAGTTCTCGCAGCAAGTGAAGTCCGAGGTCGTCGGCGACCTGTTGCGCGAAACATACAGCGAGGCGATTTCTCAGCAGAAATTACGCCCCGCCACCGACCCCAAAATCGAGCGGTTATCGGCCGAGCCGGGCGCCGATTTGCGCTACGTCGCGCTCGTCGAAGTGATGCCCGATATCGACCTCAAACCCTTGTCACAATTGACCCTCGAACGGGCCACCTCCGAGATCACCGAGGCCGACCAGGCCGCCATGCTCGAAGCCATGCGCCGTCAACGCCCCGACTACGTCGCCGTCGATCGCGCGGTCGGTGAGGGCGATCAGGTGACGGTCGATTTTGAAGGTCGTATTGATGGTGAGACCTTCCAGGGCGGTTCGGCGAACGATCTGCCTTTTGCCATCGGCCAGGGCCGCATGCTCAAAGAATTTGAAGACGGCGCTCGCGGCGCCAAGGTCGGCGAGACGCGCTCGGTCACCGTAAACTTCCCCGCCGATTACGGCAGTGCGGCGGTCGCGGGTAAAACGGCCATTTTCACGGTCACCGTGAAGAAGGTCGAAGAACAGAAGCTGCCTGAGATCGATGACGCCTTCTGCGCCGCCTTCGGCGTGAGCGAGGGCGGTCTCGAAGCGCTCAAGACCGAGATGCTGGAGTCGATGAAGCGCGAGCTTAGCAATGCCATCAAGAACCGTGTGCGCACGCAGGTGTTCGACAAACTGCTCGAGGCCAACCCCATCGACGTGCCCCGCGGCATGGTCGCCGAGACGGTGCAGAGCATGCAGCTCGATTTCGCCCGCCGTATGGGCATCAAAGACGTGAGCCAACTGCCGAACCCCGAGAGCATGCAGGAGCCTGCGAAGCGTCGTGTGGCGCTTGGGCTTTTGGTGGGTGAAGTGATCCGCGCCGGGAATCTGAAGGTGGAGCGTGAGCGCGTCAACGCACGATTAAATGAGCTCGTGGGCGATCACCCGAGCGCCGATGAACTGCGTCGGCAGTACCTGCAAAACGCCGAGGCCATGCGCCAGATCGAGAGCCAGACTCTCGAGGAACAAGTGGTCGATTACGTGCTCGCGCAAGCGCAGATCACCGAGAAGGCGTACTCTTTTAGCGAACTCACGGGCTTCGGAGCGTCAGCATGAACGAGCAGGCACTCAACCTCGTCCCCATGGTCGTCGAGCAGACGGCCCGCGGCGAGCGCGCGTACGACATCTACTCGCGTCTTCTCAAAGAACGCGTCATCTTCGCGGTCGGTGCCGTCGAAGATCAGATGGCGAACCTTATCGTCGCGCAGCTGCTGTTTTTGGAGAGCGAGAACCCGGATAAAGACATTTCGCTCTACATCAATAGCCCCGGCGGCTCGGTGAGCGCAGGTCTCGCCATCTACGACACCATGCAGTTCATCAAGCCCGATGTCAGTACCATTTGCATCGGTATGGCGGCCTCGATGGGCGCCGTTCTCTTAGCGGGCGGCGTGAAGGGCAAGCGCTACATGCTCCCGAACTCCCGCGCCATGATC
>Ga0194121_10009237_pt1 | contig 12261 bp, 2 predicted proteins | sample TA2MahCa50mmetaG_FD_148609 | JGI IMG/M metagenome (GOLD analysis project Ga0194121, IMG submission 148609) | Freshwater microbial communities from Lake Tanganyika, Tanzania - TA2015020 Mahale Deep Cast 50m | ecosystem: Environmental > Aquatic > Freshwater > Lake | place: Tanzania: Lake...
ATTGGTTCGGGACCAAATCCCCGCCAAACACGGAGGTGGCTGAGACCGCCCGGAACCCCTGGTGTTTTCGCACCGCGAAGAGCTCTTCCGAGAGCGCATCGCTCGACTGCCAGAGCGGCTTGCTCGAAAACGCCGACGCCCCCAGATTGAACGGCATCGGGATCGCCACGTCCGCCACCGTCCACTTCCGCACGTTGCTCACGTCCCCGAGCGGCGGGCTGCGCATCGAATCCTCGCCCACGGGGATCAAATAAACATAGGGCGTCGCCGCCAAGGCTCGGGTGTCCAGGAACGGGGCTGACGGATCACTCGGCGAAGCGCCGTCCGCGAACCCGACGGCGCCACTGTTGGCCGTGGGGTTTTCCATGCCTCGATAGCCTTCCAACGCCACGCCGACCGCGAAGATCTTGGTCGCGAAGAGGCTGGGGCTGAAATTGTGATCGCCGGCGGCGAGCATCTGGCCAAAGAGGTTCCGGCCATCGGCGACGGTCGTCGCAAACTCCAAAACAATTCCGGGCACCGGCAAGCCACCCTCGCGTTGGATCCGCATACAGTGGATTCGCACGTCCTCATCCGCCAGGAGATCGTCCATTCGGCTCTGCTGGAGGATGTCCTGCCAGTTGGCGTCGCCATCCGATCCGGGCAAGATGCGGAAATTCTCCTGTCGGAGCGAAAGCGTCGTTCCATAGGTGTCGGGGTTGTTGAAACCGAGGCGTCCTTTGAGGCTGTCCCAATCGTTTTTCAATTCCGCCAACACACCCGAGAGTCCGGGGTCGCCCGTGTTGCTGCCCGCGAACTGAGGCTCGCCATTTTTCACCAGGCCCAAGGCGCGCGATTGAAAAATGCGGTTGAACAGGGCATGACCTTCGCCGGTGCCGAGCAATCCAGTATCGTAGTCGTAAGCGCCGGCGGCGAGGAACGTGTAGCGGGCGGCCAAGTCAAACATGGTGCGATAACGCTCCAGCTTCTCGTTCCGGAAAATGCGAAAGGCCGCGTCGCGCGTGCGGAAGCCTTGGACCACTGCGGCCGATCGTTGGCGGGAGTTCTCCCGCTCCAATTGGATGTGATCGCTTTCCGCAACCAGAGACGAGAGATTGCGCTTGGCGTCATCCAGACGGCGGAGTTTCGCATTGATGGTCGCAAAGTGGCCGGACAGCCCCCCCATGGTCTTCGCCAATTCGGCAACGGCTTCCTTGGTTTCAAGTTCCCAGCCTTTGTCTGCGATCTGGTTGAACTCCAAGAATCTCTTCGTTGTTGATGCGGACAGTTCGAGCCCGGATTGAGCGATCTTGAGCACCAGTACGCCGGCGCCGATGACTTTCTCAATCGTACCTTTCGTCCCTTCCAAGCCTCCGCGGGCCGCGGACGTAAGATCTCCGCCCGCAGCCAGACCTGCAATCATCGATGTGGGCAAAGTGAGAATGATGGCGTTGAAAACATCTTCGATCGTCTTGGCGCTGAAATCTTGGATGGTCGCAATGATCTCATTCGCTGCCTTGACCGAATCGACCGTTTGTTCGAGCGCGAGAACCGTTTTCTCCAGATCTCGTGTATCGTTGCGCAACCGCACCTTGAGCTGGAATAGATCCAAGGCTAGGTCAAATTCTCCCTTTGCCCCTTCTGCGTTACTCAGAGCCTCGCTCAGTTCCGACTGCGCTGCGATGATCTCGGATATGGCCTGCTGAATCTTGCCGGGCGCCCGTCGCCGGCCCACCCAGTCATCGGGTTTGCTGAAGAAGCCGTGTGGGTCCAAGCGGAACTCCACATATTGATTGGTCGTGTAACTCGGTGAGGAGCTGCGGACAACGCCATCGACGTCGGCGACCAGAGTCGTGACACTTCGGCCGGTCAGATTCTGGGCCAAGGATGCCGGCAGCTTTTGAATGTCGATCCGGTTGGTCTGAATCGCCCTCGGATCCAACGAACTGCCGAACGTTGATTCCGGAAGATCGACATACATGAAGTGGAGCAAATCCGGCCCCGTGTATCCGGTCTTGTAGGTCTTCCCTGGACCGATATCTTCAGGGTACGGCGTGCCGAAGAGCTCGACGAGGTTACGTTCGAAGGCCAGTTCCTGGCTCGCCACTGCCGCCTGAAATTCCGCAGTCGAATCCTGTTCGGAGCGCATCAAGCGAGTGATGTCTTTGGCTTCGTCGAACGTGATCACGGCATTGTTCAGGGCTCTTTTGGCCCGGTCAAAGATCTGCTCGAAATGAGTTCCTTGGTCGTCTCTCGCGGTTTTGGTGGGACTGATATCGAAGGCAATTGCATTTTCGGGCAGACCCACCGGCGTCAGATCTCCTTCCGCATTGTCGAGCGCGGTCTGTAAACTCTGCATGATGCTGGGAAGCTCCTGCAATTCCACCACGACGGTGCGGTCGATCTTTTGAATCCCCTCGTGTGATGGATCGGGGTCCTCCTCCGGCAGTATCGAGTTGCCGGCCACCCAGTTTAGATACGCGCCTTGCCCCGTCCGGCTCGCCCAATGGTCCATTCCCCAGAAACGTGTGGAAGGGATTTTCCTCTTCTCATTCGTGCGGGTGGGCGATTGAAAGTTCCAAGTGTTGACGCCGATATCCAGATCCCGCCGCCAGGTCAGATCGAATATGGCCTTGCCCGTTCGCGCCACTGCGGCGGCGGCGGCGGCGAACTTGCGTTCATCCAAGTAATCGACGGAGACCGGCTTGCCCAGAACCAGGACCGCTTCCGTCCGAGGGACCCACGTGAAATTCGGATTGATGAACAGCGAGTAGTAGTTTTTCAACGCGGTCAAATAATGGCCGTAGGCATCGCCGTGCCCTTGAGGAAACATCTTCCGCGCATCGTCGGCATTGACAATCCCGTTGACGCCCTGGTTCGCGTCCTCGAGGATATTGTAATTCAAGGCGTAGATGACTTCCCCGGCGTCAATTCCTCGCGTGTAGTTCCAAAACAGCCGATTATAGGTCGGCGGCACTTCCACTCCCGGCACCAGGAAATCGTCTCGGCCTCGCAACAGCGCGAGCTCTTCCTCGAGCAACGAGCTGACCTGGCCCTTGAACGCGAAGACCGCGGTCGCGATTTCGCCGTAGGTTCGGTCCTTGGTCCCGATCCCGATGGTTGGATTGGCCGCATCAGCCCACGCCTCGTTGCCGATCATCATGTAAAGGTCGTTCAAATAACCCGCCGCCAGCAGCAGCGCGTCATTGGCGCTTCCCACATTGTAGCCAGAGTCGATGCTGATCATTTTGCCGCGATTGAGAATCGTCTCGTAAATTTCGATCAACCCGAAATCGTTGATGGTGTCGAGATTCAGCGCGATGTTCCCCTCCCAGCGGTGCCCTGCCTGAGTCAGGACGCTGACGTCCGTGTTGACGCTATTGTTGAACAGATTGGTCACGCGCTGGTTGAAGGGATTGATGCCGGCCAGCACGCGCTTGATCCAGCCCTCGGCCAACTGAGGCTCGGACCACTCCGACCATCCTGCTCCGTTGTTGTAGAGCGGATGGCTCGGATTGTTCGGCCGGTACCGCATCACAACGTAATTGTCGGAGAGAGATTGGATGCCGGCGCCTCCGACCAAATACCGAGGCAGGCCCGTGCCTTCGAGCGAGATCGGTTTAATGCCAAAATCCGGTGGCTGGCCATCGACCGGCGGAGCGATCTTCCACTGATAGAAGTAGTCGTCGAAACGCCCGGCCAGATCGGCCGTGTGCTGGAAGGTCACTTGCTCGTCCAAGGGATTGGCGGCCGTGATCACTTTCACTTCACCCCGGTACAGAGGCGCCGTGACCTTGATGATGTGCAGCGACACCGGCGCTCCGGGGGGAGTCGAGGCCGGCAAGCCGTTGCCCGAAATCAGGGTGATGTAGCCCGACCCTGGGCCGGACGCGCTCAGAGCATAGGAATCGACTGCGGTGTCGTCGTCAGTTACCTCCGCCAGCGACTCAATCCCCTTGATGTAGGTCAGATCACTCTTGGGAACGAAGGTTCCGGGCACGTCTGGATTCTCATGAAAGGTCTCGATCTTCGTGGATAGACCGGCAACGACAAGGTCCCATCTTGATTTGTCCGGATCGTTGATTGGGCAAATCGATCTGACGGTGGCCAAATCCGTACCGGTCAGAACGTTCAACAGGATGTACTTTTCGCCCACCGGCTCATTCTTGAATTCGCCCTTGAAAACCAAGTGGCCCTTCCTTCCGCGATTCGGATCGAAGAAAAGCCGTTGCGCCAGGTGGGGCGGCAAATTCGGGAAATAAACTTTGCCCTGGTAGGTATCTTTCCTGATCCCGTCGGGCAATTTCTCCAAGCTCTGGCGGGTAATATCGTACGATTTTTCCCGGGTCGGATCATGCAAGACCGCGCTGACGTTCGTCACCGTCATATTCTTGGCGATCGACTGTTGATAGAGCATTTCCAGGCTGTTTTGCCCGCGAACACTGGGCAGGCCGTTCTTCGGCGTTAGCAATGTCTCGCCGTAGCGTAACTGCGGCGTCTGCACGGGCCAGACTGGCCGGTAAACAATATCGAGCGAAGGCGTGGACTTCGAGTTGGCTTCGCCTTCGAATCCGCCGCCGGAATTCCGGCGGCGAAGATACGGCACGATCGCCCCGACGTTGGGCACCCGCGCGAATCCCGGCCAAGAGAATTCCGCCTGGTTCTTGTAGTAGAATCGCATCGTGAAGGTGTTGGTCGCGACAGGAGGAGTCGAGAGATAAGGCGGCCTGCCCGCGTAGGTCAGATTCGCGCCCGCATAGCTGTTGGTGGAGACGATCTGGAGAGGCGCCTGCGCCACGACATTTCCCGAGGCAGCCACAGTCAAGTTCAGCGTGTTAGTCACGCTGCTTCCATCATCGCTCGCCGCAATGACCAAAGACAGCGTGTGCGTTCGAAGATCGTTCGCCTGTGGACGGCCTTTGAGCGTCAAGCCATCGATGGTCAACCAACCCGGCAACGTCGTCGCGGTCGTCGTTTGGTCTGTGACCTGAAGCGTCAGACCTTCCACTCGGCGGGAAGCGTGAAGGGTATAGCGGAAATCCTGATCAACGATCGCTGTCGCGCTGGGCAATTTGTCAAACGCACCGCTGGTGGCATTGTATTTGCCCATCTGCAGCGCGGGTTCGCCGGCATGAAGCCCGCGGAACACCCAGAAGCCTTCTTTACGGTCGCGATAGGTGAATTTGCGGTAATGGCCGAAACTGCCATTGGCGTGCGTCGACTCACTCCAATTCACGGGCAAGTCGCCATTCACGGTCCCCGGCTCGCTGTTGTAGTTAATCGTCAACGTTCCCGCGCGCTCCGTCGGAGGAGGGAGGAAAGGCAATGGCATCGGCGCCTGCAGGAGTTGCCCGGCCACGGTGACATAATCAAAAATGAGGCCAGCTTCGGGCTTTTCGCGCAGCACTTTGAATGTGGCCAGCGCGGGCCGTCCGTCACTCTCGGTGTATTCCAACAGCACGAACGGCTCGGAAGAATAGTTGGCTTCAGCCGTGAGGTTGAGGTCATCGCGCAGCGCATAAGCCTGGCCACCCAGCATCAGGGCATGTTCTTCATTGGGGTTGTATCCGGGCCTGGTCTTGTCGTTCTGAGAATAGATCTTGCCCTTGGCCTCCAGGCTGCGCAGCGGACCACTCCCGGCATTGCTCGCCAAGACAATTTCCCGCGGAGCTGTGGGCCACTGGAGCGTGTAGCGTCCAACGACCGACGGCCAATAGACCGATTCAAAGCCTTTCGCCGAATCCAGCCCATTTTTCCGGAACCACCAGACTTCGAGCCGGTTCTGCCCCGGAATGGCGTTCACCGGGATGATGGAGCCAAGGTTGGCTGCCGTGAATCCACTGACAAAAGGATCAATATACGCTCCGGGATGAAATGAGATTCCTTCGTTTTGACGAAGGTACCCGGACCAGTAGGTCCCATCTGTGCCCAACTCCTGTGACGGGGCGGAGATGCGCGCTCCGACCGGCACATTTTGCTCCACGACTCGAGGCGATCTCGATTCGCTGAGCCAAGTCAAAGTCAAAGTGTTGGTATTCCAAGACGACAACTTCGTGGCCACGCTGTTGGCGAGGTTGGTGCCGACCGTTTGTCCCGAACTGTTCAGCGTCAGGTTGTCCTTAAGCCAGGAAAAAACACGTTCGAAGGCGACACCCTCACCTGCGGTGAATTGCAGCAGGCTTCGATGCGCCGGGAAGTTCGGTTCGAGAAAGGTATAAAACCTTAACTCGGCGGTCATCTTGGCCCGCGGCTGGTCGAGAGGGTCCTGGTAAACGATTTGCGGCGCGTTGCCGGTGGGGAGCGGCACTGCGGTGTCTCTCGCTTCCGCTTCGGTCGCCACTCGAGGCCGGAGGTAATGACTGTACCTCGTGATGTCTGCGGGCCAGGCGAGGGCATACCGGGCAAACCGGGAAGGCCAGCGCAATCCCATTTCTCCGGTCTCCATCCAATGGATCAACAAATCGTTCTGGTTGACCGTTTCCCGCACGGCGTAGAGCTCGGCTTTTGACCCGGTTTGACTGCTCGTCGAGGTCGCCTGAGAATTTTGCCGGTAATAGAACGGCTTGCCTTCTTCCCGATCGAGGGGCTCTGGAGAAAGGTCCTGGCCTCGGGAAGCGTCCGCGAACGGAGTGATCCTTTCGCCCAGATCGACGGACACATCTTCGGGAACCGTCTGCTGGTGAACATCGACGATCTCGTAACCCAAATGCTGCCGGTTCACGCCGTCTTCACGGAGGTCACCGAGCAGTTCCATGAAGACTCGGCCCTCGCGGTTGTAAGCGTAGATCTGTCCGAGTTGCTCGTCGTACCATAATGTTCTCACTTCTTCCAAACGATTCGTTTGGCCCGCGAATGTTTGGCCTGGCGCAACGAATTCTCCAGTTACTTTTGCCGGAAAGTTGTTGTTGTAAATGAATCGAATCGAGCCAACTCGAGCCCTGGGAACGGTCACCGGTTTGCCGATTCTCCTGAAAGTCCCCTCCGTCCAGTAAATCTGCCGGGGTGTCTTGACCGGGCTGCCGGAGACAACATAGTTGGTTGTAAAAAGCCGGTAATAGTTCCCGCCCTCCAACGAGTATTTGCTCGGATTACTGTCATAATCCGCCGGCTTGGCGGTCGTTGGATTGTTTCGCTTCCACGTAATGCTGATCGGCCCAGGCTGAATGGCGAAAACCGTCTTGGCATGATCACTCCAGTAATACGGCGCATTGGCGTGGTCAGTCGTCGAATGCGGTTCGGCCACCCAGTAGTCCTCCCGCCGGATGTTTGAGGCGAGCAGTGTTCCGTTTTCGTCCGTGTCCGGGACCGGGATAATGCTGGCGAACAAGAAAGCGCTGCGCCGGTTGAAGAAGGGCGCGCCAACTTGTGCTGACCTCATTACGACGGTGACACTCCCTCTGGCTGGGCCTCGGGGCAGGTCCACCGCCACGGCATTCTTAGATAGGTTGACGTTTCCATTCAGAGCGGCGGGATTCCTCGGACTGACCAGCGCGCCGTAGGAAACGAACCCCTGAACCTGCATTGCCGTCGGAGGCGACGTCGGCAATCCCGCATCGGCCTGCTGGTTCACCGTGGGCGCGCGGCCATCCGATCCCGCAGGGGTATTGGCGGTCGTGGAAAGTGGCGCGCCGCGCACGGACTGGCGATTGTACGGGGTGCGCTGCTGTTGAATCTCGACCGGGAATGTCTGCGCCGCCGCTTCGATTCCCAGCCAGGAAACCAACAACGCCGCATATCCAAGAGTTTTCATAGCATCAAGAGACCTGAACCGCTGGGAGCCCGGCGACTGGTCGAAAAGTGACTGATTAATGGTCCGCTGCCGCAACCGTTCGCACAGGGTTCCGCTGTTCCACTTGGCCCTGCGCCAAACTCGCCACGAGCTTCTTCAACTGCGCCACCTCCCGCTCGAGCGTATCCACCCGCGCGGCCTTCTGTTCCAGTTCAGCGATGCGTGCTTGGCTCTGCTTTAGCGCATCGACCTGACGGGCGAGTTCCTGGGTGGCGCTCACGTTCAGCATGGCGATGGCGTTGTAGTCCACCGAGCGATAGTCCGTCACATACTTGCCGTAAACGAAGACGCTCTTCGGGGCGTGGTCATAGGAGATGGCGAATTCGCGCTCGGAAGGTACCGCTGTGACCTTCACGTTGTTCAACGGAGCGTCGTCCGTGCACAGGTCCACCGAATCGCCAACCTTGAACTCGTGTGCTTTGCTCACGGTCACGCGCAGTTCCTTCCGTTCCGCGTTGAACCCAACTTTCTCTGCGACCTGATAAACGTTGGGGATTGCCGTTGGCTGTGGCAGTCGCTGCACCGCTTGGGGAATAACTTGCTCGACCTCCTGAGCGACCAGTTTCTTTTGCGGGCGGTGGTTGTCAACCGTCCTGTCAATCCAGGTGAAGTCACGAACCTTGAGATCCCGCAAAAGGCTCAGGTCGTGTGCCGAATCGCTGCTGCCCAAAACGTTCTTTGAACGAGCATCCGAATAGCTGTAGCCGTCGCCGAACCAAATACCACGGCAGATGATTTCGCCCTCCATAACCGCGGAGAGAACGCCGAAATTGATCGTTTCATAATTACCGGTATGTGGGCTGGTACCATCGTAATGAGTTACGCCTCCGTTCCCGAGGTAAACACCGTAAGCATCATCCCGACCGCTTTTTCTGATCCAATGGCCCATCGCAGGATTTGCCTTCTTCACATGCAGTGGGGCCACTGGATTTTGGATTCCGATGCCGAGCCTGTCCCAAAGCATCACTTTGCGCTCGGTATTCGGTGGTCCCGCCCCGACAATGTCCAGGGCACCCGAGGTAAACGTTTGATATCCGACCTTTCCTGCATTCGCCTCCTTCCCGGCGACACCGCCGCCAAATTCGAGGGTGTTTCCTCCTTCGATCCGCGCGCCGCCATTAATGTGCAGCTTCGCGCCAGGCGAGGTGGTCCCGATGCCGAGGTTGGCTGGTATCAAGACATCCCCATGGCCAAGACTCAAGCTAGCCCAAGCGTTAAGAGCGCTATTGTGCCCCGCGATGGTCGCCCGGCCTTCATAGTTCCCCACCACCACAGCATCGGTTCCCATGCTGCCTCGTACGGTCAAGGGCCTCCAATGGGGACCCGGCCCGATGTCCAAGAGGGAGGCTGGGCTGGACGTTCCGATTCCGACGTTGCCGCCGAGCAGGGTTGAGCCCCAGTCGGGGCCGTAGTTGACCGCCAGTTGGGGGCCCAGATCGACTAATGCCCGACCAGGCGAACCACGACGCCCGGCCGCTCCCATTGTAAAATCCGCGACGCGAACAACAGCCGTACCGCTTTCGGCGACATCCAGTCTGCTGAGTTGGCCCCCATATCCCAGGTTTCCGACAACGCTGACATTGCCATTTCCATGGATGTTCATGAGTTCGGCGCCGGCGGCTGAATTCAGGAACGTGAAACGGTCTCCTGAACCACCGACATGCAGACGGAACTGACTCCCTTGAATTCCCATGCCGTAGGCCGTCCCTACGCCGGCGTCATAAAGTGCGAGCTTGGTGTTCGCGAGGTTGTTCCCAAACGACAGTTGGTAATTTGGCGTAATGGTCCCGATGCCGACCGACGTTCCAGAGGTGGTGATCAGGTTGGCGCCCAGGGCATTCGCCACGGCATTCGCCTTGGTCGCCAAGAAAGCATAGGGCGAGGCCATCAATTGCAGGCGGGGCAAGATCTCGACGTCGGCTGTGCCGACCGTGCTGGGGCCCTTGATCGTGATGCCGATGTAGCGATCAGAGGCCGTTGTGCCGGTAAAGACACTCGACAAGGCGGGCCGAGCTTCGGAACCGACAGCGCTGCCTTCACCCAGGAGGACACTGAAATAGCCTTTGTCCACGGTGATGGTCTGCTGCTCGGTCCAGGATGGAGCTCCTCCCGTCGCGACGGGATAGACGCGGAAAATGGCGGTGTAATTCCGCGGCGCCGTCTCGCCAAGGGCTACGCCGTTGACGTCGGTCAAGAAGCCCTGGTAAGTCATCCTTTCGGGTGGATTGGCGTCGGCGGCGCGGCTCCCGGGAGCGAAAAGGAGACACGTGAGCAGGAGTGCAAGGGCAACCCGCCAGCCAGCGGGACGATCAGTGTTTGGTTTCATAGTATGAAGCTTCATCGGTTGATGCATAACGGCTAAAAGTTCAGGGCGAGTTGGGCGGCGGAGTCAGGAACGGGATATCGCTGATCCGGTTGAGCACGAAGCTGCCGGTCACGGTGAATTTGCGGGTGTGCGTGGGCTTGCCGATTAGCGTAATCACTTCCTCGTAATCACCCACCAGGGAATTGTTGGCGGAGGTCCGGCTCGCAAAATCGGCGGCGGGCGGCGTCACTCTGAGAATCATCTGCCGTTCGATGCGATACGACTCGTACCCTTGCGGCTGGATGGCATCGAACACGGCATTGCGATTGTCATGGTCTGGATGGTAAGTGTGGAGAAAGGGGTTCGATGCTTGGTCATGGTAATCCACCGCGACCGTGACGTTGAGATTCGTTCCCTGATTCAACTCGCCACTGCACTGCCAGAACTTGTTGGTCTGGGAGAACGGGAGGTGCGCCGCGCTGATGCGAAAGGCATTGATGATCTCGTCCCGTTTGAGCGCTTCCTCTGACCAAGAGACGACTGGATTGACATAAAAGCGGGTGGCGAACGGATTGTTCGTGTTGCCGGTGCCGTAAAACACGCGCTGAAGCAGGTAGCTGTTCGTGACGGCTTGATTGCTGGCATTCGTGAGGACGGTGCTGTGCAGGATGAGCCTCAAAGGAAACGGGCGAACCACAGCGCCCAAGTTGGTGTTGACCGCGGTGGCGATGTACTTCCCATCCGAAGTCGTAGACGGTCGGCCATCGGGTTCCTTCTGGATGGAGGTCAGGAAATGACTGACCTTGCCGACGCTGGCTTGTCCTACCCACAACCCGGCTTTGGAGGCCACCAACGCGGAGACGGGAATATCCACTTGGGAATAGCCCAAGGAATCGGTCAATCGGAGGACCGCGGCATACAGATCACCCGCATTCCCCGTCATGGCAGACCGGTCGATCCCCAGCACGACCTCCGTCTCTGAACCGATTTGGTCCTTGGGGGCCAGGGTCCACTTTTGCGGGCCCGCGGCCAGGTTGGTGTGACTATGATTCAACGTGGAGAGGTCAAGTTCGCCGCGCACCAACACCGGAGGATTTGTCTTAATGACTTGCTGTCCCGCCGGGGGCGCTTCGGAACTTCGCAGTTCCAGCGTCACCGTCAACGGTTGCGCGACGATGTTGCGGATGCGGAATTGGTATCGCGCCAGAGAATCGCCGAACTGAGCGCCTCGGCTGTCCTGCAGGCTGAGTTCAAACGGACCGAAGTAGCGGTTGAACGCCGTTCCCGATCTCATCCAGAACGCCTCCCCTCGCCGCACCGAGGCCGTCCGCAGCCCAAGCACCCGAACCGGATTGCCCGCTCCGAGGGTTCCCCCGGGATACCGGTAAATCTCCGCGCTCTGCTGAATCTCAGGTGCGGAACTCAAGAAGGATTCAAAGGAGGGCGGGGCCGCCGCCGGCGTGGGAAATCCCAGGAAGTTGAGGCCCGTCGTCGTCCACCGGTATTTCGGCGGCACCGGCTTGCCTTTGAGGTTCCAGGTGAAGGTCGGCACGGTGTCGCTCACCCGCACCAAATACGCGGCATTGGCCGCCAGACGCTGCAAGGGCGAGGAGCCGCCCAGCGAGCGGCTCCAGTTGTACCATTGGCTGCCTGTCGTCGTCGGAACTTTGGGGTTATCGACGAATTGCGACGTCGTCGGTTCCGCCCGCCACAACCAGACCTCCTGAATCGGATTGCCCGTGACATCGATCAACTGACTCAGCGTGGCGTGCGAGGCGTCCACGTGCAGATAAACCGCGTTCCACCCGGCCTTCAGCTCGATTGACTGCGTCAGCCACTGGGCGGAGCCGGAGGCCGACGACAGCAGCAGCACCCCCAAGGCCAGCATTCGCACGGGCGCGCCTTGCAGCGCAAATCTCCCGGGAGGGCGAGACTCCCGTCGAGCCCCGACTCCTGGCCGTCGAAGCGTTCCAGGGTTCGGCGGAAGCCTCACCTTCCCACGGGGGTTGCGGGCCGGCCGATGGAAAACCCGCGCGACGCCAGAGAGAGTTCTGCAAATGATTCCATTCATGGCTTGCGGTAGAAATACCAAGTTGGCTGTGGATTGAGGCGTTCGAACGATCCGATCAGCTGCGCCCCTGTTCGGCCTCCAAAAACCAAAAGCTCACTCCCGCTCCAGGCGGCCGTG
>Ga0194121_10009238_pt1 | contig 12260 bp, 10 predicted proteins | sample TA2MahCa50mmetaG_FD_148609 | JGI IMG/M metagenome (GOLD analysis project Ga0194121, IMG submission 148609) | Freshwater microbial communities from Lake Tanganyika, Tanzania - TA2015020 Mahale Deep Cast 50m | ecosystem: Environmental > Aquatic > Freshwater > Lake | place: Tanzania: Lake...
GACGCTCTCGGCTTGGAGGCGCTGTGTAGTACCCAACGTGGGTAATACACCCTTGCCGCTCTAACCCTCGGAAAATCTTTGGCTTAGAGGTCTGCTTGGCCGCTTCGCAGTAAACTCTCGCTAGGAGGACGCGGACCGTATACCTCCGGATCGGTAACGTGGACGCCGTCGCCGAAACTCCGGGCGGGCGTTTGGCTTGACCGGCGGCTCAACACGGTCGCCACGGTCTCCGGATCGGCGCTCCAGGTCCGGTTTGGATTGTGGTGGAAACAATGAAGACAAAACGTCTGCTCGGTTTGCGCGTATCGGCGCTGGCCGAGATAGCCGTCTTCTACCTGGCCTTCTTTGCGCTTGGCGGGGCCGCGACTCGTTTCGAAGACTTCAATCCGCACCCCGCCTGGTTTCTGATTGCATTGTTGGGCGCGCAGTACGGGACGGGCGAAGCCGTAGCGGCGGCCCTGATTTCGACCATCGCGCTGCGGGCGGGAAACGTGCCGCCCGAGACGCTGTCCACCGATCTCTACGGCTGGATGTGGACGACCCTACGCTTACCGCTCGGCTGGTTCTTGATCGCCTCGCTGACCGGGGAGATCCGCCGGCGTCACGAACGCGAACAACTCTTGCAGGCCGATCGCATGCGAGAGGCCGAGGCCGAATCGGCCCAGCTGAAAGCGGCGGTGGAGCGTATGCATCGCGCCAAGCAGGGCCTGGAGACAGTGATCGCATCGCAGCTGTCGAGCGCGGTGACCCTATATCAAGCGGCGAAAAAAGTAGAAAACCTGGAGACGGGTAAAGTGTTGGGCGGGTCGCTCGAGTTGGCGCGCGCAGTATTGTCCTGCGAACAACTCTCGTTGTTCCTGGTGGAACGCGACGCTTTGGCGCTGCGTCTGGCCGAGGGTTGGCCGGACGGCAACGACCTCAGCGTGAAGTTCGCCGCCGAACATCCCCTATTTCGCCGCGTGGTGGTCGACCGTGCAACATTATGCGTGGCGCGCGAGGGCGACGAGCATTTCCTGGTGCGCCAGGGCTTGATGGCGGGGCCGCTGATTGATCCCGAAACCGGCGAAGTACTGGGAATGTTGAAGGTCGAAAAGATGGGTTTCCTGGCGATGAACCTCTCGACGCTCGAGAGGTTCCGGGCCGTGTGCGGCTGGATCGCCGAGGCCTTCGCCAAAGCCCGGCGTCATGAAAAAGCCGCCAGCGATACGATGTTCGACGACCGCACACAGCTCTACTCGCGGGCGTTCTTCGAGCGCGAGTCGGCGTTCCTGGCCCGGCTTGCGCGGCGGTTGCAATTTGCCGTGGTGGTGTTGCAGTTGGACTTGGAGGCGCAGGGCGACATGACGGCCGAGGACAGGCTGCTAGCCGCCGAAGCGTTGTCGCGATCGGTGACCGAGGGGCTGCGCACGACCGACCTCGCCTTCGTTTCCGGGCAGAGCTACGAGTCGTTCACCATCCTGTTGACCGCAACGCCGCTGCGCAACGCCGCCATCGCGGCTGCGAAGTTGGAGAAAGCGTTTCTGGAACGCGCTGGCGGCTCGGGCGCGCGGCTGCGCATGTCCTGGCGGTCGTTGTATGAGCCGGAAGAAAAGCCGGCTGCCGGTCCCTCTGCCCTCGCTCAGAGTGTCGCGTCACAGGAGGAAGCACATGCAGTCCGCTAAGGCTTCCGGGCGCTTCGAAGACAAGTGGGAGTCCGCGGCCATGGCGGTTGTCGCGCTTGCCGGTTCGTGTGTTGTCGCGCGATTGTTCTGGGACGGCGCTGCGCTGCAGGCAATCGCCGTGCATCTCGGATTGTGTGGCGCGCTCGGCGCGTGGTGGCGATGGGTTGCGGAGGGCGGGCGCGACGTGCGCCTGCCTTCGATGCTACTCATCGCGACGACGATTGCCGGGCCGTTCGGCGCGTCCGGGATGCTGGTCACCATGGTGCTGGGCGAAATCTTCTCCCGCACGTCGATCACCTTTGAAGAGTGGTACGAATCGCTGTTTCCGACCGAAGAGACAAACGAAGGCCGCGGAATTCTGGGCTTGGTCAAAGGCATCAACGCCCTCGCCGACGGCCAGACGAACGTCCTTCCGCTCAACGACATTTTGAGCTTCGGTAGTTTCGCGCAAAAGCAGGCGGCAGTCACGCTGATCACCAAATACTACAAGCCGAGTTTCGCACCGGTGCTCAAGAAAGCTCTGGCCGATGAATCGAACGCCATCCGCGTGCAGGCGGCGACCGTGATGGCTAAAATCGAAGCCGAGTTCCTGCCGAAGATGATGGCACTGAGCCGTGAGGCCGGCAAGCGCCCCGGCGATGCCGCCGCATTGCGCGCGCTGGCGGCGCACTACGACGACTACGCCTTCAGCGGCGTGCTCGACCCAAAACGCGAAGTGGAAACGCGTGGGCTGGCTGTCGAGACCTACCGGAAACTGTTGGCGCTCGACGCCACCGACGCCAATGCGCGCGCGGCGGTTGGCCGATTATTAGTCCGGCAGCGCAAGTACGAAGACGCCGCCGATTGGTACGCGCGCTATCCCGTCGCCGAATGGCCGCCCGCCGCGCGGCTGTGGCATATGGAGTCGCTGTTCGCACTGGGTCGATACGCCGAGTTGCGCGCGCTAGCCGTCGAGCCGCTGGCCGAAGGCGCCGTCGCTCCGAACGCCGCGCAGGCCGTGGCCTTGTGGGGCGCCGCATGACGGCCGACGTCTGTCTGATTCTCGAAGGCACTTATCCCTACGTCACCGGAGGCGTGTCGAGTTGGACACACGACATGATCCGCGCGCATCCGGAACTGACGTTTCATTTGATGACGCTCATGGCGCCGGGTGCGGACCTCAAGCCGCGTTACACAGTGCCGGAAAACGTGACAGGCCAATCGACTGTGTTCTTACAGCAGATCCCGCAAGGAGGGCGATTTCAGAGACAGCACATGGCGATGCTGGAAGCGCTCGAAGATCCTCTGACGGCGCTGATGACCGGTGGCGGCGTCGACGATCTGCGCGCGGTGTTGAACGTGCTCGGCCCGCATCGCGAAGGCTTGGGTGATTCGGTGCTGCTGAACTCTCCCGCCGCCTGGGATCTACTCGTCCGCATGTACGAGCGGTGTCAGCCGGACTCGTCGTTCCTCGAATATTTCTGGGGGTGGCGCGCGCTGGTGGGCGGGCTTTATTCGGTCCTGATGTGCGAGATGCCCGCAGCGCGCGTCTATCACACCGTCTGCACCGGCTACGCGGGATTGTTCGCCGCGCGCGCACACATCGAAACGGGACGGCCCGTATTGTTGACCGAACACGGAATCTACACCAACGAACGCCGCATCGAGATCGCCATGGCCGACTGGCTGGAGGAGCGCCCCGCGGCCGAGATGTCGATCGAGCGCCGCGGACCCGACATCCGCGATCTGTGGGTGGCGACGTTTCGTGCCGACTCGCGCGCCTGCTACGAAGCCTCGGCGAAGATCATTACGCTCTACGAAGGCAATCAATTCCTGCAAGTGGCCGACGGCGCGCCGCGCGACCGGCTGATGGTGATCCCAAACGGCATCGATCCGAATCACTTCGCCGGCATCGAGCGCGTGAAGAGCGCGCGTCCCACGATGGCGCTCATTGGCCGCGTGGTGCCCATCAAGGACATCAAGTGCTACATTCGCGCGGCGGCGATCGTCCGGGAACTGCTGCCCGATATCCACGCGCTGATCATGGGGCCGACCGATGAAGACCAGACCTACTACGCCGAGTGCGCCGAGATGGTACGTTATCTCGGGCTGGAGAACACGATCGAATTCACGGGCCGCGTGAACTTGAAAGACTACATGGGCAAACTCGATGTTGTGGTTCTGACATCGATCAGCGAGGCGCAGCCGCTGGTGATTCTCGAAGCCAGCGTGTTCGGTATTCCGACCGTCGCCACCGACGTCGGCGCGTGCCGCGAAATGCTGCTCGGTTCTTCGACCGAAGATCCGCCGCTCGGGCCGGGTGGCGTTGTCACTCCGCTATCGAATCCATCGGCGACCGCGGCCGGTATCGTGCGCCTGCTCACCGATCCCGGCTTCTATTCGGCCTGCGGCGAGGCCGTAAAGAAGCGTCTTGAACGTTACTACAACAAGGCAGATCTCGACCGCGCCTACGGCGAGATCTACGCCCACTATCGCGAGGCGGCGTAAGCGATGGCGGGCATCGGATTCGTACTTCGCAAACTCACGCAGCGCGACGATCTGCTTGGCGTGCTGGAGGGTTATGGCCATTCGGCGATGGCCGCCGCCGGACCGTGGCTGATCACCATCGTCTCGCTCACGTCGATCAACCTGTTGAGCGCCGACCGCGCCGATCCGAACGACGTCGCAGCGTTTCGCCTGATCACGATCTACAACTTCGGATTTTCGCTGGTCTTCGGCGGGCCGATCGCCCAGATCATCACACGTTATCTCAGCGATCTGATCTACCACAAAAACGTACGGCCCGCGCCCGGCATGCTGCTGGCCGCGCTGGCTTTGACGGGCGCGACGCAGATGCCGGTCATCGGGCTGTTCTACGGCACGGTTCTGCAAGCGCCTCCCGTGGTGAAGGCCGCGGCGATCGCCCACTACTTTCTCGTCGCGATGTTGTGGATCGTCGGCGTCTTTCTTACCGCGCTCAAGGAACACAAGGTTGTCACCGGCGCGTTCGCCGTGGGAATGGGCATCGCGACGATTGCGTCGGTCGCGTTCGCAAGACCGTACGGAACCGCGGGCATGTTGGCGGGTTTCACCGCCGGACTCAGCCTCATCTTCTTCCCATTGGCTGCGCGCGTATTCGCCGAGTACCGCCACCGCGTCGAACGAAGTTGGGAGTTCCTCGGGCACTTCAAGAAATACTGGCCGCTGGCGATTTCCGGCTGCGCTTATAACGCCGCGATCTGGGTCGACAAGTGGATCATGTGGTTCGCGCCGGAACGCGAGGCGCTGCCGATCGGACTGATCTCCTATCCCGACTATGACTCGGCCATGTTCCTGGCCTATCTGTCGATCATCCCGTCGCTGGCGCTGTTTGTTCTTAGCATCGAGACCGAGTTCTTCGAACGCTATCTGCGTTTCTACGGCGAGATTCAGCGCCACGCCACGCTCGACCGCATCCGCAAGAACCACGCGACGATTCTTGAATGCATCATGGAAAGCGCGAGAAATTTCCTGGTGCTGCAAGCAGGCTGTTCCGCCGCCGCGATCCTGTTCGCACCGCAGGTGTTTGACCTGCTGCATCTCAACGCCATCCAGTACGGCATGTTCCGCGTCGGTGTGATCGGCGCCGCGTTCCATGCAATGTTCTTGTTTCTTGGCATCATGCTGTCGTACTTCGAACTGAACCGTATTACTCTGCAACTGAACATCTTGTTCCTTGCCACCAACGCGGCCTTCACGTTTCTTTCAATGCGCGCCGGCTTGGCCTGGTATGGATTCGGCTATCTGGCCGCGGCCGTCGTCACGTTTGTAATCGGATTCCTGGTTCTGTCGCGCGAGTTGAACCGATTGCCCTACGTTATTTTCGTGCGCGCGAATCCCTCGGTCCGATGACGTGGATCGACACGCGCGGCAGCGGGCGGCGCGTGTCGTTGCGCTTTCCGTTGGGGCCGATCCAGAGCGTCGACAGCCCTTCGACCACAGGCCCCTTCTTGCCCGCCGCTTGCCCGCGTAGCTGGAGCGAGTAGTCGCCGGCCGAAGCGTCTTTCGGTATTGTCACGCGCAACGGCACGATCGGAATGTTGATGTTGTCTCCATCGCCCGAAGGCCCAAAATGTTGATCGGCGCGGAACTGCCCGCGCGCTTCCGGATGCCCTTCGATCCACACATCGACGGCGCTCTCAAACCCCGGCTGCTTGATCAGCAGCGCTTCGAGCGTAACCGTCTCGCCGGGCGTCGCGGAAAGTTCCTCCGGCTCGGCGAGCAATTGAAACGACGGCTCGGCGTCATCGAAATGCAGTCGGTAAGCGAAGTCCGCGCCGGTGCGGCTTGTTCGGTCGCGTACAACAAGCTTCGCCGTTTCCGTCTTCTTCGGCGTGTAATAAAGGCTGCTGTCCGGGTTGCCGATGACTGTCCCTTGGCCGGTCATCAGGTCGTCGTGTTCGGCGAGCAGCTTTCCTTCGCCATCGAAAAGTTCCAGCACCGTGTCGATCGTCGGAAGCCCGAGTTGCGCCGCTAGCGTCCAGGCATGAAACGGCTTGCCCTGTTCGAGCCGGATCTCGTAGCTGTGCTCTTTCTGGGTCAGCACCGCATCCACCGCATCGCCGCCAATTTCAACCGACATCGCTTCGGTCGCTCCGTGTTTCGTCCGCAGCCACAAGCGCCACAGGCCCGGCGTAGCCGCCGCCGGAATTTGAAAGCGCGCTTCCCGGCCATCCGCCGTCAACGCGTCGATCGTTTCGATCTTGTCGCTGCCGTCAATCGGCATTGAAAAGGGAAACGTCATCCGATAGTGCTCGGCGCCGCGCGCGCGTTGCAGATAGGCGCCAGTCACGCCATCGAGCGCCTCTCCTTCGAAGCGAACGCGATAGGCCGATCCAGGCCTTGCGCCAAGCGGAAAAATCGAACGCACCACCGGCAGCTTCGATATGTGCAACGCGTAGCCGCAGTTGCCCGCGCACGACACACCTTGCGGGCCGCGATACTGATCGACTTTCAACGTGTAGCGCGCCGTCTTCGGAAATGTCACACTGAGCCTCGGCGTTTCGAGGTATTCATCCTGATCCTCGTTGAAGGCAGCCTCGTTTCCTTGTTCGTCGTAAAGCGTCAGAGAGCATTCCAAAAACCCGCCGCGCTCGATCGACTGCAAATCGAACAGCCAACGCTCGCCCGCACGAGCCTCAAAGGTGAACCGGTCCACGTCGGCCAGCGTCTTCATGAAACCATGAACGACCTGCGGCTTCAGTGCAATCGTTTGAGCCGCCTTGCCATTCGGTTCGATTTCATTGACCCCTTCGAATTCGAAAACATTAAACAGGCGCGTGTTCGTCACGCCCTTCGCCGTTACCGCTTGCAGGCGATGCGGCCCAAGCGCGGCCGTGCGATCCACGCGCACCCGCCCGCGCACCAACTCCGCCTTCGCTTCTATCGTCTCGACCCACTGCAGCGCCGCCGTATCGAAGCGCGCCGAAACGAAACCGCCGAGATCCTTGCCGTGCAACTCCACTTCGATGACCGCCCCCGCCTGCCCGCCAAGCGGCGCGACACGCGTCACGTGCGGCGCGGCGCTGACAGTTATCGCGAACAACGCAACGATCTTCATCCGAACAACTCGCGCACCGGCGCGCCGTCGCTATTGATTCGCACAGGCCGGCCGTTCGTGCGGTACTCCTTGTGATAGTCGATGCCCAGCTTTTTGTAGATCGTCGCGCCGAGGCCTTCGATCGACACCGGCCGATCCTTCGGCGCGCCGCCTTGCGCGTCAGACGAGCCGATGACCTGCCCGCCCGGAACGCCCGCGCCGGCGGCGGCGATAGAGAAAACGCCCGGCCAGTGATCGCGCCCCGCCGAGTGATTGATGTGCGGCGTACGCCCGAATTCGCCAATTGCCAATACCAGCGTCGACGCCAACAGCCCGCGATCGTCGAGATCCCCAAGCAACGCGGCAAACGCCTGATCGAATACAGGGAACGTCTTCTTGCTCGCTTCGTCGTTGCGAATATGCGAGTCGTACCCGCCTTGAAAAACCGCCGCCAGCCGCACGCCGTTCTCAATCAACCGCCGTGCCAACAGCGCGCCTTGTCCTGCCGCGTTGCGGCCGTAAGAGTCGCGCAACTTCGCCGGCTCCTGTTCGAGATCGAACGCCTTGCGCGCCGCCGGCGAAGTCACCAGATCGAAGGCCTTCTGATAGAAGTGGTCCATCCCTTCGACCAGCTTGCTTTTCTCGGCCGCGCGAATTTCATCGTCCATCCCGGCGAGCAGTCTTGCCCGCGCGGCGGATTCTTCGAGCGACACCCCCGCCGGCAGCGCGAGATCCTGCACCTTGAAATCCTTGCGTGCCGGATCGCCCGTAATGAACGGATCGTACGCCGCGCCGAGAAATCCAGCATCGGCCGAAATATCTTTCTTCGGAATGCAGACAAACGGTGGCAGGCCCGCGCGCGGGCCAAACTCTTTCGCGACCACCGACCCAATCACCGGGTGCTTGAACGCATTGTTCGGGCGCGATCCGGAGAAGATGTACTGCTTGGCTTTTTCGTGAATCGCTTCTTTCGAGTAGACGCTGCGAATAACCGAAAACTTCTTAAAGCTCTGCGCGCAACGGGGCAGCAACTCGCTGAAGTGCACCCCCGGCACGGCCGTCGGAATCGTCTTGAAGCCGCCGCGAATATCGGCGGTCTGCTCGGGCTTCGGGTCGAAAGAGTCGTGCTGGCAGGGCCCGCCCTCGAGAAAGAAGATAATGCAGTTCTTCGCTACGGCGCTGTCGGCCGCGGATAACAACTGCGGCAATCCAATGCCGGCGATTTGCAGAAATTCACGGCGGCGCGTCATTGGTTGAGTTGAAACTCCTTCGAGTTGAGAATAGCCCAAAGCACGTTCTCGAAGGCGCGGCGTCGCGAGCGGCCCGCCTCCTTCTCCGCGCCAACGAAGTTCTCGGCCGCGCGCCACTCTTTCTCGGAAGGCGCACGCGAGTAAGCGCGCCGGTACAAAGCATCCAGCCCGGCGCGGTCGTCGAGCGTTTTTTCAAGCAACTCCGCCAGCACGTTCTTCGGCGAGCCGATCTTCTCCCGCATCGCATCGGCGTTCATCAAATGCAGCGCCTGCGCCAGCGACGGCGCCTGGCTGCGCGGTTCCATGATGTCGCGGCGCGGGTGCCCAAACGTCGTAAGAAAATATGTCGAGCCGATCGACGCGACGAGATCCTTCGCGGTCGTGCCTTCGGGATAGTTGCCGAAGGTCTGCGGCACGCCGGTCACTTGACCGACGGCGTCGAGCAGCACTTCGGCGGGCAGCTTACGGGGCTCGTAACGCGCCAGCAGGACCCGCTCCAAAGGATCGCCGCCGTTGGCGCGTCCTGGCGCGCGAGCGCTGGCTTGATAGGTCTGCGAGTTGAGGATCAGCCGGTGAATCGGCTTAAAGCGAAAACCGCCGTCGATGAACGCCTGCGCAAGCTGATCGAGCAGCGCGGGATGCGAAGCCATATTCGTCGAGCGGAAGTCGTCGGCCGGTTCGACAATGCCCGCGCCGAAATACTCCGCCCAAATGCGATTGACAGTCGCGCGCGCAAACTGCATCTTTTGTGTTCGAGTGATCCACTCCGCCAACGCATCGCGCCGTTCGGCGTTAACGGCCGGCGTCGTGCCGTCAAGGAACTTCGGCGCGACCGGCTGCTTGCTGACCGGATGCAGCACTTCGCCTTCGCGCGTGTTGTACCAAACCCGCCGGTACTGCGCGTAGCCGTGTTTCACTTTCGTGCGTCCGAGGAACGCGGCCATGCCGTAGAAATCGTCCTGCGTCAAATTTTCGAGCGGATGATTGTGACACTCGGCGCACTCAATGCGTTGGCCCAGAAACAGCCGCGTCACAGTCGGCGTAGCCTTCGAAACTTCGAAGGTCTTCAGCATGAAATCGATGGCCGGATGCCAGAAGTTGCCCGCCGGATGCACAGTCGTATCGCCGGTAGCGGTGATCATTTCGCGTGCCGCTTCATCGTACGGACGATCGGCGCGGATCATCTCGGCGAGCCAGCGCTTGTAGCTCGCGTTGGTGCGGCCCTGCGAGTAATATTGCGAGTTACGAAACCAGTCCTCGAACTTAACGAGCCAGTGCGACGTGTACTCGTCGCGATTGAGCAGTTCGTCGATCAACTTGGCGCGGTCGAGCGGCGCGGCAGCCTCGGCTGGAGCGCACAGGCCGCTCCGGCACGGCCCCAAACGGGCGAGTTGCTCGCCCGACGGCCGGGCCGAAGCGAGCCCGTTGTGCGCGAGTTCCTCGGTAGTCGGTAGCACGCCGATTGCATCGAGATAGACGCGGCGTCGGAAGGCATCGTCGCCGCTCAAAGGATACGGCTCGATCCGCACTTCGCGCAGCTTGGCGAAAACCTCCCGGTCGATAAAGTTCGTGGGCGCGCGCTGGCTGACAGACGCCGCCGCGCCATCAAGCACAATGAACTGCGCGGTCGCCGTTCTGCCCATGCCTCGCGCAAGGACCGTCGTCAACCCGCGGCCCTTTGCCTTGACCGCGCCCGTCGCATCGACAGTAACGACCGCCTCGTCGTTCACGGCATAACGCACCTCGCGCGTCATATCGCGCGTTGTGCCATCGGAAAGCCGGCCTGTTACCGTGACGTTCGCAGCCGCTCCAGGCGCGGAGAGAATCTGCTCGCGCGGTGTGATTTCGATCGAGACGATGCGCGGCCCGGACGCGTTGCGCTTGCCGCCCTGTTCGATCCATTGCTGAATCACGCGGTACTCATCGGCGGATTTCGTAAGAATGTGTCCGCCGCCATGCGGCGCCGCGAACGACGGTTTGCGGAGGATCAGCGAGTTGTCGGCGTTCTTCAAATCGATGCGCCGCGAGACCACAGTGTGATCGGCCGCCGGGTCGCTCCCGTAGAGCGAAAGCTTGAAACCGGCCTGGCCCGCGGGCGACCCGTGGCACCCCGAACTGTTGCAACCCTTGGTCGTGAGGATGGAGATGACGTCGCGCTCAAAGCTGACGTCGACGCCGGCGGCGAGAAGGAGAATGGAAACCAGGGGCGGCATGGGTCCGCTAAAGTTCTACACGATTAGAATACTCCAACTGGCAGTTCGTTGTATGCGCGCTGCTGTTCGCTGCGGTTCTTTCGGCGCAATCACGGCAGTTCGATCTATACTCGCTGGACGTTTCGCCAGGTTACCTTGTGCCCACGGAGTAGGGCCGGATGGAGTTGATCGAGGATCGAACGGAATGCGGCCATCGCAAGCTTCGGCAGCTTCTGCTGCTAACGACATCGACGCCGGCTGAAATCTGCTCATTGGCACGTTGTCTACGGCAGACCGCCCGCCGGTAATGAAAGTCTTTTCGTTTCCGGGATCAGCGGATAGCATCGTCCGCACCGCGCCTAACAGGGCGTCGAACATCCCGTGCATGATCAGCGCCGGATCCGTCCTGCGGTTTCCGGGCCGCTTCGTCAGCGTGGTGTTCGCCGCTTCCAATGCGGAAGCCGTCGATGCGTGCAGCGCCGGCGCTACGGGCGCGACACCGTGGATGGATATCTGATTCACATGATGCTAAACAGTGGCGCGGCATGGATCGGTTGTGTGACTCCGCGGCGAGACGCTGGTTCTCGGCTCGTCGGGGCTGTTTCGGGTTAAGTAGAGGTGTTTATATGCGCGGCAAGAAGTGAATTGGGTTCCGCAATTGGTCTTCCGTCCAAGTGAGCCAAACGTATCGCAGGCCGTCGATCGCGGTGCCGGTCGTGTGACCGTTCGATGTCAGCAATACTCCGGGCAAGTCGGACGATTTCAGGAATTCTTCGAAATGGCCGCGCATCGTTCGAACATCGCGCGTGACCAATACCCTGCCATCGGCGAGAACTCCTCGGGCCGGCCGAAAGTGGATGGACGGCTCACGCAGTTGCACCCCGCGAGCGATGTCTGGATCGAGATTGGCATCCGCTTGAAATCGAATGTTCATCAGCGCTTGCCAAGCGCTGCCTTCGCCGCGCCGCTGACAGTAGAACTCCTAGTCGACTTGGCAGTCACCAGTGCCTCCCGCGACTGGACGGCGCTCAGCAAGTCGCATTTGTGTTTACGAATTCTGCAACGCGTTGTTGAATTCTCAAGGATTTAGCCACTCTCTATCAGGGCGTGTAAGCAGGCGCGCATTGTTGTAGGCCATGTCCATACGAAGGGCTGTTCGAATCCGGTAAACCTTGCCGGGCCGGTCCTTGTCCGCCACGAGCGCGAGGTCCGCCTTATCAGGTTGGATCAAACAGAGCGGCAACAGCAGCTGGATTTTGCTCTCGGTTGGATACCACGTCGGAATGGCAGTCTTGTAATTGCGAATGACCTTTTGCTTGATGAACTTGGTCGCGCCTTCTATCGCTGCCATCGCTAGATTCTAGAATCGAAGATTCTAAATCAGAGTACTGCAACAAACGAAGTTACGCAGCGAGTAACTTGACGATGTCCTCGATAGCGCGGTCGGCCTTGTAGTATGCGTTTTCGAGTGCGGAGTGGGGTTTGTGATCGGGCGACGGCCGATGGTGAAAGCGGCTGTTGGCAAGGGGGCCGCACAAGCGTTTGTGAAAGAACAGGAACAGTAGTGCCACAGTAATGCCTTTGGTGGTGAGCCTGTAGG
>Ga0194121_10009239_pt1 | contig 12260 bp, 12 predicted proteins | sample TA2MahCa50mmetaG_FD_148609 | JGI IMG/M metagenome (GOLD analysis project Ga0194121, IMG submission 148609) | Freshwater microbial communities from Lake Tanganyika, Tanzania - TA2015020 Mahale Deep Cast 50m | ecosystem: Environmental > Aquatic > Freshwater > Lake | place: Tanzania: Lake...
CCCGGTCGTGCTGATCGAGTTCGATCACCAACTGCCCGTTGGCATCCGCCACCTGGTCGCGAATCCGAAAGTTCCGTTCCACGAGCACATTCACGCCGTGATCCGAACGCTGAACGGCAACGACTACGGAAAGGACCTTCTGCGCCAGCACTACGCGATGCACAAGCACTAATCGATGCTCACACGCCGGACGCTTCTTCTCATCGCGCTCCAACCGCCGCCGTCACGCCCCAACATCCTCTTGATCCTCTGCGACGACCTCGGCTTTGGCGACGTCAACGTCTACAATCCGAAATCGCCGATCCGCACGCCCGCGATGGATAAACTCGCTCGCGAAGGAATGCGATTCATAGACGCCCATTCTCCTTCGGCCGTATGCACTCCCACCCGCTACGGACTGCTGACGGGCCGCTACTCGTGGCGAACGCGATTGAAGAACGGAGTGTTGAACGGCTACTCGCCAGCGCTGCTGGAACCGGGTCGCGAGACGATTGCGTCGCTTCTCAAGAAGCAGCACTATACGACCGGAGGATTCGGCAAGTGGCACCTTGGCCTCGGCCGCGCGCCGAAGGTCGATTACTCGCAAGATTTCAAGCCGACGCCGCTCGAGTGGGGCTTCGACGAATATTACGGCATCCCGGCATCGCTCGACATGCCGCCGTACGTTTTCATCGATGGCCGCAAGGCTGTGGAGCAGCCGACGGGCTCGCTGCCCGACAACGGCGAAGTGAGACGCGGCCCATTCTGGCGCGGAGGCCCCGCGGGACCGTCGTTCCAAATGGAAGAGGTGATGCCGAACATCGCGCGGCGCGCCTGCGCCTTCATCGAAAAGACCAAGACGCCGTGGTTCGCGTACGTCCCGCTGCCCGCGCCGCACACGCCTTGGGTGCCGTCGAAGGCGTTTCAAAAGAAATCGAAGGCAGGCCTGTACGGCGATTTCCTCGAGGAGGTCGACGCTTGGATCGGCCGCATGGTCGACGCCGTCGAAAAGTCCGGGCAGACGCGCAACACCATAGTAATCGTGACCTCCGACAACGGCACGCCCTGGGATCCGCGCGATGCCGCCGAAGCCGCCGGCCATCAAGCCAACGCGAACTGGCGCGGACAGAAGGCCGACATTCAAGAGGCCGGGCACCGCATTCCGTTCATTGTCCGTTGGCCAAGCCGCGTGCGGGCTGGCTCTGTAAACGAAAAAACAGTCTGCCTCACCGATGTTTTCGCCACGGTCGCCGACCTACAAGGCATTCGCATGCCTCAAACGATGGGCGAAGACAGTTTCAGCCTGCTGCCTACGCTGCTGAACAAGAATGCGAGCGCACGGCCAAGCATCGTTCATCACTCGATGAACGGTATGTTCTCTTACCGCGAGGGCGACTGGAAACTCATCGTTGGCCGAGGCTCGGGCGGATTCACCGAACCGGTTACGATCACGCCGAGGGCCGGCGAACCGGCCGGCGAGTTGTACAACCTGCGCAACGATCCGCGCGAGCAGCGAAATTTGTACGCCTCACAACCCCAAGTCGTTGCTCGCCTGACCGCGGCGCTCGACAAGATCCGCAACGACGGCCGCAGTCATCCCTAATGCGCCGGAACAAACATGCTCCATCGTTCGCCGGTGAAACGATACCCCATGGGTTCGTAAATCGGCGCGCCCATCGCACTGGCGTCCAATGCGGTGCGCGTGATGCCAAGTTCGATCGACGCAGCCGTTAGCGCATGGCGCATCACCGCGTCGGCGTAACCCTTCTGCCGGTGCGCGGGATCGGTAGCCACCAGTGCGACATACAACCAGCCGTCGATTGCGATGACCGTCGCCGTGCTCACCGCAACATCGCCATCGCAGGCGACATAGCCGAATTCGCGTTCGGGCCGGCTAAAGTACGCGTCGGTCTCCATCACGCTTTCAGTCACCATCTCCGGCATTCCGTACGCGCGCATGTTGATATCCAGTGCATTCCGCGCCTCCGTGGGGCTATCGACGCGCCGGAATGAAACCGAGGGCGCCGACCGAGTTGGCGGGTTCAAGCCCGCGGCGTCACCGGTCATCACCTCTACGTCGAGATAATGCGCCAGCCCAAACTCCGCAGCAACACCCTCCACATTGCAGCCGTTGACGAAGCCGGAGTGAAGAAAAAGCGCCCAGGGCAGCCCGTACGGCGCGGCGTCGGCGCAGGCCGCGCTCAAACGCGTGCGCAGTTCTTCGTCGGACTCGGCGGGCGTCCGGAGGTATGTCGCATTGTTGATGATGAGCGCCGAGTTAACCCACGCGGCTTCAATGCCATCGATCGAACGGATGGATCCGCGATTCGACCGCTCCGCGCAGTAACGCAAAAACTGTGTCCAAAACGGATTCCCCATGACCTGTCAATCATACCGCGGCGATTCCGGTATCGCCGCGCCGTCGCTGCGTGCGTCGGATGCGCCGTAATTCACGCCCGCCGCTTGATCCCGCATCACCGCCTGCCCAACGCCGACGCCACTGGTGGCGAACGCGCCCCGGTCATTCAGCTTGTGACCCATCTTCGTCAGCGCGCCTCGCACCGCCGCGGGCACGCGCGACTCAATCGCAATCGTGCACGTCGATCCCGTCGGCGCGAATCGCGGCGCGTCCATCGCGGCCTGAATATTCATGCCGAAGTCCGCGATGTTCGAAACGAACTGTGCGTGCGAATACGGCTGCGTCGGACCGCCCATGATGCCGAAGCCAACGTGCAAATCGCCCTTCTCCAGAAACGCCGGAATGATCGTATGCTGCGGCCTCTTGCGCGGCGCAAGCGCATTGGCATGCTTCGCGTCGAGCTTGAAATACGAGCCGCGGTTTTGCAAGTGAAAGCCCATGCCGTCGACCGCTACCGCCGAGCCCCAACCGGCGGAAATGCTCTGAATCCACGACGCGATGTTTCCCTCTTTGTCCACAACCGCCAGATACGTTGTATTGCCGCTGGTGATTAAATCGACACCCGGCGCGACATCGCATTTGGCCTTCGCCATGTCAATCGCGCTCGCCCTCTTCGCCGCGTATTGTTTCGAAAGCATCGACCGCAATGGCACATCGACAAACCGGGGGTCCGAGCTGTATTGCCACAAATCGGCATACGCCAGTTTCATCGACTCGATCTGCCAGTGATACGCCGCCGCGTCTTTCTTTTCCAAAGGCCGCGTCTCTATCATGTTCAACATCTCGATCGCGCCGATGCCCGAACCATTCGGCGGCAGTTCGTAAAGGCGCCATCCGCGGTAAGTCGACGAAATCGGCGTCACCCACTCGGGCGTCCACTCGGCCAGATCTTTCGCGTCCAACATCCCACCCAGTCTTTTCGATGTCGCCAATATCGCCTTTCCGATCTCGCCTTTGTAAACCACGTCCGGACCTTGCGCCGCAAGCAACGCAAACGCCCGCGCCAACATCGGATTCTTGAAGACCTGTCCGACCGCGGGTGGCTTGCCGCCTGGCAGAAATATCTCCGGCGCCGCTTCGGGCGCGCGCAGACTCTTCAGCGTCACCTCGCTCGCGCCCCATGACTGTTGAATGCGCTCGGTCACAGGAAAGCCCTCGCGCGCGTAGTAGATCGCGACACCGAACAAATCCTTCCACGGCAGCTTGCCGTAGCGTGCATGCATAGCGGCCCAACCCGCCGCCGCGCCCGGAACAGTGGCCGTGTGTATTCCGCGCTGTGGCATGGTCTGAATGTCCAACTTCTTCATCGCGCCGATCGATTGCGCCTTCGCCGCCCACCCGCTCGCGTTCAAGCCCGCAAGCTTCTTATCGCTCGCCGTCCAAACCATCGCGAACAGATCGCCGCCAATTCCATCCATCATCGGTTCGACCACGCTGAGTACCGCGTTCGCCGCAATCGCGGCGTCGACCGCCGATCCGCCGCGCGCCCGGACTTCCGCGCCCGCTTGCGACGCCAACGTCTGCGATGTGGCCACAATGCCATGCTTCGATATCGTCATCGCGCGCCCGTGATCGCGGCTCTGCGCAATCAAACTGAGCGAAGCAAGCAAGGGAACGGCGGGTTTCATTTTTTCGATTCCGGAATCGTGAAGAGTAGAGCCTGCAACGCCCACGCCGTACCCGCCGCCGAAATCCACTGATCGTGGCCGTAAGGAAACCCGCTCTCGAAGTAGGTTTGCAGCGGGAACACGCGCGACCGTACATACCAAGAACCATCAGGCCGCTGCGTATTCAGCAGGAATTGCACGCCTTTCTTGTATATCGCATCGGACGGCTTCATGCCGCTTTCATGCAGCGCATACAAGGCAAGCCCCGTTGCGTAGGCGTCCTCCTCGGTCGTCGAAAGCTGCGTCCAAGCTCCCGACGCACGCTGGTCCTTCACGAGCATGCCCGACGCCTTAACGATCTCCGATCGCGGCGCGCCCGTCCACTGCAATCCGAGCAGACGCATCGCTTTCTCTTCAAGATCGTCCGCCGGAGCGGCGATCAACCACGCTCGCGCCCGCGCCACGCGCTCGCGCATCTCCGCAGCCCACCCCGGCGGTGCGTAGTCGCGCAGCGCCTTCGCCGAAAGCGCCGTGTAGGTGAGCGACGTGTACTCTTGCGGCGGACGATAATCGTCGACCTTCCATCGCCCGCTCGGCGATTGGCGGAATGCCAGCAACTGCACGGCGGCATCGGTATCGGCGCCCGCGGCTACGCCAAGGTCCTTCATCGCAAACAACTGAAACGACGCAATCTCGGGAATCAGTGCGCCGGTCAACTCCTGATCGATCGCCTTCGCCCGCGCCTTGCGCAGTTCGTCCATCTCGAGTGAAGCCGCCGCTTCGTCCACGCCAAATCCCCGCTTACGCGCGTGAGCCAAAACCTGCGCCACCTGCAGATTGTTGTGGCACGACGTGCACCCGCGCTTCTGCGGAATCAACGGCGCCGACTTTTGCATCAACGGAATGCCGCGCTCAATCGCCGCGCGCACGGAGTTATTCAAAACCGGCGGAGGCAAAAACATTTCAGCCGGCCCCTCCGGCGTCTTCGCGTCTTCAAGCAACTGGATGATTCGCCCATCGCCCAACCGCCGCGCCCAAGTCAGCGCCGTGAATCCGTTTTCGTTCTTTGCTTTCACGTCCGCGCCCTTGGCAAGCAGGTAACGGATGATTTCCGGGTCGCGCCGGTACGACATCGCCGCGCGCATCAACGGCGTGTAGCCTCGCCCCGAATTCGCCGACACGGGCGCGCCCTTCTCCACCAGCCCTTTCACCACTTCGACATCGCCGATATTGGCCCAGCGCGCCAACGACCCCACCGTCGCGCCCGCGCCCCGCGCCACCAACTCGCGCACACAATGACCGCAGTCTCCAACGCCAAAGTAACCGATCGGATCGCTCTTCGATGCGATACCGCCCGCGGCAATCAACGCGCGAATCGTTTCGATGTCTCCGGCACTCCTCAACGGCACCCGATTCGCCGCGCGCGCAGGCGCCGCATTCGGATCGGCGCCCTTCGCCAACAACAGCTTCACAATTGGCAAGGAGCCTTCGCGCATCGCCGCCGCATGCAACGGCGCACGCCCATCCGCCGACGCGATGTTTACATCCGCACCCGCGTTGAGCAGCGAGCGCGTCTTCGCTTCATCGAACACCGCCGCCAGCAACGGCGTAATTCCGGCCACGCCTTTCGCGTTCGGATTCGCTCCCGCCGCTAATACAATCGACACCATCCGCGCATCGGCCGTATGCACCGCTTGCATCAATGGCGTCATGCCGCTGGCGTTGGCGAAGTTCGCCAAACTGCTCCCTTTCAGTTCGCGCTCGGCGCGGAGATGGTCCCCGTTTCGAATCGCGACAAGCAGATCGTCGATCGGCGCTGCCGCGAGCGTCAACCCAAGAACGAACAAAATGCGCATACCGATAGCGTACTCGCTACGGCACCCGCGAGCACGTTTTCCCCGCCTCGCAAAACCCGGCGCCACGCCGCGGCGCCCAACCAGCGATGAAACTCCGAAAGCCGCACCGGTCCCGCGTCGATCGGACTGCGTTCGATTTCCGCCACGACCCGCCCATACTCGCCGCTATTAAGCGGCGTCGATTCGTATCGCTCCTTCCACATCGCACCGCGAGCATCGCGATCGAGGAGCACGACACGCGCATAGTCGGAATGGACTCGCGCTAACGCGCGCGCAGGCGCGTCGACAGTTTGGGGCACCGCCACCAGCCCATAGCGATCCGCCAACAGACAATACGCCATCACACGCAATCCGAATCGCTCGCTGTTCCGGGCGAGCAGTCGCAGAAACATCTCGCGTTCGCGATCGGTGCAAAACACAATCTGCCCCGGCTTGCCACATTGCAGAAAATAGTGCGGCACGCCCGGAATCACAACGCGCGCTCGTCTAGGCATTCATTAAGATAGTGTTCGCGACAGGCTATTCCTCTCAGTCCAGCTACAATAAAAACGATGCGTCAGATCCTGTCCGCTTTGCTTGTGTTAACCGCCGCTTTCGCGCAGGCGCCGCCGGCAAAGAAAAAATCGTTCCTCGACAAACCAACGCTTGAATCCTCCGTGCGCCACCTCTTCGTTTGGCCCGCGCAGATTACAGTCGCCGTCTCGGATCCAAGGCCCACAGGCATCGACGGCATCGTCGAAGTCAGCGTGACCGGATCGCTCGGCGGCGCCAGCCAGGCCGCAAATTTCTTCGTGTCTAAGAACGGCGAGAAGGTGATTCAAGGCCAGTCGTTCGATGTCAAAGAGAACCCATTCAAAGCAACCATCGACAAGCTAAAGGCCGAACTCGGACCGGCCATCGGAACATCCGGCGCGCCTGTCGTCGTCACCATCTTCAGCGACTTCCAATGCCCCTACTGCAAGGAAGAAGGCAAGATGCTGCGCGCCAATTTAATTCAAACCTACTCAAAAGAGGTCCGCGCGTACTTCAAGGATTTCCCGCTCGAACAAATTCACAACTGGGCCAAGCCTGCCGCAATCGCCGGCCGCTGCGTGTTCCGCGAAGAGCAAGCCAAGTTCTGGGACTTCCACGACTGGGTCTTCGACAAGCAGGATCAACTGAAGCTCGAGGACTTTCGCGCCAAGTTCGAAGGCTTCTTGAACGACAAGAAAATTAACGCGCCCAACGTGCTGAAGTGCTACGACTCCAAGGCTACCGAAGACGACGTGAACCGTAGTTTCAATCTCGGCCGCGCGGTCGAAGTTACGTCGACGCCGACCATTTTCGTCAACGGCCGCAAGCTCGCCGGAAACGTCAGTTGGCCCCAATTGAAACAAATCATCGACTTCGAAGTCGAATATCAAAAGACCGCCAAAAACGCCGGCGAAGACTGCGGCTGCGACATCTCCCTTCCCTCTCTCCTTCCGAAATAACATGCGCCTCTCCCTCTTTCTCGCGGTTCCGATCGCACTGTTCTCCGCCGAACCGCCGCCCTCGCCCGCGATCAATCCCGACAGCTATTTGAGCCACATCAAGATCCTCGCGTCGGAAAAACTGAAAGGCCGCGGCACCGGCTCTAAACAGTTGGAAGAGGCCGCCGAATACATCGCCAAGCAGTTCAAGGCGATCGGATTGCAACCCGTCGGCGGCAGCTACTTCCAGCGATTTCCCGTCACCACGCAAGCGCGCCTCGGCGGCGGCAACAAGCTCACGTTCACGGCCGGCGGCCAAAAATCGGTCCAGGTCTTCGACAAGGAGTTCATCCCAATGAACTTTAGCGCGGGTGGCGCGGTTTCTGGCGAACTTGTATTCGTTGGCTACTCGATCACCGCGCCGGAATACAACTACGACGACTTCGAGGGCATCGACGTAAAGGACAAGATCGTTGTCTTCTTCCGCCGTGAACCGCAGGAGTCCGACGACAAGAGTCCGTTCAACGGCCGCGTTTACACCCGCCATTCACAGTTCGATTCCAAAGCGACCAACGCGAAGTTGCACGGCGCCAAAGCCGCCATCGTTCTGACCGACGTTTTGTCCTCCGGCTCGGGCGATCTCGAGAAATTCGCCAGGAACGCCGGTCCCGCCAACGCCGGCATTCCGCTTGTCATGCTCAAAGCCGACGTCGCCGAGAAGTGGTTCCAAAAGGCCGGCAAAAATCTGCGCGACATCCACCGCGACATCGACCGCGACCTGAAGCCTCGCGCCTTCGCATTCCCTTCCGATATCAAGGTCGAGCTCAAGGCCGATGTCGAACGCGTCGTCAAATCGGTGCGCAACGTCGTCGGATACTTGCCCGGTGAGACCGACGAGTACGTGATCGTCGGCGCGCATTACGATCACCTCGGCCTCGGCGAACAGTTCTCGATGGCCCCGAACATGGTCGGCAAGCCGCACCTGGGCGCCGACGACAACGCCAGCGGAACATCCGGCGTCGTCGAACTCGCCAAGTGGTTCGCCGGCCAGCCGAAACGGAAACGCGGCATTTTGTTTATGACCTTCGCGGGCGAAGAACTAGGCCTTCTCGGCTCGGCATTCTACGCCAATAACCCGCTGCTGCCTAACGCAAAGGCGGTGACCATGGTCAACATGGATATGATCGGCCGCGTGCGCGACGGCCGTGTTTTCGTCGGCGGCGCGGGCACCGGCGAATCGTTCGCCAAGCTTCTGGCCGAAATCCCCAAACCCGCTGGAATGCAGTTCGACATGTCGGAAACCGCCGGCTACGGTTCGTCCGATCACACCTCGTTCACAACCAAGCAGATCCCGGTTCTCTTCTTTTTCTCCGGTCTGCACGGCGACTACCACAAGCCTGGCGATACGTGGGAAAAAATCAACGCGCCGTCGGCCGCATCGCTGCTCGGCTTCATCGCAACCGCAATCCAACGCCTCACCGGCGACGAGCCCCGCCCGCGGTACGTTCGTGTCGTCCCTCCGCAGTCCGCCCACGGTAGCGGCGCGCCCGGCTCCGGCGGCGGCCGCTCCGGCTACGGCCCCGACTTCGGCTCGATTCCCGATTTCGCCGAGCCACCCACCGGCATTCGCTTCGCCGATGTGCGCGAAGGATCCCCCGCCGCCAAGGCAGGCCTAAAGGGCGGTGACATCATGATCGAGTTCGACGGCAAGAAAGTCGCCAACCTCATGGACTTCACCGTTCTCCTCCGCCAAAAGAAGCCAGGTGACGAAGTGTCCGTTGTGGTCATCCGCGGCGGCCAAAATGTCACGGTCAAGGTTCTGTTAACCGCCAGAAAGTGACTATTTTCCTATATATTTTCGCGGCTTCCGCCGATTAGACTATTGGAGAGAGGGATCTCGCTATTGTCTAACACAACAGCCTTCGCGCCGGTGGACCGGATCTGGAAACTGCCGCCGCTCATTCTTCACCCGTTCTCGGACGCCTCGGGCCCGAACAAACTGGTGGAAAGTTCCCGCGCCAGCATGATGCTGCAAGGGATGTTGCCGAACAACGAATTCTCAATCAGCGAGCTCGATCGCCGCCTGCTGGAAGGCCGCTACTGCGAGATCCGCATGCTCTACTATGTTGGCAAGGATCTTGTCCGCTGGGTCGAGCAGTGCATGGACATCGTGCAGCGCGATCCCGCCCTGCAGAACGAGAACATCAACGAGCAGAGCTTCGCACAACTGCTGATCGACGACCCGCCCGAGAACGTCAAAGAAAAGCGCCGCCGCTGGGGCGTGGCCGACTACCGCGCCATATTCTCTCGCTCCTTCGGCCTCAACATGGTCTTTGGTGACGCGCCGACTCGCCTCACTCTCGCCGACGGCTTCATCCGCCACTGCTACCGCTACGCCGATCACATGTACGCCTGCTACCAGAGCCAAACTCCCGGCCGCCAGATCCGCTGCGCGTCGTTTGAGTTCGATCTCTTCGCCTCCGGCGAATACTCGCGCATGCTGGAACGCGAGTGGCAGGGTTCGATCGAGCCGAACTGAGCTTCGACGTTACGAAGTGTGTTTGATCGCCGAGACGACGTCGGGACTTAGACGCATCTCAACAAACCATTCTTTCGGATACAGGTAGTCTTCGCCTGATTCGTCAACCACCCGGACCATGCCTTCTTTCGCAGCGTCGGCGTCTGAGAGGGTTTCGTATAACTTTCTCAGTTCCAAAGAGGCAGGCACTCCGTCGTTCCTGACACACAGTGCGAATTCAGTTTTCTTACGAGTGGACATGTTAGTAGAGAAAGCGTTTGATTTTCGGTTCCCGTTTGCCGATGCCATGAGCCTCATACCAATGGACCTCAGCTAGTCTGATCCTACCATCGGCCAATTCCACGTTCGCAACAGCTTTCAATTTTCGCCACCTGCCTTGTCCGTAAAGCCTTCGAAATCTCGCAAGGTCCCGGATGGAATGGCGCACCGCGATAGTCTCCGGGTGCGTGACGAGTTCGACGAACTCGAACACCACTCCCTAATCTTAGCCGCGTTGCGTTACCCTCGGAGAATCGGATGACGCTCAAAGACCCTATAGACACCCGGCCAAATCAGCTCACCTGCCGCGAATCCGGCGAAATCACACAAAGCTACGGCGCCTTTCACCGCGAGTTCGAACAATACATGACCGGCGTTCACCAGGTGCGCTCCACCCACCGCCGTACCGTCGAACGAACGGAAGGCGACTACTACAAATAACCACCATGTTCTCCCTCAGCCACTCTCACCGCAACCAGATCCACTACCTCGACACGCTCAAAGGCATCGCCTCCATGCTCCGCAATCCGGAGTCCACCGAGTCGGTCTTCGACATCGAAGACGGCCTGAGCGACATCGAAGCCACGCGCCTCGCCATGCTCCACGTCCGCACAAGGATCCCGACATGGCCGCCATGATCGAAGACCGCTACCTCCGCACCGAAGAGCACGATCTCGAAGCTCTGCTCAAACTCCCCGCCGATACGCTCGGCTACGCCTTCGCGCGCAACCTCACCGACAAAGGTTTCGATCCCGATTACTTCCGCAAGCGCGAGGTGAAAACCGACATCGACTACGTCCTCATGCGCCTCCGCCAAACGCACGACATCTGGCACGTCATCACCGGTTTCGATACAGACCCCGTCGGCGAACTCGGCGTCAAGGCCGTTGAGGTCGCGCAAACGCGCCGCCCCATGGCCGCGGTCGTCTCCTGCGGTGGCGTCATGCGCTTCCTGCTCCACGATCCCGAAAACCTCGGCAAAGTTCTCGCCGCCGTTTCCGCCGGTTATCAGATGGGCATCAAGTCGAAACTACTGCTCGCGCAGCGCTGGGAAGACCATTGGGACCGCCCGCTCGATGAATGGCGCGCCATGATCAACCTCACACCCGTCACCTCGCTTACTCCAAAGGAGTGGTAGCGCGATATACTTCCCTATAATGCAACTGCCCCGCATCATCCGCGTCAAACAAAACTTCCCAGACCGCCGCCTGCAAGACGTCGCCGCTTCCGTCCAGGCCGAACTGCAGGCCTCGCCCTTCGCCTCGCGCATCAAACCCGGCGGTCGCGTCGCCATCGGCGTCGGTAGCCGCGGCATCACCAACATCGCCACCATCGCCAAAGCCGCGGTTGATTTCTGGAAGTCCGCGGGCTGTCAGCCCTTCATCTTTCCCGCCATGGGATCGCACGGCGCCGCCACCGCCGAAGGCCAGGCCGACGTGCTCGCGCACTATGGCATTCACGAAGCCACCATGGGCTGCCCCGTCATTAGCCAGCTCGAAGTCGTCTCGCTCGGCAAGGACGCAAATGGCATCGAAGCCTTCTTCGATAAAGAAGCCTCCAACGCCGACGGCGTCTTGCTCATCGGCCGCGTCAAGTGGCACACCGATTTCGCGGGCAAGATCGAAAGCGGCCTCTTCAAGATGATGGCCATCGGCCTCGGCAAGTTCGCCGGCGCGCAGCGTTATCACACCTACGCCTACACCAAGGGCCTTGAAAACGTCATTCGCAGCGTCGGCCGCCAGGTTCTCGCCAGCGGCAAGATTCTGGGCGGGCTCGCGATCCTCGAAGACGCCTATCACAACACCGCGCAAGTCACCGCCGTCCCGGTCGACAACATGGAGAAACAGGAAGAGGAACTGCTCGAACTCACCAAGTCCTGGATGGCGCGCGTGCCGTTCAATCTCGACATCCTCGTCATCGACGAAATCGGCAAGAACATCTCCGGCGCCGGTATGGACACCAAGGTCGCCAACCGCGGCGTCAACGGCGAGTACAACCCCTGGCCCGGTCCGAAGTTCCAGCGCATCTATCTGCGCGATCTCTCAAGCCTCAGCTACGGCAACGCCGTCGGCCTCGGTATGGCCGATGTCATCCATGACCGCCTTCTCACCAAGGTCAACTGGACGCCGACGTCGATCACCTCGCTCACCG
>Ga0194121_10009243_pt1 | contig 12256 bp, 12 predicted proteins | sample TA2MahCa50mmetaG_FD_148609 | JGI IMG/M metagenome (GOLD analysis project Ga0194121, IMG submission 148609) | Freshwater microbial communities from Lake Tanganyika, Tanzania - TA2015020 Mahale Deep Cast 50m | ecosystem: Environmental > Aquatic > Freshwater > Lake | place: Tanzania: Lake...
GAAATCTGGGCAAGGTTGCATTACCGGATTGTCGTTAACGCCCTGTTGAGGGAAATTGGGTTGCGAGTCGCATTGATGGGCCTGACCCTTGCCTATGCTCAAGAGCTGATTGGTTGGGAGGGATTCTTGTGGGGTATGTGCGCCTCTTACGGGGTTTCGGCTCTACTGTTAGCGGGGTACTTGCAGGGCATGGGGGTACTGTACCTTAACCCGGCCTATGTTCGGGTTCGACGGGCTTTGCGACCGATCATGCTACGCTATTCGCTGTGGATGATTGTTGGTGGTGCGGGTGTGGTTATCAACGAGCGAATTGATGGTTTGATGCTGGCCTGGTTGGCAGGTCTCGCTTCGACAGGTATCTATAGTTTGTCTTTTTTTATCGGGACCATCATCGAAATGCCGCGTCGTTCGATTTCTCAAATTGCCGGGACCCTAATAACCCATGCATGGAAGGCGAAGGACTATCAGGCCTTGGCCCAATTGCATCGTCAGGCCGCGCTCAATCAAATGCTGATTGGAGGAATTTTGCTGGTCTTGATTTGGACCCAAATTGATACGGTTTTTGATGTGATGCCCAACGGAGATGTTTATCGGGAGGGTAAATGGGTGGTGTTATGGATTGGTTTGGCCCGGTGGTTTGACATGTCCAACGGGGTCAATACGGAAATTATTCTGAATTCCCCGTATTATCGGTTCAATTTAATTTCTATTGCGTTGCTGGGAATGATTTCTTTCACGGCCAATTACCTACTTATTCCTGTCTATGGTTTGACGGGTGCAGCCGCTGGCAGTACCCTGTCCATTTTATTGTTTAACCTCTTGAAGGGTGGATTTCTTTGGTTCCGACTTGGCATTCAGCCTTTCAGTCAACAGACAATTAAGGCGTTGACTTTGTTGCTGGGGGTCTACATCGCAGGGGAGGCGATGGGTTCATTGACAACTATACCGGGCAATTCCGTTGAATCTTCTGGAATTCCTTGGAAATTGTTATGGGAGATGTTTTTGAAATCCACGGGGATGATCGCATTGTTTACGGTCCTGCTTTATCGATGGAAAATTTCGCCTGAAATCAACAGCATATTATACTCCTTGTTTCGTCGAATGGGGTGGCTCAAAACTTAGCCTAGGATTTGCGCGCTGTGGTTCTTGGTATCCACTTTGGCAATGACTTCTTCAATGCGTCCCTTCTCGTTAATTACAAAGGTGACCCTGTCTGTGCCCATATAGTTGCGGCCGTACATATTCTTTTTAATCCAGGTCGCGTAGGCTTCATGGACGCAGTGATCCTGGTCGGATAACAAATCAAAGGGAAGGCTGTACTTGGTTTTGAACTTGGTGTGCGATGCAGGGCTGTCTGTGCTAACGCCCAGGATGCTGTAACCTGCATGAAGGAATCGCTTATAATGGTCCCTAAGATCGCAGGCTTCGGCGGTACAGCCGGGGGTGTCGTCCTTGGGGTAGAAGTACAGGACCAATTTACGTCCTTTGAACTCCGCAAGGGTACGGGTTTGGCCGTTTTGGTCAGGGGCTTGGAAGGACGGGGCTTTGTCGCCCACCGCTGGTCTGCTCATGGAATCAAGGTTTGAAGGTTATGGTTTGGCTTGAGGATACGCTGGAAGCGGACGTTCTTCGATTTCTAGGGGAAACCGATGAAGCCTGCTGTTACCTACTTTGTCCGTAACACGCAATTCCATGGTTTGTTTTCCCAGAGGCATGCATTCATCCAGGTGAATTATAAGCAAATTATTCTTGGCATCATAATTGGGGAGTATCCATTCATCACCCGCACAAAATCGATAATCAGCTATGCCGGACATGGCATCGCTTATGCGGAAATAGAGAGCTTGCCCATGGTGGCGTCGAAGGTCTTTGGGCTTTATTAAGCTTTTGATAACGGGCGGAACTGTATCAATAACCAAATCCATTCGGCCGAACATTTTGGCATAGGCCCTGAAACGGTCACCTTCCCATCGTCCGCTAAGATAGTTCACCTGACCGCCGAGGCCGCGATTTCGTAACAATACTTTGGATCGAAGGGCGGGAGAAACACGGCCTGACTTGGCCTGCAATTGGACTTCGAAGGCGTGGTGAACCGGAATGCGGGGGTCATGAAGAACCCACTCGTTCAGGGAGACTGCTCCCGGGCTTGCTGGTAAGGTGTTGATTTGCAATGAAATGCTATCGTATACGGTTCCAGCTGGTAGGTGCGCCCGAAATCCAGTCGCAGTGCGCGTGATGGCCAGTAAGGGGCCGTGACTGCGTTGGATATAGGGTTTCTTGGCGGGAGGAGCCAGGATATCCGGTGCAATAGTGAATCCGTAGCCGATGCTATTCCCATTGAAATCATAACACCATGTCTGAATACTGTCTAATCTTCTTTGTCCCGAGGGGACCAAGAGTCCGTTACGTTGGGTTGTCCCATACATAGGGAGCAGATTTCCAGGGCTTCGCTGGCAACGGTGCTTCTGGGATCGGTCCTTGATGCGGGCGACATAGTCCATGACCGAATTTCCGTAGCGGGTTTGATCAAAATGGAAACGATCTGCGCGAAAGTCGTAAACCGTATCGCGGTTTTGCAAAATCACGATGCGGTAAACTCCGGTGGTCAATTCGTTGGAATCCTGCCTGTCTCTGGCCATCAATTCGATATAGGCAGGGTAGCGTAATCGGTGGGTCGGATGGGAAAAGGTATCCATCGGGTATCCCATCTTGTTGAGCAGATACGTGGCCTTGGGTATGGTAGCGCCTTTGGGTGTTGCCGAAACAGAGCTTTTGTGCTTTTTGGTCCGTTTGCCTTTGCGTTTCTTGTTTTTGCGAACCTTGCTTGGGGAGTCCTGTTCCAGAAACAAGGTGGTGCGTTCCAATACGGCATCGCTATACCCAATTCCAGGGATTTGCACCAACTGCAAGGATTGCAAATAAGGAGGGGATTGATCAGTCATCTGTAACCCCAAATGCTGTGGGTTGATAATGTCTTCGCTGAGGGTATGCCTTACTTCAAAATGCAAATGTGGTCCGCTGGAGCCTCCTGAATTTCCACTGTAGCCGATGATTTGGCCTTGCCGGACAGGCAGTTCCTTGGGTTTTAAGGCCATGTCCAATTCAAATTGCTGGTATTGGTAATGGCGCGCCTTCATCCATTCCGCGATGGGCGAGGCGTAACGATCCAAGTGGGCGTACACCGTGGTGTATCCTCCAGGATGATTGATGTACAAAGCTAAGCCGTAACCGCTCGCCGAGGTTTTGATTCGGGCAATATGCCCGATCGCAACCGCGCGGATCGGTACCCCAATTTTGCTATCGGTTCGATAATCCAGGCCGCTGTGCAAATGGTTGGTACGCAGCTCCCCAAAAACCCCGGAACTCAAGGGCAATCCATCAATGGGATGAATCCATGGCTGGGCCTCTAAGCCGTTCCATAACAAGGCCAAAATCATTGCCTTTATTGTGCGTAACCAGCACCAATTCAAAACCTTAGAAATTGGGACTCAAGACGAAACGACTGTAGAAATCCTCGATGCGTTGGACGGCCTCTTCGGCGGTGTCCACCACTTCAAAGAGGCTTAGATCGTTTTCGCTGATATTGTGTTCCGAAAGGAGCAGGGTTTGGCGAATCCAATCCATGAGTCCACTCCAATACAAGGAACCTATGAGGATAATGGGGAATTTTCCAATCTTATGGGTTTGAATCAAGGTCAGGGCCTCAAACAATTCATCAAGGGTTCCGAAACCGCCGGGCAAGACGATGAACCCTTGTGCGTATTTGATAAACATCAATTTACGTACGAAGAAGTAATCAAAATTGAGAAGCTTGTCTGCATCAATGAATTCATTATGGGATTGTTCAGAGGGGAGATCAATGTTGAGTCCCACGGATTTTCCTCCGGATTTGCGGGCACCTTTGTTACCGGCTTCCATGATCCCGGGACCACCTCCGGTGATAACCCCGTACCCTTTGCGCACCAACCTTTCGGCAATTTCTTCTGCAATTCCATAATAGGGGTTGGTGGGTAAGGTTCTAGCCGATCCAAAAATGGAAACACAAGGTCCTATGCGGGACAATTTCTCGAAACCTTCCACAAATTCCGCCATGATTTTGAAGATCTGCCACGAGGAGGAGGCTTTGATTTCGGTCCAGTTCTTCTGCTCGAAAGCGTCTTGAAGGCGTTCTTGTTCGTTGGGTGTATTCATTGTGTAAGGTGGTTATGAGGTTTAAGGGATAGTAGCCAAAGTCCTGCAAAATTTATGGCGCCGTTCAAGATTAAAAGTTCGAATCCGACTTCGTAGCCTCCTAACCAACGCGCGCTGTTCGATTTGAGTATATAGCAGAGCAACGGAGTGACCACGGCAACAGCAGGGACCCAGTGATCTCGCACCGTTCGACGGCTGGCTAGACCAAAGGCAAACATACCGAGCAAGGGGCCGTAGGTATAACCGGCCACGGTGAACAGCTGGGTAATCAAAGACTCGTTGTGCAGGGAATGGAAAACGATAATTTGCAAGGCCAAGACCAGCGACATGCCTATGTGCACCCACTTTCGGGTGTGGACATCGCCCCGATTCTCGTTGAATCCCAGGAAGTCCACGCAAAAGGAAGTGGTCAAAGCAGCAAGGGCGGAATCTGCGGTGGAATAAGCCGCAGCAATCAAGCCAATAATGAACATCAACCCTGCCACCACCGGCAAATGCTCAAAGGCCAAGGTGGGGAAGAGCATATCGGCTTTGGCCGGTAGGGTTATGCCCTTGGCATCCACATAGGCGTACAACAGATAACCCAAAACCAAGAACAGCAAATTAACCAGCACCAGCACGATGCTGAACCAGAACATATTTTTGCGTGCATCGCTTAGGTTCTTGCAGCTGAGGTTTTTCTGCATCATGTCTTGATCAAGACCGGTCATGACCACGGTGATGAATATCCCCGACAAAAACATTTTCCAGAAATTCCGGGCGCTGTGGTCCCAGAAGAAAATCTGCGACATTGGGGTGCCCGTGTCGGCACAATTCGCGGCAGGGGTCCGCAAATCACTTTGAACCAACGACCTAAGCAAATCCCCCCAAGACCAGCCCAATTCACACGCGATAGCATTGACACTGAAAATCACCGCCAACAAAAGAAACATGGTTTGCAGGGTGTCCGTGATGACGATGGTTTTCATTCCGCCGCGGAAGGTGTAGAGCCAAATAAGCCCCACGGTGACTGTGACGGTAAACCAAAAGGGAAGTCCCAAGGGTCCCAAAACCAATTGATCCAAAATCATGGAAACCAAATAGAGTCGGAATGAGGAGCCGATGGTGCGCGAAAGGATGAAGAAGGCGGCGCCAGTATAATGCGTCGAAGGCCCAAAGCGTAAGCGGAGGTAGCCGTAGATGCTGGTCAAGTTGAGCCGGTAATAAAGCGGCAAGAGGCCGTGGATGATGACCTGGTACCCCACGAAGTAACCGAGTACAAGTTGGAAATAGGAAAACCCGTTGTTACCGGCAGCAGCTCCGACGGCCCCGGGTACGGAAATAAAGGTGACGCCGGACAGCGATGCGCCAATCATCCCGAAAGCCACCAAGTACCATGGAGCTTGCCTCCCAGCCACAAAGAAAGAAGAATTGTCATGACTCCTTCCGGTACGCCATGCTACCAGCACCAGTATCCCGAAGTAGGCTAAGATCAGGCTAAGGACTAATAAAGGGGACAATTTTTCTACTTGGGTGAAAAAGGGGAGGACATCTTGAGGGGCGGTTTGATTCGGCGCAAGGATGCTTTAGGGCGAAGTTAACCCAAACGGGGTGCTATTTTTGGTAGCGATGAATCTAGGATCTCAATTGGTGCAGGATGCGGTGGATGCCTTCACGAAATTTCCGGGCATAGGACGTAAATCAGCCTTGCGTTTGGTTCTGCATCTCCTGCGTAAGGATCCCGCTGAGGCCAAGATCCTTGGAGATGCGCTCCATAAATTGGTGGATCAAATTCGTTACTGCGAACGCTGTTTCCATTTCAGTGACCATGCCCTTTGCGCGGTTTGTTCCAATCCCAAGCGTCAGCATGAAACGGTTTGCGTGGTTGCCGACCCTCGGGATTTAATGGCCATCGAATCGACTGGACAGTACAAAGGTGCTTATCATGTTCTTGGCGGTCTTATCGCCCCTCTTGAGGGGGTTCAGCCTGAACATTTACATATCGAATCCCTGCTCGATCGGGTTGCTCAGGGCGGCATCATGGAGGTTTTGTTGGCCTTGAATTCCACTCATGAAGGGGAAACCACGGCCTTTTACCTCTCCCGAAAGCTGGCCGGGACCGGGGTACGCCTGAGCACCTTGGCCAAAGGGGTTGCGGTGGGCGCCGAGTTGGAATACGCTGACGAGTTGACTTTAGCCAAATCCATTGCCGAAAGGGTTCCTTTCAAGGCTTAAGGGCTGCCGGGTTCTTTGAACGCGTGTAATCCCGGAATTTTCCGAGGGGCTTTGTATGATTTCCGGAAGGGGCACGGTTTGAGCGGTTGAAAACGATGTTTCAGGTCGTATGTTTGCGGTCCTTTGGGCGGAAAGGGGTTCTTCACGGAGCCTTTTAGCCCCTCCAAGGATTATTTTAATTGTTTTTGAATTCAAACAAGTGGATACGTTAAGTTTCAAAACTGTCTCTGCCAACCGTCAAACGGTTGTGAAGAAGTGGTACGTCGTGGACGCCAACTCAGAGATTGTGGGACGCCTGGCTACCGGCATTGCCTCCGTGCTTCGGGGCAAGCACAAGCCCAGCTACACCCCACACGTAGACTGCGGGGACAATATCATTGTCATCAACGCAGACAAGGTGAGATTTTCAGGCCAGAAAATGGGGGAGAAAGATTATTTCTTTTACTCCGGATACCCCGGCGGTAAGCGCCTGGAGACGGCCAAGGATCTGATGAAACGCCGCCCGACCTACGTGCTGGAGAAAGCTGTCCGTGGCATGCTCCCCAAAAATCGCCTGGGTCGTGAAATGTTTCGTCACCTGCATGTTTATGCCGGTGCGGAGCATCCCCATGGCGCTCAGAATCCCGAAAATCTAACCTTTTAATTTATGCCGCATACCAACACCATCGGTAGGAGAAAAACTGCCATCGCCAGGGTTTTTGTGACTCCGGGTACAGGCAGTATCACGGTTAACGGCCGTCCCTACAACGAGTATTTTCCCCTCGAAACCCTTCAGCAGAAGGTCAACAAAGCCTTTGCAGCGACCCAGAGCCTTAACCAATACGATGTCAAAGCCAATTTGACAGGAGGCGGTGTCTCTGGGCAGGCGGATGCCTTGTTGCTCGCCTTGGCCCGTGCTTTGAACGAAATGAATCCTGATTTCCACGCTCCGCTCAAGGCCGAGAAGCTCTTGACCCGGGATCCCCGTATGGTGGAGCGTAAGAAATTTGGCCGTCGCAAGGCTCGTCGTCGTTTCCAATTCAGCAAACGTTAATCGGAACAAAGACCATGGCACAAGTTACACAACAACAGATGTTGGATGCGGGCGTTCACTTTGGACACCTCAAACGTAAATGGCATCCCAAGATGGCTCCGTATATTTTCATGGAGAAGAACGATATCCATCTGATTGACCTTAACCAAACTCAGACCAAACTTGAAGAGGCTTCCAACGCGATTCGCTCGATTGTACGTTCCGGACGCAAGGTGCTTTTCGTGGCTACCAAGAAGCAAGCCAAGGAAATCATTGAATCCGAGGCACAGCGTCTTAACATGCCCTACGTCACCGAACGTTGGCTGGGCGGTATGTTGACCAATTTTGCGACCGTTCGCAAATCCATCAAGAAAATGTCTAACATCGACAAGATGGCACAGAATGGCACATTGGCCACCATGTCCAAGAAGGAGCGTCTGATGATCTCCCGTGAAAAAGAAAAGTTGCAGCGTGTCCTCGGCGGTATCGAAGATTTGAACCGTTTGCCTGCTGCGCTGTTCATTGTGGACATCAAAAATGAACACATTGCGGTCAAAGAAGCCCAGAAGCTTAATATTCCCACTTTTGCCATGGTGGACACCAATTCTGACCCCACCCAAGTGGATTTCCCCATCCCGGCCAACGACGATGCAACCAAATCTATCGCATTGATTACCAGGGCGATTATGGAAGCGGTGGAAAAGGGAATGCAAGAGCGCAAATATGACAAGGACAGCGCTGAAGAGTCTTCGGACCAAGTTGCTGTTGCAGAAGGCGGCGTAGACGAGGCGGCTGTTCTAGCTGCCCCTGCCACGGGCAATGCTGAAGAGAACGGTGATGTTGCTGAAACGGCCTCCGATGTTTCGGAGAGTTCAGATGAAGCATAACACCGGTTCATTCGACATCCCATTTTAATTTTAATAACATAATTATGAATATTACCGCCGCTGATGTGAACAAACTCCGTATGCAAACCGGAGCAGGAATGATGGATTGCAAAAAGGCCCTTACCGAAGCTAACGGTGATTTCGAAGAAGCCGTTGTTATCCTCCGCAAAAAAGGGCAGAAAGTTTCCGCAAGTCGGGCAGATCGTCAAGCGAACGAAGGGGTTGTAGTGGCCTTGACCAATGCGGACTCCACTAAAGGGTTGTTGTTGGAACTCAATTGCGAAACTGATTTTGTCGCCAAGAACGAGGACTTTACGGGTTTGGCCCGCAAATTGGCTGAGCATTGCATGACTCATCATTTGACCAATGTGGAGACTTTGTTGGCCACTAGCATAGATGGGTTGGCAGTATCGGCTTTGCTGGTGGAATACACCGGTAAAATCGGTGAGAAGATCGGTGTTAATCGTGTCGAAGCACTCGAAAGCGAGGGCGTAGTGACCTATATTCATAGTAATAGTAAGCTCGGCGTTTTGGTGGCTTTGAACCAGTTCCTCAATGAGTCCGTAACCGCTGCCGGCAAGGATGTGGCCATGCAAATCGCTGCCATGAGTCCTATCGCCGTGGATAAGGATGATGTCGATCCCTCGGTGATTGAGAAAGAAATCGAAATCGGCAAAGACCAAGCGCGTGCCGAGGGTAAGCCCGAAGCCATTCTCGAGAAAATCGCCTTGGGTAAGCTTAACAAATTTTATCAAGATAACACCCTTTTGAACCAAGCCTTTGTCAAAGACAATTCGGTTAACATTGCTCAAATGTTGGGTAAAGTTGCTGCCGGTCTTACGGTGAAGGCGTTCCACCGCGTGGCCATAGGGGCCTAAATCCTCGTTTCCAGCTCTGCCAAGTAGAATTTGGCGGTCTAAGGTGGAAAGTGACGAAATTGTTTGGATTTTTGGGAAACAATCTCCCTGAATGAAATACAAACGAGTCCTTCTTAAATTAAGCGGCGAGGCCCTGATGGGCGAACAGCAATTTGGTATCGACCAGTCGGTTCTGAACTGCTACGCCGGAGAAATTGAAGCCTGCGTGTTGCGCGGTGTTCAAATTGCGGTTGTGGTGGGTGGAGGCAATATTTTCAGGGGTGTGCAGGCCGAATCGGGAGGAATAGAACGAGCTCAAGGCGATTACATGGGCATGTTAGCGACTATGATAAACAGTATGGCCCTGCAAGCCGCACTGGAAAAGAAGGGAATTAATACCCGTCTGCAGTCCGCCATCAAAATGGAACAAATCGCCGAGCCTTTTATTCGGCGTAGGGCGGTACGACACCTGGAGAAAGGCCGGGTGGTGATATTCGGTGCAGGCACAGGGAATCCATATTTTACCACCGATACCGCTGCTTCTCTGCGGGCGGTAGAAATTCATGCCGATGCTATTCTCAAAGGAACCCGAGTGGACGGGATTTACAACAAAGACCCGGAAAAGCATGCGGACGCGGTGCGTTACGAACGCCTTCAATACAGCGACGCCTTGATTGGCAATCTCCAGGTCATGGACATGACCGCCTTTGCCTTGTGTCAGGAAAACCGTTTGCCAATCGTGGTTTTTGATATCAACCGGCCCGGTAACCTCATGAAGGTTGTCGAAGGCGAAGAGGTTGGTACCCTCGTGAACTAAGCTTGGAAGGGAATGCGTTCTACCGTTTGCTTGTTGGGCACATGGTTAGCGTGCTTGGCATGGGGGGAGGTTATCGGGAGTAACCAAGATTCTCTTCAGAGGGCCTACATTCAACAGTATCGGGATTTGGCAAGGCAGCATATGCTGCTGCATCGAATTCCAGCCAGCATTACCATGGCCCAGGCCTTGTTGGAATCTGCAGCGGGGACCAGTCTTCTGGCTACAGAGGCGAATAATCACTTCGGGATCAAATGCGGAAAAGATTGGACCGGCGACTCTATCCACATCGATGATGACCGGCCCAAGGATTGTTTTCGCAGGTATTTGCATCCGGATTCATCGTATGCTGATCGCGTCCTTGTCTTTGCGAGGCCACGGTATCGGTTTCTTTTTGATAGCTTGTCCCCAACTGATTACCAAAGTTGGGCCTATGGATTGAAAAGGGCGGGATATGCTACCGATACCCTGTACCCCGTTCGCCTCATTCAGTTGATCGAAAGGCTTAACCTACAAAGTCTGGATCACATACCACAGGCCACGGATTCTTTACCTGATGACAAAATAATACAAGGAGTTCCAAATACTCCACCTGATTCTTCTCCTAACACTTATTCAACTTTATCGCCGGTAAGTTTACAAAAGGCTGTCGCGGAGAGAATAGTTTATGTGACCCACGAGGGGGAAAGTCCTTTGAGCGTGTCCCAGAGGACAGGGGTACCATTGTTTAAATTACAACTTTACAATCAATTGGATTTATCGGTAACTCAATTTCAAAATGGTCGTGTGCTTATTCTCAATCGATACCGCTACAATAAGTTGCAGCAATTGATGTCAAACTAGAAAGTCTTCGGTATGGACAATTACAGCTTGAGCTTATGCTCAATTAAGGCAATCCAAAGATGGATGATGCGGATATGAAATTCCTGTGCCCGGTCGGCAAAGCCCTCGGTGGGAACCAATAGGCAGAGATCGGCATACGAAGGCAATAGACCGCCTGTGCTCGAACTGAGACCAATGACCTTGAGGGAGTTATGATGTGCTTTTTGGCAGGCCTTGAGGATGTTGGGGGAATTGCCAGAGGTGCTGATGGCGATGAGCACATCCCCGGGTTTGCCGAGGGCTTCCACGCCCCTTTCAAAGACGGTGTCGTAGCCCATGTCGTTGGCAGCGCAGGTAAGGAATCCCGGATCACTCAAGGCTATGGCTGCTAAGGCTTTGCGTTTCGAACGGTAGCGACCGCTTAATTCTTCGGCCATGTGCATGGCATCGCTCATACTGCCGCCGTTTCCGCAACAAATGATTTTATGACCTGCCTCCAAGGCCGTGGCCATGATCCCTGCAGCTTTCTCGATGTGATCCATCAATACTTGATCCTCGTAAAAGGCCAGCTCAAGCCGACGCATCTGCTCGATCTCGCTATGCAATACCGTACTCATGGTTGCGCTCCTTGACGAAATGTATTGATACCTTGGTCCAAGAAGCGACGAAATTTCTCCGGGTCCGGATCGTAGGCGGTATGAGGGACCAAAGAATTTCCTTGATGGTCCAGGATAAGATAGTAGGGTTGGGAATTGGTACCGTAGCGCGTGGCTTGCAAATCGGAGCATTTAGACCCTAGGCGGTCTATCCATTTGCCGCTGAACGACGATCGGTATTGTTCCGATGCAGGGAGGGCGGTTTTGTCATCCACGTACAGGGAAACCAGGACCACATCATCCCGCAGGCGTTGAAGGATATCCGGTTTTGACCAGACCGTGGCCTCCATTTTGCGGCAATTCACACAGCTGTGTCCAGTGAAGTCCAACATGACCGGCTTGTTTACGGTGCGGGCATAGGCCATAGCTTCGTCCAAATCGAAGAAACAGGATAGACCATGCGGACCGTGCAGGATATCGCTGTATTTGCGGGTTTTCACCGAGCCTTCCGCCTCTTTCTCCTGCGTTGGTTCTCCCATCACAAAATCCTGGGTGGCCATCGGGGGAAGGAAGGCATTAACGGCATGCAACGGGGCGCCCCACAAACCAGGAACCAGGTACAAAGTGAAGGCCAGCGATGTCAAGGCGAATGACATCCGAACCAAACCAAGGTAGGGTATGGGGCTATCGTGGGCAAAGCGAATAAAGTCAAGCAGGTACAGGGTTAACAGGCCAAAAAGACCAATCCATAACACCAGAAAAATTTCACGGTCAAGCAATCCCCAATGGTAGGCTAGATCCGCATTGCTCAGGAATTTGAGGGCAAAGGCAAGTTCCAAAAATCCCAAGACAACTTTGACGGA
>Ga0194121_10009249_pt1 | contig 12252 bp, 11 predicted proteins | sample TA2MahCa50mmetaG_FD_148609 | JGI IMG/M metagenome (GOLD analysis project Ga0194121, IMG submission 148609) | Freshwater microbial communities from Lake Tanganyika, Tanzania - TA2015020 Mahale Deep Cast 50m | ecosystem: Environmental > Aquatic > Freshwater > Lake | place: Tanzania: Lake...
ATCAACTAACTTACGAATACAACCCCGAGCACCAAAAGAAAACACTGCAGGCGCTGGCTGACTTCTTGTCTATTCACCTTAAATGATCACGAAAGTAATTCTGGTGGTTGTGATAGGGCTCTTTCCGTGCCGCATATGGCGGGTGCTGCAAAGATAGATCCACAAGTCATGATTCTTAAGGGTTAACGCCTCAACTCTTCGCAGGTTGCAAACCAATCGAGTGCTTCTGGATTAGCGAGCGCATCTCTATTTCGCACGGTTCTACCATTAATAATGTCTGTTACTGCCAATTCAACGAGCTTGTTACTCTTAGTTCGTGGCAGTTCTGGCGCAGCGATGATGAGATCAGGGACGTGGCGAGAACTTGCTTCGCGACGTAGGGAATCCTTGATCTTCTTCATTAAGTTTGCAGTAAGTTCTTCCTTCATTACTAGGAAGAGAACGATTCTCGTATCGTCATCCCAATCTTGAGAGACTGCCATTGCTTCACCAACTTGAGGAAAAGTTTCGACAACGCGATAAATTTCAGCGGTCCCGATTCTCACGCCTCTTGAGTTGAGGGTGGCATCACTTCTTCCATAGAGTGTATATCCACCATGTTTTGACTTCGACGCAAAGTCGCCATGGGTCCAGATCCCCTTATAGGCTTCAAAATAAGCGGAGTAATACTTTTCATGATTTTTGTCTCCCCAAAAGCCAATTGGTTTAGAAGGGAAAGGTTGTGTGCACACTAATTCGCCCTTCACATCGGTTGCAGCAGTTCTGCCCTGATCGTCAAATACATCAGTTGCCATACCAAGACATTCTCCTTGTAACTCTCCTCGAAAGACTGGAAGAGTTGCGACTCCAATGAGGAAACATCCGCAAATATCGGTTCCACCCGACATCGAGACTAGATGGAGATCTTTCTTAATATTGCTATAGACATAATCGAAACCTTCTGGGCTCAAAACCGACCCGGTAGAGACAATGGTACGAAGCAAGGAGTAATCAAACCTGCCAATGGGGCTCAAACCTTCCTTTTTGGCTAAATCAATGAGTTTTGCAGAGAGACCCAAAATCGTAGCCTCCTCTTCAGAAGCCATATGAAAAAGACGATCTAACCCCGGGTAGAGCGGTGAGCCCTCATAAATAATGATGGAAGATCCTGCAGCGAGTAGATAAAGAATCCAGTTCCACATCATCCATCCGCAGGTAGTAAAAAAGAGCACTCGATCTTTTGGGGTAATATCAAAGTGATATCTATGTTCTACCGCTAGTTTAAGAAGAATCCCTGCAGCCGAATGGGTGATGCACTTGGGTTTGCCAGTTGTGCCGCTGGAGAAGAGGATGAAGCCGGGATGATCAAAATCAAATTTCTCAAATTCAATCTTTGATGTCGAACGAAGTGTTACCCAGTCGTTCCAATTGCGATATTTAGAGGATGGCTCAAATGAAGTAGCTTCGCTCCTTGTTTGAATGACTACTATTCGAAAAAGGGTCGGCAGCAACTTTTCAATTTCCTTGAGACGTTTCATGCAATCAAAACTCTTACCACCATAGCTGTATGCATCCGCCGCGAGAAGTATTTTCGGCTCGATCTGACCGAAGCGATCTAAGACTGCGCTTGGAGCAAAATCTTGAGATGAGGTTGACACAATCGCGCCGATACTCAAACCCGCGATACCATAGATTAATACTTCAATGAGATTCGGTGTCCAAGCAACGATTCGATCTCCAGACTCTATGCCTTCATCCTTAAGAGCGGCAATAACACGAGAAACTTCACGATAAAGCGCATGCCAAGTAAGAGTTTTACGATCTCCATTCTCTTGGATCGAAATAACGGCAATTTCATCGGGCAAAGCGCTCTTTGACCTTGCCAAAATATTTTCACCTGTATTTAACTTGGCATTGACGAAAAACTTCGATGAGATGAAGTCACTACCTGCTTGATAGAAATCAGCACCCTTGTCGCCAATTATTTTGGCGTCGTCCCAGGCTCCACTCCAAAATGCCGCGACCTCGGAAACCGACCAACGATGGAGTTCTTGATAGGTGGCAAACCCATGGCGTGTCATTAATCTTGCAACAAAACTATCTGTTGCGGCATCTGATGATGGCTGCCAGAGTGGTTGAGAGTCTGACATTTACTCTGTCGCTCCCACCTTGGCGCAATCAGTCTTCTTGGTGACGGGTCTGAGACGTGAACAGTAGTATGTGCCCGAGGTACCACCAGATGCAAATATCATAAACGGAATAGAGATGCCAAGGGCGGAGGTTGGCTCGGCGTGTGAACCCGAAATCACCTCTACTAAATATCTAAAATATGAAAGTGGATTCATTTTCTACTCTCGCTAACATCATCGGTCATAGGTGAAAACTTCAAGGATTTGGTGATGTACTCTCCTTACCGATCCCTGCGTGCTTCCTCGAATCTACAGAAAAGTACAATCAAAAGCAACATTCATGAAAGGCTATTCACGTCCATCGAGCTATGAGGACAAATGTCAGTATTTCCCTGAACGCAGACTTCATGACTTGACGCCAACTGCTTCTGGCGATCGAGTGCGCACGCGATTACTCAAGATAATTGAGATTCCATCGCTAGGTCAGTCACGAAGCGTAGAATCCGAATTCGCTGGCATATAATGCCGTTGTAAAAAAAGCGAGGGTTCGCCGAATACTCTGTCGGATTATTCGTCTGGGGAATAAACGACGAGTAAGATGACTCTAGCAAATTTCTTGCCGATTGAATGGGAGATGAATTGACGAACCAATGGCTAGGTCTAGCCAATAAGCGAGTTCTCTTGGTTGGTGCTGGAGGATTCGGTTCTGAGATTGCACGAGCACTTCTTGATGAGGGCTCTCAGATCTACATTGTTGATAAGCAAACCAATTTGGATCTTGAATCTTCTTCTTTAGGTAAGTTTGGATTTGAATCAAGAGAATTGACAAATCAAGAGGACTGCCTTGCAATAGTAGAGAATGCAGCTGAATTCTTGGGTGGTCTTGACATATTCATCTACGCTTTGGGAGTCAATAATAGAGTCTCGATAGATAAGATAACCACTGAGGACTATCGCCGCATCCATCTTATAAACCTGGAGTTGGGTTTGTGGCTTGCTCAAGGAGTTCACCACAAGATGATTGGAAGAGGTGGAAAGATGGTTTTCTTTTCCTCTGTCTCAGCTTTTCTGGCGCATCCGAACCACGGAGCTTATGCCGCAAGTAAAGGGGCATTGAATCAACTCTTAAGAGTCATGGCGATTGAATGGGCCAAGAAGGGCATCCACGTTAATGCGGTCGCGCCGGGATATGCCGTCACTCCTTTGACTCAAAAATATCTAGAGAGAGACAATCACTACGCTGAATTAGTCTCTAGAGTCCCGGCAGGTCGCTTAGCTAGAATTCAAGATGTAGTAGGGCCTGTGCTTTTCCTGTCTTCAAATAGATCTGACTATGTTACTGGACAAACAATAATAATCGATGGCGGACGTACTCTTGATTAAAAGCTGAATGCTCTCGCTGGATTATCTTGCAACATTGATTGGAGATTTTTGGGTGATAGACCCAACCTAATTGCAGTATCTACAAATGTAGACATAAGATGTGAAAACCCAGGACCACCGTGAGACTTGAGGTGCTTAGTTCTGCAGACATCGGAACCAAGAAGAATCTGACTCTCGAATCCACTATCAATCAGTTTCATCAAAGCGAGCACCCTATCTTCATCCCTCGGCATTTGAACTCCTAGAGTATGAGAAAAATACTCGAAACCGATGTCATCAAATTGAATCCATACCCCCATCTTTGCCAGCTCCAACAAGAGGGGAATTTCTGCATCTAGAGGCGACCTATCATCAAGATGTCCAATGATCAACCGATTGGGATGAACCCCCTGGTCAAGAAGAAAACTTGCCTGCTCTAGGGCCAACTCTCCTGCGTGAGTGTGAGTTGAGATAGCGACATTAGTCTCTAACGAAGCTAAGGCACAGGCTCGAAAAACTACTTTTTCTCGGTTTGTGATCTCATGCCGATACGAGCCAATTTCTCCAATAACTCCAGCTTTGACTTTAGTATCCTCAATACCAACGCTAACGTCTCGGATCAGCATCTCTGCAATCTCATGCTCACCCATCTGGCGAACATAGAATGGGTGGAATGTCTCGTGATATATACCTGTTCCCACTATTATATTGACTCCAGTTTGATTTGAGACTTGGACCATTCTGGACGGATTACGCCCTAGTCCCATGGGCGTTAATTCGCAGATAGTTTTCCCACCAAAGGTCTTGAAGTCCATCAGCTCGGAGATAACATCCTCAAAGCGAAGTCGAAAGTCAAAGTACCGCAGGTCGGAGTGATGCGCTCCTGCATCTAATTCAATATGCGCATGAGAGTTTGTCAGACCGATTTTATGTGGACTTATATCCCCTAAGACAGTTCTGATCTTTTTCAACCTCTATACCTCAAGATGCCTTGCAGGATTGACATGAGTCATGACGTGAATCTCTTCACTATTTAGTCCTCCCTGAATAAGTCTCGGTAAGAACGTTTCAATTAGATAACCATAACCAAACCCATTATTAGTTTTAAGTTGTGGTCTGGTATAAATGTCCATTGACAGAAGTATTTTTTCTATGTGTCCGCGCCTGACAAGGTCAATGACTAACTGGGCTCGACGCTCATCACTATTCAAGTGTTGCATGCCAATCAGATCTAGCTCGACTGAGCAACCCTTGTCTATGATTTGGAGGAAATACTCCGACTCTAGAGTGTTGTCAAGATGTCCAAAAATGATGCGTTCTGGATTTACCTTTTCTTCCTCTAACAGATCGAATAGAAGTATCGCGCAATGGGGTGGCGTGTGAGTTGTAATCGTCAATCCTGTTGACCTTGCGGCACGCGCTGAGGCCCTAAATACTCTCTCTTCGGATCCCTGGATCCACCTCTTGTCAATCCCGATCTCTCCAATGATGCCTGGCCTAATTCCTGAGTCTCCACAGCCAAACCTAATCTCTTCTTCTAGCAATGTTGCCAAGCTATTCGTGGTCGACTTGTTGATGATCTCAGGATAGTAAGGAGCTCTATACCAACTCGTTCCCATTACAACATGCACGCCCGTTTCTCTGGAGATTTGTTGCAATTTTTGAGGATCTCGACCGCAGTTCAATGGAGTCACGTCAACCAAGGTGCCGCCGCCGGCGGACTTATACAGCATCAATTCTTCCTTCATCTGTGAATAGTCTTCAAGAACTGGGAAGTCCCAGCGATTCGGAACCCAAGAAATATCAACAAAAATATGTTCGTGGGGTTGAATATGACCAAGCTCTTTAGAATCAACTTCTCCGTTTACGGTTACTACTTTTGACATACCCCTAGTCCTCTCGGCGCGCGCAAATCAAACAGTTTGCCGAGCATCAACGGTCTTGGACAGGGAGTCGCCTAAGAAATTTGCCGCCACGACAAGAATAACGATAATAGCGCTCGGGCCGAGGAAAAGCCAGGGAGCAAGAGAAACGTATTCGAGCGATAGAGACAGCATATTCCCCAAATCAGTCTCGGGCGGCACTACTCCTAATCCTAGAAAGCTCAGCGCAGTAATGGAGAGTAAGGAAGTTGAGAGGCTTATGGCCACTAGAACAAAAAAGGAAGGACGAAAATTGCTAATAATGTGTAATCTCAAAATCCAAACAGGGCCATGGCCCATCAATCTAGATGCTATTACAAATCCACTGCTCTTCAGGTGACCCGTCAAAGAGCGACCGAGTCGGGCAAATTCTGGAATGTAAATAAGAGAAACTGCCAAAATGGTTTTTGTCCGGCCTGGGCCCAATACTCCTACAACCAATATAGCCAACATAATCGAGGGTAGTCCCAGCAAAACATTGGTCAGGATGACGATGGTCTTTTCGTAAGTTCGGCCAATGTAGGCAGCGCTGATACCAAGAACCGAGCCAAACAGAGCTCCAATCAATACTCCAGCCCCTGACATGGCAATCGCATATGGAATTGCAGATGCTAATCGAGAGAACTGGTCACGACCAAGGTGGTCAGTTCCTAGAAGAAATTGAGAGTTTGGCCTTGTTAGCACAAATTGATCGTGAATATCTTCTGGACCGTGAGGGACCAAAAGTGTTCCAACGATCCAAAATAACCCAACAAATGAATACAACCCTAAGCTTAGTTGAAAACTGCGATTTGAGAGAAGAACGTCAAATCTCGATACTTTGTTTGGTTCTGAAGTGCGCATTATGACTTCATATTCCTAATTCTAGGATCAATCTTCTCAGCAGCTAGATCTATGAAGGTGTTCAAGATCAAGTAGACCACAGTTACATAGAGGATCGCGACTATCGCTAGATTGAAATCACGATTTCCAATCGCTGTGACCATTAGATTTCCGATACCAGGTAGAGCGAATACTCTTTCAGTGATAACTGTACCTCCCACAATTGAACCAAAGAGAAGTGCTCCCACTGTCAATATTTGTACAACTGCTCCACGGAGGGCGTAAGTGAAGACTACTTTCCTACTCGAGAATCCGTAGGCTCGTGCCGTTAAAACATAGGGCTGATTGAGTTCTTGGATCAGTGCATTTCGAGTAACCTGAGCGACAACACCGGCCAAAGTCAAACTGAGTGCAAGCGACGGTAAGAACATAACTTTGAGATTCTCCATAAGATTATCAGATATTCTAATGAACAAAGATCTGTAAGTCTGTGGGAAATATCGCGACGAGAAGAAGACAAGAAGAGCACCAACTACGAAACTTGGAACAGATAACAACACGATAAGATTTGTCCGAATTAATTGACCTAGTCTTGATGATGAACGAACAGCTGCGAAAACGCCTATGGGTGCGCCTACAATCGTAGCTCCAATCAAGCCGAACAACGCCAGTTGTAACGAGACCGGCAAAGCCGCATTTACGTCTCCTAAAATCGCGCGATTAGTCAGAGGCGAATTCCCAAAGTTTCCTTGTGTCGCATTCCAGATCCAGCTGAGATACTGTTCTATGAATGGTCTATCTAGTCCTAACTCAGCCCTAACTCGCATGATATTTTCTTCAGTCGCTCCATCCACACCCGTAAGCTGCAGGGAGAGATCCCCGGGTATCAATGTGGCTATCGAGAACACAAAGAATGAAACTAGTAGGAGTACGCCAAGGGCCTCCAAGATACGCCCAATTACTCTGTAGATCATCTCAACCTTTTCCGATCTGATTGAATCTTTCGTCGAAGTCGCGATAATAGTGACAGGCGACCTTATGGTTGGAGTACTCTGGCACGCAAGTCAGTTGAGGAGTTGCTGTAATACATTTTGCCTCATCGCTAATTGGACACCTGTCCACAAAAGGACATGCATGCTGTGGTACTTCTTCATTCGTAAGAAGGTCACGTCTCATAAGCGATCTTTGAGTTTTGGCCAATCTAGGATCCCGTATTGGAATAGAGGCCTTTAGTCCTCTTGTGTAGGGGTGTTTTGGCCTGTGATAGATAGTGCTTGATTCGCCTTGCTCAACGATTCTACCTTGATACATCACTACAGTGCGATCTGACATCTCAGCCACAGCTTCTAGATCATGCGAAATAAAGATGTAAGTCAAATTGTGCTTTTTTTGCAACTTTTTTAGGAGTCTCAGAAGGTGCGATTGTGTGACAGCATCTAGGGCACTTACGGCCTCATCCAAAACTAAAAGGCGGGGTTTTGTTAACAAAGCCCTTGCATTTGCCACACGCTGCTGTTGCCCTCCAGACATTTGACCCGAGTAGCGATTGAGAAATTCCTTACTCAACTCGACTTCTTCAAGCGACTGCTGTAGCCGCACCATCCTTGATGATCCTGGAGAACTTTCAACCGTTCCCAAAGCTTCAGCGAGTACTTGCTCTATCCTTAGTTGTGGATTTAGAGATCCCGCCGGATCTTGAAATACCATCTGAAAACCATACTCCGACCCGATTTTACTTCGTGTGCGCGATGTTAATACTTCTTTACCTTGAATAAACAGCCTACCACTGGTGGGTCGCTCCAAGCCAAGAATAATTTTACCTAGAGTAGATTTACCCGAGCCAGTTTCACCTACGATCCCAAGCGTCTCGCCAGGGTATATTTGCAGGTCAATGTTGCTGAGTGCCTTTTGGGGCTTTACTTTATTCATGAAATTTTTTCGAGCAAGAAAAACCTTTTCGATATCAATCAACTCGACTAACAAATCCTTAGACACGGATACCGACTAATTCTCGCGTGTATGTATGTTGTGGTTCCAACAGTATTTGCTCAGCAGTGCCTGACTCAACAATACCTCCATTCCTAAGAACGACTATTTCATCGGCTATCCCTGCAACAACGCCAAGATTATGACTAATAAGAAGTAAAGAAACATTTTCATTAGCAATTATGGATCTCAATAACTCAATCACTTCCAATTGAACAGTTACATCTAGCGCAGAGGTGGGTTCATCAGCCACTATCAATTGTGGTTTACCCATTAATGCCATGGCCAGCATTACTCGTTGCTTCATGCCTCCTGATAATTCGTGAGGATATGTGTTCAAAATATCCTTTGAGCACTTTAGTCTTGCCATAGACATAGCTTCTGAAACCGAAAGAGTTCCTTTTGAGAAATTCGAACTTGAAACCTTATCAAAAACCTGCTCTAGCTGGAACTCGATCGTGTACATGGGATGAAGTGCCTGGCTCGGATTTTGAAAGATCATACTGATTTCAGCACCCCTAAGTGCATTAAGTCTAGCCCGACTCAGCCTTAAAAGGTCCTCATCTCCCCAGAGGACTTCTCCGTTGACCTTCGCTAATTCGCGCGGGAGAATTCCCAGTACGGATGCTGCAATAGTGCTCTTGCCGCTACCTGATTCACCAACTATTCCAAGACAAAACCCCGGTCTTAGATGAAAACTAACTCCCTTAACTGCTTCGAGAGATTTCTTACCGATTCTATATGTCACGCAAAGATCATTGACTTCCAGTAGTTTCTCGTTGGTCATCGCCATATGGTCTCCTTGCTAACAGTCTAAGAGATCATGATAATCAGACTTCGAAAAGAACTATCAGGACGTAAGCAAACTTCACTCACGTCCCTTCAGTCAGGCCTGTTTGCCAGTCAACAGTTCGTCATTTAGATGCGGTCGTCGAACTAGAGGTAGAAAATATCAATTTCTTCCAACTTCCAGTAATGCGATCACTTGTATCATTTATGGAGAACTTAGATCGATTATAGGCGAGATAGGACTTTGTCCACACTAATCCAATAAATGGATAAGCAGCTTCAGCCTCCAAAATTTGGATTTTTTGGAAGAGTTCCGGTCTTTCCTTATCCGAAGCGGCTGCGAATTGCGTTAGTAAACCTGTCAGTTCAGGCAAGATCTCAGAAGGAGGCGCTTGCCATCCTGATCGAGGAAGCACATAACGTTCAGGATTAGAGTACCAAGTCTGATCAGTCATCGAAATGTCATAATCCGCATTTATGAAACGTGGAAGCCATACAGCAGGTTCCAAGGGCTGAATATTCGCAGTTATTCCTGCCTCAGCCAAAGAACTCTTTATCACCTCAAAGATTGCTGCTGTAAATGGTGCCCTGGTTGGATAGATAAAGTTCAAAGTTATTCCATTAATGTGTCCAGCAGAGGCGAGTAGAGATTTCGCCTTAGCAACATCTCTTGTGTAATTAGGTAGTTGGGAGATAGGAAGCGCGTATGACACGACTGGATTAGCTGTCGAGAAAGGAAGCGCCGTTCCACTGAAAACAACGGCGTTCAGTTTAGCCCTATCCAGGGAAAGAGCAACCGCCTTTGCAACAGCGTCTGGTCTCGTAAGGCCTTTTCGGCTGAGATTTAGCCAGAATCCGAATCCTGGAATAGAGGTTATGCGCGTGGTCTTCGTGGAGCGCTGCTCTAGTACTTTTAAATTCGGAATTGAAAACAAAGTTATGAGATCCACTTGGTTGGCAAGGAATGCAGAAAGAAGAGAGGTTTCCTGGGGAATTATCTGAAAACTAATGGTATCTATCTCGGGTTTCAACGTTGAGCTCCAGTAGTTATCGAAAGTACTAAGGACCAATTCAGAACCTGGAGAATATGACGTAAATTTAAAGGGCCCAGTCCCAATGGGCCTCTTTGCTATTTGTTCTGCAGAATATCCACTAGGTACAACTGCGGTGCCAATAACTGTTGGATCTGCAAGAGTAAAGATAAACACCTTACTCGGTGCCTTCAAAGTTATTACGACTGTATTACCTTTACCTGGCTCGACAGAGGATACAGACGCAAATCTTTGAGCAACCTGAGGAGCTCCGGTCATAGACCGTTTTAGGCTATAAACGACATCTGCTGCGTCGAGAGAAGAACCATCGTGGAACTTCACATTTTTACGGATGGTGAATGTATAGACCTTGTCATCACTAGAGCGACTCCATTTGGTAGCCAATACTGGAAATATTTTTCCAGATACGTTTACTGAAACAAGTCCCTCATAAACTAGTGTGTGAAGAGGTCCGTTAATGGTTCCACCAAGATTTTGTGCCGGATCAAAACTTTGTGGCTCTTGAGTCAATCCAATGACAATTTTCGTGCCAGTCGCAGCAACGCTCCCGGGGATGTTAGTTGTGATCAGCAACGATGCCATCGCGATCCAGACTACGCTGGACCTGGTAGGGCGATTTCTAATCATGTAGATTTCTCTTTTCTGTACCTTGTTCACTCTCTTGAATAAACAGAATGGGGTGCAATCCCATCACATTGCTGTGGAGTTGGCAAGAGGATTTCTCTTAAATCTGCCAAGATTTCCCTCGGTCAATATGCCAGGAGCGGAAGAACCCTCAAGGTTTGAGGTGAGTCGACGAAGACGAACACCCCTCACCGACCGCCAGACACTATCATGGCATGTCCTGTGACAAAAGAAGCTCTGGACGAGAGAAGGAACAATACACATTCGGCAATCTCTTTCGTAGTACCCAGACGTTTCAATGGTGTAGAATGCACGATTTCCTCAATTGCGCTTGCATTCATACCTACAAGAGCATCTGTTTGCACTAGCCCAGGTAGCACGGCGTTCACCCGTATCTTCTTCTTGGCAAGTTCCAAAGCGTAACTGCGCATGATTTGGTTCATTGCTGCTTTGGCAGAAGAATATGCCAGTTGATTAGGACGCGCGCTAAGTGATGAGATGCTCGAGATCAAAACGATGCTGCCCGAATCTGATTTCTCAAAGGAATGTATGGCCTTCTTAATCACGCAACTGGCACCAATACAGTGGATTGAGAGCATTTCGCCCCAAGACTCAATATCGACTTCATCGATAGGTTCAATTAGCGCCCCACCTGGACTATAGACGAGATAGTCCAGGCCGCCCAACACTTTGTTGGAATTCTCTATCACCGACTCGATATCGCTAACGTTTCTTACATCTAATCTTAAATGCTCAACTATCTGATGATCATTGATTCGTAACTTCGCAAACTTTTCAAGACTTGCAAGACTCCCGGATAGAGAGGTAAATACCACATGGATACCTTCGTTTATCAACTTGCTAGTTACAGCCCCACCAATACCTCTAGCCCCACCGATAACGAGGGCCCTTAGATTGAGATCGCTCATGATTCCTCCCATTTATTGATTACCCTTTTCGTCAATTAGAGAGGATACTATTGCTCCTGGCCGACGAGTAGCTTCGTCGGCAAACTCGAGGTGGAAAACAATGTCCGTGGATCTGTCGATTAGAGGCTCATTCATTGCAGGTAATTTTGTCCCTGCTGAGAATTCAGAGACGATTACCCTTGTAGATCCCTCAACTGAGAAAGAGTTGTGCCTTTACAATGCTGCAGAGTTATGTCAAGTCGCGTTGGCTATTGACTCCGCGTTAGAGGGCCAAAAAAGTTGGATTAAGATGCCTTTAAGGTCTCGAGTTGAGATTTTAGGTCGGTTTGCTCAATTGGTAGAACGGGATGCTCATCTTCTCGCTACATTTGACTCAAAAAGTGTTGGTAGGCCCATTCGACATACAAATTCAGAATGTGCCCATCTATCAGAATTCGTGAAGTTCTGGTGCGGCTTGATGAGATCAGGGTCAATTAGTCGAGGAGATCGCTACTCTGTTATTGAACACCATCTCACTTTTACCAGCAGAGAGCCTCTTGGTGTCGTAGCTTCAATTCAGCCATGGAATGGGCCGGCAGCAAGTTTTATTGAAGGCGTTTCTGCGATTTTAGCCTGTGGCAACTCAGTCATTGTAAAGCCATCGGAAATTTCGCCGTTG
>Ga0194121_10009279_pt1 | contig 12216 bp, 16 predicted proteins | sample TA2MahCa50mmetaG_FD_148609 | JGI IMG/M metagenome (GOLD analysis project Ga0194121, IMG submission 148609) | Freshwater microbial communities from Lake Tanganyika, Tanzania - TA2015020 Mahale Deep Cast 50m | ecosystem: Environmental > Aquatic > Freshwater > Lake | place: Tanzania: Lake...
ACCTCCGGCGCGAACGACGCCGCGAGCGCCGCGTCGTCCTCGACCGCCATCGCGACCACCAGCTCGTCGGCGCACCGCGCGCAGCTCGCGAGGTGCTCCTCGACGTGCTCGGTCTCCGCGTCGTCGAGCTCGTGCGCGAGGAAGGCCGCGATGCGGCCCTCGTCCGGGTGCGCGTCGTCGACGTGCGGCCGGTCCAGCGCCGCGCGCAGCGCGAGCGCGAAGGCGTCGTCCTGCGGCATCGGCCTACGCATGCTCACCGGCCTCCGAGCGCATCTGGCCGCGCAGCTTGGCGCGCAGGCGCGACTTCAGCACGTGCGCCGCGTTCTCGGAGACGCCGAGCGCGCGCGCGACGTCGGGAATGTCGAGGCCGTCCACGAAGTGGAGCCGTACCAGAAGCTGCTCGCGAGGCGAGAGCTCCGACACGAGACGCTTCAGCGTCACCAGATCCTCGGCGATCGCGGTCTGCTCCTCGGGGCCGGGGGCGGGATCGGGCGTGCCGATCAGCACGTCGCGGACGTCGTCGCCGCTCTGCTGGTCGGGCGCGATCTGCGGGCGCCGCGAGCGGTAGCGCAGGTGGTCGAGCGTGAGGCGCGTGGCGCAGACACGGACGAAGGTCGCGAACGAGGCCTGGTTGCGGCCCTCGTACATCTTGAGCTTCCGGCAGTCGCGGTCGAAGAGCGACACGATCACGTTGTGGGTCAGGTCGTCGATCTCCTCGCGCAGCAGCGTGATGCCCCGATGCCGCAGCACGGCGGCGATCGCGAAGCGGATGAGCCCGCTGTACTCGACCACGAACTCGTCGCGCGTGCCCGGGTCGCCGGCGATGCAGCGCTGGATGAAATCCTGCCCGCGCTGGTACGCGGCGGTCGGGGCCTTCTCGACGAGGGTCTCGTCGCCGGCGCCGGAAGGGCCGCCCGGACCGTTCGTGGGCCCGGAGGGCCGGCCCGGGAACGGGCGCTTCACCGTTGCCTCCCGTCGCCGGCGTCCGCCGAGGACGGGCACGGGCAGGGCGATGGAAAGCGCGCCTGCGGCCGAGAGCTCATGCCTCATCATCTCCGCGGAATCGACGCCGGGTCCGGTCGGTCCTTACGAGCCCGGCGCGATGCTGACCTTGATCGACCCGCTGGCCTTGTCGTTGGCGGCCTGGAAGCCCTCCTGGATGCGCTCGAGGGGGAAACGGTGGGTGATCATCTGCGCGCGGAGCAGATCGCCGTGCCGGGCCAGGATGTCGAGCGCGATCTCGAAGTCGGCCCGCGAGCCGGACGCGCCGTAGCAGAGCGACCCGACGAGCTTCACCTCCTTCATCATGACGAAGAGGGCGTTGAGCTGCGGCTGCTGCATGAAGACGCCCAGCACGGCGATGGTGCCGCCCGGGCGGACGCAGTTCACGGCGTCGCCGAGCGACGACGACGCGTCGCCGACCGTCTCGACGACCACGTCGACCGGGTTGTCGAAGCACCAGGACATGAGGTCACCGGACTCCGTCGGGTCGAAGACGCGCGCCGCACCGAGTGCTTTGGCGGCGGCCTTCTGCTGCGGGCGGCGCGCGGTGCAGACGATCTCGCCCGCACCACCGGCCTTCGCGGCGGCGATCGCGGTGAGTCCGATGGTGCCCGCGCCGAGCACGAGCACGCGCTGGCCCATCTCGAGCCCGGCGAGCCGCAGCGCGTGCACCGACACCGCGAGCGGCTCGGTGAGCTGCGCGGTCTCGTCGTCCACCATCTTCGGGATCGGGAACGCGTGCCGCGGCGTCGTGACCAGGTACTCGGCGAAGCCGCCCGGCACCGTGAGGCCGATCATCTGGTTCATGCGGCAGCGCTGGTAGTCGCTGCTGCGGCAGTAGTCGCAGGTGCCGCAGACCCGGATACCCTCGACGGCGACGCGGTCGCCCGCCTTGACGGTCGTCACACCCGCGCCGACGTCGGCGACCATGGCGCTGATCTCGTGTCCGGGGCAGACGCTCGGGATGGGAATGCCGCCGTGGTACCAGTGCAGGTCCGAGCCGCAGACGCCGCAGCGGCTCACCTTCAGCAGGACCTCGCCCGGACCGGGCTCCGGAACGGGTACGTCCTGAACGAATACCTTCCCAGCCTCCCGGCACGCGGCCGCGCGCATCGTCTTCGCCATGGGTGGTGTTTCGTCCGGCGCCGCCGCGCAGTCAAACTGCCGGAGGATCGGTGGCGCGGGAGACGAAGGAGCCGCGAAAGGGAGGAGCGCGACGCTCGGAGCAGCCGCCCGGCTGCTCCGAGCGGGCGGTCATCAGCGCGTGGCGCGCTTCGGGGCGGCCTTGCGGGTGGCCGTCTTCCGCGCGGTGGACTTGCGGGCGGTCGTCGTCGCCTTCGCGGCGCTCTTCTTCGCGACGGTCCGCGTGGCGGCGCGTGTCGCCGTCTTCTTCGCGGCCGTCTTCGCGACGGGCTTCGCGACCTTGCGCTTCGTGGCGGCTTCGGTGGTCGAGCCGCTCACCTTGTAGCGGCCGCGGACCTTCGGGATGTAGCGCAGGCGCATCGTGATCTTGTGCTGCTCGTAGTGCTTCCTGCAGCGCCAGCCCTTGAAGGCCGGACGGCTGCACAGCACGCACAGCCCCATCGCGCGGTGCTTGCGTTGCCAGCGTGCCTGGCGGCTGATCTGCGACTCGTCCTTCTGCATCGCTATTTCTCCTTCCGGGAACCGGCTCCGCAGGCGTCTCGGGCCCGACTCGGCTGCCGCCCCTCCTCGAGGAGAAGGCCGGTCGGCCGGTCCCCACTGCCACGCTGGAGCGCGTTCTCACCACCGCCACCGCGCGCGTCCTCCGCGCCCCATGCACGGTGCGACGCGCCGTCCCCCACTTTTCACTGCCGGCCGAGGGTTCCCAGGAGACTCGGAAGGGGACCATCACCGGATATCGAAATTTCGCGCCGGAGTCAAGCAACTCGGATGGTTTGACGGGCGTCAAGCCTCACGCAGCGGTGTGTGTGCTTGATGCGTGTGGTGGATGACGCGCTGCGGCGACCGGGCCGCGGAGATTCCCCGGGGCGTTGAGACGGGCACGGCACTGGTGCAGGATCACGGAATGACTTGGCATGCGATGCTGCTTTCGGTCGTCCTCGTCGGCGGAGCCGACGTGCGACAGCTCCAGGTTCGCTTCGACGGCTATCTCGGCGCCACGCGACAGGAGGCGGGCGCCTTTCAGGAGCTGCAGGTGCGCGTGGGCGAGGGGGCGCTGCAGCCCTTCGCGCTGACGAACGTCATGTCGCTCATGGGCGGTGGCCCCGTCGGCACCGACATCGTCGACCAGATGCTGCCGATCAAGCCGAACTTTATCTTCACCGGCGACGCGAAGCTGATCGAGAGGATCGCGAGCGCCAAGCCCAATCAGCTGCTGAGGATCACCGGCTGGACGCAGTGGGGCTCGCAGTACGTGCTGGTCGAGACCGTCGAGGAAAGTGAGCCGGTCACCGGACCGACGCCGACCCCGAACCTGCGGAAGAAGCTCCTCGGCTTCTGAAGGCGGCGTTTTCCGGCCTGGAGCGGCGGCTCAGGCGGCCGGGCTCATTCCCGGCCGGAAGATGACCTTCTTGTCCTTGACGACGAGCTGGTCGGTCACGAAGAGCTGCACCGCGCGCGCCAGCACATCGCTCTCGAGGGCCTTGCCGCGCGACTTCACGTCCTCCAGCGTGTCCTCGCCGACGCGGATGTGGAACACGTCCTGCAGGATGACCGGTCCCTGGTCGAGCTGCTCGGTGACGAAGTGCGCCGTGCAGCCGCACACCCGCACGCCCTCCTCGAACGCCTGGCGATAGGCGTTGGCGCCCGGGTAGTACGGCAGGAGCGACGGGTGGATGTTGATGATCCGGCTCGGATGGCGGTCGACCAGCTCGGGCGGCAGCACCTGCATGTAGCGCGCGAGGACGACCAGATCCGGCTGGGCGTTGCCGAGCTGGTCGAGGACGAAGCGGAAATGAGCCGCCTTGTCGGTCGACGGGTACCAGACGAAGGGCAGCCCGTGCTCCTCGGCGAGGGGGCGCAGCGCCTCGTGGTTCGAGATCACGGCGACGTACTCGGCGGGGATGGTCCCCCGGTCGCGCTCGCGGATCAGGGCGTCCAGGCAGTGCGGCTCCTTGCTGACGAGGATCGCGACCCGGCGGCGCGGTCGCTCGGTCATGAGCCGTAGCGAGACCTCCATGTCGATCTCGCCGCCGATGGCCTTCAGCCCCAGCACCAGCTCGTCGAGCGACGCCGTCATCTCGCCGACGTCGATCTTCATCGTCATGACGAAGAGCCCCTCGACCACGCGCTGGACGATGTCCTCGATGTTGATGCCGAGGCCCGCCAGATAGGTCGAGACGCGTGCGACCACGCCCTTCTGATCGCGCCCGATGACCGAGAGCACTGCCAGGTTCGCCGTTCGTGCCATGACGGAATACCTTTGCGAACGGTCGGGCAAAGGGCAAGAACCGGCCCCATGCCCATCGACCAGAGCATCGTCGGGCGGAAGCTCGACGCCATCCCCGGCGAGTGGACCGAGAAGGACGTCATGCTGTACGCGCTCGGCGTCGGCGAGACGTCACTGCCGTTCTGCTACGAGCGCGACCTTCGCGTCCTGCCGACCTTCGCCGTCGTGCCGCCGTTCCCCGCGATGTTCACCATCGGCGGTGCGATGAACGTGAACCCGATGATGATCCTGCACGGCGAGCAGAGGATCGAGCTCGCCGGCCCGATCCCGGCGCGGGCGAAGGTCACGAGCCAGCCGCAGGTCGTCGCGCTGTACGACAAGGTGAAGGGTGCCGTGGTCGTGGCCGACGTCGAGACGCGCGACGAGAAGGGCAATCTGCTCTTCAAGAACACGTTCACCGTGTTCGCGCGCGGCGAGGGCGGCTTCGGCGGCGACCGCGGGCCTTCGGGTGCGAAGAACGAGCCGCCGTCGCGCGCGCCCGACGCGGTGGAGGAGATGACGACCGCCGAGCACCAGGCGCTGCTCTATCGCCTCTCCGGCGACACCAACCCGTTGCACGCCGATCCCGACATGGCGGCACTCGGCGGCTACCCGAAGCCGATCCTGCACGGGCTGTGCACGTTCGGACACGTCGGACGCGCGATCCTGCACCGCTTCTGCGGCTCGGACCCGGCGCGCTTCAAGGACTTCGAGGTGCGCTTCTCCGGCGTGGTGTATCCCGGGGAGACCATCGTCACCGAGATGTGGTGCGAGAGCTCGACGCGCGTGATCGTGCAGGCGAAAACCAGGGAGCGTGGCGAGGTGGTGCTCTCGAGTGCCGCGGCGACGATCGCCGGATGACGCGGCCGGTGCGCGCGCCGCAGCCCCGCGCATGAAGACGCTCCGCACCGAGACCGCGTACGGCGTGCGGCACGTCATCCTGTGCCGCGAGTCGGAGTACAACACGATCACGCCCGAGCTGCGCGACGAGCTGGCGCAGGCGATCGACGACGCGGACGCGGATCGCGACGTGCGCGTGATCCTGCTGCGCGCGGAGGGGCGCGCGTTCTGCGCGGGCTACGGACTCGACTGGTCCCCAGGCGCAGGAGGTCGTGTCGCCGGCCGCGTCGGACGCGGGTCGCACGAGCGCCGCGCAGACGAAGGCGCCGTGGATCCCCGGCAACGCGCCCGCGGGCAAGCGCGCGTGGGACTCGGTCGCCGACTTCCGCATGATGGGCCGCTTCGTCGAGACGTACATGAAGCTCTGGTACGCGAGGAAGCCGACCATCGCGGCGGTGCAGGGCTGGTGCATCGGCGGCGGCACCGACATGGTGCTGTGCGCGGACCAGATCATCGCCGCGGACGACGCGAGCTTCGGCTACCCGCCGGCGCGCGTCTGGGGAACGCCGACGACGGCGATGTGGGTCTATCGGCTCGGTGCCGAGCTCGCGAAGCGCTACCTGCTGACGGGTGACGAGATCCCTGCCAGGCGCGCGGCGGAGATCGGGTTGATCCTCGAGGTCGTACCGGCCGATCGGCTGCTCGCGCACGCGACGGCGTATGCGGAGCGCATGGCGAGGCTGCCGCTGAACCAGCTCGTGATGCTGAAGCTGCTCGTCAATCAGACGGTGGAGAACATGGGCTTCGCGTCGAGCCGGATGCTGGGCACGCTGTTCGACGGCATCGCGCGGCACACGCAGGAGGGGCTCGACTTCGTCGATCGCGCGCAGGAGGTCGGGTTCCGGGACGCGGTGCGGGAGCGGGACGATCCGTTCGGGGACTACGGGAGCAAGCCGAAGCGCTGACTTTCCGTGGAGGATCCGTGAGCGCCGTGAGCATGATCCGAACCCTGCGCGGTGCGTGCCTGGCGGCGCTGCTCGTCGTGGCCGCGCTCGTCGTGGCCGCGCTCGTCGTGGCCGCGCTCGTCGTGGCCGCGCTCGTCGTGCCGCGCTCGTCGTGCCGCGCTCGTCGTGCCGCGCTCGTCGTGCCGCGCTCGTCGTGCCGCGCTCGTCGTGCCGTCGGCGGCACGGGGCGACGTCGATCTGTCGAACCACCGGAACGCTCACCTGCCTCCTTTCGCGGGCGCCTTCTTCTTCGTCCCTCTGCGAACGCGTTCGCGGAGGGTCTCGAAGAACTCCGGGGTCAGCTCGCCGAGGTCCTCGCTCCTGATGGCCGAGAGCAGCTGCTGATCGACGCTCTGCCTCGCCATCCGCTCGCGCAGCAGCTCGCGGACGTACTCGCTCGCGCTCGAGTACCCGCCGGCGCGGACCTCCGCATCGACGAAGTCCTTCAGTGCTTCGGTCAGCGAGATGTTCATCGTCGTCGTGGCCATGTCACAGCGATAGCCCGCGTGGCAATGTTTGCCAATACATGCCATGCCTCTTGCGCTGCCGGTGCGAACGGTCGTAACAGCCCTGCATGGTCATCCCGCGTAGCCGGCTCGCGTTCTTCTATGGTCTGCTGGCCTTCGTCGCGCTGCTCGCGACGTGGAACCAGAACCTGCACTACTTCGGCAGCGGCGCCGCCGCGTCCAGCGGCGGCCTGGGGGCGTTCGTGAAGGACACCTTCGCGAACCCCGCCGCGGCGTCGATCACGCTCGACCTCGGAATCCTGGTGCTCACGGTCGCGATCTGGATGGTGCTCGAGGCGCGTCGGCTCGGGATGCCGTACGTGTGGCTGTACATCGTCGGCGCCTTCCTGACCGCGATCAGCGTGACGTTCCCGCTGTTCATGCTGATGCGCGAGCGGCGGCTCGCGACGCTCGGTCAGGTGCAGCCCGCGATCACGGGGGCGGATGCGATCGGACTCGCGCTGGTCGCGGTACCGACGCTCGTGCTGTCGGTGTGGAGTCTGTTCGCGTAGCGCGGCCGGGCGCGCGCGCGTCAGATGGAACGCCTTGCCGGTTCCATCCTTCGTGGTCGGCGAAGCCGATGCGCGCGTCAGATGAACACGCCCTGCGGGTTCATCCCTCGTGGTCGGCGAAGCCGGTGAGGACGTCAGTCGAGCGGCGTGCCCGCGTGCTCCGGCGGCAGCGGGAAGCTCTCCGCTGCGCGCCGCACCTCGGACTCGTCCGCGCCCGACAGCCGCGCCGCGTGCGCGAGGACGTCGAGCAGGGCCGCGCGGTCGCGGCCGTCGCAGCGCGCGACGATCGTGCCGTCGGCGGTCGCGAGGAGGACGGTGGGCGTGCGCGCGACGCCGAGCTCGCGCGCGACGCTCGCGCCGGCGTCCAGCGCCTGCGGGAAGCAGAGCCCGTGCTCGTTGATCGCGTCGAGGGTGTCGTCCTCGGTGCCGAGCGACAGGCCGAGGGTGAGGAGCCGCTTGCCGTGGAAGGCGCGCGTGACGCGCTCGATCACGGGCAGGACCTCGTTGCTGAACGGGCACGTGTGGCGGTAGGCGACGACGAGGCGCGCCGTCGCGGCGGGGTCGCGGAGGACGGCGGGCTCGCCCTGCAGGGTCGCGAGGGTGACGTCGGGGAGGCGGGCTGCTGCGTGTTCGGCCACGGCGTCGGGGTAGCACGCGGACGGCGCGCGTGTCGGGCGCCGGGTCCGCGGGCGCGCGGGCGTCGGGCTTTGACGGCCCCGGGGGCGGCTGTTAGCACGGGGTGTCGTCACAGGGTCGCATAGCTCAGTTGGTTAGAGCGCTTGCCTCACATGCAAGAGGTCCCGTGTTCGAATCACGGTGCGACCACTCACGCTTCCCGCGACCGCTTTGCGGGGTTGCGCGCTCCCGCGGTCCGCTCTTCTCCCAGGGGGCCGCTTCCCGCCTCCCTGTCGCGCAACGGGGATTGTCGGCAGTTCGCAAAAATGCGAACGTAGCCCAATGATCCACGGGGAGGGGCATGCCTCGGACGAAGGTCATCTTCTACCAGGAGCCCGAGGGCACCGCTGCGGTGCTCGACTGGATGGATGGCATCCCCGAAAGGGCTCAGGACAAGTGTCGCGTGGCGCTCGAGCGCCTCGCAGAGCTCGGCCATGAGCTTCGCCGTCCAGGGGCGGACTATCTCCGCGACGGGATCTACGAGCTGCGGGTGGGCCTGCAGCGGGTGAACTACCGGATGCTCTACTTCTTTCACGGCAAGGCCGCGGCCGTGCTGTCGCAGGGGCTCGTGAAAGAAAAGCGAGTCCCCCCGAAGGAGATCGACGAAGCGGTCAGGCGAAAGAAGAAGTTCGAAGCAGACCCGACCCGGTTCACGTACAGGGAGTGACGACCGTGCCAAGAAAGAAGACGACGTCGGATGCGCTCGAGATCCTCCATCGGCGATACTACGCGGGCAAGCCTGACCGCGTTGAGAAGCTGGAGAAGGTTCGCGACGACATGGAGATCGGCCGCCTGATCCAGGACCTCCGCATGAAGTCCGGACTTACCCAACGCGAGCTCGCCAAGCTCGTCGGCACGACCGCGTCCGTCATCTGTCGTCTCGAAGATGCCGACTACGAGGGCCATTCCCTGGCGATGCTTCGACGCATTGCCACGGCGATGAAGAAGCGCCTCGAGATTCGATTCGTTCCGGTCAAGGGCGTGCATACGGCATAGGCTCCCGCGCGCCGACGTCCGTTGAGCGCCCTTCTTTGCCCCGGTCGTCGTCCCGTGTTCGAAGCACGGTGCGACTACTCCCCCGCTCGGCGGTTCAACGTGCCATCCGGCGCCGCCTCTGCCAATCTCCGGCCATGAGCCGTTTCGAGGGCGAGGGATTCGCGGCGTTCGCGCGCGCCGCGCGTGCGCTCAACTCCTCGCTGGACCTCGAGGTGGTGCTGCACGGCCTCCTCGACGGCCTCGACGATCTGCTGCGACCGTCGAGCTGGTCCCTGCTGCTCCGCGAGGACGACAGCGACGCGCTGGTCTTCCGCCTGGTGCGCAACGAGAACGACCGCGGCCTGATCGGCCGCCGGCTGGCACCCGGGGAGGGCATCGCCGGCACGGTGATGCGTACGGGCGAGACGCTTCTGATCTCCGACGTCACGCAGGACGCGCGCTTCTCGAGCCGCATGGACCAGGCGCTCGGCTTCGCGACGCGCTCGATCATCGCGGTGCCGCTGCGGGTTGAGACGCGGACGATCGGCGTGATCGAGATCGTGAACGCGCTCGACGAGCGCGGCTTCGACCTCGACGACGTCGGCATCCTCGAGAGCTTCGCCGACTTCGCGGCGATCGCGATCTCCAACGCCCAGGCGCACAGCGCGCTGCTCGAGCTCACGCGCAACGACCCGCTGAGCGGACTGCGCAACTCGACGTACTTCCTGAGCTGCGTCGACGAAGCGGTCGCGCGCGGCGACCGCTTCGCGGTCCTGTTCTCCGACATGGACCACTTCAAGCAGCTGGTCGACGGACACGGTCACATGAGCGGCAGCGCGGCCCTCGCGGAGGTCGGACGCGTGTTCGCCGCGGCGCTCGCGCCGGACGAGGTCGGGTGCCGGTTCGGTGGTGACGAGTTCGCGTTCCTGATCCCGGGCGCGGACGCTGGCCGTGCAGCGGAGCGCTGTCGCACGCTTGTGGCGCGCGTGTCGGAGCGGACGTCCCTCGAGCGGCAGGGGATCAACGTGCGGCTGCAGGCGTCGTTCGGGTGGGCGGCGTATCCGGAGGACGCGGCGACGGCGAAGGTGCTGCTGCACGTCGCGGACGGGCGGATGTACGAGAGCAAGCGGGCGCGGGGGCGGGCGCGGGGGACGTGAGTGGGGCCGAGCGACCGTCATCTCGCCGGAGCAGCCCCGACGGTCGGCACGTCGGCGGTCGCCCGTCGCGCCTGCGGCGCATGCACGCAAGCCATGATGGCTGTCGGGTGCAGGTCGCCCGGGCAGGTCGTCGCTTGTTCTGCTCCGGCGGCTCTCCTACCCTCAGCCCCATGGCCAATCCGGACGCGATCGCGGGAGGAGAATTGATCTTCGTCGTCGAGCCCGCGGCGGAGGGTGGCTTCACGGCGCGCGCTCTCGGTGCGGCGATCTTCACCGAGGGCGACGACCTCGACGAACTGCGCGAGAACGTCCGTGAGGCCGTGCGGTGCCACTTCGACGGCGCGTCTCCGGGCGTCGTACGGCTCCACTTCGTGCGCGACGAGGTGCTCGCCGTTTGAGGCTCCCGCGGGACGTCTCCGGCGACGATCTGATCCGGGCTCTCGCGAAGCGCGGCTACCGCGTGACGCGCCAGGTGGGGAGCCACGTCCGGCTCAGCGTCATTACGGAACGCGGGGAGCACCACGTCACAGTTCCCCGGCACGATCGCTTGCGAGTCGGGACGCTGGCCGGCGCCCTCCAGGACGTGGCTGCCTGGCTCGAGATCGATCGCGACGATCTCATCGCCGAACTTTGACCGTTCGACGACGGGTTGTCCGATTGTTCGGGGGATCGATCCCGGACAAGGAATCGCGGTCGAACGGCCACAGGACTTCCTGAGACGGATCGGAGAAGCATCGTGAGTGCCTTGAGCGTACGCCTGCCAGCTTCGTTGCATCGCCGACTGAGTGAGGTCGCGGAGCGCGAAGGGGTCTCGATCAACCAGCTGGTCAACACGGCGGTCGCCGAGAAGATGGCAGCCCTCCTGACCGAAGAGTACCTCGCGCAACGGGCGGCGCGCGGCAGCCGGTCGCGGTTCACTGCCGCTCTCCGGAAGGTCCCCGACGTCGAGCCGCCAGAGCGCGATCGCGTCTCCGACGTGAGGAAGCCGACGCGTCGGTCAACCCGGCGATGAAGCGGCGGGCTGCGCCGGACACTCGTCGCACGCTCGTTCACGAGCCGTCACGGGCGTTGCCCGCCGAACTCACGACCACCAGCGCCCACCCCGTGTCGATCCACCGCGTCGAGCCCTTCGGTGTCCCCTCCAGGTAGCGCAGCCGGTTGACGCGCGCCTCGTCGAGCACGCCGCCGTGCGTGCCGACGTCGTCCGCCGCCACGAGCACCCACGCGATGTCGAGCAGCGACACCGTCCGCTCGGCGAAGCCGCCGTCGGCGCTGCCCGGATCGACCGCACCGTCGATGCGCAACCCGCCGCGCGCGGCCTCGCCGACGATGCGCAGCCGCTTGCCGTCACGCGCGAGCACGCCGCCGACACCCGGGTCGCGGAGGACGGTGCGCACGACGTCGCGTGCGCGGTCGAGCGCGCCTTCGGGAAGCCGGCGGGACGCATCGCGTCCTTCCCCGAGCGCGCGCCACGTCGCGAAGTCGACGGGCGGAATGGACCAGACGTCGCCCTCGAGCGCGCGACCGACACCGGCGTAGCGCCACGGCTCGTCGCTCGCGATGCGCGTCAGGACGAACGCCGTTTCGCCCGGCCGGCGATCGGACACCGCCGTGCGGACGCGGTCCGGCTCGACGAGCGAGCCGCGCTGCGCGACGCGCAGGAAGAGCTGCCCGTCGACGCGCGCGTACGGCGCGTCCGTGGCAGCGCCGGCGAACCCGGTCGCGAGTCCGAACGCCTCCGGCAGGTTCTCGTCGGTGATCCGCTCGCCGACCGCGGGCGCCACGTCCTCCGGCCGCACCACCTGCTCGACGATCGCGATCACCGTCGTGTCCGCAGTCGCCGGAATCGTCGGCCCCGCCGGATTGTCGGACGCGAGGAGCCAGCGGTCGCCGTCGCGCACGACCCGCTTCAGCACGTACGCCGCGTCACCGGACGCATCGTCCGGTGACGCAGGGACCTCGACCAGCGCGACGCGCCCTTCCAGCGTCCCGAGCCGCGCCGCGCGCGCCCAGCGCAGGACCGCCCAGTCGCCGTCGCGGATCGGCGCGTCGCTGCCGTCCATCGAGTCGCCGACGACGCGCACCGCGAAGAGGTCGGGCGACGCCTCGCCGCGCAGCGGCAGGCGCACGGTCTCG
>Ga0194121_10009280_pt1 | contig 12215 bp, 13 predicted proteins | sample TA2MahCa50mmetaG_FD_148609 | JGI IMG/M metagenome (GOLD analysis project Ga0194121, IMG submission 148609) | Freshwater microbial communities from Lake Tanganyika, Tanzania - TA2015020 Mahale Deep Cast 50m | ecosystem: Environmental > Aquatic > Freshwater > Lake | place: Tanzania: Lake...
GCCGATGTTGTCATACCAGTGCCTGTCGTCATGGATGTCGCGAACACGTTTGTGCTGCCCAGCGCAGTATTGGCTGCGAGAGCAATGTCAGCGTGTGTCCCTGTGCCACCGAAATCAGTATCCGCTTCATTGTAGAAGGCTTCTGCCGCACCGGCTGTCACGTTAGCTGTCGTATATGTGGACCGCATCGCGAAGATGAGCCCAGTTGGACCCGACATTGGCTGAACGCCGCACACATCGTAGGCAATGAGGTTCGGAAGCGAACGACGCACCAACGAAATGAGAATCGGATCAAACCCTGCCATTGGACCACCAGCAGCAGACCCACCTGTCAACCCACCACCAGTGGCGTTAGCAGGAGACGCTTCGCTGAGGATCTGCGATTCCTTGCGGATCGCTGTTTCCTGATTGTCCAGAATAACAGCAGTCACCGCACGGCGATACGGATCCTTAATTTTGGGGAGGTCTGGATGATCCAGAACCGCGCCCCACTTCTTCTCAAGATTCTCTGATAGAAACATGTGGTACTCCTTGGTTAAATTAAACTGTTTACGTTACTTCGGTAAAGTCTTCGAAATTGCCTGTACATACGCCTTCATCCGTGAATCAGTGATTTCGGGCTGTTCAGCAACTTCTGCCTGTTCAGACAACATTTCAGCCGAAGCTGTTTTTGTTGTCTTTGGGAAATAGTTATCACGGATGGTCTCAACCGTCTTCTGAAAATCACCGTCTGAGGTGTACTCGGCACTCTCTACGAGCGACCGAATTTTTTCAGTTTGTGTCTGTGTAAGACCTTCACAGACTGTATCGACAATGTCCTGTTTCTTGGATTCTTGAAGTGATTTCTTCATCTCAATGTTCCGTGCAACGGTTTCATTGAGTTGTGTTTCCAATGACTCTACTTTTTCAACCAGTTCATTTACCAATTCAATCTTCTCTTCTGGAACACTGATATAATGCTCGGCAAAGAGATTGCGGAGACCAGCGATAAACTCTTCTGTCAACTCTGACCGCAACCCATTCTCAATGGCGACCTGATTCTGTTCCATCCACTCTTCCACAGCATAATTGAGGAACCCATCGATCTTTTCCACCAACTGAGCTTCAAGCTGCTGAACGGCTTCAGTCAACTCTGCCGCATACTTGGCTTCTAGCTTCTCCTCAATCTTCTTGACTTTATGCTGAACCTTATCGTTTACACGAGTTTCATAAATCGTGGCGATTTTGGAACGGAAGTCTTCGGACAAATTCTTTTCAGAAGATAGAATGGCTTTTACGTCTTCCTTCATAGCCTCTTTCTCTTCCTTCTCTTCTTTCTCTTTCTTCTCGTCCTCGTCCTCGTCTTCCTCGTCTTCCTTCTTGTCCTCTTCGTTCACTTCCTTTTTCTTCTCATCCTTTTCCTCATCTTCATGCTCATCATCTTCATGCTCGTCATCGTCATGCTCGTCGTCATGCTCGTCGTCATGCTTGTTTTCTTTAACGACATCCACTTCGCCCTTAACCTTTTCCATTGGCATAGCTCCAACAGAGGCAGGTTTACCTGGCTTGACATTCTTCGCTGACCCGTCACCCTCGCGACGAGCAGGATCAGTAGGTGTCACCCCACCCAAATCCTCTACTTCGCCGTCTGGCTTTTGCATAGGGGCACCAGGCGCAGCGGCTTTGCTACGACTTAAAATATCTGCGGCAGCTTCCATTAAATTTTTCGACATATGAATCTCCTCTGTTGGTATTACTATTTATAATTTATAAGTTTTTCAAAAACGACTCAAATAGCTCTGCGGCGACTCGTTCTACGTCTTTTCGTGATGCCTTTCTGATTGTTTTCTGAACATGCTCAATCTGTTGTTCCATGAACTTACCATCAATATAGATCCATTCACGTGCCTCCATAATGCCCGACACCCAAGCATCAGGGGCTGAGGGATCTGCAACAATATCTACCGTGGACAATTTGAAATCTTCCTGTACTTGATTGATCCCGTCAATCGTCTGTAAAGACCCGATTCCACGTGACGAGACGCCCAGCTTGATACCCTCATTGATAAAACTCTTCGTAATTTCGCCATTAGGAGTCGGCAGAATTTTCGCTTTTCCGTAGATATTATTCCCATCAAAATGTAACTCTGTGATGAGATGAGAAACTTTATCCAGATTGATGGTAGGAGTGTCTGGATGCCCCAGTTCACCCAAAGACCGCTTTTCACTGATTAACTGCTGATAGCGTGTCAATTCATTCTCTAGAATCGGTTTGGGGTAAACTCGCCCATTGCGGTTTTTTGCTTCCGCTTGCATAAAGACGCCCTTGATGTAATAATTCTTATTGCCTGTATCAGACTTTTCCACCAAGACTTCTGTATCAGAACCTGAATAAAACTCTTTGAGTAGTTTCATGGATAACCTTTAGTGGTTGTAGGCGACAGGAACAGCTTTAACATTCGTTCCTGCATCAACCTGTACTGTTTCCGTTCGATCTTTTTCTAAAAGCATTTCAGAAGCTGCTAGAATAGTCACATTGCCAGTTGTGGTGCCGGCACCATTCGCAATCGTAATAACATGTTGGGTGCTGGCATGAGTATTAACTAATCGCAATAAGGTAGCACCACTAACAGTGGTGTTTGCCGATGAACTTAGTGTGACTTCGTTGGATAATATTTTCAGTCTCATTAGTGGATACCCATTGCCTTTCTTTTCCGCAAACTAATTCTTCGTTTTCGTAGCGATTGCTGTAATTTTGAACGACGCTTAATTGCTGCCCTACGTGCTTTTAACCGCATTCGTATTCGCGCTGCTGCTGGAATTCGCGTCAGTTTCCCTCGTTTCAGTGTAAATCCTTTAATCGCAGATCGTCTAATATTGCGCTGTAATTTACCTCTTCGAATGCGCCGACGAATAAGATTAATTCGTCCGCGACGTAACACATCACCTTCTGTCAATAGTTCTGTTGTCTCGTGCGATTCCCCCAGTGTATCTCCGATCATCATTTTCATCTGCACACAACGAATATCACGAATCGTATTTAATCGCTCTACAATCGTTGCACGAGCGTCTTGAAATCGCTCTGTCATAATTTGTGCAATCAATTGATTCATTTTATTTGGGCGACTCCGTATCTTGAAAAGGAACCGTAAAGTATCGATTTAATTTGTCACTATAATACAATGCTACTTTAGTATCATGCGGATACATACGAATTGCTTTTCGACGAAGAATGATTAACATCGGCGGTTCTTTATTAAGTAATGCAATAGGAGAATCAGCAGAATCAGCAATTTCCTGAATCTGTTCTTCTCTTACCGCTTGCCGTACTTTTTGAAAGACGCCCATATTGCTACTAACAATCTGTGTTAATTGTTTTACCAAATCAAACACCAATTGTCGTTCTTGCACAGACATCGGTTTCTCTTGATGCAACTTATCCATTACACGATGAAGTTTGGGCAACAGAGTTTTATCCATCAACCCTGCGCGCACCAACGCATCAAACCGTTGCTGTTCGGGTGAAACGGCTTCGTTCAGTTGTCGTTTCAAATCACTGAAAGATTTCATGCCCCCTCAGTTGGCTCAACAGTTGGTTTAACCTCTTGCTGAAACAACGCTGACGCGATTTCTTGCTTACGTGTATCCAAAGCGTCCAACACACGTTGCCCTAGCAACTCATGTACAGAACCCGTTGCGTCTGTCAATTTATCCGTTGCCACTGACTGAATCAAATCGCTAATATTAGACATAAACACCTCTCATATTATTTATACTTTTTTCTTCGCTGCACTCACGGCCGCGTCTAAATCTGGCGTCAAGGATTTCGTCGCCACGGGTGCTGCAGGGGGTTCTGGCTTCGCAGGAGGTTCCGGCGCAGCGGACTGTGCAGGAGGTGCCGAAGGTTCTTCACCTGGCGTCGCAGCAGGCTCCGATGATGACGTTTCTTGAGTTTGCGTCTGTTCTTGTTCCAACTCGCTCTGCATCTCTTCCATTTCGTCTTCAGTCATTCGCAGAATATGACGTTTTACCCAAGCTTGAGAGTAATACTTGCCAACAAAGGGATCCACTTGAGCAGCAAGGGCGACACGATTCTGAGTCAGATCAGCTTCACGTAATTCGTAGTAGTGATTGTCAGACATGAAATCGTAAGTAATGTTTTGTTTGATTTGATCCCATTCTTCAATAGAACAAATCCCCTTAATGGATAATTGTACTCGCAAAGCATCATCAAATATCTGTGAAAACTTTCGACGAAGCCGTTGAATAAACTTAAAGAATTTAATTTCATCGCGGGTGACTTCTGCTGCACGACCCAATCCCGCCAATCCACCACCTGTCTGATCATCCAACCGAGACATTGGCACATTGAGAGATTGATAGAGCTTTTTGCGGAAATAAATGACATCATCCAATTGCCCAAGATTTTGTCCAGCTGGCAGCGTCGTGATTTCAGTGCCTTTAGATCCTTCGCGCCGAGGAAGCCAAAAATCTTCCAGCATACTCAGATGCTTTCGTTCATCACGAATTTCTCCTGTGCTGGCGTCATACACCAACTTATTGCGGTATTTGACCATGATATCATGAACGTACTGTTCCGCTTTGAGTTTGGGAAGATTGCCAACATCAATATAGAAAATTCGACGTTCTGGTGCGCGAGACAACCGATAAATGACCACCGCGTCTTCAATCATGCGCAATTGATTCAGCGGCTTGATGGCTTTATGAAGATGTGAAATCACCATGACGGATTTGGCATCTAACATGCCCGACGGCACATAGACAATAGAATCGGTAGCAATGCGAGTGCCCTGATTCGTTGATGCAGTATAATTCTGCGCAGTCATGCCGCGTTCATTGAACACATAGTATTCAGACACCGCAGCAATCGTATCAACTCCCGTGCGCGGATCACGCTGCTTGAGAACTTCACGAACTTTCCGAATCTTTCGCGGGTCAATAAATCGCAGCTCTTGAATGCCCTGTTTGGGATTGTCCTCGTTCACCATCACATGAAAGTAGACTCGCCCATCCACATACCAACGACGAAACAATTCTTCAGCAATATTCTTGAAATTTAGCAGATGAAGAATTTCTTCAAATTCTGCTTCGATTTTCTTTTTGATGGTATCTGGTTGTTTGAGTTGTTCGAGATTGATTTTGACAATTTGATTGTCTGTATCTTGCGAGATTGATTCAGTGATAATATCATCAATCGCCATGGCGCATTCTGGATGAAGCGACATTTCGCGATACCGCGTCACTAATTCAAGTTCGTTGCGGACTGATCCTTCTAAGTCTACATAGGTGCCATAATACGCACCCTGCGTAATAGTGACTGCGCCATCTTCAATGGCGGATTGCGGGAGAACCAGCGCGGGTTTATCGTCTGGTTGAACTTGAACTGATTCTTTTTTGCCGAGCGTGAACCCAAACAATGAAATTGGCATGGGGTAATTACTCCATCACAAAATAATAATAAAGCGGGGGAGCGAACTCCCCCGCACTGTCATCATAACTAGACCGTCAACGGTGAATTTTCACCCAGTGTCTGCCAATACTGATACGACAGAGTTACTGAGTATTCTTCCACCGCATCGTTGGAACCCCAGTCCAAATCAATCTGCGCGAGATCCGTGGGGAAGGCACCGATCAATTTGTAAGACTTAATGATATTACCAGCCTTGCCATACTGTGTAACAATTGGATCAGAAGTATAGGAGACTGATCCTGTCGCACCAGACAGGCGAAGATTGGTTGAATGAGTATTGAGACCACCCATCCATTTTTCAAACGCTTTCCGAACGATAAAATCTTCATCGTTCAGAACCGTGATTGTAAAATCAGCGAAGGTACGATTCCCCGCCAGTTTCACTTCACGACCAAAATACTGCAAAGCTACCGTGCCAATCGTGGACCCAGGCAATGCGGCAGTCTTACACATAAATGTCAACTTTCTCCCTGAGTCGCCAGCGACTCCGAAGATTGTTGGAAACTGCATTTCCATTTGAAACAAGTTGGGACGTGCACCGTCCGCAACAAACTGTGATCTAAAATCTGCTACATTAAATGGCATATAAGTTCTCCTTAGTTCGTATCAGTATTTAGTGGTGCTTTAAAACTTCCCAACCACTTCCTCAAACGCCACACCCGTTCTCACAGCCACAAAGTTCAACTTAATGAAATTGATGCTGCGAGCAGGTTTAACATAAATGTCTCCGATAAACTCATTACGATCAATGATCTCTGGTGTATTGTTGCTGCCGTCGCAGACAACACGGAAATCAAAGATACCGCGACGACCTTGCACGTCACGGAGGAAAGGTTCCACCAATGCCACGAACTGCGCGCGAGTAAATTCATCATTGTACTCAAACAGCGAATACTTGGCTGCGCGAGAAATGGCTTTCTCCAACACAATAAACAACCGACGCACATTGATTCGATCAAATGCGCTGGGTTTACTCTGGAGAGTCTTATCGCCAAACAGCAGTGACCCTTCACCTGGGAATGTAGTCACTGGATTAATGCCATTCTTATAGAGTTCGTCCCGTTCCGTTTGTGTTGGCGTCCAGGACAACTTAATAACGTTCTTAAGAGTGCCGCGATTGAACCCTGCTGGCGAGAACCACGGATCGCGAGTATTATCAGTTCTAACACACAGCCCAGCGGTATCGCCGTTGACCGGAATCCAACGATAAACATCGTTGTACTTGTCATACTGATACTTCCAAGCAGAATCTAAAAAGGCATAGGAAGTAGACGTTAACAGATTGCGATACGCAATGATAGCAGTTGTTTCACTCCCCGCATTGTCCACCACATCAGCATAGAGCGGTGAGAGGAATAACACGCAATCCTTACGTGTTTCAACAATGTTAGAAATCAGATGTGTAGCGACTGTCTGATTCGCGGGACCACCGACAACCAACGAAATATCAACAATATCCGCATTGGCAAACTGATCATAGGCGCTAATCAAATCACCATTCGTCATCGTTGCATCAACACCGCCACCCAGTGACGCGTAATTGGGCTTGTAGACATTAGTAAATGTTTTCCCAGCCGCAGTGGTGCCCCAATTGGTGCCGCTGGTGTCGTGATCGCCCCAATAGATCCACTTGGATTTTCTGAAAATAACTTCTGGGTAATAAAGTGCTGTGCCACCCTCATCCTTAACGTCAGAGCCTTTAGAAACAAATGGGTATTTCTCAAGAACAGTCTCAGGAACTCCAGAGATTCCGCCATCTTCATCGACGACGATGACATGGACTTCATCAATGGATCCACCCAAATCGGCTGCGTACTCAGAAGTGCCGGGCGCGCTATCAAACTCATCAGCATATTCCCATTTCCGTAGAAATGAAGTGCCAGCAGTGATTGCTGCAGTCAATGCGCCAGACAATACGACATTGCCAGAGTTCACCGCGCTGACTTTGATATACTCATTGGCACCGAATTTGACCAAGTCATTGACGGAGAGATAGCTGGTTGGATTGACTGTGACGTCAATAGTAGTATCGCCCACACTAGCTGCGTTGGCTGTAGAATTAATCTGCGCCGTTAGATTGGACGAAAAGGCATTCGCTGACGGGCAAATGGAAACTTTAATATTGTTTCCGAGACTGCCGCCATACCGAGCTGCCCACATTCCAAACGTTCCCGATCCATCAAGATAATCAGCTTCATAGAGGTCTTCAGTTTTAATGAGGACCGCAGCTGCGCTGTTGGCTGTCGCATTCCGTGTCGCAGTGTTGGCAGCCCGAACCACTCGAAGGTTATTGCCATACGCGAGAAAGTTTGCAGCACTAAAGAAATACGAATAGGTATTAGCATTAGGTTCGCCAAATCGCTCAACAAGACGAGTTTCGGAATCTATAAGAATACGCTCCCCAATAGGACCCCACTGAAAATTACCTGCAAATGCGCCACCAGTCGTGGCAACAGCAGGAATGACGGTTGTTAAATCGACTTCAGAAACCGTTACGCCTGGTGACAACATGAATGCCATAGGAGACTCCTTGTGTTATGCAAAATCGTGGTAATACGTCAAAACTTGCGCCATAGTCGCTATATCATATTTATAAATTACTATATTTGTCTTCTAGCACATCGTGAACGGTTTTACCGACTGGAATCCACAAATCTTCATCAATAACCTCTGGTTCATCTTCGATGTGCTCTTCGTGTCCGCGAAATCCAAATGACAGCCAGTCTGTGTTCTCATTTTCACTTTCCAGCGTTCTTCGAATGTCGGTATTATGATTATCTCGAAAATATCTCTGTGAAGCTAGCCATCCAAATAGCACCAAAGTCATTACGATATCGTCATGATACCCCTCATCCGCTTTATAAGTGTTACCTTGTTGGGTAAACGTAGATAGTTCTGAAATAGTCTCAAAATCATGAATAAGAAGTTTTTCCCGTTCAATAAGAGTTTTAAGGTTAGAACACCCAATTCGTTTAACTGGCTCTGTCATGCGTAATCCCATTAACACTCGTCGTTTGAATCCCGAAGAAACTTTTGTGCCATTTTGTAGAAAGCCTTCTGTTCGAAACAGATTTTCATATTCCAAATCATGATGAAGCGATTCAGCTACTTGAGTTCCAACATCATTCAATTCGATTAGAATAAATGCTCGATTATAGTTCGTCCCCACGGTAGAAATAATCGTCGGCAATAACAACGGAGGAATCGTTGCATTTTGATACTTGGCAACTTGACGATACGGCATCGCCGTAATGTCAAACACGCTAAACGCCGACGCATCTTGATCTAATCCATGAGACACATCACACGTAATGATATAGGTGTGCCCCTCAATTGGATCTTCATAGATATTTAGGTGTTGTTCTTTACGTATGGGAACATGATAAACAAGCTTGGATAATACCGATCCAGCGATCAGAGTATCCGATGACCCCAAGAAGTCACACAGCACTTCCTGTCTAAATTTCACATCCCCCAAAACTTGTAATTGCTTTTCCATCCAATCATGATCTCGTTCTGGGTGTGATTGCCATGGAAACGCGAGTGGTAGAAATCCGTTTCGCTTTTCTTCTGCATCTATCCAGAACTTATAAAAGTGATTCAATCCATTGGGGGTAGACGCGATGAGAATCTTGGTTTCTTTACCAGACGAAATTGTGGGGAATATTGAAGTAAAAAACTCATCGGCGATATTATTGTGTACATGCGCAAATTCGTCTAAAAACACCAAACTCAAAGAATACCCACGAATACCAGATGAACTGGTTGCAGCTGCTAAGACTCGTGATCCGTTCTCTAAGGCAATAGAACCTTTGTTCCATTCGACGACACCCTGTTGAAGCCAAAGCGGCAAATGTTCATAAGACAATTTAATACGTGACAGAATTTCTCGCGCGATTGCTGCTTTGTTTGCTAAAATAGCACAGACCTTATTATCATGAAACAAAATATACCACAGAAAGAACGCAGCGGTAGTAGTGGTTTTCCCCATCTGACGAGGAAGTCGCACAATCACTTTGTTCTCTTTCACAAACGAGTTGATGATGTGTTTTTGAAATTCAAACAAATCAAAAGCAATGAGCCCGCGATCTACATGAACAATTTTTACATACGTGCTAATGAAGTATTCACAATCCGCCGCGCAGCGTTGATATTCCTCAACTTGTTCCCGTGTGAAAGCCACAGGAACTCCTACACATTTCAGATTAGGATTATTAAGATATGATTCGCTCATGATTTGAGATGGTCCCGCAGTTCTTTCGTGGTTCCCACAAACACCGCATTTTTCACTTGAATGGGTGCATTCTCTGTGGGTGCAGTTTTCTCTGAGAGTTCCATTTCTTTCTTATGGATCTCCATTAAGTCTTTATTCAAATCCGACATGGTTTTCATTAACTGAGTTGCGACCTCATAAGCACGAGGATGTTGTGAATCATTCGCAATTCGAATGAGATTCTGAAGCGTCGGAATACCTGCATCAATCAGTGCGCGGATATTCTCACGCGCATACGTTGCATCATTCGTCTGAGTGCCATCGGTGGCTACTGGTGCTGGCACCGTGACTGATGGTGGAACGGGCGACAGAGCCGTTCTGTCTAAAATTTCTGCTATAGTATCATCCGTCATAGTGTATCAGGAAACTCAGTTAATTGTTCAGAATAACCAAAGTCACTGCTTGCGTTCGCTGATAGAGGATCTTGTTGTATTTTAATAATAGCTGTTTTAATTATACTGACCTCTGTGGTGTTCGCTGTCGCGCTTGCATGCGAGGTATCGCCAATAATAACATCATGAACATTAAAAACATCGGCACGACTTCCCCCTACAAGTGTGAGTTTTGTTCGTGGGCGGTCCCAAGCAAGCACTGTTCCCACTGCAGTTGCAAAGCCAGCAGAACTGGCATGCGAGTGAACATTAGATGTAGTGTGCCGATGAGAACGGACCGTCTCACCTTCAATAAAGTCTTGAGTGCTGATATGCGTAACATAGACAATCTGTGCCTCAAGATTGCGCGAATCATTATAGAGATTGGCAATCACGCCACCCGTATTGCCACTGTTTGAAGCATCCCCCATAATGATACCCGTATTCGCTGAAGGTCCAAAGAAGTATCCCTTAAGAGTAAAGTTAAATTGCCAAATAATCAATCGTGTGCTACCAGCCCCAGCAGGACCCTCATAGTCAATGGTTTGACTCACCCCCGTAAGGTGAATGGGAATATCGCGTTTTAACTCCATGTCGGGCACTAATGTAGCACTTACGATAAAGTCGGGCTGAAAATAGGGCAAAATTTGTTCTGCGATTTGAGTGCCATCTTCAATATTACGCGCATAGAAATTCAGTGTAAAGTCAATATTGTAGGGAGCACCGGTATAGAGACCTTTTACTGAATTGTTTGCTGCTGGTGGTCCATGAAATCTCAAAGCATTCTGTTGTTTTCGTTCGGGATCATAGGTGATACGATCAATCTCAAACGATAGTCGCGGCACAGTGACCATAACCGATTTCGTCAAGTTGGGATCTGATTGAATTCGTGTCAACCATCTTTCTTTAGGACCATACGCCAGCGGCACCTTAAATGTTTCTTTTTGTGTACGATCTTGCGTATACCGTGTCAGATAGAGTCCATTAAAAAGTGTTCCAAAGATGACCACATACTTGCGTATGAGCCGATGATAGAAATGGGTAAACATTAGAACGAACCTTCACTAAACGGATTCGTCTCCGAAAAGTCAATGATACTGTCCGCTTCTTGCTGAATGAGTTTATTATCAATGACATCTTCAGTGGCGAGTTCCAACGGCGTATTTGTGTCTGTTGAGGTTAACGTCCAGGCAGCATTACTGCTTGCACCACGAATCAAGACATTAGAGGTAAACGTTCCCTGAACACGAATGGCATCAATCGTGCGAGTGCTTGGAGTCCACTTGCGTACAATTGCTTGCACAGTTGCGGATGCGAGATTCGCACCCTGATAAATGATTTCAGTATTGCTGGAATCAAAGGTTCCCGATCCACCAACAGCCACCACGAAATTGGTCCCACGATACTGATCAAGAATTTGATCGTCGATTTCATCAATCCCTGTTTCAATGATTTCATCTGAAAAGACAAATTGTTTCAGACGTAAGCTATAGACATAGACATTTCCGCCACGCCCACGCCCCAACGTATACATCATGGCTTGATTGTTTTCATGTTCAACATGAGTGATTTCAAAAAAGTTTTGCACTAACGGCACATACACCAAGTCACCCTCGCGCGGGCGAGTCATATTTGGTACATTTGTTTTGAATCGACGACGCGAAACTAACAGACCCACTTCATCACGAATTTCCAAACCAAATTTGGAGATAAAGTCACCCTCACCCTCCATGGCGGTAGTGTTCTCCAAATACATCTCTATCGCATGGGCGGTGACATATTGCTTGGTGGGATCTTCGCCGTAAAGAGTATCTATTCCAAGGGTGGTGTTACTACGATCCGTGCGAGGCAAATAATACACGGGCATGCCATGAATGCCCAGCGTCTCAATGACCAAATCCTCAACAAGCAGTTGCTCATTGGTGACATGATCATTTGGGAAAAAATTAAAGTGTGGGTTAATCGACATATTAGCCTAGAAACATATCTCCAGGCAACACATTCATCTGGTGCATAGATTCTTCTAGGTCTTTAATCTCGGTTACAGCTTCGTCATAAATCTGTTGTCCATTGAGCATTACGCCACCAGGCATTTGTATGC
>Ga0194121_10009282_pt1 | contig 12214 bp, 12 predicted proteins | sample TA2MahCa50mmetaG_FD_148609 | JGI IMG/M metagenome (GOLD analysis project Ga0194121, IMG submission 148609) | Freshwater microbial communities from Lake Tanganyika, Tanzania - TA2015020 Mahale Deep Cast 50m | ecosystem: Environmental > Aquatic > Freshwater > Lake | place: Tanzania: Lake...
TCGGCTGGGCGACGGGGACTCGACGACTCGGCTTCGATCACTCTGGATGTCTGGGATGACAAGCTCATCCAACTCGGAACGGCGCTCCACGGGCTGCGAGCAGTGGTCGTCGGTCGACTTGGGCCGTTCGTGGCAGCGGCGTACCGGAACGTGGCCGGGGACCGGTCCGATGTGACGTTGTCACTGCAGCCCGGTTGGGAGGGGGCGGATCTCACCGAGGCGGTGGCTGCAGCCCGGGTTGATGACCTGCGGCGGGGTGTCACCACGGTCGGTCCGCACCGGGACGATCTCCGGATAGACCTCAACGGGCTCGCTGCTCGAACCCATGCTTCTCAAGGAGAGCAACGGTGTCTGGCTCTGGCGCTGCGCCTCGGCGTCCACGAGTTCGTCACCACCGCAAGGGGGACGCCGCCGATTCTCGTCCTCGACGATGTGTTCTCCGAACTCGACCCCGTTCGATCGGCGGCGCTCGTGGCATCGCTTCCTGCGGGACAGACCATCATCACCTCAGCCGTTGGGTCGCCCAGCGGGGTCGAACCGGATGCGGTGTTCGAGTTGGTGACCGGCGGTGGTGTCGTTCGCACCAGGTAGCGTGCCGGACGTGGCGATCGAACCGTTGCCGTCAGATCGGCGTGTTGTCCGACACATCGGTGACTCGCTGGCCACCTGGAGGGTTCTGGCCGGCCTGGGGCAGGTCGACGTCTTGGCCCTGGTGAACGACCATTGGCTGCAGCTCATTGGTCAACGGCTCTCCCAGGTGGTGCGGCCCTCGACAGTGCGGCATGAGCGACTCGTGCTCAGCACCGACGTACCTGCAGCAGCCGAGCAGGTGCGCTGGTTGGAGCGGGATCTGCTCGACTCGATCGACCGGCTGAGCGGGATGACCGGGACGATCGTCGGCATCGACGTTCGGGTCTCAGCACCGCCGGCCCCACCCACGTCGCCGGACTGCTGACAGCGGTCCGTTCGAGTTCCACCGGGGGTGGCCCGGGTCGGGTCGGGAACAGTGCTAGGGTACCCAGTCGCCAAGAGACGCCGTCTCCCGCCATTTCCCCAAAGTTTTCCACAGCTGAGCTGTCGACCGGAGCGCCCTTGTCTACCGAGCCCGACTCGTACGGAGCCGAAGCCATCCAGGTACTCGAGGGCCTCGAGGCCGTCAGGAAGCGCCCCGGCATGTACATCGGTTCGACCGGTCCGGCGGGGCTGCATCACATGGTCTACGAGGTGGTCGACAACTCCGTCGACGAGGCCATGGCCGGGCATGCGAGCACGATTCACGTGACCCTCCTCGCCGACGGTGGCTGTGAGGTCCGAGACGACGGCCGGGGTATCCCGGTGGAGCAGTCCGTGCAGTTCCCCGATCTCAGTGCGGCGGAGGTGGTGCTGACCGTTCTCCACGCCGGAGGGAAGTTCGGCGGCGGTGGCTACAAGGTCTCTGGCGGTCTCCACGGCGTGGGGATCTCCGTGGTCAACGCCCTGTCGAATCGAGTCGAGGTGGAGATCGACCGTTCCAGTCGGCGTCACTCCATGGTGTTCGCCGACGGAGGCGAGTTGATCGAGCCCCTCCACGACATCGGCCCGTCGCCGAGCAGCCCGGACGGCGAACCCCGGACCGGTACGACGGTCCGGTTCTGGCCTGATCCACTCATCTTCGACGAGGTGACGTTCCGTTCGACCACGTTGCTCGAGCGGCTCCAGATGATGGCGTTCCTCAATGCTGGTCTCCACATCATCTTCGAGGACCGCCGTCAGAGCAGCACCCCGGTCGAGTTCCGTTACGAGGGTGGAATCAGCGATTTCGTCCATCACGTCAACGCCAGCAAGGAGTCGCTCTTCAGTGAGGTGGGGTACTTCAGTGCCAGCGAGGAGAGCGACGACTCCGCAATGGAGGTCGAGGTCGCGTTCCAGTGGAACACCGGGTACCACTCCGACGGGCTCCACTCGTTCGCCAACGGGATCAACACGATCGAGGGCGGTATGCACGAGGAGGGCTTCAAGAAGGCCCTCACCAACACGGTCAACCGGTATGCCCGGGAGCACCAGATGCTCAAGGACAAGGAGGAGAACCTCCAAGGTGAGGACATCCGGGAAGGGCTCACTGCCATCGTCTCGGTGAAGCTCACCGATCCGCAGTTCGAGGGCCAGACGAAGGCCAAGCTGGGGAACGTGCCGGTCCGATCGCTGGTCGAACGCAGTACCAACGACAAACTCGCCGAGTGGCTCGAGGAGCACCCGTCGGAGGCCAAGCGGATCCTGCAGAAGGCAACGCAGGCCGCCAGGGCTCGCGAAGCGGCTCGCAATGCCCGTGACGCCACGCGACGCAAGTCTGCTCTCGACGGCGCCGGGCTCCCGGGGAAGCTCGCTGACTGCTCCTCCAAGGACCCGAGATCATCCGAGCTCTACATCGTCGAGGGCAACTCTGCGGGCGGTTCCGCCAAGGACGCTCGAAACTCCGAGACGATGGCGATCCTGCCCATCCGGGGCAAGATCCTCAACGTCGAACGGGCACGGCTCGAACGCATGCTGGCCAACACCGAGATCCAGGCGTTGGTCTCGGCCATCGGGGGTGGCGTCGGTGATGACTTCTCCTCCGAGAAGATCCGCTACCACAAGGTGATCATCATGTGTGACGCCGACGTCGACGGTTCACACATCCGGACGCTCCTCCTGACGTTCTTCTTCCGTCAGATGCGGACCCTGGTCGAACAGGGCCACGTCTACATCGCCCAACCGCCGCTGTACTCCACCGAGGTCGGCCGCAACAAGGTCTACCTGAAGGACGACGCCGCCAAGAACGCGTTCCTCGATGCCCACCCGAACCACAAGAACGAGTTCCAACGACTCAAGGGTCTCGGTGAGATGGATGCCGCTGAGCTCTGGGAAACGACCATGGACCCGGTTGTCCGGACGCTCCTGCAGGTCTCGGTCGAACAGGCCGCCATCGCCGATGAGGTCTTCTCGATCCTCATGGGTGACGACGTTGAGAGCCGCAAGACCTTCATCCAGACCAATGCCCAAGACGTCCGATTCCTGGACATCTGACCGCCGACCAACACCGATCGAGGTACGACCGTGACCGATGATCCAACTGGCCCTCCGTCCGACTCCGATGAGGCGGGAGGCGGTGAAGCCGGAGACGTCGAAGCGAGCGAACGTCCGACCGCAGGAAACGGCGCCGGTGATGACGGAACGCCCGGTGCCGGCTCCGATGCCGGGAGTGACCCGGAAGCGGGTGGGGCGATCGAGCCCATCGAGATCCAACAGGAGATGGAGCAGTCGTTCCTCGACTACGCCATGTCCGTCATCGTGTCCCGGGCACTCCCGGATGTGCGTGACGGTCTCAAGCCGGTTCACCGCCGGATCCTCTGGGCCATGCACGAGGGAGGGCTTCGGCCCGACAGGAACCACCGCAAGTGCGCAACCGTCGTCGGGGACGTGATCGGTAAGTACCACCCGCACGGCGACTCTGCGGTCTACGACGCCCTGGTTCGCATGGGGCAGAACTTCTCCCTGCGGCATCCACTCGTGGACCCCCACGGCAACTTCGGTTCGCCGTCGGACCCCCCAGCGGCGTATCGCTACACCGAGTGCCGTTTGACGGCCCTCGCCGGCGAGATGCTTGCGGACATCGACGAGGAGACCGTCGACTTCGCCGCCAACTTCGATGGCTCGACCGAGGAGCCCACGGTGCTCCCGGCGCGGTTCCCGAATCTCTTGGTCAACGGATCGCAGGGAATTGCAGTCGGGATGGCGACCAGCATCCCTCCGCACAATCTCGGGGAGATCATCGATGCGACGGTCCATCTGATCGAGCACCCCGACGCCACGACCGACGAGTTGATGGCGTTCGTACTGGGTCCGGACTTCCCCACCGGTGCGCAGATCATGGGCCGAGCCGGATTGGTCTCAGCGTTTCGGACCGGCCGTGGGTCCATCAAGATGCGGGCTCTCGCAGAGATCGAGGAGGGCCCGAAGAACTCGCGGATCGTCGTCACGGAGATCCCCTACCAGACCTCTGTCGAGCAGATCGAGGAGAAGATCGCCGAACTGGTGAACTCCAAGGTCCTCGATGGCATCCGTGAGCTCCGCAATGAGAGCGCTCGTGGGGCCACCCGGTTCATCATCGAGTTGAAGCGGGATGCAGCGGCCAACGTGGTGTTGAACAACTTGTTCAAGCACACGCCACTGCAGACCTCTTTCCCGGTGAACATGGTGGCGCTCGTCGACGGTGTCCCCCACACGCTCACGTTGCGCGACGCCCTGATGCACTACGTGGCCCATCAGGTCGAGGTGATCCGCCGACGGTCGGAGTTCCGTCTCGCCAAGGCTCAGCGGCGGGCCCACATCGTCGAGGGGTTCCTCGCCGCCCTCGACCTGATCGATCGCATCATCGTTGCCATTCGAGCTTCTGATGACCGTGCAGCGGCGATCGTTGCCCTGAGCGACGATACGTTCGGGTTCTCCGAGATCCAGGCGACGGAGATCGTGGACATGCGGCTCTCCACGTTGACCAGACTCGGTCGTGAGCGACTCGAGGAGGAGTTGGCACAGCTCCGGCAGACGATCGCTGAACTCGAGGAGATCCTCTCGGATGACGGAGTCCTGCGAGGTGTGATCATCGCTGAGCTCGGCGAGATCCGCAGTACCTATGCGACAGAGCGCCGCTCGTCACTCGAGGTCGACGAAGGCGATCTCGACATCGAGGATCTGATCGATGACGAGGAGGTCGTCGTCGTCATGTCCTCACGCGGTTACATCAAGACCGTTGCTGCCACCGAGTTCCGGGCACAGGGCCGAGGTGGCGTGGGTGTGGCTGGCGCGAAGCTGCGTGATGAGGACTACGTGACGGAGTTGATCCACACCTCTGCACACGCCTACCTCTTGTTCTTCTCCAACCTGGGCCGTGTCTACCGTCTCAAGGCCCACCGGATTCCGATGCGTGACCGAACAGCCCAGGGGACTGCGCTCGTCAACCTGTTGAACCTCGCTCCCGATGAGCGGATCCAGACCGTCATCGACACCCGTGACTACGAGACCAACCGGTATCTGTTGTTCGTCACCCGATCCGGAACCGTGAAGAAGACCCGTTTCACGGCGTACGACTCCTCGTTGCGTGCGGGTCTGATCGCCATTGCCCTGCGAGACGGCGATGAGCTCGTACGCGTGCTCCCGATCCCGGCTGACACCGATGACCAGATCGTCGATGTGGTGATCGTGTCGGAATCGGGTAAGGCAATTCGTTTCGCCCAGAGTGACGTGCGGGAGATGGGTCGGGCCACGACGGGTGTACGGGGGATGCGGCTCGTCGACGACGACCGGGTCGTCGGGGCCGATGCCGTGGTCACGCCGAAACCGGTGGAGGACACCGGCGGTCTGGTGGAGGACACCGACAGCCCGATGATCCTCACGGTGACCGACGGCGGATACGGCAAGCGGACGATGGTCTCGGCGTTGACTCGACAGGGTCGTGGGGGTCAGGGCATGCGGCTGCATCGGATCCGTGGCGGCCGTGGCCGTGTCGTGACGGCGTTGCTCGTCGATGACGACGACCATCTGCTCATGATCAGTGACGCTGGGGTGATCATTCGCACCAGCGCCATGGAGATCTCGTTGCAAGGTCGGGACGCCACCGGGGTCAGGGTCATGAACGTCGGAGAGGACACCCGCGTGGCGGCGGTCGCTCGGGTTCCGGCGACCGAAGAGGCCCCGGTCGGCGACCTGGCTGGCGCAGTGGTGCCGACGACTGGCACTGAAGTGGATCCAGTGGCTGACACCGAGCAGGGATGAGCCGCCTCTGTCGTCCCGGGCGCCGGAATCGGTGCGTTGTGCCCGGTGGAGCACCCCGGCCGGAACGAGGCCGTGAGGAGCGTGGGTCCGTGAGCGTGGTCCTGTTGGCCGGTGTGGCGGTCGTGGCCGTCGTCGCAGCCGCAGGGCTGGGTCGTGCTGCCGGAGCCACCCGGCAGGTGGCTCGGGTGCAGGCGGTGGCAGACCTCGTCGCCGGTGCTGCGGTCGTCGCCGATACCGATGGTGCTCGACGTGTTGCCGCTGCAAACGGCGCCACCCTCGCCGGCGTGCGTTCCTCTGGTGATGTGGTCACAGTCGCCGTGACAGCCGGGGGCATCAGCCGATCGGCGACTGCTCGTCCGGCCGAGCCGACAGCCTCCCCGGGCGCTCCGTGAGTCGGCAACCGGGGAGCCGGATTCGCCGGTGTCTGTGTTGATCGGAGTACCTCGCGATGTCTGTCGTTCGACCGTGCTGTGATCCGTCAGTTCCGCAGCGCACCGTCACGCTTCGGTAGGCTCCTCGAAGTGGTTGACGCTCCCGCCTCTGGTTCTCCCAAGGAACCGTCGAACACAGAGTCGGCCCGGCCCTCTGCGAAGCCGGACACGAGAGCCAAGCCCGCAGCTGGGGCCAAGCCCGCAGCTGGGGCCAAGCCCGCAGCTGGACCCAAGCCCGCAGCTGGACCCAAGCCCGCAGCGAAAGCCAAGCCGCAAGCGACCGGAGGTCGGGGTTCCAGTCCATCTCGGGCTTCGGATCCGCCTGCGTCAGGAGCAGGTCCAGCGACGCAGCCCCGGCCCGCTCCGTCTCGCAGCGGGCCGCAGCCAGCTCCGAGCGGCCCCACGGCGGCTACTGCAGCAGTCGCAGCTACAGCAGCGCGATCGGCGGTCCAGACCCCTGTCGGCACTGGGGCGGATCCAGCGGCCGAGTCGAGTCGGCGGATCATGGGGTATCGCCGCCAACGTTTCGAAGCCCGCAAGGTCCGGCGACTGGTCCGTCACATCGATCCGTGGTCGGCGCTCAAACTCGCAGTCCTCGTGTCGTTGTCGCTGTGGTTGATCACGATGATCTCCGCAGTGATCCTCTGGACGGTTGCTCGCAACGCCGGGACGGTCGCCAGTTTGGAGGAGTTCGTCAACTCCACCTTCTCCCTCCAGGACTGGAAGCTCGATGGGGAGTTCCTCTTCCGTCAGTTCGCCCTGGTGAGCATGTTGGGGTACTTGGGACTCGCTGTGGCGACCGTGGTATCGACCCTGGTGTTCAACCTGATCAGTGACGTCATCGGCGGTGTGTGGATCTCCGTGATCGAGGAGGAGACCGCCCGGCCGATGTGAGGTCGCAGCGGCGGCAGCGGTCCCGTCGTTGGGGCCGTCGGCGGCATCTTCGGTGGCTTGCGAGCCGTTCTCGGTGGTCGGTTACGCTGACGGTCCCGTTGCGGCCGCAACGCTCGGGGCTATAGCTCAGTCGGTTAGAGCGCACCCCTGATAAGGGTGAGGTCGCTGGTTCGATTCCAGCTAGCCCCACTGACCGGCGCTGCGGTAGCGGCGGACGCCGGTCCGCAAGACACCGGGTGGAGACCATCGGAGGCGATCTGTGCGAGCGGTGCGACGGGCGGTCCTCGCTGTGTGCTTCGGGTTGGCCGGGGCTGTGATCCTCCGCCTGGCCGGTGGGACTGCGACCGTTCCCGAGCAGGGCGGTTGGCGTGAACTCGCCGGCACCGACCTCCGATGAGTGCGCCGTCAGTCGTCGTCGTCGGAGCGGGAGTGCTCGGAGCGCGGGTCACCCGTGAGTTGCTCGGGTTCAACAGCGACGGCACCCCGGCAGTCGACCGGCTCACGCTGGTGGGACGACGTCCGGCTCGCCTCGCTGAGCTCTCCGGGCCGAACGGGACTCCTGTCCGGATGATCGAGGCCGACGAGCCCCCGGCCGACGTGCTCGGTGAAGCCGATGTGGTCGTGATCGCCCGTGCAGCCGGGGACCAGTTGTCAGTCGCCACCCGGGCGGTTTCTGCGGGAGCTCACGTCGTTGCCACCTCCGATGACCTCGAGGAGTGCCGGTCCCTGTTGAAGCTCTCGTCCGTGGCCATCTCAGCCGCTCGGTCGGTTGCAGTCGGTGTGGCGATGGCGCCGGGGCTCAGTTGTCTGCTCGCTCGCCACGCCACGGCTCTGTTCGACGGGGTCGACGAGATCCATGTCGCTCGGGTCGGTGCGGGAGGCCCGTCGTGTGCCCGCCAGCGGCGTCGTGCGCTCCGGGGAACTGGTGTTGAGTACCGAGACGGGGAGTGGTTGGAACGTCCGGGCTTCAGTGGCCGGGAACTCGTGTGGTTCCCGGATCCGATCGGTGGCGCTGACTGCTACCGGGCGGCGCTCGCTGATCCGGTCCTGATCGTTGACGCAGTGTTTGGCCTCCGCCGAGCGAGCGCCAGGATGGCTGCGTCCCGAGTCGATCGGGGGACGTTCTGGATGCCGATGTTCATCGGGCCGCCAGCGGAGGGGGCGCCCGGTGCTGTTCGGGTGGAGGTTCGAGGTCAACGCAACGGCGAGCGGCACGACGTCGTCTACGGGGTGTTCGACCGGCCGGCGGTGGCCGGAGCTGCGACGGCTGCGGTGGCGGCCCTCGCAGCGGCCCGGGGAGACCTCCCTCATGGGGCGCATGGACTGGCGGCGGTCGAAAATCCGGTCGTGATGCTCAGGGAACTGGCGCGTCGGGGGGTTCGAGCAGCGACGTTCGTGGGCAGCCGGGAGTTCGGGATCGACGAACCGTCGGAGGAGCAACAACACCCGTAGTGGCGAGACGGCGACGTGAATGGCCAATAGCCACCAATCCTGCGGGATGGACGTCACTCGCCGTGGCGGAAAACAATTTGGGATTATTTCGGATTTCCCCTCAAGGTGGGAGGGGTTGTGTGCCGATGAACTCGTGTCGCTGGGCCGCGGCGGGACCGGTTCCACCCAGGGAACCGGCCGGGCGAACAGGGGTAGTGAATGATGACATCGAGCGGACGGTCCCCGCGATCGACCACGCGCGGCGACGTCTCGCCGACGCGCCGAGTCGACCAGTTGGTCGAGGAGCACCTCGACCTGGTGGCACAGGTGGTGCATCAGGTAGCGGTGCGGTTCCCGGCGCACGTCGAGCGCGAGGAACTGCTCCGGGCCGGGGCGCTCGGGCTGGTCGAGGCGGCACAGCGTTACGACGCATCCCGAGCCATTCCCTTTGCCCGGTTCGCTGCACGGCGGATCCACGGAGCGGTCCTCGATGCGGTGCGGTCAGCGGACTGGGCTCCCCGGTCGTTGCGCCAGCGGGCCCGCGAGGTCGAGCGGACCCAGTCCGAGCTCGCCACGCGCCTGCATCGAGCGCCCACCGAGATGGAGACCGCCGATCACCTGGGCATGGACCGTCGTGACCTCCAGCGGGTCAAGGACGGAGTGGTTCGAGCGGCGTTGCTCGGACTCGAGTCGCCGTCGACCGAGGCTGACTCGCGATGGGTGACCGACGACCTCGCCGACGACACCTCAGCTGATCCGAGCGAGGAGATCGAACGTCGGGAGCTCTACGCGTACGTCCGGAGCGCAGTGGCATTCCTCTCGGACCGGCACCGGGAGGTCGTCGTCGGGTACTTCATCGAGCAGCGGTCCTCACAGGAGCTCGCAGCGGACCTCGGAGTCACCGTTTCACGTGTGTCGCAGCTCCGCAGCGAGGCGCTGGCGACCATGCGTCGGGGAATCGAGGCGCAGTACCGATCCGAGGACCCAGCGGATGAGTCCGAGGGATCGCCTCGACCTGGTGTCGTGGAACGACGTCGGGCGGCGTACGAGGCGTCGATCCGAGTGTCGGCGACGAAACTCCCGCTTCCCGAGGACACCACCGACCTCGAGTTCCGCAGGATCGTCGCCGGGATCTGAGTACCGGCTTCGGGCGAGCCGGATACCGGAGTCAGTGGGCGAGCAGATCCAGGAGCTGGTCGTGCAGGATCCCGTTGGAGGCCACGGCTGAGAACTCGTACTCGGGGTGGTCGATGCTCGGGGTGGCGGCATCGTGTCCGCCCCAGGAGGTGATTCGTCCCCCGGCCTCCGGCAGGATGACGAGGAGGGGGGCGATGTCCCACCAGGCCAACGCCGGGTCGCACATGGCGTCGATGCGGCCCGAGGCCACGAGGGCGTAACCGTAGGCGTCACCCCAGGTCCGCAGTTCGACGCCGGCCTCGACGACCCGGTCGAGACGACCGGCTGACCATCCCTCGAGGCTGGTGCAGGAGAGGTGGGCACCCTCGAGGTGATCGGTGTCGGAGACGCCGCAGCGCACGCCGCCGGAGAAGCAGCCCAGACCTCGCCCGGCAGCGATGGTCTCACCGAGCGCCGGGAGGTTGATCACCCCGATGGCAGGACCGTGCTCGTCGGCCATGAACAACAGGTTGGAGTACGTGCCCACGCCCCGACTGAACGCCCGGGTTCCGTCGATCGGATCGATCACCCAGGTTCGTCCGGAGGTCCCGACGCGGTCGTCGTGTTCCTCGCCCCGGATCGTGTCGTCGGGGTGGGCGCCGGAGATGAGTTCACGCAGGAGATGTTCAGCGGCTCGGTCGGCCTCGGTGACTGGCGAGCCGTCGTGCTTGTGCTGGACCCTCAACTCGGGGTGGTTGAACCATCCGAGCGTCAGATCACCTGCGGCAACACTCCATTCGACGGCCTGCTCGAGGAGATCGGAGTGCACGGGTGGCGGAGTACTGCTGTCGGATTCGATCACCCCGTGAATCTGACCACGATCGCCAGCGGTGCGCCAGCCCGACGGGCTTACCAGATGGTGTCGACCATGCGGGGATGGCGCTCGGCGATCCACGAGTCGGTGACCCCGAGGGACGGCCGTACCTCCACGATCGACGGCCACGGCGGAGATTCCGAGAACCCGAAGCCGCAGGCCGGCTCGAGTTTCCGCTGCTCGCCCAGATCGACTCCGTCCACTGCGGCCCGGGCGGAGGTGATGAACGAACACCGCCGAGCCTGGTACCACTCCTGAACCCCGGTCGGGCTCACGCCCCAGGTCCGAACCCCCATCAGGGCGTAGGCGACGGGACGCTCGACGTATTTGGTGAACCACCTCGGTGTCGGTGGCAGTGCAAAGGAGAGCCCGTTCGCAGCGAAGCGGAGTTCGAGTTGATCGCAGGTGAGCCGGAGGTGCCGTTCCGAGGCGGTCACCGAGAGGTCGGTGATGCGAACCTCGTCGAATCCGTACACCGACGTCACGAACTCTGCGGTCTCGACGTCCGGAGCGAGGAGGACCCGGGTGCCGTCTGGGAGTGCCCACATCACGTCGGCGGTGGGACCGATAGGGGACTCCCGCCAGACACCGACGACGAAGCGGTCACCCGATGCGAATCCACACGACGAGATCGTTCCGTTCATCTGAATCACCCGGAGAGTCACGTCATGGGGAACGTCGCCGGGATCCCTGCTTGTTCCCGGGAGACACTCACGCTGGCCGTCAAGGACCCTCGGGAACGGGTCGTTGGTCACAACCCTGTCCCGGGACCGGACGCCTGCGATCATGTAGGGATGGACTCGCTGCTGACTTGTCGCTCGGCCCGTTCGTGGTGACGCCGGTGCCGACGTCAGCTGGGGGTCCGGCGTTCTCGCGGGAGATCAGCCGTGGGTGAGATCACCGAGGTCGGAGACATCCTCCGCCTCGAGCCGGGTGACAGCGGGACGTGGATCGGACGGGGCCCTCAGTATCCGTGGGGCGGGCTCTACGGGGGGCAGATCGTGGCCCAGGCGCTGTCGGCAGCCGCTGCCGGGGTGAACGACGAGTTCGCCGTGCACTCCTTGCGCGCATATTTCATCCGTCGGGGTGATCACGAGCACGCCGTGTTGTACGAGGTCGACCCACTTCGGGACGGGCGGTCGTTCACGACCCGACGTGTCGTGGCGCACCAGGCAGCTGGAGCGATCTTGAACCTCGAGGCGAGTTTCCAACGGCCCGAGGAATCAGTCGACATCGAGACGGTCGCTGCGCCATTCTCGATGTTCGATCCTGACCAACTCGATCTGGGCTCGTGGAGTCCGGTGTTCGAACGGGCGATGGTTCCAGCCGGCGGCGAGGCTGACTGGGAGAGCCGTGACGGTGCTGGTCGAGCCATGGGGTGGTTCCGATCCGTCGGCTCGCCGGGCGAGCGGCAGGTGGATCACGCCGCCGCACTCGCCTACATGTCAGACGACCTCCCGACAGACGCCGTGGTCCGATCCCACCCGTTGTGTCGCACCGTCGGGCTCGATGCCGACCACTCCGTGTTCACCGCCAGCCTGGATCACACCATGTGGTTCCATCGTCCGTTCCGGGCCGATGAGTGGCATCTCCACGACGTGTCCTGCCACACCTTCGTCGGGGGGAGGGGGCTGGCGATCGGCCACGTGTTCACGCTGGAGGGACTGCACGTGGCGACGTT
>Ga0194121_10009283_pt1 | contig 12214 bp, 10 predicted proteins | sample TA2MahCa50mmetaG_FD_148609 | JGI IMG/M metagenome (GOLD analysis project Ga0194121, IMG submission 148609) | Freshwater microbial communities from Lake Tanganyika, Tanzania - TA2015020 Mahale Deep Cast 50m | ecosystem: Environmental > Aquatic > Freshwater > Lake | place: Tanzania: Lake...
GCACCACGCAACCTTGAAGTTCATGAGCCGCAGGAAGTCGATGCGGGCGTGGATGCGCGCGATCGCGATCTGCGCCCACTCGTCGTCGACCATCCGCCTGCCGTCGGGACGGCGCGTGTCCTTCGCCCACTGGACCAGCTCGCGGAAGACGCCCTCGATCATGCCGGCGCTGCAGAGCGTGACGCGCTCGTGATTGAGCTGATTCGTGATCAGGCGCCAGCCGCCGTTCAGCTCCCCGACCAGGTTCGACACCGGAACGCGCACGTCCTCGTAGAACGTGCAGTTCGTGTTGAAGTTGCCCATGTTCTTGATGGGCTGCACCTTGAAGCCGTCCGTGCCCGCCGGGACGATGATGATCGAGATGCCCTTGTGCTTCTTGACGCTCTCGTCGGTGCGCACCGCGAGCCACACGTAGTCGCAGTCCGTCGCAAGGCTCGTGAAGATCTTCTGCCCGTTGATGACCCACTGATCGCCGTCGCGGACCGCCTTCGTCTTCAGCGAAGCGAGGTCGGTGCCGGCGGAAGGCTCCGTGTAGCCGATCGCGAAGTGGATCTCGCCCTTCAGGATCTTCGGAAGGAAGAAGTCCTTCTGCTCCTGCGAGCCGAACTGCATGATCGTCGGCGCGACGGAGTTGATCGTCAGCATCGGCACCGGGGCGCCCGCACGCATCGACTCGTCGAAGAAGACGAACTGCTCGATCGGCGTCATGCCGCGGCCGCCGTACTCCTTCGGCCAGCCGATGCCGAGCCAGCCGTCCTCGCCCATCTGACGGACGACCTTGCGGACGGACGGTCCGACGCCCTCGCTGCGGCGGACCTCCTCCATGATCTCCGGCGTGAGGAGCTTCGCGTAATACCCGCGGAGCTCCTGCCGGAGCGCTTCGTGCTTTTCGCTGTAGGCGAGCTTCACGCGGGGCTTGCTACGGGACCGTCAAAGAGGCGGCAACTCACGGGGCGACGCGGTGCAGCGGAACGGCCGGCGCGTCGTCGAACGGGGGAAGGACCAGGATCCGGCCGCCCGAGAGAAGCGTGTACTGGTTCGTGCTCCCCGAGCGGGTGCGGCACGTTGTCGTCGGCGATGCAGACGAGCGGTGCCGGGGCAGGCGTCTTGACAGGTTCGGAGCCCCCGCCGTATCCGCAGAGCAGCGAGGGAGCTCATGAAACCGACACATTCGTTTCGCTGCGGCGTCTTCGGAGCCCTGGTGCTCGCCCTCGTGGGGAGCGCGTGCAGCGGGTCCTCGGGCGGATCTCCGAGCTGCAACTCGGCCGTCGCCGCGGCCGCGGAGACCTGCGTCCAGGCGGCGAGCGCAGCGCACCACGATTGCTACCTCGCGACGGGCGGAGCCTGTCCGGCGGGCAATGCCGCGCTCGCGGAGGCGCTCTCGACCGCCGAGGACGAAGTGACGGATGCCTGCTCGGCCGCCGATGCCGCCGAAGCGGGCTTTGGTCCGCTCTTCACGCCCGAGACCCTCGCGGAGCGCGTGCAGGCGTCCTGCCGGGCGGAGAGCGCTTCGCTCGCCTCGCGGAGCTTCGGCGGACCGCACGGACACGCCCTCGGAAACGCGGACGCGAGCGAGCGCGCGTGCCTCGAGTCCGCGCACACGGCGGGTGCAGATCTGATCGATGCCGCGACGAGCGCGCGGAACGCGTGCCTCCAGAGCCGCGAGGACGGCGGCGCGTGCGACGCCACGTCGGCCGAGGGCGAGATCGCGGCGGCCGCCGCCTCGGCGGAGAGTGCGATCGAGAGCGCGTGTCCGAACCTCTCGTCCCTCGTCGCCGTCTCGGCCGAGACGTTCGTCGCGCGTGCGCTCGCCCAGGCGGATTGCTCGACGGCAGCTTCCTGGGGCGACTCCTCCCCGTTCGCGCTCGAGTGCGGGCCGCGTCCCGAAGTCGGGACGCCGCCGCGCGGCGAATACATGCAAGTCGTCCTCGACGAGTCTGTCTGGGGCACGCGCTGCGGCGACGGGAGCCCGTTCGCCTTCTGGGTGCGTCTCGCGCCCGAGGGCGCGCCGGTCGAGAACGTCGTGGTCGGCATGCAGGGCGGCGGCGTCTGCGTCTTCGAGGACGACTGCGCGACCCGGCCCGCGGGCCTCTTCTCGTCGCTCGAAGACCAGCCCGAGCAGACGGGACCGATGTCGAACGATCCGAGCATCAATCCGCTCGCGGACTACACGAAGGTCTACCTCCCGTACTGCAACCAGGACGTCTTCATCGGCGGCGGTGCGACGTCCGACTTCGACGCGATCACGGTGCACCGCTACGGCGCTCTCAACGTGCGCGCGGCGCTCCGCTGGGTGCGCGACGCGATCTGGCGCGAGCTCGATGCGACCACGGCCGAGGGCTACACGCCGGATCGCATGCGCGTCTACTTCGGCGGCTTCTCCGCCGGCGCGTTCGGGACGATCTACAACTACCACTACCTCCTCGACGACCTGCAGTGGGCGCGCACGACTGCGTTTTCGGACGCGGGCCTCGCACTCGACAGCGGCCAGACGATCAGCGTCGCGGCCCTTGGTGCGATCCTGATCAGCAACGAGGCGCCGCTCGGCTGGGGCTCCGGAGAGCAGCTTCCGCCGTACTGCATCGAGACGGACTGCGGCCTCGGACCGAAGGTCCTCGCGCGGAGCGCGCCGCGTCTCCTCGCCGTCCCGGAGCAGCAGCTGATGATCCTCTCGAACCAGAACGACTCGACGCAGGTGTCGACGACGTTCTTCCCGGACACGCCGAGCTGGATCAACGAGCTGCGCCGGAGCTACTGCGAGACGAAGGATCTTCCCGGCGTGAGCTACTTCCTGCCCCCGATCCCGGAGAGCATCCACGTGATCTCGCCGCGAAACGAGCTCTACACGGAGCTCGCCGTCGACGGCGAGATCATGCGCGATTGGCTCGCTGCCGGGCACCGCAATCCGACGGCGGTCGCCGACCGCGTCGCGGAGGGCGACATGGTCGCCGCAATCCCCGGCGTCGAGCCGTTCCCCTGCGAAGTGGAGCCCTGAATCATGAGCGCGCGTCTCGAGCACGTCCGTGCGAGCGACTCTCCGGAGGTGATCCTCGCGGTCCTCGAGGAGAAGGGTGTCGTCGTCGTCGAGGGAATGCTCGACGATGCGCTCGTCGCCGCGATCAACCGGGACCTGGATCCGTATCTGGAGGACGCGGCCCTGACCGCGCCCGAGCTGAACCAGATGATCCAGCTCTTCCTCGGCGACCGGACGCGTCGGATCGGCGCGCTCCCGGCGAAGTCACGTGCGTTCTGCGATGTCTTGACGCACCCGATCTTCCTCTTCGTGTGCGACGCGATCCTGCTGCGCGCGAGTGCTGGCTATCAGATGAACGTCGGCCAGGTGATCGAGGTGGGACCGGGTGCGGTCGCGCAGCTCCTGCACCGCGACGAGGACGTCTGGGTGCACGTGCCGCGCCCGGCGCCGATGTTCCAGGTCGCGTCGATGACGGCGCTCGTCGACTTCACCGAGGAGATCGGTGCGACGCGCATCGTGCCGGGGAGCCACCTCTGGGAGCGCGACCGCGTCGCCGAGCCGCACGAGGTCGCGGTCGCCGAGATGCCGGCGGGCGCGACGGCGATCTATCTCGGGCGGACGATCCACGGGGCCGGAGCGAACGTCTCGGCGTCCACGTGGCGGCGCGGAATCCATCTCAGCTACCTCGTCGGCTGGCTTCGCACCGAGGAGAACAACTACCTCGGCGTCCCGCCGGAGATCGCGCGGGACCTTCCCGACCGCGTGCAGGAGCTGCTCGGCTACGCTTTGCACGACGCGATCGCGAGCATGGGCGGCATCTGCGGCTACGTCGAGCTGCGCGATCCGATGAAGATGCTGCGCGAGCCCGCCGAGCCCGCCGCGGCCGCGCGGTAGCTCGTCCACGCGACCCAGGCGAGAGCCAGACCCACCAGCACGTCGCCGAAGCGGTGATACGGCGTGATCTCGTCGCGCGGGAGGACCCGTGCGGCGAGGATCTCCGCTCGATCGAGCCCGCTCTTCGCAATGATCCGTCCCGTCGGGTCGATCACCGCCGAGTAGCCGGTCGTCGTCGGACGGATCAGGAACCGGCGGCTCTCGACCGCACGCATCGAAGCGATCCGGAGCTGCGTCCGCTGCGCGAACTCGGCGCCGAACCACGAGTCGTTCGAGGGATTGACGAGGAGGACGGCGCCGTCGCGCACGCGCTCGCGTGCGAGCGACGGCTGCATCGCCTCGGAGCAGAGGAGGACGCCGATTCGCCCCGCGCTCGAGGCGAGCGGCGCCGTCTTCGTCCCGGGCGCGTACGACGGCAGGCCGAGGTGCGAGCGGACGCCGAACGAGTCGCGCTCGGAGAGCGGGAGAGGCTCCTCCTTGTCGTAGCGGCCGGCGAGCTCGCCATCGCGCACGAGGAAGACGGAGTTGTGCCGCGTCTCGCTCGAGCGGCGGTCGGCCGGCGCGTGGGCCGGCGCGTGGGCCGGCGCGTCGGCCGCCGCGTCGTCCAGCGGCTCGACCTGCGGCGCGCCGAAGACGACGTCCGCGGCGATGAGATCGCTCGCGTCGAGGATCTGCTGCGACTCGAGCGGTGTCTCGTCGGGCACGAAGGAGAGCGCGTACTCGGGCCAGAACACGATGCGCGGGCTCCCGTCCGAGGCGGCTTCGCTGAGCGCGAGGTAACGAGCGAGCGCTTCGTCCGATTCGGCGGCGACGTCGACGAGGCTCGGAGCGCGTCCATCCTGCAGGATCGCGACGTCGACGACCGAGCCGTGGTCCCGCCGCTCGGCGAGTCGCCAGCTTCCGTACGAGAAGGCGAGAGCGAAGAGCGCCGCGACGCACGCCACCGCGAGCGCCGGGCGCGGTGGACGAAGCCGAGGAGCGAGCGTCGAGGCGACCGCGGCGTTGACGAGCGCCACGAGCGCACCGATCCCGAACGGACCGGCGAGGTCCGCGATCTGCAGGAGCGGCGCCGCCGGCACCTGCGAGTAGCCGGAGAGCGCCCACGGGATTCCGGCGGAGCCGTGCAAGCGAATCCACTCCGACACGACCCAGCCCGCTGCGATCGCGAGCGGTCCGCCGCGCCCGCCGGCCGAGATCCACGAGAGCCAAGCCGCGAAGACGGCGACGTGAGCGCCGACGAGAAACGTCGCCCCGCCAGCGAACCCGACCCAGCCGAGCCACGGCGCGATCGACAGATGACGCGACAGCATCCCGGCGAGCGGCCAGCCGATCGCGAGACAGACGACCCAGCCCCAGAGAAAGCCGTGGAGCGCGGCGACCCGCGGCCGCTCGCGCGCCGCGACGACGAGGAGCGGCGCCAGCGCGAGCCAGGCGAGCGCGTGCAGCTCGAGCGGCGGAAAGGAAGCGGAATAGAGGAGGGCGGAGGAGAGCGTCAGAAGCGCAGACACCGCACCGAGGTATCCCATCGAGGTCCGCGGTTCGAAGCTTCGCGCCGCTTGGGCGGAGCGCCCGCGTGCGGTAGCCTCGGCGCGGAGCCCGCCACATGCCCGACTCGAGTCGCGCCGCGATCCTCCTCGTTTCGTGCCCGGATCGCCCCGGGCTCGTCGCGGCGCTCGCGCAGTGCCTCTTCGGTCTCGGCGCGAACATCCTCGATGCCGCGCAGCACACCGACGCCGAAGCGGGGCAGTTCTTCCAGCGCATCCGTTTCGATCTCGCGGGTGTCCGCGCCGATCGGCTGGCTCTGGAAGCGGCGATCGGCGAGGTCGCGGAGCGCCACGAGATGCGCTGGATGCTCCGCTACGGCTCGGACCGGAAGCGCCTCGCGATCTTCGTCTCGCGCTACGACCACTGCCTGTACGACCTGCTCCTGCGGCACCGCAGCGGCGAGCTCGAAGCGGACATCGTCGCCGTCGTCTCGAACCATCCCGATCTCGAGCCCGTCGCGAAGCAGTTCGGGCTTTCCTACCACCACTACCCGATCACCGCGGAGACGAAGCGCGCGCAGGAGCGGAAGGAGAGCGCGCTCCTTCACGAGGCGCAGGTCGATCTGATCGTCCTCGCCCGCTACATGCAGGTGCTGAGCGGCGAGCTCATCGACGAGTTCCCGTCGCGCATCATCAACATCCACCACTCGTTCCTTCCCGCGTTCGTCGGCGGGAAGCCGTACCATCAAGCGTACGTGCGCGGCGTCAAGCTGATCGGCGCGACGGCGCACTACGCGACGACCGACCTCGACGAGGGGCCGATCATCGAGCAGGACGTGATCCGCGCCACGCACCGCGACTCGGTCGACGACCTCGTGCGGAAGGGACGGGACCTCGAGCGCGTCGTGCTGGCGCGCGCGGTCCGCTGGCACCTCGAGGATCGGGTGCTCGCCTACGGCCGGAAGACCGTCGTCTTCGAGTGAGTCGGCGAACGGCGGGCGACCCGCCGCGGCTCACTGGCCCGCGTCGCCCTTCAGGAACCCGCCCGGTCCGGCCGCGAGCTGCATCCCCTTCTTCATCTCATTCCTCCTGCTCTTCGTTCTCAGCGGCCCTGGAACGTGGGCTTGCGCTTCTCGAGGAAGGCGCGGATTCCGCCCTTCGCGTCGTCGGTGCGCGCGACGTCCGAGATCGCCCGCGTCTCGAGCTCCATCTGCGCCTCGAGCGACTCGGTCGTCGAAAGCACGAGCTTCTTCGTGAGGCCGTAGGCGCCGGTCGGACCTGAGGCGATCGTCGTCGCGAGCTTCTCGGCTTCGGCGGCGAGCTCCGCGTCCGGGACGACGCGATTCACGATTCCCCAGTCGAGTGCCTCGGCAGCGCTCAGGCGGCGATTCAGCAGCATCAGCTCGAGCGTGCGCCGCCGCCCGAGCGTGCGCGGGAGGAAGAAGGTCGAGCTGCCGTCGGGCACGAGGCCCGCAGCGGTGTATGCCATCATGAAGCTCGACGACTCCGAGGCGATCGCGAGGTCGACCGCGGCGACGAGGCTGAAGCCCGCTCCCGCGGCGGCGCCGTTCACGGCGGCGATCACGGGAGCGCGCATGCGCGCGAACCGTGAGACGGCGGCGTGCAGGTACGTCGTGATCTCCTTCAGCAGGAACGGAACGCGGTCCTCGGCCGCGGCGAAGCTCCGCAAGTCGCCGCCCGCGCAGAACATCTTGCCGTTCGCGGAGAGGAGCACCGCGCGGACCGACGAATCCTCGTCGGCTTCCATCGCCGCGTACGCGAGGTCCTTCGCGAGCTGCAGGTTGATCGAGTTCGCCGCGTCGGGCCGATTGAGCGTCAAGCGCGCAACGCCGCCCTGCACCTCATAGAGAATCGTTTCGAATTGCATCTGGGTGGCTGGTTTCATGAACCTCGCCGGCGTTGTCAAGCGAGGTCTTTGGGTCGTCTCGCCCGGCGTGATGTCGCGGAGGGCGCGGAGGTGGGGGATGCGGCGGAGGACGACGCGGCGAGCGACGACATCGAGCGGCTCTGCGACATGACGAGCCACCTGAACGTGGAGGGCGCTTCCGGAGAGAGCGGCGAGCGTCCGATGCAGGACTGGAAGCTCCGCATCGCGGCCGCGAGCCGCGACGTCACTCGTTAGCGGGCCGGTGCCGAAGCGATGCGCGTGACCGTCGAGGCTTGCGGCTCGAAGGTCGAGTCGACGAGAATCAGGACCCCGGCCCCCTGACGCGACCACCCCTCGAGGCGACCGCTGACGCGCACGTCCCGCAGGGGAGCGACGGGCTCGCCTGGAGGCGTCCGCGTGTACGCGAGCACGGTGACGCCGCTCACGGGATCGACCAGGTTCGTCCGCCACGCGTAGCCCCGGTCTCCGAAGAGGTCTCCGGGAAGGACTTCGCCGAAGGCGGAGACCGTCGCTCGCCACCCCGGCGGGGGCACCCGCTGGTTCGAGAATGCGGTCGAGATCTCGCGCGGCCCCGCCGTCACGGCGAGCCGGCGGAGCCGGCCCTCGAGCTCTGCGGGGTTCGTCTCGACGAGGAACGCCCCCGGCCCGATCGGCGCGAAGGAGAGCAGGGCGTCCTCGCCGGCGGGGAGCGGAGCATCCGTCGGAGGGCTCATGCAGCCCAGCGCTAGAGCGCTTGCCAGAACGGCCTTTTTCCATCCGCTCGCGCGTGCTTGCTGCATCCGGTCCTCAGGCTAGCCTGCATTTCTCACCAGATCCCTACTGCGGCGGCCGATAGCACCGAATCTTCGCGAGCTTCTCCCTCCGGGCTCCTCGACGTACTGTTCAAGTACGCCTGCGTCGCCCTCCGGTCCGAGGCTCGCGAATCTTCGGCACTCTCGACCGCCTCGCGACGTGATCTGGTGAGAAATGCAGGCTAGAGGGCGCGCCGAGCTGTCACCAGCACGCCGGGAGTCTGCTCGGGCATCGGCTCGGGGGCGGCATCCCATGAACTTGGGAGGCGAAAAGCGTCGCCGAGGGTGGACGGCCGGGCGCCGGGAGCGCATGGGTGGAAGGATCCGCGGTACGGACCGGTGGAGATTCGTACCGAGCCGCGTAGTCGTCTGGGGTTGAGGACTCCGTGTTAGGGTGGGTATCCTCTTTGCAGCGAGACCATCCCGTCCGACCCATGGAGCCAAGTCTAAAGATCGTCCGGCGTGCTCCCCCGACCCGCAAGCGCACTCGGGTACGGGTGGAGCACAAGACGCAGCCGTTCGACCCGCGAACGAAGGCGCTCTTGATCGGTGCGGCGGTCGGCACGCTCGCCGTCGTCGCCATGTCGGCGGCGGGTCTGCGCGACGAGCGGTCGCCCGTGACGGGCCTGTTCGTCGCCGCGATCGCGCCGATGTGGATGACCATTCGGCAGGTCGAGCGCTACGCGCCCCGTGTCCGGCCCGTGCAACGCCGCGAGCTGTGGAACCTTCCGCTCGGCGCACCGCTCGGGATCCTCGCGCTCTTCGCCTGGCAGCTCTTCGGGCCGGCTTTCACCGCCGTCGAGGCGTATCTTTGGGAGTCCCAGCCCGTCGATCCGGACGCCCTCGCCGAGATCCAGTTCATGAGCGACAACGTCGTACGTCCCTTCGTCAGCCTGCTCGGATTCACTGCGTTGCTCGCGATGCAGGCGGCTCTCTGGGTCATCCCGACGTACTGGATGGCGCGCTGGGTGAACGGCCCCGTCGAGCGCCAGCTCGAGGCGTACTACAAGAAGGAGCTTCGCCGGCGCGCGCAGGAGCTGGTCGAGTTGTCCAATCGTCTCGCGCGCTTCAAGACGGGCGGCGAGCTCGCGGAGACGAAGATCCAGCTTCGCACGTACGGCACCGTGCTCGGTCTCTGCGGCGGTCTCGTCGCGATGACGCTGTTCGTCTGGGTGGCACCGCTCGTTCGTTGAGCGCCGAGCGCACGGAGCGGCGTTTGTACTATGCTGCTTCTCTTCCGTGACGCCGCTCGATGAACCACGCTCTCCCCCTCCACCCGAACCGTCCGGACCCTTCAGCCGCTTCCGCGCGAGCCTCGTCGCGCGTCTGAAGGCGCGCGGCTCCTATCCGTCGTGGGTGCTGTTCGCGTCGCTCGCCGGCGTCTTCGCGAGCGGCTTTCCGATCACGATTCTCACGGTCTCGCTCGGGCCGATCGCGGAGGAGTTCGGGGCGCGCGAGACCGCGGTCGCGTGGGTGCTCTCGGCGCCGCTTCTGCTCTCGGGCGTCGCGCTCCCGCTCCTCGGAAAGCTCGGCGACCTGCACGGACACCGTCGCGTCTTCCTTCTCGGCTTCGGCGCCGCGACGGTCGCCGCCTCGGCGACGGCGTTCGCCTGGAACCTGCCCTCGCTGATCGGCTTGCGCACGATCGCCGCGGTCGTCGGCGGCGCGACGCAGCCCGCGGCGATGGCGCTGATCCTGAGCGTGCACCGGCCCGAGGATCGCGTCCGAGCGATGGGCTGGTGGTCGATGACCGGAGCTGCAGCTCCGGCGTTCGGATTGATCGCGGGCGGCCCGCTCGTCGACTGGCTCGGATGGCGGGTCGTGTTCCTCGTGCAGGCGTGCCTCTCCGCGATCGCGCTCCTGCTCGCTTCCGTCGTCCTCTCGGAGACGCCGCGCAAGCGTGCGCGCTTCGACGTCGCCGGAGCGGCGGCGCTCGCGGTCGGCGTCGGGGGGCTCATGTATGCCGTGAGCCAGCTTCGCGAGCTCGGCGACGGAAGCCCGTACTTCTGGCTCGGGATCGTCGGAGGCGCGATCGGGATCTGGGCGTTCGTCCGGATCGAGCGCCGCGCCGCGACGCCGCTCCTGCCGCTCGAGTTCTTCCGGCGTCCGAACTTCAGCGCCTCGATCGCTTCGAACGCGTTCCACAGCGCCGCGTACATGGGGAGCTTCTCCATATCGCCGCTCCTCTACGTGAAGCTCTTCGGCTACTCCGTCACGGCGACGGCCGCGGTGATGCTCATGCGGACCGCCAGTCTGACGATCGCGTCGCCGATCGGCGGCAGGCTCGGCGCGCGGATCGGCGAGCGGAGGACAGCTCTCCTCGGCGGCAGCGTGATGACGTTCGGTCTGCTCCTGATCGCGGCGGGAGCCTACGGACTCTCGCGCTTCGCGATCGAAGTCGGTCTCGTTCTACAGGGGCTCGGACACGGCTTGACGCAGCCGGTGCTCGCCTCGGCGACGGCGGGGGCGGTCGACGACGAGGATCTCGGCGTCGCCGCCGCCGCGAATCGCTTGACGGGTCAGATGGGCGTCGCGTTCGGCATCACGACGCTGACGATGGTCTACGGCGGCATCGACACCGGAGGGTCGTTCGCCACGGCGTTCCTCGTCGGCGCCGCGCTGTCCGTCGCCTCGCTGACGCTCGCCCTGTTCATGAGCGTGCGTGATCGCGTGAAGGAAGCGCACCTCGTGCCGGAGCCGCTCGCGCTCGGAGCCGAGGAGCAGGGCTGAGTCGGTCGCTCCAGCGCTCGCGGTGGAGCACGGCCGACGTCTTGCGCAAGCGCTGCGGACGCGGCGCTTCGGCGGGATGTCCGATCGGGATTACGGCGACCGGCTGCACGCGCGGCGGCAGGCCGATCAACTGCGCGACCTCGCCGTCGCGAAACGCGCCGACGAAGCACGCGCCGAGACCTTCCTCGACGACGGCCAGGAGCAGCAGCATCGAGGCGAAGGCGACGTCGATCAGCGCGTACTGCTCGCCCCGTTCCCCGTACTTCCCGGTCGAGCGGTCGAGATCCGCGCACGCGACGAGGACGACGGGCGCCTCCGCGACGAAGGATTGACCGAGCGCCGCTTCGGCGAGCGCGAGTCTCGTCGCGCGATCGCGGACGAGCACGAAGGCCGCGGGCTGCGTGTGCCCGGCGCTCGGAGCACGCTTCGCGACGGAGACGAGACGCTCGATCTGCGCATCGGAGACGTCCTCGGTGGAGAAGCGGCGCACCATGCGGCGACGGGAGAGCAGCGCGTCGAGAGTGCACGTCGCGCTCGACGTGCGATCCGCGCGCGGCGAGGACGCGGCGTTCGCCCACGCCCACGCCGAGGACGACGACGACCACGACCACGCGGGAGCCGCGAGCAGCGCCGTCGCCAGAGCGGCTCGACGAGAGATCGGATCGGTTCCGCGTGGGTTTCGCATGGCAATTTCCTCCCCGGCCGTGTACGGCGGCTCTGCGCGTCGGCACGGAAGGAGAAGCACGGTGGGCACGCTTCGGATTCGGCTCGTCTCGTCGCTCGCGATCGTGACGCTCGCGACGCTGGCCGGACGACCCGCAGAAGCCGGTACGCAGACGATCCTCGGCGAGAAGCTGCTCGTCAAGGGTGCGGCGGACGGCTCGGGCCAGCGGAAGGTTTTCGTCTCGGCTTCGGTCACGCCGAGCGCCGGAGCGAAGCTCGTCGGAGATCCGACCGCGAGCGGGGCGACGCTCCGCCTGATCACGCGCAGTCCGAGCCGCTCGTACGACCGCACGATCGAGCTTCCCAAGGACGGCTGGAGCGTCGCGCCGGGCATCCGGCCGGAGGACGGGAAGAGCTATCAGTTCCGCAGCGATCGCGATGGCGCGATCTGGTTCGTGTGGATCGGGACCACGAGCTCCACGACGCCCGGTACGCCCGGCCCGTTCAAGATCAAGATCAAGCTGTACGACGACCCGAGCGTCGACGTGCTCGCGCCGGATCCGGGAACGGAGGGCGGTGTGGTCCTGACGCTCGGGGGCGGCGACCGCTACTGCGTCGCGTTCGGCGGAGCCGCAGGAGGCGTGATCGAGGCGAACCACGCGAAGACGTTCGCCGTGCGTGCGCCGACCGCGAAGGGATGCCCGGACGTGCCGAGCGCGGTCCGGATCACGCCTTCGCCGACGCCTCGTCCCGCCGCCACAGGACCGGG
>Ga0194121_10009286_pt1 | contig 12212 bp, 7 predicted proteins | sample TA2MahCa50mmetaG_FD_148609 | JGI IMG/M metagenome (GOLD analysis project Ga0194121, IMG submission 148609) | Freshwater microbial communities from Lake Tanganyika, Tanzania - TA2015020 Mahale Deep Cast 50m | ecosystem: Environmental > Aquatic > Freshwater > Lake | place: Tanzania: Lake...
AATCTTGGACTGATAGATTTAATTTCTGAAAAACTACGCAATATATTTAAAATATTATTGCTTCCCTCAATATAACCCTTGTTATCTAAATTAGATAAAAGTATATCTCCTGTGTATTGCTCATGCCACCCTGCAATTGAGCCTTCAATTAACCCAACCAAAATTCCGCTCAAAACAACTAGGTTTAAGAAGGTTAAAATCATAACAAAAACTATCAAACCTGTAGTCCAAATACTTGCCCTTCTGATTTGCCTTATAGCCAAAAAGAAGCCTATCTTAAAATCTATTAGAGATGCCATTTATTATTTGATAATTACAATATCGCCGTCAACAAGGCCTGAGGTAATTTCTATTTGGCCAAGAGAAGAAACTAGACCAGTTTTAATTTCTCTTTCTACAACATCTTTTCCACTCTGAACCATCACAAACTTTTTGCCGCCCTGCAACTTAACAACCCCCTGAGGAACAGAAATAACATTTTCTTTCTTTTCTGTTAAAACAACTACATTAGCTGACATTCCAGACCTCAGTCTCTCATCTAGACCATCAAATTGTAATTTTGTTCTATATGTTGCCACTCCATCTTTTATGGTTTCAGCAGGGTCAATTGAAACAACTCTTGCCTGAAACTTGGTTTGCTCTCCATAAGCATCAAGTGTTATTTCTGCAGGATCATTAACACTAATTAAAGAAACATAAATCTCTGGCACATAGCTTTCAATTTCAAGTGGATCTGCGCTAATAATTGAAACCGCGGTATTATTTGCTCCAAATATACTTCCTAATTTAACATTTACATTTGTAATAACTCCATCAATAGGAGAATAAATTTGTCTTTTTCTTAGTTGAGCCAATATATTCTGTTCAGATGCCTTTGCCTGATCAATTTGTGCCTGATAAACACCTATATCTGAAGGTCTGGCTGGGGCCTTTACTAAAGATAACTCATTTTTAGACTTTTGCAGGTCAATTTTATAACTAGATATATCCTGAATAGATGACTTTAAATTAGTAAGAGCAGTATTGATATTTGTTTTATGGGTATCTAAAGTAGTTTTTGTTGCCGATGGAATTGTCGCAAAGTAAACCCCTAGGTCACATTGCTCTCTTATTACTCCCAATTCATTATAAACAACATTCAACGAATCTATTACTTTGTTATTAGCTTCATTAATACTACTATCGGTTGGTGTTAATTTTGCAATATCAATGTACGGTTTTACCGCTAATAAAGTACTTTCTATCTTTTGCCTACTAATGAAAACTTTTATCCCATATTGGTCAGCAGTCGAAAAATAATTAGACTGAACACTAAAAGCCGAGCTATTTGCATTATAGATTGCAAAGTAAGCACTATTTAAAACCTCCAGAGAATTACTATATGCATTATCTAAATCTTGCTGTGCAGAACTCACCTTATCTTCTGCGATTAGTATATCTTCGCTTGAAGATCCAGCTAAAAGTTGGTTTAACTTTGCTTCCTGAAGAGAAATACCCGCTCTAGTTTCTGATAGTTGAGCGCTAAGCTGAGATATGTCCTGCCCAGCCAATAGTTTACCCTGTTTTACACTATCACCCCCCTTTACATATATACTTCTTATCTGACCCGATTGCTCAAAAGACAAATCAATATCTTCTGTGGCAATTAATTTTCCTGAAACAGATATTTGTTGCAAGAATTCTCCAGGATGAACGACAATAGTCTCAACTTCTGCATCGCCCCTAAAAAATATAAACCAAATAATTATTACAACTACAACTGCAAAAACCCAGTACCACCTGTACTTTTTCTTGAAAATTAAGTTTTTAAAATGATTTATTTTACTTAGTATCTTCATCTTTTTTATATGACCCAGAATTATTATTATCAATTTTCATAGGAATAATAAATATAGAGATAATATAGACTATAACACCGGGGATCACGCCTGTAAATATAAGTATCAAAAGCCATAAAACGCGCAGAAGATTTGAGTCAATATCAAAATATTCACCTAATCCACCGATAACACCCGCAAAAAATCTATTTTTACTGCTTCTATATAGTTTTTTCATATAATTTAAAATCAATAATTATGTTATATAACAAATAAACAATACCTATTTAATTTCACTTGGAGACTCTTCAATTGAAAGGGGCTCTGATTGAATTGAGTACAAGGCAGGCCTATTAGCATTTAAATTATCAATAATTTTAATCACTTCTAAATTATCAGGATTTAACTGCTGAACTTTTTGAAACTCCAATAAAGCTTTCGATTTTTGTCCTATCTTATCATAAACAAGTCCTAGTATGTATCTTGCGTTTGAATAATTATCATTTATTAACTTGGCCCTCTCAAGATAAGTTTGAGCTTTGGAAAAATTTTCTCTCTGGTAAAATATAATTCCGAGCTGAAAAGCTAACCCAATATCGTTCTGAGCAACACTAGCTGTTTCTTCAAGCTTTAAAATTGCCTGCTCTGACTCACCTTGTTGTTCATAAACTAGAGCAAGCAAATATTGGGCTGGCGCATAGTCTGACTTTAAAGCAATAGCTTTATTTATATTATCAACTGACTTGCTAATTAATTCTTGCTTTTTGACATTATCATTTGAACTCTTAAGAGCTTGAGCTTGATACAGATAAACCCTGGCAATTTCAGTAAAACTAAACGGAGAAGAAGGCTCTAGTTCAGATGATTTATTGTAACTTTCAATAGCCAAATCACTTGAACCCGGTACGCTAAGTAAGTTTCTATAAATAAACCCTCTCACATTCCAGTTCTCGACATTTTTGGGATTTATTAGAATAGATTGATTTGAGGAAAACGCCATATTTGATACTATATTTTGAACTTGCTGACTTTTTTGCTGATCTGAAGCATCATTTTTTAACAATAAAACATTTAATTGCGAAAGATAAAGTTGTGACAAATCCCTCCAGTATAAATCTAAAGACGGATTAAGAGATGTTGCAGACAAAACATTTGATATGCCATTGTCTAAATTACCCAAAGAAGCAGAATTAATTCCTCTTAAGTATTTTACTTCTGCAATGTACTTTTGCCCTCCAAAAAATAGCAGTCCTACCCCAAATATCACAGCAATTAAAAATACAAAAGAGTAAATTGTTGAAAGATAATGATTCTCAGACTGCTCTTTGCTTTTATTTTTGTAAGCAAAATAAACAGACATTGCGCCCAATAGGGACCAAAAAATAAACGAACTCACAATATTGTCATAGTGTAAAACCTTAAAAGCAACTACTGATACAAAAGAGGCCAATAAACCAACTTGTGTAATATGTGCTGAATAATCTAATTTATACGAATTTAAAACCATTTTTACACCAAAGATTAAGGCACTTAATAAAACCATAACAAAAACTAATAATCCCACCAAACCTTTTGTTAAAAGCACATCAAGAAACTCTGAAGCTCCGGCCCTAAATCGTGTACCCCAAAAAATTGTTTGATTAAGGTTGGTGTCTCTATATTTTGAATAAACTTGAGAGAATGTTCCAGGGCCTGAACCAAATGGTAATATTTTTGGATTATCAGAAAACAATCCCCTGGCTATTTTAATTTCAGATAAATGACTTGGCGTAACTTCAGTAGGAGAAGTAGGAACTCCTGGAATTGGAACTCTAAACATTAATAAAAATAAAGATATTACCAAAATAGCCATTGGCAGTGAAAACCAATTCTTATTTTCGCTATTTTTCAAGTTTGAAATTGAAAAAATAACCATTATACCAATTCCAATTACCAGTATAAGCCAAGCATTAAAGAAGTTGAGTATAAGCAGAATTAAAAGGAAAAATGCAGAAAAAAATCTAAACAGCCACTTTACTGTTCCTTTTTGAGCAAAGGACATCGCAATAGCAATTGGCAATATAACAGCTACTAACATAGAAACCACATTTAAACTTCCAATGGTATTAAATGCTGATAACTTTGCAAAGGGCAAGGGTATTAGAAAAATTTTATACAATTGTAAAACTGCATATAAAGCACCCAAAAAAACAGAGGATGTCAATAATAGCAAGAAGGTCACTATTCTTTTTTTCTCGCCCATTATGTTTGAAATTAAAAAGTAAAGTATGCCAAAGAATAGTATTGCAATAAAACTGTCTGAAACATTAGAAGACCAACCCCAAAAACTTCCATAAATCCAGAATGATGTAATAGTTGATACCAGACTGGTCCCAATAAATAAAATCACTGCCCAACCAACTAGATTAATTTTTACATTCAACTCTCCTTGGCTTGTTATTTTAGCCAACCATGCGATAAATGCAATCAACACAAATAACACAAGTAAAGCCTGTTTTTGAAAAGAAATAGCATCCTGCGTTATAGGCAATAACCAAATAGGCAAAAGAAAAACTAAAATATATAAGCTAGCCTTAGATATTTTATCTAGCAAACCAGACTTGCTAATTTTTGAGGGTATATAAAACATAGAAATATTTATTGATTATATATTAATTGACCATACAATAGAATACTTTATCTACTCTACCTCACCTATATCCCATATCTCCTTTCCTATATATTTTTCAACATTCTGAAGATCCTTCAGTAATTGTTCTTCTATCATCTTATCTTCAGCAGACAGCTCTTTATTCAATCTATTCTTCTTTATCATATTAAATTCCACCTCAATATCTCTTTTTAAAACAGCAAATCCTCTTCTAACTGACTCCTCTGCTTCTCTCAATTCCTTTAAAAATAATTTATGTTTTTTTCTTCCGTGATAGTAATGGAAAATAATATATAAAAATAAACCAAGTATAATTGGAATAGAAATTATTAAAACTACAAAATACATGACATCATAGCTAAACCTTGAGTTTCCAAACTGAAAAGCAGTAGATTGCACAAACATTTCAACTTGAGGACTTGGCGGACTTAATTCTTGACCTATTTTTGCTTGTGCCCATAAAATATAATTTCCATTAGACAAAAAGCCATTATGCCTATAAAACCACTCTCCATCTTTGTCAGAATAAATTGTTTCTGAAATAGTTTGCCCATCTTGAAGATTCTGAAGATATAATATCACTTGAGTTTCTGAAGATCCGGTTTTACCACCAGCATAAAAAATCTCTTCATTGGAAATATTTCTTGAAAAAGTTGAAATAAGGGGAGGTGTAATTTCTATTTTTTGCTGAGCCAAAACATAACTTGGCAAGTTAATCAAAAATCCTAAAACCAAAATAATACCCATTATTTTAGGTCCATATTTTGACCTATATTGCTTTAACTCTTCTAGTTGATTTTTAACTTCAGGAGATAATTCTTTTTGACTTTTCTTATAATCAACAGAGTGATGCCACAAGACAACTCTTCTTGCAAAATAAATAAGTAATATCAATAGAATACCCATTAAGACAAAAAACCAAATCCACGGCAGCACTGTCACATTGCCCACTCTAATTCCATCCGTTCCTAAAAACTCAAATGCAAAATGAACTATTGATAACTTCTTTGTAATATCAATGTGGTTTCCTGCTTTATCATAAGCTCTTACAATAACATCATAACTGCCATAATCTAGAACGGGTAATATATAAGGACTTTCTGATTCAATAAACAAAGATTGGCTTATTCCACTGCTAGTTGATGTTTTCTGAACACTTAAGGGAATAATTTTTATTTCAAAGTGATCTAATCCAGAAAGACTATCTGAAGATGAAAACTGAACTATTGGCTGTTGCCTTGTTGTCCTAGCGGAAGGAATAATATCAATAGGAAAACTGGCCGGAGGAGTAGTATCAACATTAACCGCAAAATGGGTAGTCCCTCCCCAACTTCCCTCTTTAAGAGATTTTATGTGAAAGTAATATGTGCCATCGCTTAAATTTTTATATGAGACCGACCGCTTGTTGCCATCTGATATATCATCTGGTAGGTCAACCGGCTCCTTATTTAAAACATAGCTATACTCACTAATGCTTTCGTCTCCCTCCCAATTTAAAATTACCGATGAATTAGGATACCAAATTGATTGTTCAGGGTGAGTCTCTGATACAACAATGGGGCCTAAAGGAGGAGGTAAAATAAACTTATAAATTCCGTTGGTGGTATTGGAAAGAGCGTCCGTGCCCTTTCCATCATTTAATAAAACTCTTGAATCGTCAGAAAACTTAAATATTGCAGACCCAACAGCCTTAACTCTAAATGTAAAAGTAGCTATTAATCCCTGACTCACATTAATGCCATTTGGTATTCCGCCCTCAAGGGTTAGCGTGCCTGTTTGATTGTTAAATTTTGGCGTAGATGTCCATATGCCAATAATTGACTTTCCTGCTGTAGGCGAAGAAAGCTGTAATTTATCTGGAGCAAAATTCATTGACAGCCTTACAGTGTTTACTGATTCTCCCTGCGTATCCAAATAAACTGAAACATCAAATGTGCTACCTACTGTAAAAGTCCCCGCTGTAGGACTCACAGAAAGATTAGCTGCTTTTACACTAAAATAAGATAGCCCGAAAAATAAAAGACTACAGAAAAATAAAAGTGAAATTTTAGCGTATTTAATTTTCTTCATTATGAAAATTATTTTTTTGCATCACTTTTTTAATAGCAAAATAAAAAATATATAAAATCAATATAAATCCTAAGATTTTAGAGAGTGTCCAAAAGCTTTTATACCAAGATGTTTTGTTTGTGGCACTTAAAGCAGAAATAACATAATTTCCCTGCCTATCAAAAGCTTTTACCAAAATTACACTCTGAAGAGACTGATCTTGCAAAAGATATGGACTTTGCGATTTTTTCCAATTGTCTCCATTAATAAGCGATGAAAGAAAATAAAAAACTGAATCTGTTTGTGGTTTTTCCAAGACTTCATACCTATCAACTCCAGATTCCTTGTCTTGGGAATTAAAAGAAGCAAACCACTTATTTGCAAACAAACTTTCACTTCTTGAAAGGTAAATATTAAAAGTTTCAGGAGGATTATTGTCGTACAAAGGCAAAAAAGTAGCTTCAACTTGCTCTTCTTGGCTTAAGGTCTCTTGAACATCAAGTTGGATTGGTGCTTTTTCAATTTCAGCTTTAGTCCCTAGTCCGTCATTTATAAATATTTTTTCGTTTTCTGTTGTTATATTGGCAACGCCTTGTTTTTTTGCTGTAAAAATTAGTGAAAATAGATAACCTTTGTCGCCATTATAGCCACCCGGTGTCACACCTGAAAAAAATACTTTCCCATCTTCTTTAACCTGCGGTTGACTAACCCATAAATTAATAACCGAACCACCATTTACAACCCCCTCAAAATCAAACGCACTGCTGTCAAAGATGATATTTGACTCTATAGCATTTACAAGCTCTTCTTTTGTGTCTATAAAAACCCCTATTTCAAATTTTTCTCCAATTTCAAACTTTTGGCTGTTATATCCAAAATAAATTTGCGAAGCAAAAACCGGCATAGCAAAAAATGAGAGAAATAAAACCAAGAAGCTAATTTTTAATTTTTTATTCATGTATTTTTAAAATAAATCATCCTGTCCAGTAATATGCCATAATTGAAAAGTCAACCAAATCTGCTTTTTTATCACTATTCAAGTCTATTTTTAAGGGAACCTCACTACTATCAAACCAATAAATCAAAATTGAAAAATCCACTAGGTTAACTAGACAATCACCATTAAAGTCAGGTAATAGCTTGCAATCTAAACCCTCTTCAATCGTCTCATCTCCAACGCTAAAGTTAACAAATCCGCTTGATATTTTTTTGCCATCAATTAAAGCTTCAGAAAAAACCTGGTACTGACCAAAGGGCAGTTGATCTGTGTTTAATTCATAGGAATAATTTCCATTTGAATCACTTGTGGTATTGAAATTAATATTTTCAGACGATGATTTTATACTTATTAAAATTGAAGAATTTAAGAATGACTGACCAAAAAAACTGATGTTTTCTCCTCTTTTTACAGAACTTTTATTGATAGATAATGTTGGTGGAATTAATACTCCTGTAATGTTTGTAGTTTCGTATGAATTTAATGTTAAGGGAAAAACAATTAGTCTGGAAGACTTTCCTAAGAAATCTCTTCCGTAAAGAGAAAATATGTAGTCAGAAGAAGAAAGCATGCCAGACTCTATCTGAAAATTTCCAGATTCATCGGCAGTTATTGTTGAAATAATTTCTGCGTTTTTTAGCAAAACAACTGTTAATAAGGGATATGATTTGCCAGAAAAAATTACTTTTGTATTTAGGTCTGTACCAATTGGTGCAGCTCCTGATGACCCACCCCCTGATTCAACTGGGGCTACGCTTATGTTGCCATAATACAGAATTCCTGATTGATATATAAAGTTTGAGCTACTGCTTTGTCCGGGAGAATTTTGCCCGCTAGCTGAATAAAATTCAAAAGATGTAGCAGTTGACCGTCCTCCTGCAATAGTAATAGCTGGATTTCTAAGTATAAAATTGGTACTTGAATAATCTACTGCATTCACCAATGGCAAAAAAAATCCAGTAAAAAACAAAATTACAACAAAACTATATTTTAATAATGTATTTCTTTTTATTTTTTTATAAAAACTATTTACCATTTACTCTGTTAATTTATTGGGATATACCATTTGTATCTCCAATGATTATTGGACCAATTTGAACAACTTTATTTAAAAATGGGTCATATAAGACTGCTTTTTTTGAATTGGCATAAATCAAAACCTTAAAACCTTCTTTAGCTCCACTAAAAAAGGGTTGATCTTTCAACTTGCCTGGATCGGTAACGGTTGCAATAGTTGGCGTTTCATTTTCTGGCAAAATAACTAACTTTGAAACTTTTTCTACAATATTCTGTGCTTTATCCTGGGAACTGCTTTGAGTATTTTTACTAAAATTATATGACTTAAAAATCAAAAATAAACCAACACATAAAATAATTATGGCTAGAATAAAAAATACAAATAAAAACTTCTTTGATTTTGAGGCTTCCTCGTTAAAATTAATTTTCATGTTTTAAATATAAATTACTTACTTAATTACTAGATTCCTCTAAAATTGGCTCATTTGCTACTTCTAAATTTACATCTCCCTCATTTGTCTCTTCAACAAATTCTTCAATTGTTTCATCTTGGACTACGTCTTGCCCTATGCTTTCATTTTCTGAATTAACTTCTGTATTTTCTTCTATTATTTCTGGTACCTCCTTGCTTGACTCTGATTGAGTGTTTTCTGAAATTTCTGACACGTTTTCATTTTCTACATCATTTATTACTGGCTGACCAGATTCTGAAAATAATTCCAAATCATCAGATTCAATTTTAATTGTATCTGATATTTCAACTTCTTGCTGTGGGGAATCCTGAGGTATTAAGGTAAAAGTTTTAGCCCCCTTTATCGCCAAGGCAATCCAACTAAATGTAATATCATTTGGTGCATCCCTGTTTAATAAAATAGAGAATCCTTTTACATTTTTACTTGTCACAATAAACTTCGTATCAGTCCCCAATATTGACTCTTCTAATGCCTGTTGTTTTTCTTGATTGTCCTGCTGATCAATAGAGATAGTAACGTTAACAACCGGCTGCTCTACATACTCTCTATCAAAAACAATATCAACCCTTCTTTGGCCCTTTGATATTTTTGCAAATCCAGCTGTGTCTGTTGTAAAGTATGGCCTTCCAAAAAAAATAACATCTGACATAAATGACAATTCTTCTCCAATTGAGCTGATTGAATCAACCTGCAAACCTCCATTTAGTATAGAAAGACCATTGATTACCAAAGAACCTTCAATATCTAAATCAGAAAAATCAAGGGAATTATTATTTTGAATATTTAAAAACTGACTTGTTAATTCCTCTAAAACCAACATCTGTTCTTGACTATCTTTTTGGAGCTTAAATATTGCATCTTGATTTCCTGATACAACAGATTCCAAAGAAAATACACTTGAGTCAATTGCATCAATACCCAAACCCATGTCATCAAACGATTCTTTTAATTCTGCAAAAGCTTCTTGTGTGGCAACCAATTCTTCAACACCTACCCACTTTGAACTAGATTCACTTATACTATCTACACTGCTTGATAAGTTTGTGATTTTGTCGGTTATAATTTCCAAGCCAGATATTGATTCTGCCTCAATTTCATTTGCTTTTAATTTCCCGGCAAAAAAAGCATTACCAAAAGTATCAAAGGTTATTATTGGATTATTTAAAGAAGAAACCTCTTCGCCTGAATTAATATTTCCAGCTCCTATAAAATTCAATACATTGTCAATCTTATTAAAAGAATTACTGCTTAAATACTTTCCAGGTAAATTACTATTTTTGATAAAAACTTTTATTAATCCCTCAGTTTCATTGTCATAAGACTCTAGTGCCTGACCAATAATGGGTGCTCCAGGGTCAGAAGCTTTCATTGCAATTCCAGGCTGAGAAGAAGAGGTTAAATAATCTCCCGGCTGAATCACCCCATTTTCAATATTAACCTTCACTGGTACTCTACCGGCAAGAGCCACATAAACAGGTATCCCCTCATCAGAAACATCAGTGTCCCCTAAAATCATACCTGGTTTTGTTGAAACAATTCCAATAACATTTGTGTCATTAGCTACTTGAGATCTTCTCACTGCACCGGCCCTAGAAGGATCAATAGACAATACTGTTCCAGCTGATGGATATGGATTTTCATCTGTATAATATACTTCAGCTAAGTCTGCACCCGTGGTTGCCTTTGCCAGTTCAACTAATGACATCTGAGGTAGTAAAGTGGCGGTGGTCGGCGTACTGATGTCCCCACCCTCGGTATGCCGCACATACATTTCAACATAATCACCGGCAGTCAAATCCAACACCGTTGTGAAGTTCGGTATGATGTTGCTGTTCGCTAGGGATGAGTAACCTTGGCCCCCAATTTCTGTCTCGGAGTTATTGACATAAACCCGAATGTTGGCAAATTCGGTGTCATCAATAACGTTGCCGGTAGACCAACTCGATGTAATCAGATATTTCCCGGAGTGCGCAATATCAAACCGATCATTAGTAGTTATATCGGCAATACCACCCACGTCAAAATTTTCCGTATCAAAGGCAATTTTAACGTTACTGCCGCTCGCAATAGTCTGCGCGGCTGCACGACTCATCTTCGCCATGTGAGCCTGGTCGGAAGATAGCTCCTGCCAGCCGGTATTCGTATTATCGCCCGTTCCCTTTACCCACACATCGCCGCCAGCATGGTCAAAGTACATTGAACCAAGCTGCGCCGTTACCGCGCTTTCCGGAGTACCCGAACCCACATAAATACCAACGCTATCGCCGTTCGTTGAATCCGACAACCGCACCGCCTCCGTATTTTCCGCTTGCTCCACATCAACTAAGGCATCCGGAGTTGATGTGTTAATGCCCAGCCGAGCATTCAATATATTTACTTCATCAACGGTCTGGTCGTCAAACTCAATTCGGCCTGTTGAAGAAGATAATCCCATAAATGAATTGTCAGCTATAATAAAGTCTCCGGTGACTGTAATATCGCCACTAGTCGCCTCGCCAATATCTAAGGCTGCACCATTGGCACCAATAATATCTCCTCCGGTAACTGTTAAATCAGTTGCTAAAGTCAAGCCTCCCCCAGAAGTAAAGTCGGTGCCTGCAGCTCCGATATTAACCAAGAGATTATTGCCCATATCCAAATCTCCTCCAGACAAAGTCAGTAGATTGGAGCTATGAGTCAAAGTAATGTCTCCTGCATTAAAATTAATAATTCCTCCACTTGCCAAAAATAAATCACTCCACATATTAGAAGCATCACCAAGACCTAAGCCATCAGAAGTAGATGGGAATAAATGAGTCCCATCAAGTGAAAGTTCATCAGCTAATGTACCTCCTGTGGCTACTGAAAAATCTAGACGGCCATCTTCAGTACCAGCTGTAACATCTAAAGAAACCCAGCTTAGTCTTCCATACTCAAATAAGGCAGGTGTATCATTTTTTGTAGAGAATGAGATATATGCCTCATCATTATCAGCTTGTAAATTATCTACCCTAGAGCCTTGAAAATTAGCTACTTGGACGCTAGCGCTATCTTGAGTATTGCGAACACGCAATGTACCGGCAGTAGCATGAGCAATAAGCACTGGCGAGGTTATAGTAAGATCATTAGTACCCGTAGCACCGTTATTAGAGAGAGTTAAAGAGCTGTTATTGGCTGCATTTTTAAGAACAAGTGCATTGCCTGATTCAAGTGTTAAATAACTTGCAGCT
>Ga0194121_10009287_pt1 | contig 12211 bp, 10 predicted proteins | sample TA2MahCa50mmetaG_FD_148609 | JGI IMG/M metagenome (GOLD analysis project Ga0194121, IMG submission 148609) | Freshwater microbial communities from Lake Tanganyika, Tanzania - TA2015020 Mahale Deep Cast 50m | ecosystem: Environmental > Aquatic > Freshwater > Lake | place: Tanzania: Lake...
GGGCGCCGCGGTCGGCTGCGTGCCGCCGCCGCCGCAGGCGGCCGCGATGATCCCGGCAGTCGCGAGGGCAACGAGAGAGCGTGCGACCGAACGGTGTGCCATTCCCCTCTGACCTCCCACGATCCGCAACAGCGCTTCCTGACCAGCGACCCGGTCAGACCGGCGCATCCTAGTCCCGCCCACGAGCTGCCGGCAATCGGCTGGCGCGGCTCATGCCACAATGCGGGAAGCGATGGTGAGAGAGCTGGAGCGACCGGTCGCCGCGCTCCGCCGCGGCGCAGCCCGAGCGACCGCGTGGGCGTTCCAGGACGGCAGGTACGTCCCGATCACCGACGCGAGGATCAGCGTCATGACGCACGCCTTCAACTACGGGACGGGCGTCTTCGAGGGTATCCGCGCCTACTGGAACGCCGGGCACGGGCAGCTCTACGCGCTCCACCTGAGCGAGCACTTCAGCCGCCTCCACCGCTCGTGCAAGTTCATGCGCATCACCCTCCCGTACTCGGTGGAGGACCTCTGCGGCATCGCGCTCGAGGTCATCCGGCGGTCGGGGTTCCGCGAGGACTGCTATCTGCGCCCGATCGCCTACAAGAGCAGCGAGCTCATCGGCGTGCGCCTGCACGATCTCGAGGACTCGTTCGTCCTGTTCGCCGTCCCGTTCGGCACGTACATCGACATCGACCGCGGGCTCTCCTGCGGCGTGTCCTCATGGCGCCGGACCGACGACAACGCCATCCCGGCGCGCAGCAAGATCACGGGCGCGTACGTGAACGCGGCGCTCGCGAAGACCGAGGCGCAGGAGGCGGGGTTCGACGAGGCCATCGTCCTGAACGCCGACGGCTCGGTGTCCGAGGGCAGCGCCGAGAACCTCTTCATGGTGCGCGACGGGGTCCTCGTCACGCCGCCCGGGACCGACAACATCCTCGAGGGCATCGTCCGGCAGAGCCTCATGACGATCGCGCTGGACGAGGGCATCCCGCTGCAGGTGCGCGGGATCGACCGGACGGAGCTCTACATCGCCGACGAGGTCTTCCTCTGCGGCACCGGCGCGCAGATCGCGCCCGTCGCGTCGATCGACCACCGCACCGTCGGCGACGGCGGCGTGGGGCCGATCACGCGGATCGTCAAGGACGCCTACTTCCGCGCCGTGCGCGGCGAGCACGAGCGCTACCGGGCGTGGGTCACGCCCGTGTACCCCCGCTCCTAGCGCGCCGAGGCCGGCTTCCGGCCGGCGAAGAGGTCCGCGACGAGCGCCCGCACCTTCGGCACGTCGGGGATGAGGTAGTAGCCCTTCTCGCCGTTCTCCTCGCGCAGCTCGCAGTGCGGCGGTAGGTCCCCGCTGCAGGGCAGGAGCACGTCGCTCGTGATCTCGCTCGCGTCGAGCGAGAGGACCGTCCGCGCGAGCGGCAGGATGTTGCCGGGGTCGAAGTTCGTCCGCACGAGCGGGCCGACCCGCTCGACGATCCCCGGCAGGCGGAAGAGGCCGGCGAGCGCGAACCGCTCGCGCAGCGCGAAGACCACGGTCTGCTGGCGCCGCGCGCGGGAGAAGTCGTTGCTGTCGTGCCGGGAGCGCGCGTAGCGCAGGGCGTCGTCGCCGTCCATGAGCTGCGGGCCGGCGCGGAGCTCGAAGCGCTCGATGCCGAAGTCGTTCGTGGGGTACCGCTCGTCGCGGAGCGGCCGCCGCACGTCGACGAGCACGCCGCCGACGGACCAGACCGTCTGGCGGAAGGCCTCGAAGTCGATGATCGCGTAGCTGTGGATGGGGATCCCGAGGAACGCCTCGACGGTGCGCCGCGCGAGGTCGGGGCCCTTCCGCGGGTCGCCGGCGTACGCGTAGGCCGCGTTCACCTTGTCGCGTCCGACGCCGGGGATGTCGACGAGCGTGTCGCGGGGGATCGACAGCATGACCGCGGTCCGCTCGCGGGGCTCGAGGCTGAGGAGGATGATCGCGTCGGTGTTCTGGGTCTCGGATGCGCCCTCGCGGGTGTCGATCCCGAGGAGGAGGACGTTCAGCCGGTCGCGCCCCGACCACCCCGGCGCCGTGCTCGTGCCCGCCCGCGGCGTCCCCGCGCCGATCGTGCGGCCGGCCGGCGGCTCGAAGACGGCCGTCACGAGGTCCGCCCAGCCGAGCGAGTAGCGGTACGCGCCGTGGTACATGACGACGAGGCCGAGGACGATCGCCGCGAGCAGCGCGTAGTCGACGGCGTGCCGCCCGCGTGGCGCGCGCAGGGGCCCCGCGAAGGCGTCGGCCGACACGACGACGTGGTAGGCGAACAGGCCGCCGACGAGGAGGAGCACGAACAGCTTCGCCTGCTGCAGCACGAGCGAGGTGACCGATCCGCCGGACAGGATGACGGCGGTGAACGCGAGCGCGGCGGCGGCCGGCAGCGCGAGGAGCAGCACCCCGCGCCTCCAGCGGCCCAGGTACATCTGGCCGAGGCCCGGCAGGAGCGCGCTCAGCAGCGCGGCGAATCCGGGGGATCCCTCGGCGGCCGGCGGGAGCCTGCGCGCAGGGGTCGCCATCTTCGGCCTAGCGTAGTGCCGTGCACGTCGATAGCTCGACGCTCCGAGGTGCGCGCGCGGTCGGGATCCTCTGCGCCCTGCTGCTCCTCGCGCCGGTCGCCGTCTCGCTCGCCTTCCCGGCGGCGTTCTTCTACGCGCCCTACCACCTTCCGTACCAGCGGATGCTCGGGGCGCTCCTCGTGGCCCTCGCGATCGGGATGCTCCTCGCGCTCCGCGACCCGGTCCGGAACGCCGGCGTCTTCGCGGTCGTCGGGCTGACCGTCGGCTCGCTCATGGCCGCGATCGTGTACACGCTCCTCGTGGACGGCGAGGACCCCGTGCACTGGGTCGCGCAGGTGCCGCTCCACCTCGCCGTCGCGGTCGCGCTCGTCGTGACGTACACGCGGCTGCGCCGGCCGCATCCGATCGTCGTGCGGATCGTCGCGGCCGCCGTCCTCCTGCTGCCGTTCGGCCTCTACCTCTACGACGTCGCGTACAAGGCGTTCGTCACCAGATAGCCGCCGCCCGTACGCTGGCCCCGGTGGGGGCGATGGTCAGCGTCCGTGACCTGCGCAAGTCGTACGGATCGATCCTGGCCGTGCGCGGCATCTCGTTCGACGTCGCGGAGGGCGAGATCTTCGGCCTCCTCGGGCCGAACGGGGCGGGGAAGACGACGACGGTCGAGATCCTCGAGGGGCTGCGCCGCGCCGACGGCGGGACCGCGCACGTGGCCGGGATCGACGTCGGCGCCGATCCCGCCGGCGTGAAGCACCGCATCGGTGCGCAGCTGCAGTCGAGCGCGTTCCCCCTGCACCTCACCGCGGCTGAGGTCATCGAGCTGTTCGCGACGTGCTACGACCGGACGGTCGACGCGCGTGCCGTCCTCGCCACGGTGGATCTCGCCGACCGCGCGGACCAGTGGAACGAGAAGCTCTCGGGCGGCCAGCGGCAGCGGCTCTCCATCGCGACGGCCCTCGTGAACGACCCGAAGGTGCTGTTCCTCGACGAGCCGACCACCGGGCTCGACCCGCAGGCCCGCCGCAACCTGTGGGACCTCGTCCGGCGGATCCGCGAGCGCGGCACGACCGTGTTCCTCACGACGCACTACATGGACGAGGCCGAGGTCCTGTGCGACCGGGTGGCGATCATGGACGCGGGCCGGATCCTCGAGCTCGACACGCCGCGCGCGCTCATCGGCGCGCTGCTGTCGCGCGGCTTCTCGAAGCCCGTGATCCAGCAGCAGGCGGACCTCGAGGACGTCTTCCTCGACCGCACCGGCCACGAGCTGCGCGAGGGCTGATGCGCCAGACGCTGCGCTTCACCGGGTCGCTCCTGCGCGCGTACGTGCGCGACCGCAGCGCGCTCTTCTTCACGTTCTTCATGCCGTTCCTCTTCATGCTCATCTTCGGGTCGCTGAACTTCGGCGCGCTCGGCCGGATCGAGGTCGGCTACGTCGACGAGGCCGGCGGCCCGGACGCGGAGCGGATCGTGGGCGCGCTGCAGCAGGTCTCGGCGCTGCGCCTCGTGCGGGTCGACGACCGGGCGGCGCTCGACCGCCGCCTGCAGCGCTCGGAGCTGGACATGGGCCTCGTGCTCCCCGCCGGGTTCCTCATCGCGCCGGGCTCGCCCGCGACGCTCGAGCTCTACGCGGACCAGGCCGCGCCGCAGGAGAGCGGCGTCGGGCGCAGCATCGTCATGGAGGTCGTCGGGCGCGCCTCGCTCGCCGCGAGCGGCTCGCCGCCGGCGATCATCGTGTCCGAGCGGCGGGTGAGCGGGGTGCGCCTGCGCTACGTGGACTTCCTCGTCCCGGGGATCCTGGGCCTGAACGTCATGCAGCTGAACATCTTCTCGGTGGCGTTCGCGCTCGTCATCCAGCGCCAGCGCGGCGTCATCCGGCGGATCTTCGCAACGCCCCTCTCGCCGACGCGGTTCCTCGCCGCGCACAGCCTGTTGCGCCTGGCGCTGTCCGCGGCGCAGGTGGGGATCCTGCTCGCGCTCGCGTTCCTCCTCTTCGAGGTGCGCGTCGTGGGGAGCCTGGCCGACCTCCTCGTCGTCGCCATCGCGGGCGCGGTCGCGTTCCTCATGCAGGGCTTCGCCATCGCGGGCTGGGCGCGCACGGAGAACCAGGTGCCGCCCGTCGCGAACCTCATCACGCTGCCGCAGTTCTTCCTGTCCGGCGTCCTCTTCCCCAAGGAGACGGCGCCCGACGTGATCGAGCCGATCACCGGCTACCTGCCGCTGACGCTGTTCAACGACGCGCTGCGGGAGATCTCCGCGCAGGGCGCGTCGCTGTGGGACGTCCGCGCGCAGCTGCTCGGGCTCGTCCTCTGGGGACTCGCGGGGTTCGTGGTCGCGGTGCGGCTCCTGAAGCTGCGCGAGGAGTGATCTCCGACGCGCGCGCTACGGGCAGCGGATGTTCACTGCTTGACGAGTCGTGCCCGGTCCTTCGGACCACAGGTCGGGGTGGTTGATGTCGCCCAGGAGCAGGCCGGACGTCGTAGCAGTCCACGAGATCGGTTCGGGCTGAGAGTCCGACGTCCGTCGACAGTCGGGACCGGACGGTGTCCAGCCAGGGCAGGTCATGTTCGAGCTCGCGAGAGCGACTCGGGACCCGACCGGACCGCTGACCGTCCCGCTCCGCGTGATGCGGTAGTACCCACCCGTTGATGGCGTACACGTCTTTGAGGCGAGCGCGCCGATGGTCGGTGGAGTGGGGGTGCGCGTAAGGGCCGCCGTGGGCACCGGCGTCGGGGCCGCTGTCGCAACAGCGACTGGAGGCCGCACGGCGATGGTCGCGCGCTGGCGTACCTGCGTTGCCGAGAGGTCCACCGCGCACACCTCGAACGTGTAGGTCCCGGGAGAGGCGGGGGTCCCGGTGAGCAGGCCGTCCTTCCCGATGCTCATCCCGATCGGCGGGAAGCCCACGCCCGAGCCGAGCTGGAAGTGGTAAGGGGGCGATCCGCCCGTCGGATCCGTCGTTTGCGGGAATGGACCGCGGGCAGAGGTCGCCGTCGACGGCGTGGGACCGCAGAACGAGTACTGATCCGGCCGACCGACCGTTGCCTGCGGTGGCACGCCCGCGACGAACCGAAGGGGCGCGGCCGTTGGTGGCAGCGAGACCACCGCGAGGGTCGGCGAAGGCGGGGCCACCTTCGCAGGCGGTGTCTCCGGCCGTGGCGGCACGGCCTGCGGGCCCGTGGCGGCATGTCATCGATGTGGGCTGCTCACCATGCTGCTTGGCATGGTCGGCCGTCAACAGCTCGTCCAGTTCGCGGAGCTGTGTCCTCGGCGAGAGCGCGATGACGGATCGGGCCGGAGCGGGGGTTGCGGCACCGACGCCGGCGGCCCGGTCCCGGCGGTGGTCGTGGTCTCGGCGCCCGGGACGCGTGGCGCGCCACCTGTCGTGACGAGCCTGGATCCCAGCGGCCTGAACGCGCGAGATGCGACCGCGAAAGTCTCGTCCACGCTGACCCTGCCATCTCCATCGAGGTCCGTGGCCTTGTCCCTTGCCGCCGCGCCGAACGCGGCGGTGAAGGTCGGCCGCCCGTCCAGCCCTCCGGGAGCCTCCCGGGTCGCGTCCTTGGCAGTAGAGACGATCGTGCTGTTGCGCCGCGACAGATGCTCGACCGCCGTGCCGGAGAAGCACGCATCGACGAGGATGCGGACGGGTACGGCAGCGGGGATCCCGTCCAGTGACCTCGCCAGGTCGGCACATGCCAAGAGCTCGTGGCCGCCCTCGCGTGCCTGGAGCACGAACTCGCCCGCACGAGTGCCATGCCGGTTCGGGAAGAGGATGACTTCGTCGCCCGCCGACACCTGTCCGGCGATCCGCGCGAGCTCCCGCCTCACATCCTCGACGCGGGCTGCGGGCACGACGCTCCCGCGGTAGCCGCCGGATCGCCGGACGTCATGACCGAGGTCCTCGAGAGCGCTCGCGACCGCGCGCGAGTCCTCGTCGAGCTTGCGTGCGAACGGGTCCCTCCACTCGTGCTGACGGTGCCCACCATCGATGACGAGCGCGATCTTCCTCTCAGCCGCGGCGGCCTGGGCGGGTGCGGGGACGGCGCCGGCGAGGCGCACCCGGGGGAACGGCTCCTCGACGTCCGTCGGGCCGTAGACGCGGTGCCCGCGCACATCCCAGCGAGCGTCGATCCCACAGTGGACACCGCTCACCGTCGGCAGCCACTCATGGTCGATCGTCCGGAAGACGCCGCGGTCGTCCACGAGCACGTAGCGCACCGGATGTCCGAGCTTGGGACCCGGCTTGTCATCCACGATCGCGAGGTGCGAGTCGCGCTCGAGACGCACACGGATCTCGTCGCCGACATCCGGAACGATGACGAGCTCCGGGCCGGCGCCGAACATCTCCTGCGCGACGTACAGCTCGGCACCGCGAGCGACACCGGCGTCCACGATCACGTTGGCGACCCGGACGAGTCCATTGACGCGGATCGCACCGGCAGGAGCGGCACGAAGACGATCGCCAGTGCGATGAGCGCCGTGATCGGTGCTTGGCGTCGTCGCACCGGTACCACGGCAGCCCGAGCCAGGGACATCGCAAGCGGTCCCAGCCCCACAACGCTCGCTCCGAGAAGCAGCTCATTCCCGCGGGCGAGAGGCATCAAGGCCGCGCCGGCCGCACGGATCACCGCACGGGCGCGAAGGACCTTTGCGTTGACCAACGCCCCCATTCCATCTCGCCGCAGTGAAATGGCGGTCGACCCAGGTGCCAACACGCCGTTCGGCGTACTACGCGAGCGCCTTCGCGACGGCGCGGTGCACGACCGCCCGGAAACGTCCCCAGTCCGCCCAGTCGCCGACGATCTCGTCGCTGCGCGCGCTCGCGAGAGCGTCCAGACGATCGGCGAGCGCGCTCAGCTCGGACGCTCGGACCTCGCGGTGGTCGAGGATCTCCTCGTGCGGATCGAGCGAGCCGAGCGCGCCGCCGAGCTCGTCGAGGAGGAACGCGAACGTGTGGAAGACGGTCTCGCCGCGCGCAGTGCGGTACGAGATCGCCGCGAGGAAGCGCTGGACGGCGATCGTGAGCCCGGTCTCTTCGTGCGCCTCGCGCAGCAGCGCCGTCTCGATGCGCTCGCCGGCGTCGATGCCGCCGGTCGGGAGGCGGTACGCGCCGGGGGGATAGAAGGTCTTCGTCGACACGAGGAGCCTGCCGTTCGGACGCCGGATGACCATGCACACCTCGCCGACGCGGTCGGGCCGGCGGATCGGGTCGCCGAAGCCGTCGGGGATCGTGGCGTCGATGCGCAGCGGCTCGCCGAACCGCCGCGCGAGGTCGTCGACCTCGCGCCGCATGGCCTCCGTGAGCTCGCCCGCCACTACGACCGATCGTACTTGCGCAGCAGGTCGTCGAGCGCCTCGCGGAGGAGGACCGACTCCTTCTTCTTCTGCCGCTCGGCGAGCGACTTCAGCCGCCCGAGCTGAGCTGCCGTGTAGTAGGACGACTTCAGCACCATCTCGTCGCCCGGCGCGAGGGCGACGGTGTCGGACCCCTGGTCCTTCGCGGCGTAGAGGGCGAGGTCGGCCTTCTTCATCAGCTCGGACGATGTCTTCGCGTCGCGGGGCGCGGCCGCCACGCCGATGCTCGCCGTCACCTTCAGGCCCTTCGGCGCCTCTTTCGCCATCGCGGCGTTCAGCTCCTGCCGGAGCTTCTCCGCGCGCAGGAAGGCCGCCTCCAGCGCCATGCCCGGCGCGAACAGAGCGAACTCGTCACCGCCGACCCGGCCGGCGCGCCACCCGGCGGTCTCGGCCCACCTGGCGACGACCGCCACGGCCGCGCGGATCACGCTGTCCCCGGCGCCGCGGCCGGCCTGCACGTTGACCTGGTGGAGGTTGTCGAGATCGACGAGGAGGAGCGCTCCCTCGGGCTCCTTCTCGAACGCCTTCGCCATGACGGCACCGAGGGCGCCTGCGTCGGGCGGGGTCGCCTCGAGGCCCGCGGACGGTCGCTTCGCGGCCCGGACCGCGCTCACGTGTGCACCTCCCACATATCGCGCGCATATATATATATATAATACAGCCGCATATGTCGATCCCGCCGAGATGGCCGGGAAACGGGCGGAATGGGGGCCGCGGCGGGTACACTGGGCGACGAGAGGCGCCTGAGGGGCGATCCACCCCGATGCCCGCGAGAAAGGCCGGACATGGCCGAGTAGACGCGGCCCCAGCGGCACTGGGTTTCCAACGAGCAGAAGTGAGCGGCCGGCGTCGCCGGCAACTCGGGTGGTACCGCGGCCAAGAGCCGTCCCGTGAGCGGGACGGCTTTCGTATTTGAAGGAGAGGCGGCGGATGGCGGTGACGGGGAAGCGGACGCGGTTCGACGCGGCGGGCTCGACGTTCGACCTGCCCGAGCTCGAGCACGAGGTGCTCGACATGTGGGAGCGCGAGCGCAGCTTCGACGCGCTCCGCGAGAAGAACGCCGGGAATCCTACCTTCTCCTTCATCGACGGCCCCATCACCGCGAACGCCGAGGCGATGGGCATCCACCACGCGTGGGCGCGCACGTACAAGGACGTCTTCCAGCGGTTCAAGGCCATGGAGGGCTTCGACCAGCGCTACCAGAACGGGTTCGACTGCCACGGCCTGTGGGTCGAGGTGGGCGTGGAGCGCGAGCTCGGGCTCGGCAACAAGCGCGACATCGAGCGCTACGGCGTGGACAAGTTCAGCCGCGCCTGCCGCGCCCGCGTCGACCGCTCGGCCGCGGCGTTCGCGAAGCAGTCGGCGCGCATGGGCCAGTGGATGGACTGGAGCGACTCCTACTTCACGTACACGGACGACAACATCAGCCACATCTGGGAGGTCCTGAAGCTCTGCCACGAGAAGGGCTGGCTGTACAAGGGCCACCGCTCGATGCCCTGGTGCGCGCGGTGCGGGACGGCGATCTCGCAGCACGAGCTCGCGCTCGGCTACCGCGAGATGACGCACCTCAGCGTGTACGTGCGGTTCCCGGTCGAGGGGCGCGAGAAGGAGTCGTTCCTCGTCTGGACGACCACGCCGTGGACCCTTCCGGCGAACGTCGCGCTCGCCGTGCATCCGGACCTCGACTACGTCCGCGCGAAGGTCGGCGACGAGGTCGTCATCGCCGGCAAGACCGTGTACGAGCAGGCGAAGTGGCACGACGCGAGCGTCCTCGAGACCGTGAAGGGGCGCGCGCTCGTCGGGCTGCGCTTCAGCGGTCCGTTCGACGGGCAGCTCGCCGCGGTGAGCGACGCGCTCCCCGGCCACAAGGTGATCGAGTGGGACGAGGTGGGCGAGGCCGAGGGCACGGGGATCGTGCACATCGCGCCCGGCTGCGGTGAGGAGGACTTCGGTCTCTCGAAGGTCCACGGCCTGCCGGCGCTCGTCCCGATCGACGACATGGCCCGCTTCAAGCCCGGATACGGCTGGCTCGAGGGCAAGGACGCGCGCGACGTGGCGCAGGGGATCGCCGACGACCTGAAGGCCCGCGGGCTGCTGTTCCGCGCCGCCCAGTACACGCACCGCTACCCCGAGTGCTGGCGCTGCCACGAGGAGCTCGTCTTCCGCGTGGACGACGAGTGGTTCATCTCGATGGCGGAGCTGCGGCCGAAGATGATCGAGGCGGCGCGGAAGGCGCGCTGGGTCCCCGAGCATGCCGGCCGGCGCATGGAGAACTGGCTCCAGAACATGGGCGACTGGAACATCAGCCGGAAGCGCTACTGGGGGCTCCCGCTCCCGTTCTACACGTGCGCCGAGCGGCACTCCTTCGTCGTGGGGAGCCAGGACGAGCTGCGGCGTCTGGCGAAGAGCGGGCTTGACCAGCTCGAGGAGCTCCACCGGCCGTGGATCGACGAGGTCGTCGTCGGCTGCCCCACGTGCGGCGCCGACTCGGTCCGCGTGAAGGAGGTCGGGGACTGCTGGCTCGACGCCGGCGTCGTACCGTTCTCGACGCTGCGCTGGCAGACCGACCGCGCCCACTGGGCGAAGTGGTTCCCCGCCGACTACGTCGTCGAGATGGTGGAGCAGGTCCGCCTGTGGTTCTACTCGCTCCTCTTCTTCGCCGTGGCGCTGCGCGACGAGCCGCCGTACCGGGTCGTCCAGACCTTCGAGCCGATGCTCGACGAGAGCGGCGGGGAGTTCCACAAGACCGGCGAGAACGTCGTCCTTCTCACGGAGGTGATGGAGAAGGTCGGCGCCGACGCGATCCGCTGGACCGTGAGCCGGCAGCGCGCCGACGAGGTGATGCTGTTCAGCCTGAAGGCGCTCGACGACATCAAGCGCCGCCTCCTCGTCCTCTGGAACACCTACTCCTTCTTCGTCACGTACGCGGAGCTGAACGGGTTCGACCCCGAGGCGGAGCGCGTGCGGCCGCAGGAGCGCCCCCTCATGGACCGGTGGCTGCTCTCGGTGCTCCACCGCCTCGTCCGCGACTCGCGGTACGGCCTCGAGCAGTGGGACGTCCGCACCCTGACGCTCCGCGTCGAGTCGTTCGTCGAGGACCTCTCGCAGTGGTACGTGCGACGGTCGCGGCCGCGCTTCTGGGGCACGCGCGACACACGGAGCACGCTCGCCGCCCAGCAGACGCTGTATGAGGCGCTCATCACGCTGACACGCGTGATGGCGCCGGTGATGCCGCTGTTCGCCGACGCGCTGTACCAGCGCCTCGTCCGGCGCGTGGTCGCGGGAGCGGCGGCGTCCGTGCACCACACCCCGTACCCCGAGGCGGACGAGGACCTCATCGCCGACGATCTCGAGCGCGGGATGGACGCGGCGCGCCGGGTGGTCACGCTCGGCCACTCCGCGCGGCAGACGGCGAGCCTGAAGACGCGCATGCCGCTGGCGCGGCTCGTCGCCGCGTTCGACCGGACGGACCACGACCGGGAGCTCCTCGACGGCCAGGAGGAGCTCGCCGAGATCGTGCGGGAGGAGCTGAACGTGAAGCTGCTCGAGCTCCGCGAGGACGCCGGGGACCTCGTCCGCGAGGTCGTGAAGCCGGACCTGAAGGTGCTCGGGCCCAAGCTGGGGAAGGAGCTCCCCAAGGTCCGCGCCGCGCTCGCGGAGGGCCGCTACGAGCGGAAGGGCGGCGGCTACCTCGTGGAAGGGCACACCCTCGGGGCCGACGAGGTGCTCGTCTCGCACGAGGGGACGCCGGGCCACGCGGTCGGGCGGGACTCGGGGCTCGTCGTCGCGCTCGACACGCGGATCACCGCGGAGCTCGAGCTCGAGGGGCTCGCGCGCGAGCTCATCCGCCGGGTGAACGAGATGCGCAAGGAGGCCGACCTCGCGATCAGCGACCGCATCGTCCTCCGGTACGGCGCCACCGAGATCGAGAGCGCGCTCGCCCGCCACGGCGAGCTCGTCGCGTCCGAGACGCTCGCGACCTCGGTGCGGCCGGGCGTCACCGGCCGTGGACACCGCTGGACCGGCGACCTGAACGGGCGCGCGGTGGAGATCGAGATCGAACGCGCCTGAGGGCGAGCGGCGTGCAGCCTGGACCGGCGACCTGAACGGGCGCGCGGCCGCCGGTACGCCTCTCCGGCGGGCGACCGCCATCGCGCGGAAGCCGCAGACGACCTGGCAGATCCCCGTAACGCAGCGCCCGCCCGCGGGTAAGGCTCCTGCTCACTCCTAAGGCGACACGATGGACGGCAGGCCGGCCGCTGGCGGGCAGCGGAGCGCCGTCGCGGGCCAGCAGGTGCCACCGGCGACCGCCGGGGAGATGGCGGGGCCGGCC